>SXGT01316184.1_pt1 | contig 26174 bp, 47 predicted proteins | sample 3176221 | NCBI WGS metagenome assembly SXGT01 (sample SAMN11356862, study PRJNA531348) | freshwater metagenome | isolation source: freshwater sample F1-120 | place: China: Fuxian Lake, Yuxi | collected 2017-12-25
GGCCACTTCGGGTGTTCTTACCCATGGAGGCCATCGTGGCCAAGAAGTCGAAGTCCGACCGAGAGTCGGAGAAGCAGGCCGCGGAAGAGCGTGCCTGTGTATTGCGGTTGGCAGACGACCGCATGCTCGAGATCCTTAATGGGGGTCTCAGGAGCATCTCCTATGCGGAGGTGCTGGATCTTTTGGAGGGGGGCTTCAAGCTCGACGGCGAGCAGAAGTACGGCTTCCCCTTCCCCGAGGGTCGGGAGAAGTTCCAGCGATGGCTGGAGCGCGGGGACGGGATCGCGGTCTATCGGTGTGAGCTGATGGACCACTCTGAGTTCGGCCACCTCCGGTACTACTCCTTTGGGAGCCCGGAGGCACAGATTCCTGGAGACACCCCGGCGAAGCGATGCCCGGTGGGTCGTGGCTCGGTGGTCGACTCCGCCTACTTCCTGGTGGCGGTCCATCGACCGGCAAAGCCGGTGGACTTCCCCTTGGAGGCGCAGGCGTGCTGAGTCCTGACCAGGAGAACCAGCTGGAGGCTGCGGGCTATGTCCTTATGCACTCCCAGCCGGGGGCGCTGTATCAGGACTGGGTTGCGGCGGTGCCTGGACGTGAGGTGACCTTTACGTTCGCCAAGGCCAGAACCTACTCCCAGGAGGAGATCCAGATGGCCTGCCTGCGAGTGCAGGCTTACCAGGCAGCTCCGGATATTCCCAAGCCCTGGACCCGACAACCGACGACGGCCCTGGCAAAGGGCTATCTGTCGGAGGCCCGGTGGCGGCTCCACGACGGCCGGTGGCACCATGAGGTGCTGGGTACGGTGGGTGGGGCGCTCCTTCCGAAGATGGGGATGGCGCTGCTCTCCAAGGGCACCCAGGACACCCTCCTGGAGATGTACCAGGCGGGAGTGGCCGCAACACGGCTGCTGCGCGAGCTCAAGAAGCAGGAACAAGCCGCACAGGACCAGGCCCTCAAGGAGGCAGAGCAGCAAGAGCAGGCCAGACAGGCCGGTGCCAGAGAGCCGATGAGCCCCACGGCTTCAGAGCCTGTGTCTGTGGCCCCGCCCCCAGCCCCGCCTCCGGCCTCGCCTCCAGCCCCGCCTTCCCCGTCCAGTATGGACCAGCTGTGGCGCCTGTTGGGCAAGCCAGACGCCCTCCAAGAGCTCTTGGCCCGCGCTCGGGAGGAGCAAGCAACCATAAAGGCGCTCGCGGACGAGGCCCAGGCGATCAAGACCCAGGCCGAGGAGAAGCTGCAATATGCACGGCAGGGGGTCGAGGTTGCACAGCAAGTCCTGGCGACGGCACACCGCCTCGAGGCTACCGCCGAAGCCAAGCTCAAGACTGCTGAGGCCGAGGCGGCCTGGGTGCTGGAGCACCTCGGGGAGGCAGAGCTTCGGATGAGTGCGCTGGCGACCCTTGCAGGGCTCGGAAAGTCAGGGCTACCACAGACCACGCCTGTGGTCGAGGCGCTGGACTCCATGCCAGTGGCTGAGGTTGTTCCCACGCCTGTGGATGAGCCACCACCTGAGGTGGTGCCCGAGCCAGTGGCCGAGGTGGTGCCCGAGCCAGTGGCTGGGGCTGACGTGCACTTCTATCTGGTGCGGCAGACGACAGTCACAGGTCGGAAGCCGACGCCAGAGGGCCTGGCGATGGACCGTTTTCTCACCAAAGCGGGGGCGGATGGTGTCAGCCTTGCTGATGTCATGCAACACTTGCGTGTGCAGGGGCTGGATCATGCCCGGGGTCTCCGGACCTTTCGGGACCGGATCCGATACGGCATTTACAAGGCTGTAGGCTGCTGACCACTCGGACGGGCCACCCGTGAGGGTGGCCCGTCCACCTGGTTATGAAGGAGAGCTCAATGACTGAGCCTCAGTGTCAGCCGTTCGCGGCTGGGTCCTCGATCCCTGCATCGCAGGGGATCGAGGTGCAGGACTGTGCCCCCGGCACGGAGTCCTGTCAGTGGGTGGTGCAGTACCACAACGGCGCGGGACGGGTACGACAGGTGTTCCTGTCGTTTTTGGAGCCGGTGTGCCGTGAATACGTGCTCAGGAACTGGCACGGTGCCACGGCCTGTATGCCCGCTCCGGAGGGACCCTAATGTCTGAGTCCGAGCGGCCCGAGACCACGAGTGTGGGCATCTTCGCCTCGGTGGAGGCAGCCCACACAACTGTGGCGATGGCTGTGGGGGTCTCGCCCCCGGACACGCCGGAGAAGCTCAACGAGCTCCTCTGGCGGCTGGACTGGCTCCAGCGCTTCGGGAAGGGGCTCTACAACCCCTGGGACGCAGAGGTTGCGAATCGGCTGAGGGGGATCATGCAGGAGATCCCCCGTGGGCGTTTCCCACCGAACGAGGTGAGCAGGCTCATCTTTGCGGACAACCATGGGGAGCTGGGCCTGTTCAAGACCCTGGACAGGGGCGCCGAGACCCTGGAGGGGCTTGTGCGGCTGTTCGAGTACGGGCAGCCGTTGCACCCGGAAGTGCCGGGAGAGTGCTTGGAGGACGCCCTGGCTGTCTCAGCCCGGCGACTGAGCACCTTGCTCGCGCATCATGCGGATCTGCTCAGGCGTGCGGAGCAAGCCAGGCAGATCTGGGACGAAGAGGACGAGTAGCCTATCGTGCCCTCGCGCTCTCAGCGCGAGGGCACTTCAGGTAGAGTGGAGGTGCTGATGAAGCGCCAGGATGAGTCGGGGAGCAGTCCCCGAGATTACGCGACCAAGACGGTCGCGGCGATTGCCCTCGCACGGTCGAGGGCAGCGATGGAGCATGTGGCTCCAGACTGGCAGACGGTCCAGGAGAAGGCGGAGGCGGACTTCACGGAGAAGTCCGCTTCGCTGGCCGTGGACGATGTGGTCGGAGAGCTCTGGCGCCGTCTGGGCTTCCAGGCGGGGGCGTTCTTCGGCAACGAGTTCGAGGAGTACCTGAGGGATCTGCTCCGCAAACACTTGCTGCGGGCGTTCAAGGATGGGTACACTTCGGGGGCTTTGGGTGTCTATGGGCAGAGCCCCGACCCCATGGCCCTGATGGGGGCGACGATCCGGGCCATCCTGGACCCGGAGAAGATCCTGGATGAGGCCACACAGAGGTCAGACGAGGCCACGCAGAGGTCTACCGAGTGAGCCAAGGTCAAGCTGGCTGGGTTCCCCAGCCCCACTGGCCCACCTGCGGCTGTGCGGTCTGCCACCTCCAAGATGAGGTGCAGGCCCTCGAGAGGCTGCTCGACCGTCAGGGCGGGCGTGTGCTCGAAGAGCTCAAGGCGGGGCGGCCCCGCTCCTCTCGGTGTCGTGAGGCCACCACGCTCATCCGTCACTACACCAAAGAGGTGGCAGAGACACGTATGGTGATCCCGGCGATCCGTGCCTATATGGACACGGAGGCGATTCAGATCGCGACGGCGCTGCAAAGGCGGCTGTCGTGACAGTGACGGAGTTCAACCGTCGCTGGCTTGCGGGTGAGCAGGTGGCCTGGGAGCACGCTATCAAGTGTAGCGGGCCGTTCCTGCGGGGGCTCTTACCCCTTCTGGTTGACGCCTCCACGCCTTTCAAGGTAGTCCCACTACCTTGGGATCAGTGGGAGGTGGGGTACAATGCTCCGGTGGACTCCAAGCTTTTAGGCTGGTCCTGCCCGGATCATGGTATTTTTGCCCTGTGCGGGGATGATTGCCCCGCCTGTGAGGAAGAACGGGCGGAAGGGGTCTAGCCCATCGTGCCCCTGCGCCACAGGCGCAGGGGCACATCGGGTTTGCCAGAAGGAGTAGCATGGGCTACTACATTCACCAAGTCGATGCCTACATCGACGTGCGTCAGCCGCAGGCTGATGAAGTGCGGCGGTTGCACACCGCGCATGTGACGAAGGACGGCCATCGTGACGCCCACTTTGATATCGAGGAGGATGGCTACGGAAAAAGAGACATCACCGGACTCAACTTCCTCGGCCAGAAGTCTGGCCATGGGGAGGAGGAAGAACTTCGCGCCATTGCCCCGGCCATGCCCGATGGGAACTACGTCGAGTTCCAGGGCGAGGATGGTGAGCGGTGGCGCTGGGCTTTCCACAAGGGTAAGCTCGTGGAGCTTACCTCCAAGCTGGAGTGGGCGGAACTTCCCACTGCACTAGAAACCGGCCCTGGTATTCAGGGTGAGGTCGTCGAGCCTCGACGGCGGGTGGCGGTTGTGGTGTTTGACACCCGTGACTCCGACGATCTTGATGGTGAGGCAGTCCTCGACGCGCTGGCTCGTGTGCAGCGCGGGGAGAACTGATGGCCAAGAAGAAGGTACAGGCTGCTCCTGTAACGGAGATACCCGAGCCGGTTCGGCGGGCACAGGCGGCGGCTGCGCGATCCCTCGAGATCCTCACCGGGGCCCCGAAGAACGTCTCTCTGGTAGAGATGTTCGAGTTGCTTGAGGGTGCCGGCACACTGGATGGGCAGCACCAGTCGCTTTACCCCCAACCAGCAGGCCGGGCGCTGCTCGAACGCTGGGTTGCCCGGGGTGACGGGGTTGCCTGCTACCAGGCGAACGTGAGTGGGGCGCAGTCGGGGGATTGTCGCTTTCGCTCCTTTGGGAGCATCGAGGCCACCATCCCATCGGATGTACCGCCGCTGGGAGACCCGTGTGGGGCCGATGCGGCCACAGGACGGGGCTACACCCTGGCGGCGGTCTACCACCCGCGGGGGCCGGTCACCCTGCCGAAGTAGCCCAACCTCTACTTGGGTGGGCTCCCTGGTGGCTTGACCTCGGGGAGCCCGAGCTTGTTGCGGTTGCGCTCCCACCACCCGGAGAGCACCGAGAAGGCGGCCATCGTCAAGAAGGTGGTGACGCCGCTCACCAGCGCGGGGATCACCATCTCGCGGAGCTTGGCCCGCCCCGAGCCCCCACCCCCAGTGGGCACGACAACCACCAGCCCAGGCCGGTCGATCCGCGCTTCGGGGTAGTGGAACACGCCTGGCGTGGACGTGTCCACCGGCTCGGGCTTGCTCGGCTCAACGGATGGGAGCGCCACGGTGCCTAGCACCACCCGGACGCCCCGGACCCCAGGATTGACTCGTGGCTGTGGTAGATACCGCATGTCTACAGTCTACCTGGAAATCGGAGCACGGACAAGCTGTGAACTTACGGGACCAGTGCCGGCCTAGTGCCGGTGCTGGTTCTACCAGTTCGACCAGGAGGTATCATGCACGATACCAATGATGACGACGACGACAACGTCGTTGGTGCAGGCGCGTACAACACGCCTGAGGCTTCCGACAGGAAGTACGGGAAGTTCATCCTCCCGATCCAGTTCCGGTATGTACCGGAGTGGAACGGGCTGGATGGGCTCAGGGAGTTCCTGACCAACTGGCAAGACGGGAAGGCCCGGCACTCTCAGCATGAGGGGTCGATGAGCTTTACCAAGTCCACCAAGGGTGAGTGGGTCCTGAAGCTCCGTAATCCCGGGGTCTACGTCACTCGTGACAAGCTGACCTTTGGTGGTACGGACAAGCAGGGTCGCGACGACCAGATTGGGCACTTTGGCGAGGGCATGAAGCTCGGATTCATGTGTGTGCTCCGGGCTGGGTGGACAGTCCGGGTCGTCAACCATGATGAGATCTGGAAGATCGTCATGGAGCACTCCCGTGAGTTCGGCACGGAGGTGTTGGCCATCCACATTTCTCGGCGTCAGACAGGCCCCGCTGGGTTCTTTGAGGTCCAGGTTAGTGGCCTGCCGGAGATGGCACTGGATGAGTTGAAGAAGCGCTCGTTGGCGCTGGCGCCTCCTCCGCCTGAGGAGGTGCTGACGGTGCCTGCAGGGGAGATTCTACTGAGTGACCGGCACAAGGGGTTCTTGTACGTGCACGGGATCCTGATCTGTGCGCTGCCCGAGCCAAGCAGCTTCGGCTACAACTTGAACGGGGTTAAGTTGGACCGGAGTCGGCGGTTGGCGGACCCGTGGGACCTCAAGTACGAGGTCCGCCAGGCTCTGGATGCGGCCCTGTTACGGAATCTACTGCCTGGCCCCAGGATCTTCGATATCCTGGCGAGCGACATGGTGTCCATGGAGTCTCTGGCACTCCAGGACATGTTCTGCAAGGGCTCAGTGACAGCAGCGCTCCGAGCGGAGTGGGAAGCCCGCTACGGTGGGCTGATCCCGGTGGGGAATATGAAAGACTCCATCGCGGCGACCGGCCTTGGCATCAAGTCCAGGACCACGAGCCCAGTGTTGGCTAAGCTCCTGGGGATCGAGGGGCTCGATCTCAAGATCCAGGCCAAGGAGGCCCGCTTGCAGGCCAAGCGTCTCTGGGGCTTTGAGGAGCTTTCAACTGTCGATCAAGCGTCAGTCTTGTGGGCGCTGCGGGTGATCGAGCCGCTGGGGCTTGATCTGGGGAAGTTCCAAGTAGTGGATTTCCCCGACGAGGCGGTCCAGGGGACCTACAACAGCGGGACTGGGGTCATCCGGATTGCTCAGCGGGTCCTACAGGATCGTGAGTTGTTGGGCGTGGTCCTGGTGCACGAGATCGCCCACCGGGCGGGTGCCGACGGCTCTACGGAACACCTGCAGGAGATTCAGGCGATTGCGGGAAAGCTCCTGGCCCACTTCGTGGTCTAGTAGCCTAGGTCCGTAGCCTCTCTGGGGCTGGTGGTACACCACCAGCCCCATCCAGGCTTGCATGGAGGTGCTATGAGCACTACATGGAACGGCAAGGCGTCGGTTGAAGACGCTGTGACACGGTTGGAGGAAGAGGCGCAGAGCCTTGGTCTCCGGCCGTGTGTACGTGAGGGACTCCTCGCGTTTGAGGGGGAAGTACAGGGGGTCTGGGAGTTGCGCCATGAGCGTGTCTCCTCGATTGGCCTGGCCCGGCAGTTCCTGCGGGACTACAAGGCCCAGTCCAAGCGGCTGGGGCACCAGCGCAAGGCGTTGGCAGAGCTTCGGGCCAAGGAAGCGGAGGCGGTCAAGCTCCTCTCGGCGGTCTACCCGAGTCGGGAGAGCTGGCCCGAGCCGGTGGTACTGCCCGATGGCCCCATTGGGGACTATCCGAGGATGACCCTGGCACGCACAGAGGTGCCATTGGCACAGGTCCCTGCCCTTGCGCTCCGGGCGATGGTGCGGGTCAGCCGAATGCGGTGTGACCTGGGACTCCCAGCCCCACTGCATCTGAGCCCTGGGGTCTTGGGGATCCCTGGGGTGCTGGCCTTCGCGGTGGGCACCCTGGATGTCCCGACCGTGAACCTGCCTGTCGAGGCCCTCGAGCCCTTGTTTGGGGCCTGGGGGATCGGGCTGGTTTCAGTTTGGGTTGATGGGCCGGACCTGTTGCTGGGCCGGGCTGATGGGCTCGCGCTTCGCTATCCACTCGGATGAGCCAGCAGGTCCAGTGGCGGTACACCTTTGGCAGCGAAAGTGACTTTCTGGACGCATTGTATGCCTGGATGGTGATTCACCTGGATCTTGTCCATGTTAACAAGGCGTACATGCTGGGGTCAAAATCCGATACCTACCGAAGTACGCTTGAGAAGGAGTTTCGGGGGGTCACCACACCAGCCAACAAGCTCATGGTCTGCCTGGTGTGGATGGAGCGCATGGGGTACCCAACGCTCACCTTCGGTGAGTATGTTGGTGCTCCAGTGGTCAAGCGCCTGCCCCATCATGCAGGCGACTGCGCGGTAGGCCCGTGGGAGGTTACCTATGTGGCCCAGGGGCGTGTGGGTCCGTTTATCTACCCCTTGGTGGCAGACCTGTATAAAGGTCTTGTCCCCTCGGTGGTGACACCGGACTACCCCCGTGGGGTCCCTCCGCCTGCCCCGGATGTCCTGGCGGACAACCAGATGACGGCTATCCTCCAGGCGGCTCGTGGGCAACCAAAGCGGCCGGTGCTCACGGTCATTCCCGGTATGGCCCAAGCAGGACCTGTCACCGGGTTTGACGGGGACACGGCCGCGGAGGTGTTCGAGATTCGACGCTGACCTAGCGTAGCTGGGCTCGCGCCTGCGGCGCGAGCCCAGCTATTTCAGGCTGTGCGGAGGTGTGGATTGGCCACGCGAGAAGAGTTTGCTGCCAAGCTCGCAGAGCTTGAGGTGGCGCTTCCTGCGGCTCAAGATGAGCTGCAGGCCCGGTATGACCGGGAAGTCAAAGAGGTGTGGGATGTGGCCCGAGCGGCGCTTCCGCCTTCCAAGAAGCGGAAGAAGAAGGGTGCGGAGGAGGAAGATCCTCTCTCCTCCGTGACCAAGATGGAGTTGAGCATGCCCACCTATGAGCGGCTGAAGCCACTGGCTGACGCACTCATGGAGCGCCGCAAGGCGCTTGAGGAAGAGCTCCGGGTATTGGCGGAGTCGGTCAAGCCGGTGGCGGGGGAGCTCAGCTTGACCTTCGATGAGGTCTCTGAGTCCGCCTACCATACCCAGGGCTTTGGCGCTGGGAAGTACGCCCAAATGGCGGCAGAGATGCGTGCGGATACCGCGCGTGTCGCTGGGATCCCAGTGGAGGTCTTGGAAGAGGCCAGGGAGTACCCTGGCTCAACCAGGGTAACTGACTCCTATGGGCGCAGCGCCAACAAGACCTACCGGGTAAACCGGGTGGTTGTGCATGTGATGGAGGAGCTGGACTTCAAGATCCTGAAGTTCTCCCCGAGGCCATCGGTGCGTGAGAGCGTCAGGTTGTGCTGGGCTCGTGGGGTGAACCCGCGGGTCTATAACCCGTGGTTGCCCTTTGGCTACGAGGAGAAGGTAGGGCTCGACTACTTCGGTCGAGACCTGCTGGACCCTAAGCGTGGGCAACCTAAGGTGCCCTCCGTGGAGGGCCAGTGAGCCTCACAGAGAGTCAGTTGGTTCGTGCTGCGCACGCATGTGAGACGCAATGGCATCATGCAGCCTTGGAAGCGCTCCCCAAGCCCTACGCTCGGGCTGGTGAGCGTCTTTTGGCGCTTGAGGCGCAAGTCCGCACGCAGGCGGCTGCCATCTTTGCAGAGGAGGGGCTGGCAGAAGGGCTCTGGGAGGTCTGTGTCCATGTATCCCCTGGATACGAGTCTTCTCGAGTCTCCGTCCTCCCGGAGGAGGACGATGATGACGTGCCCGACCCGGAGTTCGAGCACACCCGCTGACCCCACGGGGGCACTCACCGCAAGGTGGGTGCCCCCACCGGGTTGAAAGGAGGTGTCCATGTTGGACCCTCAGGTAGCTGCGGCCGTTATGGCTGCTTTCTCGGTGATGGCGGACATCACTGAGGCACTCCAAGGATGTCTCACTTGGAAGGACCAGATCTGGGGATCTGGAGATGTCTGTAGGCCGTACGCATCGGTACGCCGACAGATCCCTCATCGCGGCTGGCGCACCCCGGGTTGATGTCACCTGGTTGGCACATGCTGTAGCGCCTGGTGCTACACGTATTGGTGGGGTTACCCACTTATGGTGCCACCGATTCCTAGTGGCCATCTGGCCCTGACGCGCATGACCTACCGCACTAGGCCGTGCAACCACGGCCTAGTGCTTCAGGTTTGCAGGAGGGTAGCAATGCCCGAGATTCTACGAGTGCTCGTCCTGAGCACGTCGCACATTCCAAAGGAGTGTGCTGCCAACTTTGATATGTTGGCTGAGAACCACATGGCTGCCCCCTACAATGAGGGAGCTTTTGTGTGGGTCCCCGACTTGGGTCCTGGGGACTCCCTCGAGGATACGCTGTTCCAGTTGCGCCCCCTGCTCGGGGGTCAGTGGGATGCCCTTGGCCCCATCTTCGAGGTGGCGCAGCAGCACGGCTGCCAGTTCGTGCGCTTCGATTGCGATGCGCCGGTCCTGGACGGCCTGCCAACGTGGGACTGGTGAGTCCGTGAAGCTCACCCACTGCTTCTATAAGCAGGGTGAAATGCACATCCAGGACCTTGCCGTGCAGGACAAGGATGGTAACTGGACTGCCTTCTACAGCGGGGACACAGCCGAGGTCATGGAGGCCCGAACAGGGGCTGTCCTGCGTGACTTCGAGGAAGCCTGTGTAGAGATCTCCAAGGTGGAGCGTGAGCAGTACGTCAAGCCTGCGGTCAAGATCACCGCCAAGGGGTTTGACGACGCACTCAACGTGCTCCCACCGTGCCGATGGAACCGTGGTGACCACACTGAGTGGTTCCATGTTAGTGAGCGCCTCACAGGCGACCTGGTGAACTGGTACGTGAGGGTGGGGGACCAGTACCACACCTTCGTGGACGACGCGAGGCTCTCACCGGTTCAGATCCTTGAGCGAATCAAGTAGCCAGGCCCTCCCAGGGTCTGATAACTTGATCGTCAGCCAAGTCCGTGCCCTCTGTGCAGAGTACTGCGATGGCTGGTACGCAGAGGGCTGGGCCACCTGTCTCAACGTGGGAGACAAGACCTTACGTGTGGGACCAATCGGTCTACGTGGGGCCTCTGGCGTCGAGGTGTGGGTCATGCAGCGCTCGGTTCACCACCGTGGGGTTGTGTTCTCGCGTGAGGTATGGACCCGCAGCGGGCAGGTTACATGGGAGGACGGCAGCGTGTCTGTGCTGCCCACCGGTACCACCCTCCGGCAGTTCTTGGAGGCCTCACTGTGCGAGGCCATAGAGTTTCTTGGGCTCAAGAGAAAGGAGGAGCGCGTGCTGTAGCTCCCCAAAACAGATAACCAAGGGGGAGCGTAGGAGGACCCATGTCTCGTACGTTCCGAAACCGCCACGGTACCCCCAAGGGGTACGTTGTCCGGGATGGCAAGGAGCTGTCCCTGAAGGACGGTACACCGGTCCCCATGTGGGATCGGTGGGTCAGGATCCGTCGTAGCATCTACCGGACGGAGAAAACTGGCCCCCGCCGTCAGTTCAACCGGGACTACCGCACCCGGACCAACCACCTGGTCCGGATGGGGCGCTGGGACGAGGTGATGTCTCCCCGGCGCACGAGCGGGTGGTTGTCCTGGTAGAAGGCCCATCGTGGTAGGGTTCGCGCCGTGGGGCGCGAACCCTACCACCTCGGGTTACATGAGGAGCCGCTCAATGCGTGCCACAGTTAAGTGCCCTGCCTGTGAGCAGGGGGTCTTGGGGACGTATGCCCCCGAGTACATCACCCGCCCTGTGGAGCGGGATGAGGGTGGTAAGTACCACGAAAGTGTGGACTACGACTACGCGTGCACCCCGAACAAGGGGGCGATCTTCGAGTGCTTCCCAGCGTCCCGCGAGTGGGACTTTGAGGCCGACAAATACCTGGTAGCCCCGCATTGCGGGGCTGTGTGGCACGGGCCATACGCCGAGAGCTGGGAACCCGACGAGCCCCCACCGCTCACGCGGATCGAGCCTGGCACCGAGATTCAGGCCCTGTTTGGGGACCTGCTGAAGCGTCAGGTGCCCGAGTGGGAGAAAGGGCCAAGCGCTACTGAGGCATCCGTCCGCCGTGACGGTCGGGTGGTGGTGCACGTTAACCGCTACGAGCCTGGATGTAGCGATGAGGACGCCGACCTGGCAGCGGTAGCACTCAACCGCGACAAGGAGCGGCTCTAGTGCCCGAGGTCAAGTTCCGGGGGTTCGGGTTGCCCGACAAGTTGGGCATGATAAAGGCCGTCCGAGAGGCCCTTGGGCTTGGGCTTCGCGAGGCCGTGGACCTGATCGCTGGTCTCAACCTGAGCCAGACGATCTGGATCAAGTTCGATCAGGATGCAGAGCGGTTCATGGCGCAGGCTGTCGCCTGCGGGTACAAGTTCGAGTACTCGGGCAACCCGAACCCGGACATTACCGTCACGTTCCAACGTGATGAGTACGATGCCCTGGCGATGTTCATGTTCCCGCACCTCGTGGAGCTGTTCAAGGAGCACTACGAGGCCGCAAAGCGGTCTGACCGTGACAAGATGCGGTCGACCTACGCTCTGCGTACGGCGCTGAACAAGCTCCGGATGGACCCCATGAACTTGGTGATGCCCACCCCTGCTGTGGAGCCTCCCAAGGATGAGTGACACCCGCACGGTGTTCGAGCGTATGTCGGCTCACTGCAACAAGCAGTTCAAGTCGAACAACACCGTGAAGGTGGGTACGATCTCGTACTGCTTCGAGACCCCACTGGAGCAGCCTGGTGAGCCCACCGTAGCAACGGTGTATCGCCTGGCCTTCGACCCAGGAAGTGGTAGCAGGGGTACTGCTGTCTCCGTGGGGAGCTTCACCATCTCCGGCGACGGGATGGAGATTACCCACGGGGGCCACTGGGCTCGCCTCTTCTTGCCCTCGAAGGAGTAGACCCCCTTCAGGTCTGCGGCGCAGAGCGCCGCAGACCTACCGGGAATGCCCTACCTGTGGAGGTATCAATGGGCGTTTTGGTCGAGGGGGACGTGGAGTCCCCCGTTGATCGCCTGCGGGCGATTTACAAGGCTCGTGCTGAGCACGGGCAAGGCCCCCTGGGGGCGTTGGTGTACCCGGCTCGGGGCAACACCGGGTTCCGGGTGCCGCTGCCACGCTTCTCGGAGGCGTTGTACAAGTGGGACTCGAGTGGGGAGCACGGGCTCGAGGCTGCTTACCGCGAGGGCCAGGCTCAGGTCTACCCGGAAGGGGCAGGCCGGGGCTACATCGCCTTGCTGCGGTTGATTGAGAGTCGCTGGGTGCTGCATGGCGCCCGGGACCTGCGCTGGAAGGCGGTGATCCCGGCTTCGAGTGGCTGGGCGGCGGACAAGGGGCGTAGCCGGCACACGCGGCCGGAGCTCTGGTTCACCTTGGACTTGGACGTGTCGGACGGCACGGTGGAGCGCAAGTGGGACCATTGGGGTGTGCTGCACTACACCGCGCCGCAGAATCAGACGGATCTGGGGGAGGTTCGGTTCACCGGGCCGCAAGCGACCATGATCCTGAAGGGCAGCGAGGGGCGGGAGCTCCACACGGCTCTGCAAGAGGCGTATCGGCTGGCGGGGAACACGGTCTTTACCCTGGACTTGACCGCCATGGTTCAGGCGCTTGGGACCCGGGTGAAGGCGCTGCAGTTCTCTGATGGACCTCGCTTCTTCGTGCCGTGGGGCGCTTGCCGCGCGTTTGCGGCTGTGGCTGGAGTCTACATTGACTCGACGGGCAAGTCAATGGCCATGAAGGCGAATCCTGTCGAGGATACCGACCTGGATCGTCAACAGGTGGGTGACGACGCCGAGACGGTGTTCACTGAGGCGTTGCAGCGTGCGGAGGCCTTCGCCGAGCAGCTGCGTGTGAGCAAGTTGCGAGACGCTACGCTCACCAATCGGGTGGAGGACCTCTCCAAGGACTTGGACCTGCTCCGGTTCTACGAGACTCTGCTTCGTGGAAAGTGGGACACGTTGCGGACGCGGCTGGAGTCGATCCGCCAGACCGCACAGCTGGCCCTGCTCTGACCTATCGTGCCCCTCGTGCCTGCGGCGCGAGGGGCACTTCAGGTAATGCCGGGAGGTGCCTAGTGGCATCTGTATCGTTGATGCCGTCCGGGTGGACGGTGTGTTATGAGGACACCAATGGTGTCTACATGAAGTGCTTGGATCCTACGGCCGAGCATGGGCGTCGGTACCACTTTATCCGGTGGGACGACAACATGGAGGACATGGGCGAACGCGGCTTTAAGGCGCACAAAGCCCAGGGAGGCGGTCGGTACTCGGTCAGTCTCCGTATGGTGGACCTGCTGTTTGCCACCCCGGCCATGATCGCGCGTGCGACCCAGTCATGCGGGTGGGATGGTATGGGTAATGGCCCCGACGCCGTTGCTGACGTGCTGTTCAACTATGGGAATACCGCCCCACTCTGGGACTTGGAGGGCAGCAACCTCAAGAAGCTACTTGCCGAGGCCCGGCGGGAGTCGAAGCAGCTCATTGTGGAGGGCCATGAGGAGGCCATGACCCGGACGGTGAATAAGCTCGGGTCTACTGCTCTGGAGTACATGGTCGGGGACACGCTTCGCCCCGTTTGCCGTGGGGTAGCCCAGGGTAGCGATACGGCTGGGATCGCGGCCACCATGTACAAGATGGATCTGGAGCAAGCCAAGGCTGCTGGGCTCCAAGAACTTGCTGGTGGCAGTGCGGTCGTCTTCCAGGTCAGGCAGCAGGGTGGCCCCAGTCCTGACCCCCTGGCTTTTGCAGCTGGTTTCTCTGATGGGCTCGCTGCCCAGGTGCCGTTGGAACCCCGGCACGAGATTTCCCCCGAGTACTTCAGGGGCTTCACGACTGGGTTGCAGCTTCGGCTCGGAGAGGTGAAGGAGCCCCCACCGGAGATCCTCAACCTGAAGCAGGTGGGGTGAACCAACCGCTACCAGAGTGGCTCTGGCCGCTGCTTTTCTTGGTCTTGACCTGGGTTACCCTGTGGGTGGTTATCATCTACGGGCTCACCAGGATTGGGGTAGGGCCCAGACCCCAGCGTCCTAAGCGGGTGCTCACTCCGCCACCTGAGTACAGGTACGAGGAGTACCGGGTGATTGGCCCTGCCAGGCAAAAGCCTCTGCCCCGGCATCGAGGCAAGGCCATGTTCCCACCAATAGCCGTCCGGCGTGCCGTCAAGCGCGGCAAGTAGACCATCGTGCCCACCACGCCTTCGGTGTGGTGGGCACTTCGGTTAGTTGGAGGTGACAATGAGTCACAAGAGAATGGCGATGCCGATTGGCATCGTGTTCCTGGGGATGCTGTCCCTGGGTTGCGAGCGTAAGTCCGCGGATCCTGCTGCGATCAAGCAGGAGATTCATCAGTTCTGCCGAGAGCAGGATAGTGAGGATGTGGCGAAGACGCTCACCGGGATCTACAGTCGTGGGCTCTGCCACAGTGGAGTTCTGAACGGCAACGGGATCAACTGCTTCCGCGTGCTGTTCACGAATGTGGGGTGCTTGTGAGCCGGGAGATCACGCTTCGGCAGGTCCTCGAAGCTTATGCCGAAGCCGTCTTCTGGATGCTCTTGCGGGGGTTGGCCACGTCGGATGCCGCAGCCAAGCTGCTTGCCACGGCCGTGGAACCTGGTAGGCTTATCGCCAAGGTAAAGAGCCAGGGTGCCAGAACCTTCAGGATCGTCTGGTGTGGGGATACATACGAAGTGCTGGTCCTCACCAAAGAGTGCTGCTGAACCCATGAGTGAGAAGATGACTCGGCTCACCATCCGCCTCGAAGAGGAGGTAGTGGAGGTCCTGAAGACCAAAGGTGGTGACGACCGCTCGGTGGGCGAGGTCGTCCGGGACATCATCAAGGCCTACCTGGCGGCTCCGCAGGAGCCCCAGGTGGCCCACCGGACCTTCCGGATCAAGGAGTACGACCCGGTGACCGACCAGGTCGCCTCGGAGTCCGAGGTCAAGCTGGACACGGCTGTGATCCCTGAGCTGCAGGCATGGCTGCGGGCGTCTCTGTCGGCGGTGTATGGGTCAGCGTTGTACATCAACGCCATCAAGCGTGTGCGGGAGCGCACACAATGTAGCTTGAAGGCCGCAAAGTCCATCGTGGACGAGCTCCGGCAGGAGCTGTCCCCTAGTGACTGAGGAGCAGAAGCCCGAGGAGCAGAAGCCCGAGGAGCAGAAGTCTACGTCTGAGAACGTAGCTATGGGCTGTCTGAAGTGGGTCATAATGGCCTTTGCAGGTTTGTGTATGTTCACTTGCGGGTCCTGCTTCTTGTCGGTCTTCAACCCGAAGACCCTGTCCTGCAAGGACTTCTGCGAGAAGGAGTTTCGCAAGTCCTTCGATAATGAGAATGCTGTGATGCTGTGCAAGTATCATTGTACGTTGGCAGACGGGAAGTGCCCGCCGGTTCCACAGGACAACGGGCCTACCAGCCCGTTCAGTCATCCTGAGTGGGGTGGTTGCGCCCTATCATGGATGACTCGGTATGGTCAGTTCGAGGATCATGCCGACCACTGTTCGTGTGGCGAGAAGATCACTTGGCCCTGGTGAGATGACCTATCATGCCCTCGCGCCAACGGCGCGAGGGCACTTCAGGTTGGATGGCAGGAGGTAACTCAGTATGAGTACCAACTTCGATTGGAGTCTCTCGATTGACTCCGAGGAGCTGCTTGATATGGCAGCTCGTGGCGTCGTGCCGCAAGAGCTCGACGCAGAAGATATCCCGGACAACATTCGGGATGCTGTGAAGTACGTGCGGGAGTACCACAGGCAGGACCCTGTGTATGCCTTCTCGTACCATGTGAACAGTGCGTTGGTGCGGCTGCCTGGCAGTCACTATGCCTGCACCAGTGATACTGGCTCGGAGACCCTCAAGATGCTTGAGGATCTGTTCAACCTCCTCGAGCCTTTGGGCACCGAGCGCGGCATTTCGATTGCCGCACGGATCCTGTACGAGGGCAATGGTGAGTACTCCCAGGAGAAGTCCTGGTGCTCGCATTCCTCTTCTAAGGAGAAGGTCGAAGAGGACAAGCACCGCCCGCAAGGTGTGTGCCCCTACTCGGTGTACTTGACTACCGACCCCCTGGTGACCGAGCGCATCAAGAAGATGACGCGGGACCTGCTCCAGGTGGCGGTCAGGTGCCCGGAGTGCGAATCCAAGACCCCGACGGTCAGTGCCTCGCACGCTGAGGCTTGCAACTACCGGGAGTTTGGCGAGTGAGCAGCTACCGACTCTCTTGTGCTACTTCTGCGCTCTACTCGGAGCCTGTGCGTAGCCCTGAGGCCGAGGAGCTTGTCAGCCAGGCGTTGGCCCTGCTGCACAAGGCTATCGAGCAGGAGAAAGCCTTCGAGCAGGCTGAGACTGAGGCTGAGGAGGCTGAGGAGGCCGCCGAAGCCAAAGAGAACCCCTGGGAGCTGTACTCCAGCACCCCTGGGTGGGCGGATGCCTCCGCCGAGATCAGCAAGGCTGTGGACAATGCTTGTGTACGGATTGGCCGTATCTCAACGGAGGCTGAGGCTGGGACTTGGCTGGAAACAGCAGATCAGGTGTGGGAGGAGGACATCTCCCCCATCTTGCAGAAGTTCGCCGAGTTCGGGGCCACTGACTCTGAGCCGGTCTACACGACCCGCGTAGCGCTCGAGACGGCAGCCAAGGCGGTGTTGCGTGGCTGACTCTGGGGTCGTGGTCAAGAAGGCGGAGTACCGTTTTGAGCTTGGAGCCCTCGCCTTCTCGGTTGAGGCGGCCTCGGAGGAGGACGCGGAGCGCCAAGCCAATGAGTTTGTCGGCAGCCTCTCAGAGGTTGTTGAGCTTGACTCTCTCGAGAGCAGGACGGTGTTCAACGTCCGGCTCTACCCGCAGTACTCTGCGGGGCTGAGCCTGGTGGATATCGAGGATATCGACAACTGACCTATCGTGCCCCTGCGCCAACGACGCAGGGGCACCTCAGGTCCCTCAAGGAGGGCATGATGCCCATGATGAAGACTGGTCGCCTGAGCCTTCAGGTGACGTATGACTCTGAGGTCACTGACCTTGAGTCATTGGCATCAGCGGCGGATACGCTGATGGAGACGGTGTGCAGCACACCGGGGATTCTGGACGACTACGGGAACCCGGAGTTTGGTTGCTTCTGGCCCGAGCCTGTGGTGGATGGGAAGTCTCCTTGGGAGGATGACCCACGGTTCCCTGTTGCCGACTGGCAGTACGAGGTGGCCAATGGGGATACCCGGTCCGGGTACCGTGAGTGGGTGACCAACAAGGCCGAGCAGGCCGAGTGGGAGGCCAAGCATGTCTAGCAAGGGGATCCACCTTAGCCCGAAGCACGGCGTCAACCCGATGCTGGTGCAATGTTTCTTCTGCGGTGGTGATGCGGGGATTGCTCTTGTGGGGCGGCTCCCGAATGATGCCGAGGCACCTCGTAAGGGTGTGATCGATGATCAGCCATGCCAGTCCTGCGAGGACCTGATGAAGCAGGGCATCATGCTTATCAGCGTGGATGAGGGCAAGACCACGGATATGCGGAACCCCTACCGCACGGGGAATATGTGCGTCCTTAGAGATGAAGCGCTGGAGCGACTTATCAACTCGCGAGAGCTCTTCGAGCAGATCGTGAAGAAGCGCGTGGCGTTCGTCCCAGATGCAGCCTGGGCTTTGCTGGGGCTGCCTACCTCGGAGCCGCCAAAGGCGGAGCCGGTGGGGCCTGGCCAATGAGGTCTCGGTGGGAAGATGACACGCTGCAGTTTGCTCGCTTGCTGAGCGAGTTGCTCGCGGGGCGGACAGTGACACTACCGTGGCGAATGTTTACGGCACGGATTCCCGGGTTGACCCGGAGGAGATTGCGATCAGCATTGTGGATCTCTTGAATCGTGGTGGAGGCCTTCGATGACCACAAAGGCTAGGGTGTACCGTTTTGAGTGCGGCACTCTCCGCTTCAGTGTGGAGGCTGACAATGAGGAGCACGCCTGGGCGCTTGCTGAGGACTTCATCAGCACCAACGGCACGCTTGGTATGGACATCGACCACCTTGCGTATGACGGTGACCTTGTACATGACGCGGTGGTCTATCCCGACATCACTGATGGGCTGTCTTTGGTAGACACCCCAGAAGGGGTGTGTGACCCACCAAAGAGTAGGTCCTAGGACCTATCGTGCTGTCGCGCCGCAGGCGCGGCAGCACTTCAGGTTCCAAGTGGAGGTGACAGCATGTCACACGAGATGAGTGAGGCAGCCGTGGAGCTGCTTCGTGTCCGGGCCAACCTTCTTGAGGTTGTGCTTGGAAAGCTCGGCATGCAGCCGGGCACGCAGATGAAGGCGACGATCTGTGCCGATCGACAGCTGTTCAGCTTGATGGTGTGCTCACTGATCGAACGGTACGTCGAACTGCGTGAGGCCATCAGTCTCGATGACTTCGTGCACGATATCGTGTCGGAGATGGGCTCGGCCATCAATAATGGTGGCGTGGGCGCACAGATGGAGTTTCTCTTGCGGGAGACCAATGAGGTCTCTGTGTGGGAGACGCTGACAGACCAGCTGGTGGGTGAGATCGACAGCATCCCACAGCTTGGCGTCTACACGCGAGTTGCGCCTGAGGGAAGGCGGTTCACTGTGGAGGTCGCCCCAATGAGCACAGATGGGCGGCGTCCGACTGAGACCGAATGGCACTTCCCAGAGGTTTGGGTCGAGATGAAGTTGATCCAGCCCTCCTACGCCACCGTGGCGGAGACACGGCTTGCTATTATGGCGGTGGCACATCACCCCAACCTGGCCAAGGCCGGGCGCTGATGGACAAGCGGGACCGCGCCCACGTTCGGGCGGACGTGGTTTCTCTGGCCCATGAGGGCTGGTTGTATTTCTTCTGTGGGGAGCATGTGCAGGGTTCGGTCCACTTCACGGACCAGGACCACTATGCGGCCCTCTCGGAAGAGGTAAAGGAGAAGCTCATGGAGGAGGCTGTGGCCTTTGCCGAGAGCAACGAGCTCTACGAAGGCGATGACGTGGCCCTGATTGCCGTGCATGTGCTGAAGGTGCCGGCGGTCTACATGGTCTGCGAGCGGTGCGAGGGCCATGGGTCTTACGTGAACCCGGACATTGACCGAGGTGGGATCAGCCGTGAGGCGTTCGATGCGGATCCTCTCTACAAGGAGGAGTACTTCTCAGGGAAGTACAACATGACCTGCATCGAGTGCAAGGGCCTGCGGGTGACGCAAGAGCCGGACCCGCGTACTGATTACGCCAGGGAGATTGTGCGGGAGGCCTTGATCCTGGCTGAGGATGAGGCGAACACGATTGACGAGGAGCGGGAGACGTACCTGCGTGAAAACGGGATGTACTGATTGACCTTTTGGACCACCACACTTGTCTGTGGTGGTCCTTCCGGTTTTATCAGGGAGGTAGCCTTGCTCGAGGCTTCTATCTTGCAGCGTCTTCAGACGCTGGAGCAGCAGCTTAACCGCTGCTGGTTGGGCCACCCAGAGGTGGTTGAGGCCCTGCAGCTCTGCTGGATGTCCAAACAGCACTTGATGCTGTACGGGGCGCCCGGTGAGGGCAAGACGCATGTGGTGAAACTGCTGGCCAAGGCGCTGGCAGAGACCACATTGTTCGATATCGTACTCGGACCGAGTACGCGGCCCTCCGACGTCTTTGGAGACGTCAGCCTGGCGATCTGGAAGCAGACCGACCGGGTCAAGTACTTGACGGCTGGGATGGCCCCGGCAGTCAACTTCCTGGTGTTGGATGAGGTGGGGAAGGCGGACAGCCGCTTGCTGTTGGGTCCTCTGATGGGGATCATCAACGAGCGCACGTTCCGCAACGGGGATACGCTGGACGTGTGCCCGCTCGACACCTGCATTGGAATGAGTAATGAGATCCCGAATGACGATGCGGGTGGCCCGAGCATCCGCCCGTTCCTGGACCGGTTTGCTCAGTGGTTCTGGTTGGACCCTGAACCGGACGACACCCTCTGGGTGAAGGTGGTGACGGGCGCGTTTGAGCCGGCACCTACGGTTGAGCTCTCCCGGATGGACGTACAGCTGGTCCAGGCTGAGACCCAGCGGGTCTGGCGGCTGTTCGAGGCCGCACCGGCCCCCTCGGTGGTCGAGGCGCTGGTCAACCTGCGAGCTGCGCTGCGCGAGGCTGGGTTCACCCCGAGCAAGCGTCTGGGGCGCTGGTTGATGAGCCTCGCGGCGGCCTCGGCTGTACGCCGAGGTGGTGACGTCATCCTGCCCGAGGACCTTGTGGTGTTTGCCAACTCGGTTTGGCGGCATCCGGATGAACGGGCGGCGGTACGCTCGGCGGTTCTGAAGGTGGCCAACCCGGAGCTGGAGAAGGCGCAGGCGTACCAGCAGGCATTCCAGGCAACCATCCTGAAGTTCCCTTGGAACCAGTTGCGCCAGGAGATTGCCACGGCTGCCCAGATCAATCGAGACCTGCAAGACCTCGTAGACAAGATTCGGGGGCTCGCACAGACGGCTGCTGTGGCTGCTATCACAGCAGAGATGCAGGATGCCGCGACCCGTGTGGGTCGTGTGCTTAGTCAGGTGTTCTAACATGACTGAGGGGTACAGTCGGCGGGCTAAGTATGCCGAACTGGTGCAAGCTGTCAAACATTGGACTGTCATGCACCAGGCGATGCTCTTGGCGGACTTGGAGGGGCGTCGGTACTGGGGCACCTGGGTCGTCCAGGGAAAGATTCCTGGGTACTCGATGCGGGAGTGGGACCTCCACGGGTTGGATCTCACCAAGGCTAACTTGACAAATGGGATTTTGCGCCAGGTGAACTTCAAAAGGGCAATCCTGCTGGAGGCCCGGCTCGAGGCCACAGACTTGCGCACGGCACAGATGCAGGAGGCTCAGCTGACTGGTGCCCAGCTGTCGGAGTCGATCCTGCACCACGCAGATCTGAGTCAGGCGGTGCTGGTCAATGCTCACCTTTGTAAGGTTCGGGCGCGTAATGTCCGGTTCGCCGGAGCAAACCTGGCGGGGGCAGACTTCTCCGACGCGGATCTGGCCTATGCCGAGTTTGTTGGTGTCACCCTGTCAGCGACGACCTCGTTTGTCGGGGCTAACCTGCGTTCAGCCAAGCTAGGGACGCTTTGCCTGGCCCGGGCAAACTGTACTGGGGCTGATCTGACTGATGCTCTGATTCGCGCAGGTGGAACTCTACCACCGGGGTGGGCTTTTGGTCCTCAGGTAGAGTCTGGCTACTACCTGGTCGTCCCTGCAGTAGTGGTACGGCCTATACTGACCTTGGGCAGTATTCAGAACGGTGCTCTACATAGCAGATTGCTACAGCGGTTTGTAGAGCTTGTTTCGGCTGCTGGGGGCGTTGGGGATGGTGTGGGTCTTGTGGACCTGCGCCATGTGTCGGATTTGGCGGATGTCTACGCAGATGCGGCTGTCCTACTTGGGCAGCCTGTACTCCACAACGGCAAACCGCTCTAACACCTGACTGATAGCCGCGCCGAAGACGCGGCTATCAACAAGGTTTGGAGGTGCTATGGCAGCACAACTCAGTCCACAGGGCAAGTCCCTGCTGGAGATTGCAGAGGACTTCAAGGAGTTCTCGCAGGTGCGGGGTGGCCACAAGGTGACCATCGACTGGATTGGCGAGGGGATGTCGGGGGACTACAGTGAGAATGTCCCTGGTGACCGCCCTGTCCTTCGGATTACGGTCCAGGAGGATATGGGACTTGACGGTGACTGGCAGGAACGCTTCTCCTACGCCACGCTGTTGAGCCCGGGCATATCGCAACATGCCCTGCTCCTGTTCATGGACAGGGTGTTTGCAGCCCTTCCGCACAGGAGATCGATTGAGCAGCTCACCTGGACCGAGCAGGGGGAGCTGGAGGAGACTGCCGGTAAGCGCGTGGTCTACGATTACCGGTTCACTGTGGGCGGCGAGTTCTTCTTCTCTGTCTTGGCCTACACTGAGGCTGGTGCCAGGGCAGAAGCGCAGAAGTACCTCATGGGCATTGACTATGAGATACACGTAGCTGCTCCTTCAAGCAACATCCAGGGTGTTGTCCTCTTCCTGGATGAGACCGATACGCTGATCTTGGAGGAGGTGACGGGGCCTTCGGTGTCGGGTCTCGCACACTTCTTGGGCAAGACCTGATGCCGGTCACAGTGACCACCGTTGTGGACAACTGCAGTGAGTGTCCACATCACCATGCTACCACTGCGATGACGCCCGACCCATGGGACCGCGGCACCGACTACTGGTGCAAGCTGACCCCGGATACCCCGCGACGGGAGCCAGGCCAGGCGGCTGTGCCATACAAGTTGGCGCTCGGGTTTATCGAGCGTGCTTCAGAGCTGAAGGGGCGGATCCCCGAGTGGTGCCCGCTCAGGCCAAAGGAGCCCAAATGAGCGTTGAGATCTACCTGGCCGAGCGGAAGCTCCGGCTCACAAAGACTTTCGTGATTCCCGTGCTGAACCAGCTGGGCCTTGAGGTAGGGGACTACCACGGGCCGGTGCCGGTGAAGCACAAGGGGAAGCTCTACACCCTCACCCTCGAGGGGTATGGTGCAGAGTGTGTGCCGAACGCAACTGCTAACCAGCACATGGCGGCATACGCTGCTGCGTGCAAGTTGGCAGAGGACTTCGGGCAAGACTCGGGGGTGTTCACGCCCAATGATGATGACGTCTGGTATGTGGCCTGGCACCTCCGTGAGGTCTGGGACCAAGCCACGATCAACGAGCTGGACGCTGACGCCATCATCGAGGTGGATTGATGCTTGGGCTGGGTCTGGTAAGCTCTGATTGGGTGCACCAGAGGTGGGAGCAAGAGCGGATGGCAAAGCTCGCTGCCGCCGCCTACCTACCCTGGCCGCAGCCCTTTAAGAAGGAGCTCTACATCTCGGCAGAGAGCTACAAGCCGAGTCTAGCTCTGTGGGACACCCCAGTGGTCAGCCGGTACCAGTATGGCCGGCCCCCCAACATGGGGGTTTTGAGCCCGAGCGGGCGATACTCGTACACCCACTTGGTGCTTCCTAAGGGTAAGTCCTTGGTGATTGTGCTGGGCACACGCCGAGGTACAGTGGTGTTTGATGGGGACATTACGTTCCCCGCCCTGTTCGAGTGCTCTGGCCCGAATGGGTCAGTGGCCCAGCAGCCGTGGATGTCTCTGACACCCATGGAGCTCTATACACTGGCTCCTGGCATCAGGTTCGCCAAGGGCCACGTTGTCATTGCTGGGCTTGGGTTGGGCTACCAACTCCTGGAGGTGGCCAAGAAGCCAAACGTCACCAGGATCACCCTGGTGGAGCGCTCCCAGGAGCTTGTGGACTGGATCCTCCCGAGGATTCAGGCCCAGATGCCCAACAAGCCCTTCGAGGTCATCGTGGGCAACGCCTATGATGTGGTCGAGGGGCTCACGGCGGATGTTGCGCTGATCGACATCTACCGACAGTACAGGGGGAACGCCTTCCCCCTCCCGAAAGCCTCCAAGGCACGGATCCCCAAGGTCTGGGTCTGGGGCGGCTCAGTCCACTACACCTGACTGGTAGCCGCGCCAACGGCGCGGCTATCAACAAGGTTGGTCGAGGAGGTAGCATATGCGCTACTTGAGGATGGCCCTGGTATCAGGGCTTGCGGTGTCCGCGGCAGCGGCACCTGTGCAGGCAAAGAACTGCACAAGAGGGTGTTCGTGTGGGGATACCTGTATCTCCTGCGCGGAGACCTGCCATGTGGACGGTGAGCCTGGTGACCCTGGTGAGGCCGTCCTGTATCTTCTCGGGGTCGTGGGGTTCATCGGCTTGATGCTCCTCGTGATCAATGCGAGTGACCGCACGGCCACGGCCGAGCCGGTGGAGTCCTCAGACTTCAACTGGGGGTTGGGTGTTGGGCCGGATGGTAGCCCGGCTGGCGTGGTGGAGTGGTACTGGTGAGCGAGGAGAAGCGCGGTTGTCTCCCTGCTGGGTGCGGGACTATCCTGGTCGGACTGATGGTGACTGGCGCAGTCCTGGCTATGCTTGGGGGAAGGCGGGCCTCGGCACCCCCTGATCCCGCCTATAGTGACTACTATGCGAAGCACACGAGTCAGCCCCCGGCACCACCGCCGCCGGATGGTGCAGGCTGTAAGAGCCTGTTGGACAGGCACATATTGGATTGCTGTACTTTGCATCTTGGGTACAGCTGCACAGGTACAACAATCATACCGTATACCCATCTACCCAAAGTTACGGGTTGTGCCATAGACCGTCTGCCTGATCGCTGCCAGACTGGGCCGCTGCGGTAACCGCTGTGTCTGACAACGAGTCCTATTTCGTCTTCTACTATGAGGGCGAGCAGCATGTGCTCGATGTCCCTGATTGGGCCCGGGCCAAGGATGCCGCGAAGCGGATCCTGCGCGAGGACGGTGACGTCACTGAGACGGACCACCGCTACGGACGCATCGAGCTTCAACTCGGCGGTGAGATGGAGCATCACGATGACTACGAGGAGGTCTGGGTGTCGGTTCAGCCGCCAGCGCCCCCTTGTGAGCCAGATGAGGAGCACGAGTGGGATACTCCCCACGAACTCCTCGGAGGCAACGAGAGCTGTCCTGGTGTCTACGGCCATGGTGGCGGCGTGATGTACACGGAAGTGTGTGTCAAGTGCGGGACCAGTAAGCATGTGGATACATGGGCGCAGGACCGTGCTACGGGTCGTCAGGGACTCCTCTCTATCCGTTACGAGGAGCGACAATACGAGGACTGGGCGTTCAAGCGAGGTGACTAGCTCAACCTGACCTCACAGGCCACCCGGCGACACCGGGTGGCCTACCAGGTCATCGAGGAGGTGTCCCTATGAGTTGCCATGGGAACATCATGTTTATGCTACCAACTGTCAAGGACGGAAGCCTGACGGTTGGTGTTGACTCTCAGGGTGCTCCTGAGATTCTTGGGCGAAAGATCGCTAAGTTCTTGGCCGGGACCCACTTCAGGCCAGGCGGGTGGTCGGCCCCGAAGAAGGATAGCCCGGACTGCTTCTGGGGGATGGAGGACCTGACCATCAGGCTCATCACTCACCTGAAGGGGGATCCCACGGTCCCCGGCGGGTTGTTCATGGACCAGATGCAGGCGGACTACGAGTATCGGATCTACCAGAACACGCTGGGTGAGCCGAATGTTTGTGTGTCCGTCTACCAAGATGGGATAGTGGGTCCTCAGACCATCTTCCTTGGGACTGGGACTGAGATGCTGCGGTGGGTGGGCTTGCTGGAAGGGCAGCGCCTGTGACCTGTAAGGATCTGCTGCAGGTCCGGCAGGATGCTTTCCTCAAAGCCTACATTGAGGCTGCGTTGTGGTCATCCAGTGATGAGGACCATGAGAACTTCGATGACTTTAGGTACGAGGATATCCATCAGGCCTCCCTAGCGCAGGCCATTGAGGACTGTGAGTCCTTCAAGGCGCAGGCTGGCGACCTCATCCTCAACGAGGACAACTATGTGCGTGGCCGTGAGTGCAGTTTGGCTGAGCAGGCCGGGCATGACTTCTGGCTGACCCGAAACCACCACGGGGTTGGCTTCTGGGAGGACGGTGACTGGGCGGACAATGCTCGAGACCCGCTCACGAAGCTCGCTCACTCCTTCCGTGAGGTCAACCTCCTCGAGGAGGATGGGGTGCTCTACATTGAGTAAGAAGCAGTACACCTTCTACACCAACTGTATCCACGCAGATGGTGATGCTATCCACGAGATGAAGGCAAAGGCTGTGGATGTTTCGTACCGGACGATGCTGGCCCGATGCCATGGGGTGGTGGACTTGTCCATCTCGCTGAGCTACGTGCGGCGGAGGGACCAGGACCACGGCCTCACCATGAAGAATGACTGGCATGTCGGGTACTACAAGAGTGCCTATCAGGGGAAGCCGTGCTACTACCTGGTGTACTCAGGCATCGAGTACATCTGGACGAAGGACCAGTAGTAATCCTGTCGTGGGGCCACGCC
>SXGT01730740.1_pt1 | contig 26174 bp, 17 predicted proteins | sample 3176221 | NCBI WGS metagenome assembly SXGT01 (sample SAMN11356862, study PRJNA531348) | freshwater metagenome | isolation source: freshwater sample F1-120 | place: China: Fuxian Lake, Yuxi | collected 2017-12-25
GCGCTCCGGAAGTTTGCCGAACTGCTGCCGGCTCTGGCGCCGAACGAGCAACGAAATCTCATCTCCTTGTTTCTCGCGCGGGTTGAGGTGCGACCGTCCGAGAAATCGGGCACGCCGGTTCCCTCCTACACCCACCGGGGCGTCTTCGAGCGCGCCGACGGCGGCACCATCTTCTTCGATGAGCTGGCCGAGATGGACATCGAGTTCCAGCCCAAGTTCCTGCGCGTGCTCGAGACCGGCGAGTTCCGCAGAGTCGGCGGCGAGCGCACGCTGCGCGTCGACGTCCGCGTCGTGGCCGCCACCAACCGCAGCCTCGACGAGATGATCTCCCGCGGCCGCTTCCGACAGGATCTCTTCTACCGCCTCGCCAAGGTCCGCTTCCGCCTGCCCCCCCTGCGCGAGCGGATCATCGACATCCCCCTGCTGGCCGAGTTCTTCATGGAGCAGCTCTCCACCCGCCTGGCCCACCGCCCGACCATGACCGCCGAGGCCCTGGCCATGCTCCAGCGCTACGCCTGGCCCGGCAACATCCGCGAGCTCCGCAATGTCGTCGAGCGCGCCGCCACCATGTGCGGCCCCATCATCGACGGGAGCTACATCCAGCAAGAGCTCGGGCTGGCCGACGCGCCCCTGATGGCCCCGCCGCCGGGCACCCTGTCGACCCCGCCGCTGCCCTCGGCCGAGAGCACCCACGCCTACCTGAGCGCCCCCATCGTCGGCCCCGACGGGGACTCGGTGCCGCTGCGCGAGGCCAAGGATCAGCTCGTGTCCGACTTCGAGCGCCAGTACCTCGAACACCTCCTCGAAAAACACCAGCAGAACATCTCCGCCGCCGCCCGCGAGGCCCAGGTCGATCGCCGCCACTTCTACCGCCTGCTCAAGAAATACGACCTGATGAAGTAGCCCTCTTGAGGGCAGGCCCAGATCCCAGGTCACCGAGCGCGAACCCTCGTGGGATCGTCGGGGTGGAGCGTCCGCGCGTCGAAGGGGCCTGGAGCCTTTCCTGAACCAACCCGATCGAGCCCGGCGGGTTGGTCGTCGAAGTTGACACTTGAGGGTTGCGGCGGTAGCGTCGAGGGCTGGCGAAGGGCACAAGATGAGGGGCCGGCTCCGCCCTCGCGGGTCCCCGGCAAGACGAGGCAGGTGTCGAGCGATGTTCCAGGCTCTCCCACAAGGCAGCCGCATCGAGGTTGTGCCGAACCACATCGTGGGCTTGCACCGCAGCCTCAACAGCCCGGTGATCGCGCTCGGCGGCGGCGCGCCCGTGCAGTGCCGGGCGCACATCCTCGGGGCCTACAACGCGCACGGCACCTACACGCTCTTCGTCGTGCTCAGCCCGCCGGGTCGGTCCCAGCCGCTGCTCTTCCGCAGCGAGCCGGTCAGCATCCCCATCGCGGAGTACCGCAACTCGGAGCTCTCGGCGCTGGAGCTGGTCAAGCGCTATGGCTTCGTGATGGAGCGCATCGACCTGAGCGCGCTGTCGGAGGGGGATCGCGCGCGGCTGATGCGGGAGCTGCCGCTGGCGGCCCCGTCCGAAGAGGAGGTGGTGCTGCGCCTGCTGGACGAGCCGCCCAGGGGCGCCCAGAAGATGGCGTCGGCCTCGCCCTCGCCTCGAACGGCCTCCTCACCCATCTCCGCAGGCATGGACAGCGACTCGCCCCTGGACCTGGCGGAGGCCGGCGCGCCAGTGCCGACGGTGACGGTGGCGGCTCGATCGGGGGGGGCCGATCTGGGGATCGCGCCAGAGGAGGCGATCGCCGTGCTGGGCCGGCTGCTGGCCGGCTTCTAGTCCGGCGCGAGGGTCCTGGCGGCGCCGCCGTGTGGGCGGCGCCTCGCCCTCAGCGGCGCACGTCGAAGACGTCGTGGGTGAACGTCGAAGACGTCGTGGGTGAACGTCGAAGACGTCGTGGGTGAACGTCGAAGACGTCGTTGGTAATTGTCGAAGACGTCGTTGGTAATTGTCGAAGACGTCGTGGGTGAGCCGAAGACGTCGTGGGTGAGCCGAAGACGTCGTGGGTCAAGGAGAGCGCAAGTCATGGTCAGACGCGAGGTCCTGCCTGAGCCGATAGACTTCGGCAAGTACCAGCTGATCGAGCGCATCGCGCGCGGCCGGATGGGCGAGGTGTTCAAGGCCAAGCGCGGCGGCGTGGAGGGCTTCGAGAAGGTCCTGGTGATCAAGCTGCTCAACAGCCGCCTGACGGCGATGGAGGCCTTCGTCAACGCCTTCGTCGAGGAGGCGAAGCTGACGGTGAGCCTGTCGCACGCCAACATCGTGCAGGTCATGGATCTGGGCCAGCACGACGGGCTCTACTTCATGGCGATGGAGCACGTCGGGGGCTACGATCTGGGCACGGCGCGGCGGGTTCTCAACACGGGCGGGCGGCCTTTCCCTTTGGATATCGCGGTCTTCGCGATCAGCGAGGTGGCCAAGGGGCTGGACTACGCGCACCGCCGCAAGGACTACAACTTCGAGTCGCTCAACATCGTGCACCGGGATCTGTCGCCGGCCAACATCCTGATCAGCTTCGAGGGCGAGATCAAGATCACGGACTTTGGCATCTCGCGCGCGCTGGACGTCATCGGGGACGTCGGCCGCAACGAGAACGTCCGCCGCCATTACCTCTACACCTCGCCGGAGCAGGCGCGGGGCGAGCCGATGACGCACCGCAGCGACATCTTCTCGCTGGGGTTGATCCTCTACGAGCTGGTCAGCGGCGTTCACCCCTACGATGATCCGGATCCGAGGGTGGTGCAGCGGCGGGCGATGGAGGGTGTGGTGCGGCCGATCCGGCAGGTGGTGGAGCTGCCCAAGGCGCTCGAGCAGATCATCACGTCGAGCCTGTACGCCGAACCGGCCCAGCGGGTCGACAGCGCCGGGACCTTGTACGAGGAGCTGATCAGCTACCTCTTCGCCTCGGGCCACAAGGCCGACAACCGCTCGCTGTCGCTCTTCATGCAGGACACCCGCATGCTCGAAGAGGAGCTGCAGGAGCGCGAGATGCAGATCGGCGCGGCGGCGCCCGAGGATGCCGATCTGAACGAGATGATCGAGCTGGATCCGGATCAGTTCGAAGAGCTCGACAGCACCTCGGACCTCTTCGACATGGTCAACCTGGAGGCGGGCGCCGAGCCGAGCAACAAGCTGCGCGTCAACCAGGCGGTGATGGGCGACGCGGCCGGGATGCGGACCTCGGCGGAGATCCCGTCGGCCAAGGCGCGCCAGCAGGCCGGCAGCCGCTTTGATCCGGTCCCGCAGCCCGACGCGATGCCGCAGCGGCTCTCGACGCTGGCCGACGGCCTTCGGGCGGGGCGAGGCGGGGCGGTGGTGCTGGTCGGCGACCTGGGCCAGGGCGAGGAGCACCTGCCGGACAGGCTGCCGGCGCGGCTCAAGGCGCGCGGGATCTTCCAGGTGTTGCACCTGGTCATGGTCAACGACGATCGGACGGTGCCCTACAGGCTGGCCAGCGAGCTGACGCGCTACATCGCGGACATGGCGCCGGGGGGGCGCTTCGTGGTGGAGCGCGGGGACGATCCGCACACGGCCCTGCAGGCCATCCAGCGCCTCTCGGCCAGCGGGGTGGCGTGGGAGGAGGTCGACATGGCCACCAACCTGTGCGGCCTGAGCGGGGCGTGGCAGAAGGGCTTCCACGCCAAGCGGGATCTGACCCTGGGGCTGACGACCCGGCTGATCCAGGCCGTGACGGCGAGCAACCCCTTCGTGCTCATCATCGACGGCGTCGAGCGCCTCGATCCGCTCTCTCGGGAGCTGCTCTTCCACCTCGTGAGGCTGGCGGCGTCGATGCCGCTGCTGATCATCACCTCGGGGGCGGACGCCTTCGCGGCGGACCAGCTGCTGTCCGTGCAGATGGAGGGCGGTCTGGCCTTCGAGGCGGTGGAGGTCGAGAGCCGGTCGGGGGCGATGGAGGCGGAGTCGGCCCTGTTGACCCTGGAGCCGCTGGGCGTGGAGGTGGTCACGGCGCTGGCGCTGGTGGCCCAGCCCTTGCCGCTCGGGGTGCTGGAGCGGCTGACGGGGCAGGGGTCCGAGGCGATCCAGGCGGTCTGCGAGGCGATGGCGGCGGTGGGCGTGGTGCGGCTGCTGCCGCCAGAGCACGTCCACCTGGGCAGCGAGCGGCTCCAGGCGGTGATCGACGGGTGGCTGCAGGCCGGCCAGCTGCCGAGGGTGGAGGTGCTGGCCGGCCGGCTCCTGGATCTGGGGCTGGTCGGAGGTGAGCCGTGGCTGTCGCCCTGGAGCGGGTGTCAGATGCGGCTGCAGCTCCACCTCGGGAGGTCGCGCGAAGCGCTCGTGGAGGCGCTGGATTATGGCCAGCGGCTGTGCGACGACGGCTGGCGGGAGGTGGCGCTGGATCACTTCATCCAGATGGAGCGGCAGATGGCGCGCTCGGCCTCGGGGACGGCGGTGGTGCGGCTGCCCTTGATGCTGGCCAGGGCGCGGTCGGCGCTGGAGCTGATGCAGCTTGGCATGGCGGCCTCGACCCTGGACGGGCTCTGGGCGCTGGCGGCGCACGCCAGGGACGAGAGGATGCTGGTCGACATCCGGCTGGTCGAGGTGCAGCTGGCGCTCGTCGGGGGCGACGGGGGCCGCGCGGTGGCGCTGCTGCGGCTGGTGCTCGACGACTCTGCGCGGCTTGGGTTGACCCGGCAGCTGGTCAGCGCGCGGCTCCAGATGGCGCACTGGATGGCCCGCGAGGGCGACCTCTATGTGGCCCAGCAGCACCTCGAGGCGCTGCTGGGGCAGGTCGACGGGCGGGGCTACGAGTGCATCGACAGGGTCGAGCACGCCGAGGCGCTCTCGCTGATGGTGGAGGTGCTCTCGCGGCGCGGCTACGTGGCGCGCGCCGTGACCTGCCAGTCGCTGGTGGAGCAGATGGCGGCGTCGAGCAGCAATGCGATGATCGACTGCCTGGCGGCCCTGGGGCGCTCGCACCTGTCGCGGGTCAACGGCCAGCCAGGGGCCGGGGCGACGGAGGCCGAGGACGCCTACAACGTCGCGCGGGAGCACAACTTCATCCGGCTGGGGTTGAGGCTGGCGGCGGTGGTGGCGCAGGCGGCGCTGGAGTCCGGGGACGTGGACAAGACGCGGGCCTACAGCGAGCACCTGGCCGAGGTCGGGGCGCTCTACGGCCACGGGGCCATCGCGCGGCTTGGGCGAGATCTGGCCAGCCTGTCGCTGGTGCTGACCTCGACCGGCGACAGGGCGCTGGACGCCCTCCAGGAGCTGCACGGGATCCTCCACAACGCCCAGCAGCGGCAGGACCCGCGCGAGAACCTGCACGCCCACCACCTGCTCTACCGGGCGCTGACGCACCTGGGCTCGGGCAGGGACGCCGAGCACCACAGGCGCGAGGCCCTGCGCTATGCCCAGCTCTGCCACGCCGAGGGGATGGCCGTGGTGCTGGACTGAGGGTTGAATGCTGGACTAAGGTTCAGTATGCGTCCAAAGGCTTCAGGACAGCTTCTCAGTCGTAGCGCAGGCCCTCGACGGGCGAGAGGGTCGCGGCGCGCCAGGCGGGGTAGATGGTGGCGGTGAAGCTGATCAGGAGCGAGACGATGGCGACGATGAGGAACTCGACGGGCTCGATCCGGACGGGGAGCTTGTCGATGAGGTAGACCTTGGGGTCCATGCCGATGTTGCTCGACCCGATGATGAGGCAGGCGACCAGCCCGCCGAGGATCCCCAGCGCGGTGCCGATGCTGCCGATGATCATGCCCTCGAAGATGAAGACGCGCATGATGCCGCCGTCGGAGGCCCCCATGCTCTTGATGATGGCGATCTCCTTGCCCTTGTCCAGGACCAGCATGATGAGGGTGGAGACGATGTTGAAGCTGGCCACGATGACGATGAAGGTCAGGATGATGGACAGGACGAGCTTCTGAAGCTTGAGGCTGGTGAAGAGGTTGCGGTTGATCTCTCGCCAGTCCAGCGTGCGGAAGCGCCCCGGGGTCAGCCGCCCCTTGATCTGCTCGGAGATCTCGCCGACGGCGAAGATGTCGGCGACGCGGATCTCGATGCCGGTGACGACGTCGCCCTGGTTGAAGAAGTCCTGGAGGGCGCGGTAGTCGACCATGACGAGCTTGTTGTCGTACTCGTTGAAGCCCGAGCGGTAGATGCCGGCGACGGTGAAGCGGCGGCTGGTCGGGGCCATGGACGAAGGGGCCCAGTTGCCGGGGTCCAGGCCGCGCAGCGGGCTGACGAGGCGCACCTCGTCGCCGAGGTGGGCGTCGAGCTTCTCGGCCAGATCGGTGCCGAGGAAGATGCCGGGCAGCGGGCCCTCGGGCGGCGCCGCCTCCGAGGGCTCCTCGCCGCGACCCTCGTCGGGCGACCCCTCACCGGGCGCCCCGCGATCCTCCTCGGGCGCGGCGCCGCCTGGGTCCACGTCCCTGACCTCGTCCTTGTTGGGGGGAGGGGTCCACTTCAGATCGTCGAGGGTGCCGTGGCGGACGTAGCGCGGCAGGTCGGAGACCTTGTCGGCGCGCTGGGGGTCGATGCCCTTGATGAGGACGCCGGAGAGGCGATCGCCGCGGCTGATCATCATCTCGTGGAAGATGAAGGGGCTGGCCGCCTCGACCCCCTTGACCTGCTCGACGGTGTCGATGATCTCGTTGTACTCGCGGAAGTTGATCCCGTACTTCATCACCAGGATGTGGCTGTTGATGCCCAGCACCTTCTCGCGGAAGGCCTCCTGGAACCCTCCCGTGACGCTCACGACCGCCGTCAGGGTGGCGACCCCCACGACGACGCCCAGGATCGAGATGAGCGTGATGGTGGAGATGAAGGACTTCTTCTTGCTCTTGAGGTGACGCAGACCGACGAAGGTCTCATAGGGCATGGCTTGGATCCTTGTCTTCGAGCACAGGCTGACCCAGAGAGCGGCCAGGCGCCTGGGGTGGGGAAGGCTCCTGGGCGGAGCGGGTATTCCAGGCGCGCAGCCTGGGTAGCACACCTTGCGGCCCATTCCAAACGCGGGTAGAGTCTCCCCAAGGAACCAGACCTCTTTGCGGGTGAGGGGAGGGCGACGATGGGCGATGTCTGACACCCCATCGACGATCACGCGCGGCGTCGACAAGCGCGCTGTCGGAGGTGGTCCGGCGCTTGAACTTCGAGGGCGCTGGGGCAGACAAAGAGGTTGACGAATCCTGCGCGCCGAGCGAGCATGCGCGTCGGCCCCAGAGAAGACGAGGGCGACAGACCTCCCTCAAAACTCCTTCGGGCAGCGAAGGGGGAGGCGACCTCCTGGAGGGCGCTCAGCGCCCTTCCTGGACCTGTCGGCGGCAGGGGGTCTCGTGTTGACGCAGCGGGTGAGCTTCGAATCGACGAAAGTTGATCAAGCCGCCCTGTGAGGACTGATCGAGCAGACGCGCGGTCGAGGATCGGCGCGCGCTGGCGATTGCGGAGATGATGCGGGGAGTGAATGGCACAGTCGGCGCCGAATAGCCAGGGTCAGCGCGTGCCCTTCGAGGAACGTCTTGACATCTCCAGCAAGACCGACGTCGGTCAAGCGCGGGCGAAGAATGAGGACAACCTCGGCGAGGCCAGCCCCGATGAGACCGGGCGCGGGTGGTTCTTCGTCGTGGCCGATGGGATGGGCGGGGCCGTCGGCGGCGCGACCGCCAGCGGCCTCGCGGTCGAGAACGCCAAGGCGGGCTACTGCGAGTACATGCGCTCCAAGCCCCTGGAGTCTCCCTTTGGCGGGCTGACCTACGCGGTGGAGAGGGCCAACCAGTCGATCTTCGATCGCTCCCGCACGGACGAGTCCTGCTACGGGATGGGCACCACGATCGTGGTGATGGCCATCATCGGAGACATGGTCTACACGGCCCACGTCGGCGACAGCCGGATCTATCGCTACCGCGATGGCCGGCTCGAGAAGATGATGCGGGATCACACGCGGGTCCAGATGCTCTCGGATCAGGGCATCATCACCCCCGCCGAGGCCAACCACCACCCCGAGAGCCACGTCATCAACCGCAACCTCGGCGGCCGCCCCGACGTGGAGGTCGACACCCCCGCCGACGGGCCCTTCCCGCTGATGGAGGGCGACACCTACCTGCTGTGCTCCGACGGCCTCCACGGCCTCGTCCCCGACGATACCATCCGCCGGGTGCTGGACAAGGCGCCGCCCAAGCACGCCTCGGCCGCGCTCGTCGAGCTGGCCAACCGCCGCGGCGGCTACGACAACATCACCGTCAGCCTCGTCACCGCAGGCAAGGGCCCGGCGGCCTGGGAGGACTTCGACGAGGTGGCCTTCCGCAAGCTCGTCGACGAGCTCGCCCTGGAGGAGACCAGCGATACGGCCCTCTTCGAAGCCCACGACCCCGACTCCCGCGCGCCCGCCGAGTTCGAGACCCAGCGCCTCAAGGCCATCGCCGCCGGCGAGCCCATCGACAGAGCCACCGGCCGCAGCACCGCGCCGAAGAAGGGCGAGGAGGACAAGCCCAAGGGCCAGGCCTCGCGCAACACCGTCATGCTCGACGAAGCCGAGATGGGCGGGATGTTCGCGGCCATGCGCGCCGCCGACGCCGTCGCCGCCACCTCACCCTCACCCGGGACCCCCGCCGAGAGCCTCAAGAAGGGCATCTCTCCCCTGGTCATCGTGCTGCTCCTCGCCCTGCTCTTCACCGTCGCCCTCGTCGCGGTCCTCATCATCGTCCTCATCCTGAAGTGAGGGCGCCGCGCCTCCTCCTTGCCCTCCTCGTCGCCCTCGCCTGCGCGGCCTGCGTCCGCGCGGCCTCCCCCGACCCCGCCCTCAACCTCTCCGCCGATCCCTTCCTGGCCCTCCCCGGCGCCCAGGACCCGCTGGGCCGCCTCGTCCCCTACCGCTTCCGCGATCAAGGCGCCGCGGCGCTGGAGCGCTTCGAAGCCCGATCGTCCATCGAGCGCCTCGTCTTCGCCCGCGCGCTGATCGACGCCCTGCTCTTCGGGGAGCTGACCCAGGACAGAGCGCTGCTGGACAGGCTCGCCGGGCAGGGCGAGCTCTGGCCGCTGGTCGAGCGCGCGCTGCGAACGGGCAAGGACGATGATGAGGCCGTCGAGCGCGCGCTCAAGGAGGGCCGCGCGCTCGCCCAGGCCCTCAAGACGCGAGGCATGGACGCCCCCTACCACGCCGCCCTGATGGCGCTGGCCGAGCAGGGGGGCGCGTGGGAGGTGGAGGCGCGAGCGGCGATGCTGCTCGACCTCGACGAGGCGGTGGGGGCGGTCGCGTCGCTGCCGGCCGACCAGCGAGGCCGGCAGCTTGTCGCGGCGCTGGGGCCGCGGGTCTGTGCGCGGCCTGAGCGCATGGCCTCGGCGCAGGCCGACGAGGGGGCGTGGCAGGCGGGCCTCGAGGCGGCCTGCGACCTGCGCTGCGGCGTCGGGGCGCAGGAGCTGGAGCTTGCCCCGGAGGGCGTGCGAGGGGCGCTGTCGGTGGCGTCCTGCGGCTACGAGGCGGCGGGGTGGTCGCTGGACAGCGCGGAGGGCGTGTGGACGCCGGAGCTCGCCGTGGTGTTGAGGATCTTCAGTCAGATCAAGGAGATAGAGTGGCTTGAGGCCAGCGGCCACCCGCTCGCGGTGGAGGCCGCGCCCTCGCTCGTGGCGCTGCGCGAGCGCCTGAGCCGCGCCCCCGTCGCGCTGCCGATAGGGGCGCAGAGCGCGGGCGCCCTGGGGCTTGAGCTGGTCGAGGGCGGGGGTGAGGGTTGGGGCGCGGGGGTCTCCTTCGTGCGGATCGACGCCCAGGGCTTGAGGGTGGGGCTGGTGCCGCTGGTGGCGGCCACGACGCAAGGGGGGCGGGGTCTGGAGGGGCGCTTCGGGTTCCCTGGGCGGCTGGTGGCGGGCTGGGAGGAGCTCGGCGATCCCCAGCGGTCGGGGTGGATAGAGCGGCGGCTGTCCTCGGAGGTGGAGGACGCGGCCGAGCTGCTCGGCGCCTGCGGCGTGGAGGGCGGCGGGCCGTGGGTGTTGATGGTGGACGCGAGGTTGGGGGCGCAGGAGGTGCTGGCGGCGTTGGGGCGAGTCAGGCGCGCGCTGGCCGGCGGTCGGATGGAGGCGGGGTTGCTCTTGTGGGAGGCGGGGCGGGGGTTGCGGGCGGCGCCCCTGGGGTTGATCGGGTCGGTGGAGGGCGCGGGGGGCGGGCTGGAGGGCTTCCCGTCGGAGGTCCGCCCGCTGGACTTGAGGTTGAGGGTGGGCGCGGGCACGGTGGAGATCGTGGCGCGCGGCGAGGTGATGGAGCGGCTGGAGGGCGCAGGCGTAGGGCGGCTGGGCGAGCGGCTGTCGGGGTTGAGGGAGGAGGCCGGGGGGGCGTTGACGGTCGAGGGGTCAGGCGGGGGATCCTTCGGGTCTCTGGTGGAGGCGCTCTCGGCGGCGTGGTCGGCGGGCTACAGGTCGCTGTCGCTCTCGACGACGCGCTGAGGGCCGGGCTCGCGGGGCGGCGGGGCGATTTTGCAGGCTCGTGCGCGGGGGCTGTGCTAGGCTGTCGGGAGAACCTCCTGTCAGAAGGCGGGCCAAGACACCTGAATCAGCCCGAGTGACGCTCGAAGACCCGAGGGGTTCGAGCGCTCCTGGAGGAGAGGCTTCCTGGTCCGGGTCCGAACGGAGTCAGGTTTGGAGGGCCGCCTGGGCATCGGGATCGATGGACGAGAGAGTCTTCAAAAGGATCCACATCTTCCGTGGCTTTGTCCGCACGACGCGGGATTACAAGGAGGCGGTGGGCTATCACCTGGTCAAGGGGAGGCTCCACAACCGCTACTTCCACCATGTGGGGGTGGTGTCGGGGGTGGCGGGCGAGCTCAAGGTCAGGGCGCGGCGTCGGCCCGAGATGATGGTGGAGGTGAGGCCGGGCTACGCGCTGGATCCATCGGGTCAGGACGTCCTCGTGCGGGAGGTGGAGCTCAAGGGGGTGGTCAAGGAGGACTTTGTCCTGCCCCGGACGATCTACCTGGTGTTGAGGTACCAGGAGGAGGAGACGGACTACAGGCAGATCCGGGTCCCGGGCTTCCCGGAGATGGATGGCCATGCGCGGATCAGCGAGTCGTACCGGGTGGACTGGACGATCGCGGAGCCGGACGTCCGGCGGGAGCTTGAGCTGTGTCGCATCCTGCTGACGGAGGACACGGTGTCGCTCAGGAACGCGGAGGATCCGAACGATCCGAAGCCGGGTGAGATCGATCTGAGGTGGGTGAGGCGAGCGGGCGTGTGCGGTCGGCCGATAACGGGGATGAGCTTCGAGGAGCTCAGGGCCTCGCTGCTGGAGGCGATCCGGACGAACACGTACATGGCCCGGACGCGCCAGATGCCCTCGTCGCAGTCGGTGGCGACGTCGCTGGTGGGCTTCGCGCTGCTCAACGACGCTCGGGCGTTGGACGAGGAGGGCTACCTGAGGTGCATGGCGCTGTTGAGCCGCGTGCAGGCGGAGTCGATCCAGGAGGCGCAGAGCAATGAGCCTGCGCTGGCGCACCGGAAGATGTTCCGGGACTACATCGGCAAGGCGGAGGCGTCTGCGGAGGTGCTCGGCGCTCTGGAGGAGCTGGCGGTCAACGAGCGGGCGGAGGCGGCGAGGCTCTCGACGGGCTTTGCGATGGAGGGCGTGCGGGCGTTGCACGGGTTGATCCAGCCGCCGCGCGTGGTGGCGTCCTCGGCGATGTCCGAGATGGTGCCCAGGACGGGGCTGCGGGTGTTGGACGGGACGGACTGGGAGCGTCTGAAGGTCGAGTCGCGGATGCCGGCCTTGTCGATGGTGGTCGAGGGTCGGGAGTGGCGCTTGATCGACGAGGTGAACCTGCTCGACGGGGAGTCGGAGCAGGCGCACAACTTCGCGATCCACGAGGCGGTGGACTGGTGGAGAAGCCAGGTGAGCCTGAAGTACCCGGACGGCGCGGTGGTGGCGGACGAGGGGATCGGGCACAAGGGAGGCCACTCGGTCTTCGAGGTGCACAACGTCACGCCGGGCTTGCCCCTGGTGATCATGCGCCGGATGGACTATGCGCGCGGCGATTACTGGTGTCGGGTCTGGGTCAACGACGTGGAGGCGGGCGAGGTGCCCTGCCTGGGGGAGGACACGCGCTACAGGTGGCGCAACTGGCCTTTCTGGATCCACCCGCACTTTGTGCGGCACCGCGTCGTGCGGGTCAAGCAGGCGATTGAGACGGCGAATCGGGACGTCAACTTCTTCAAGCTCTGGTTCTACCAGCCCGTGTAGTCGCCGCAAGGGTGCCAAAAGTTGGCGTCACGTTGTCGAAATCATTTGATTTTTCGAGTCGATTGGGGAGAGAGTAGGCGCGGGCCGGGCCCCCCCTGGGAGGGTCGTTTCGGCAGGCCTTTCGGGCCTTACAAGGAGGTTCGATGCAGCCACAGAACGCCCGAGGAGAACGAATGGACCACGTCCGAATAGAGAGCGCGCTCGGCGACTTCTGTGGTTTCCTGAAGGAGAACGAGAACAAGCTGCGTGCCTTCGTGGACATCGGGGCGATGAACTTCGACAACTGGTTGCTCCTGGAGCTGGCCAGCCACTTTTATCATAGCCTGTCGCCGATGGGCGTGCCGGACAACCACGTGATCTGGCCGGATCGTGAGCTGCCCATCCCTGGAGAGCGACGGCGTTTGAACTGTGATCTCTCGGTGGCGCCGCCGCCGAGGAGGCGTCGGCACGACAGGGCGGGGCTGTGGCTCAACGCCCGGATGATCTGGATCAACCTCGATTACGACAACCGGGCCGACGCGGTGGTGCGGGACATCAAGAGGCTGGGGGGCGCGGGTCAGGATTACGCGTACTTCATGATCACGCTCATTCGAACGACGGGCAAGAAGGCGGAGTTCAAGGAGCACCTCAAGGATCTGAGCGGCCGCATCGAGGCCTCGGTGCCCAGCGAGCTGCTCAAGTCCCAGTTCGAGACGGAGACCTTCAGGCTGTCGCACGGCGACACGGCCAACATCGGCATCTACTTCTGGCGACTGGGTGAGGCGGCGCTGACGTCGGCGCGGGCCTGAAGGGGTCAAGGACAGGGGTGTTGCCAAAGGCCGTGGACAAAGGCTACACTGGCGAAGATGCCCATCCCTGAGTCGGGGCATTGCCGAGAGGGTCGGCGAGAGGGTCGGGCAAGCGTCGATGCGCCTTATCGTCCCTTGCAGTCGGTGTTTTGGTGCTTGTCGTGCGGTCACGAGGCCAATGCTGACCAAAATGCCGCCATCAACATTCTTGAGGCCGGGAGTTGCCCGGACTCACTAAACGCCTGTGGAGTCGATGTCAGACGGGGAGGCCTTCGGGCCATCTCGCAGTCGGCGTTGAAGCAGGAATCGGCGATAGCAGGTGGTCGATGACTATTTGCTACCGTTTCGAGCAACGGTGAAAGAGCCCTCATCGTTAGAGATTGAACAACCATGGTGTCAACACCCATCGGCCTCCTTGATCGGTTGTCGGAGGGGGTTGGCTTGAGAGTGGCACAACAGCCTGCCGTTGGCGGCTGGCCGGAGGACCCCTGTTGGCGCACCCTGTGCGTTGACGGAAGCGTTGAGGTCGAGCGTTGAGCGATCAGGATCAGGGAAACAATAACGGGGGTCAGCGCAGCGGCCGGCGGCGTCGTCGCCGCAAGAGCGGCGGCGGCGGCGGCGCACCCAGCGATCAATCTCAAAACAGAGGCCCCAGCCCGGGGGGCTTCAGCGGCGGCGGCGGCAGCGGCGGCGGCGACGAGGGCGGCCAGGGGCGTCGTCGTCGGCGGCGGCGGCGATCTGGCGAGGGGGTCGTCGGGGTCGTCGGGGGCGGCGGTGCAGACCGGAGCCGAGGCCCGCGTCGTCAGATCGATCCCTTCGAACTCTTCTCGATCTTCTACCTGGGCCTTGACGAGATCCGGGGATACCGGAGCATCGGGGTCCAGGAGGTCGCCAAGCGCTTTGGCTGCGGGCAGCAGGACATCTTCAACGCCCTGGATCTCTACGGCATGGACAAGGCCTCCATGTTGCGCATCCGGAGCCGCTTTGACGTCGCGCTGGCCGAGCTTGACGTCAAGGTCGCCCCGGACGGGATCGACCGCAAGGAGGTCGCCCGGGAGCGCTACGCGGAGTTCGTCGAGGCCGGCCTCGCCGCAGGCCTCTTCGAGGTCGAGCCGACGGTCGCCTTGATGGCCAGGCCCGAGTCTGCGGCGTCCGAGATCGACGCCGAGGATGACGACGGCGACGATGGCGACGACGGCGACGACGATGGCGACGACGACGACGACGACGAGGGCGGCGATGGCGATGGCGACGACGACGCCGACGCCGACGCCGAAGACTGATCGAGGGCGGCGCTGAGGCGCGAGGAAGGCGCCCCTGGGGGCCGCAGGCATGCGGCGTCCGCCCCGAGGCGTTGAGTCCACCTTGAGCGCGGCCCGCAGAGGCCTGGGGAGTTCATGGAGAAGTTTGTCATCAAGGGCGGGCGGCAGCTCAGCGGTGAGGTGAGGCCGGGGGGCAACAAGAACGAGGCGCTTCCCTGTCTCGCGGCCGCCTTGTTGACGGACTCGCCCGTCGTCCTGGAGAATCTGCCGAAGATCCGGGACGTCGAGGTCATGATCGAGGTGCTTGAGCGCCTCGGCTGCGCGATCAGCTGGCTGGACACCCACACGCTCCAGATCGTGGGCCCGTCGATCGTCGACGCGATAGAGCTGCCCGTGGAGCTGTGCACGCGGATCCGCGCCTCGATCCTCTTCGCAGGGCCGCTGCTCGGGCGCCAGGGGCGGGTGTCGCTGCCCCCGCCGGGCGGCGACGTCATCGGACGCCGCCGCCTCGACACCCACTTCCTGGGCTTCGAGGCGCTCGGCGCGTCGATCACATGGGACAACGCCCTCTACAGGATAGAGGCGCGCTCCCTGGTCGGCGCCGAGATCTTCCTCGACGAGGCCTCGGTGACCGGGACGGAGAACATCGTCATGGCGGCGGTTCTGGCCCAGGGCACGACCGTCATCCACCACGCGGCCTGCGAGCCGCACGTCCAGGGCATGTGTCGGATGCTGGTGGCCATGGGGGCCAGCATCGACGGCATCGGGACCAACCGGCTCGTGATCAAGGGCGTCGCGCGCCTGGGGGGCTGCACCCACCGGATCAGCTCGGACTTCATGGAGATCAGCTCCTGGATCGGCCTGGCGGCGATGACGCGCTCTGCGCTGACGATCCACGACGTCGTCCCCGAGGATCTCCGCATGGTCCGCGTCGTCTACGCCCGGCTCGGGGTGCGCTTCGAGATCAGCGACAACAGGATCTTCGTTCCGGCCGATCAAGCCCTGGAGATCGTCAACGACTTCCACGGCGAGATCCCTCAGATCTCCGACGCGCCCTGGCCAGCCTTCCCCACGGACCTGATGTCCATCGCGATCACGATGTCGACGATCGCCAAGGGGACCGTGCTCTTCTTCGAGAAGATGTTCGAGGGTCGGATGTTCTTCGTCGACAGCCTCAAGAGCATGGGCGCCAGGATCATCCTGTGCGACCCGCACCGCGCTGTGGTCGTCGGCCCCGCGAAGCTCTACGGCGCGACGCTGGAGAGCCCGGACGTCCGGGCGGGCATGGCGCTGCTGATCGCCGCCCTGACCGCCGAGGGGACGAGCACGATCTACAACATCCGCCAGATCGATCGCGGCTATGAGAGAATAGATGAGAAGTTGCGGGCACTTGGCGCTGACGTTACGCGCCTGCCTGCCTAAACCCAGGAGAGAGGACAGTACCATGAAGACGACAAGAACCCTGCTGATCGCCCTCAGCCTCGCCCTCGTGTCGCTTGCGGCCTGCGACAAGGGCGAACTCAAGGAAGACGAAAAACCTGTCGGCGACACGAACAGCGCGCCCTCCTCGGCCCCCGCGGGCGACGACAAGGCGCCGGCTGGCGACGACAAGGCCCCTGTGGGCGACGACAAGGCCCCCGCGGGCGACGACAAGGCGCCGGCTGAAGCCGCCGCGGTCGATCACTCCAAGCTCGACGGCATCCTCAAGAAGTTCGTCAACGAGAAGGGCAAGGTCAACTACAAGGGCCTCAAGGCCGACGAGGCCGCGCTGGGCGAGCTGAAGGCCTACAACGAGTGGGTCGGCACCGCCGACATCTCCAAGTACTCGCGCGATGAGAAGCTGGCCTTCTACATCAACGCCTACAACGCCCTGACCCTGAAGGCCGTCCTGGATCGCTACCCCCTCAAGTCCGTCCTCGACGTCAAGGACCCCGACTTCTTCAAGGGGATCAAGCACAAGGTCGCCGGCGAGGAGCTCACCCTCGACGGCCTCGAGAACGTCAAGATCCGCGGCGACGAGTTCAAGGAGGCCCGCATCCACTTCCTGGTCAACTGCGCCTCGGGCTCCTGCCCGAAGCTGCGCCGCGACGCCGTCACCGCCGCCAACATGGAGGCCCTCTTCGAGGCCGGCGCCAAGGAGTATGTCCTGCAGGAGACGAAGCTCGACGCCGCCAAGAAGACCCTGGACACCTCCAACATCTTCAACTGGTTCGCCGAGGACTTCAAGAAGTCCAGCGGCACCGTCCAGGAGTTCCTGGCCAGGTACATGGACCCCGCCCAGGCCGAGACGGTCAAGGCCTCCTCGCTGACCTTCCACGAGTACGACTGGTCCCTCAACGAGCAGAAGGAATAATGGACGAGCCCGAGGACAAGCCCTCCCCACCTCGCCGGCTTGAGCTCCAAATCAAGCTCGACGAGTCCATGGCCCAGGGCGTCTACTCCAACCTCGTCATGGTCCAGCACGGAGAGTCCGAGTTCGTCCTGGACTTCATGTTCCTCCAGCCCGGCCGCAAAGAGGCCCGGGTCGGCGCCCGCGTCATCCTCGGCCCAAGGCAGGCCAAGCGCCTCATGGGCGCCCTCGGGGACAACGTCAACCGCTACGAGAAGCGCTTCGGCCCGATCCCCGTCTCCGCCGCCATCGATGAAGACGGCGTCGTCCACTGACCCCCCCCCGGCGATGTCCCCTCGCCTCATCGACACCCACTGCCACGTCGATCACCTCGACGGCGACCCCTCCCTGGCGCTGGCCGAGGCCCGCGCCCTCGGCGTCGGGGCCTTCGTCCTGCCCACGATCACACCCGCGATGTGGCCCAGCGCCGCGGCCCTGGCCGCCGCTCACCCCGACGTCCACCTCGGCCTGGGCCTCCACCCCTGCGCCCTCGATGACCTGAGCGACGCCGAGGTCGACGACGCCCTCGACGACCTGCCCAGGTTGATCGCCCTTCATGGCGCCGTCGCCCTCGGCGAGATCGGCCTCGACCACCGCGCCGCGCGCGACGACGAGCGCCTCGCCAGGCAGCGCCGCGTCTTTGAGCGACAGCTCACCATCGCCCTTGAGGCGGGCCTGCCGCCGATCATCCACTGCGTCGAGGCCCACGGCCTCATGCTGGAGGTCTGGTCCCGACACCCCTGCGGCGGCAACCTGCCCGGCGTGCTGCACGCCTTCACCGGCAGCGCCGAGATGGTCGCGCGCTATTGCCGCGCTGGCCTCTTCATCTCGTTCGCCGGGCCGATCACCTGGCCCGGCGCTCTCAAGCCCGCGGCGGCCTGCCGCGCCGTGCCCGACGATCGCCTCTTGATCGAGACGGACGCCCCCTACCAGAGCCCCCACCCCCACCGAGGATCCCCCAACAGCCCCGACAGGCTGCCCCTCATCGCCGCGAAGGTGGCCGAGGTCCGCGGCGCCTCGGTGGACGCCATCGCCGCCCTGACGACCGAGAACGCCCGCCGGCTCTTCGGCCTGGGCTGATCGCGTGGACTCTTGCCTGGAGGGCGGATCGCCCTCGTCGGCGGTCGCTCATACGGAACCACGCTCAAGCCACTTCCATGTTGGGCCACCTGGAAGCCCAGGATGACAGGGGTTCAGACGTGGTTCTGTATCAATCCAGCCCGCTGCGGAGGGTGACGGCGCGCTCGCGCGTGTCCACGCTGAGCCAGTCCAGGCGGCCGTAGCCGCAGGTGCCGGAGTTGGCGTAGATCCCGAAGGGCGTCTGGACGATCGCGGGGGTGTGATCGTGGCCGCAGATGAGGATGTCGGTCGATGAGCGTCGCAGCGCCTCGATCGCGCCGCGCTGGGTGGCCGAGGGTCGCCCGCGCTCGGGGGGGCTCTGGGTCAGGAGATCGTTGACGCGGTAGAGGAGGTCACCGAGGCGGCCGCCCTTGCGCTGGTCGCGCGCGGCGATCCACTTGACCGGCCTCTTGATCGGCTCGATGGCGTCGCCGAGGGGGTTGAATCGGTGCCCGTGCTGCAAGGTGATGCGCAGGCCGTCGACGTCGAGGTGGAGGGTGGCCGGGACGCCCTCTTCTTCCAGCAGGGCGTCGTGGTTGCCGTGGACTTGAAGGCAGCGGGTGCGGGCGAGCCGGTCGACGACAGGCGCCCAGGCCAGCCGCGCGTCCCGCAGCGCGCCGCGCCGATCCCCGAGGCGAGGGCCGACGTCGTGATCGAAGACGTCGCCGACGAGCAGCAGGAGGTCGTGGTCGGCCTCGACGTGGTCGAGGAAGGCCAGAAAGGCGTCGACCGTGTGGGTGAAGGCGCAGGCGCCGTCGGGCGTGGACAGGTGGAGATCGGAGAGGGCTGCGATGCGCATCGTTGCTCGGGCGATGGGGCGGGCTTGCGACCCAAGCCGGGCCTCGTGGTATAAGCCGAAGGAGTCAGGGAGAGGCCCTGGCTGCCCCCGCGTGGATTCTACACCCATCTCGCGTCGGGGTGGACTTTGAGCGCCTGTCCGGGAAATGCCCCGACGCCACCTCGCCTGGCCCGGTCCTCCCACGACGGGCGCTCAACAGGAGGCGGCAGGCAACGTGAGCGAGCGCAACATCGATCCTTCCACGCACGGCATCACGAAGATGCCCCGTCACGTGGCCATCATCATGGACGGCACTGGCCGCTGGGCGCGTCAGCGGGGCTGGCTTCGGCTCAAGGGTCACCAGGAGGGGGCGCGGGCCGTCAAGCGGACCCTGGAGCTCTCCTACAAGCTCGGGGTGCGCCACCTGACGCTTTTTGCCTTCTCGGCCCAGAACTGGAGCCGCCCCAAGCCTGAGGTGCAGGGCCTGATGGCGCTGCTCGGAGAGTACCTGCGGACGGAGCAGGCGGAGCTCATGCGGCGCGGGATCCGCTTTCGGACCATCGGGGACGTGACGAAGCTGCCCGAGAACCTCCAGCGGGAGATCCTCGATCTCCAGCAGCGCACGGCCTCGAACGATCGGATGGACTTGATCGTGGCGCTCTCCTACGGCGGGAGGGAGGATCTGGTGCACGCGGCCAGAGCCGTGGCCGCCGACGCCATTGCGGGCAGGATCAAGGTTGAGGACATCGACATCGAGGCGATCTCGGCGCGGCTGTACACCGCCGACATCCCCGATCCGGATCTGATGATCCGGACCAGCGGGGAGATGCGGATCAGCAACTTCATGCTGTGGCAGCTGGCCGACAGCGAGCTCTACATCACCGAGGTCTTGTGGCCGGACTTCTCCGAGGACGATTACATCGACGCGCTGCGGGTCTTTGGCGGCCGCGAGCGCCGCTTCGGGTTGACGGGCGAGCAGGTCGGCGGCGGGGGGGAGCGCGAGCGCTGATGGCGATCCGGCTCTCGCCCCTTGAGCCTCGCCATGCGGGCCGGGTCGCGCTCTGGGAGCTGGATCCAGCGGTGGCGTCGGGTCTGCTGCGCCCGCTCGGGCCGGCCTCCGTGGGCGAGGTGATGGAGCGCGCGAGCGCGCCGTCGCGGGATCGGGTGCATTACATCATCGAGGTCACCGCGGATCGGGTGGATCGGCTGCCGCCGGTCTGCCCGGTGGGCTTCTTGACGCTGGCCGAGGGGGTCGATCGGGTGCGGTGGGGGAGCTTCGAGATCGCGCTGGGGGTGCCCTGGCAAGGGCGCGGCTGGGGTCGCCGCGCGCTGGAGCAGGTCCCGGGGTTGCTGATGGCATGGCGAGGGCTGGAGGCGATCAAGGTCGGCGTCTTTGAGGACAACGCGCGGGCGACGGGCTTGTATCGATCGCTGGGCTACGAGGTGGTCGAGCGCAGCTGGTTGGAGTCCACGGGGGGCCGCCGCCGCGCCTTGATGATGTCCAACAGGCCGGATTTATTCAAGAAAAGAGAGGTCGGCTTCAGCTTTGGCCCTCGTTGAGGATGACGCCGACGAGCTTATCCTTGTCGATGATCTTGGAGGCTCGCGCGACCTCGGGGCCCGTGGTGCGCCTGGCGGCGACGACGAGGACGATGGCGTCGATGAGGGCGTTGATCTGGTTGATGTCGGCGTGGGGGAGGACGGGTGGGAGGTCGATGAGGACGAGATCGAAGGTGTCGTAGAGGCTGGCGAAGAGGCGAGTGAGGGCGGGGTGCTTGTAGAGCCTTGAGGGCAGCTCATCGGTGGGCGTGGAGGGCAGCAGGTAGCAGAGGGTGCCTTCCATGCGGAGCATGATCTGTTCGAGGCTGGCCTCGCCGTTGATGACCTGGGGGATCCCGAGGGTGGGGGCGAGGCCGAGGAGCCTTGCGAGCTCGGGGTTTCTGAAGTTGAGGTCGACGAGGGCGATGCGGACGTGTGGCGACTCGGCGCGGATGAGGGCGAGGTTGATGAGGGTCAGGCTGGTGCCGGATCGGGGGTGAGGCGAGGTCAGGGCGACGGTGCGGGCGGGTCGCTCGGAGGCGATGGTCTTGAGCTTGAAGTCGAGCTGGCGGTAGCGGTTGGCGATCTCACCCTCTGGGTCGTGGAGGACGAGCAGGTGGGGATCGATGCCGGTGGGGACCAGGGGGAAGGTCGTGACCTTCTCAAGTTCGGTGCGCTGGTGGGTGAAGGGCGTCAGGGCGCCGGGGGGCGAGCCGCTCTCGTCGTCTTCGGGGGCGGCCAGGCGGCGCGGCGAGATGGAGAAGGGGATGGTGGGGTCGACGGTGAAGGGGTCGGCGTTGGGATCGAAGTAATCGGCCGGGAGGGTGCCTCTGGGGTCGTACTTGGGAGCGTTGCCGTTGTCGATGACCTCGGTGATGGTGGTGACGCGCTCGACGCGCCGGCGGTACTGGCCGACGGTGCCGAGGCCGCGCGTGATCTCCTGGGCGTAGGGAGAGGGGCCTTCGCCGTAGAGGACATCGGGATCGAGGATCTCGCCGTCGACGGAGAGCTCCATGTCGCTCTCGCTGACCTCCTCGTAGGAGATCGACGGGGGTTGGTTGAGGCTCTCGGGGTTGGAGTGGGTGGTGTCGTCTTCGAAGAACTCGATGAACTTCGCGCCGCCGCTGGGTAGCTTGTGGGAGGTGGTCCTTGCGTCCTCGTCGAGTTCAAGGGGGGGCTCGGCGGGCGGCTTGTGGGAGGTGGTCCTGGCGCCCTCGTCGAGTGCGAGGGGGGGCTCGCTGAGCGGCTCTTCAGGGGAGCGGGCCGTTGCGAGGGAGGGCGCGGAGGGGGGCTTGAGGGGGGTGAATTCTTCGGCGTCGTCGAAGCCCAGCGGTGGACTGATGGCGATGACGGGTTCGGGGTGTACGGCGTCGGGGAGGTTGAGTTCGACCTTCCAGGTGTTGTCCTCTTGAGCTTGGGCGGTGGTGGCCTGGGAAGACCAGACGTCGTCGGAGCCGCCGCCAGAGGGTCCGATGCCGCTCGGGTCACCGGAGACCCTCGAGGGTAGGGGCGGCGGCGGGAGGGGCGGCGGGAGCGGGAGGTCGATGGAGGGAGCGGGCAGCGCCTCGACGTCGCCGCTCAGGAGGGCCTCCAGGTCCATGGTGCGGAGCTGGAAGGCCTCTCGGACCTGGTCGATCTTGTGGCGGTCAAGGACGTTGGTGTCCTGCTGGAAGAGGTCTTCGTCTTCCATGAGGGGGTTGGCGGTCAGATCAGGCTTGCGGCCGGGCGGGCGCTTGAGGACGTTGGTCGGGGCGTCGAAGGGGGTCGGCTCCTTGCGCTGGAAGGCGGCCCTGAGGGCCTCGATCTCCTCTTCGAGGGGGACATAGGAGTCCTTTCGGGCGGGCGAGGGGGCGACGTTGAGTTCCTGGCTGTGCAGTCGCCAGCGCTTCCTGGGCTTCTTGTCTTGCCGGGGTTCGGCGCTGTCCTCATCGCTGCTCTCGGGGGCGCTCTCGTCTTCGGAGGAGCCCTGGCCGGGGTTTCCCTTCCCGAACCACTTGTCGACGGAGGGCCAGCCGCTGACGGAGGGGAGCTCGGCGGGCCGTTTGGGTCGGATGGGCAGCGCGGGCTCAGGCGGAGCGGCGCGCTTGTCCTCGGCGAGTTGCTCGGCGGGCGCAGGCGCCTCTTCCCAGGGGGGGAGGCTGTCGTCGGCGCTGGCGAGGTCGACGGACAGGACGTTGGTGAAGATGGAAGGGCCTGGGGCTGCGAAGGGGCGCGGGGAGGCGTCGCGGCGGCTCTGCATCAACTCGATGATGGAGGCCTCGGGCCTGGGTGGTGCCGTCGGGGGCGTGCTGTCCTTCTGGCCCTCGATGGGCGAGGCGACGCGGTAGTTGCGCGCGGCCTCGACGATGGCGGTGGGGTCGGTGAGGAACCAGTCGTTCTCACTGATCTCCGTGAAGATCTCCCCGAGGTTGTCGCCGGGTTGATCGGTCTTCGTGGATGTGTCGTCGGGTGGGGTTTTGGGTGTTTTGGAGGGCCCCATTTCTCGCCATGAATTCTGATGAAGCGGTTAGCTGGAGGCACCGAATGACTGGGGCAGGTTAGGCGTCAGCTCTGGCCTTGTCAAGATTGGGCGGCGTCTGGAGGCTGTCGGGGTCGGCTTTGACGGGGCAGGAGCTTGAACAAGGGCCGGGGTCATGCTACCGCTTGTGGGCTCCATCAACGGCCGAGGTTGGCGTCTCGAGAGGCAGCCGGACAGGTCAGCGTGGCGGTCGTCGCTCTTTGTGTGGAGGTTTCCATGGCAGGCCATCAGGATCCGCCTTCGGGGCCAGGGCCGTTGATCGCCAGCGCGGAGTTGTCGGCGCTGGTCAGCTCGACCGCCATCCCCGCGCTGAAGGATCGAGGGGGGGCGGAGTCGCTGCTGGCAGGCGGGCACGAGGTGGTCGGTCGGGCGCGGGAGATCGCGCGGCTGGAGGAGCTCTTCCACGCGGCGGTCTATCGGCGGCAGACGACGGCGGTCCTGATCCATGGCCCGGAGGGGGTGGGCAAGCAGCGGCTCTTTCAGGAGGTGGTCGGTCGGCTCATCGGCTCGGGGGCGCGCTTTCGGTTGTTGGACGGGCGCCCGCTGGGCCGCGAGCTGGGGATGATCAGCGCGCTGCTGCGGAGCCGCTTCAAGGATGAGCTGGAGTCGTCGATGCCGGCCAAGGCGCTGGTGACGACGCTGCGGATGCTGGTGCCGACCCACGAGGTGGTGGAGGTGTGCTTCACGGTGGCGTCGATGCTGGGGGTGGAGTTGGGGGCGCGGCACGCGTCTCTGGAGTCGCTCGGGGAGCTGCTCGACGATCCGATTCGCCGCAAGCCCTTTCTGGTGGACATCCTCCAGCGGCTCTTCAAGAGGGAGGCCGAGCGCCTGCCGCTGTGCGTCTTGCTGCGGCATCCGGAGGAGGGGGACAAGGAGAGCCAGGAGATCCTCTCGGAGGTGATGGAGGGCCTCTCGGAGCTGCCGCTGCTGGTCGTGTCGCTGCAGCGGGAGGTGAGCGTCGTCGGCCGCAACAACGCGCGCCGCTTCGTGCCCTCCTACACGGGGCCAGGGGCGGCGACGATCACGGACTTCGACATCGCGCGCCTGGGCGGCGCGGCCGAGGATCCGAACCCCGTGACGCGCCGGGTCAGGAAGGAGGGGGAGATCGCCAGGGCCTTGGCGGAGGCGGCCCGAAGTCCGGCCCGCAGCGAGGCGCCGTCGCCCGAGCCCGACGCGGACCAGACGCTGATGCTGGACAACGCGACGGAGCGCTTCTACGAGGCGCCGAGGGTCTTCGGGCTGGCCTGCGAGCTGATGGCGCTCAGGCCGCTGCCGGACGCGCAGATGGAGTCGCTGGTGCGGCGCGTCCTTGAGCCCGTCCGCGATCTGCCCGACGCGCTGGTCGGGATGCTCGTCGCGCGGCTGGAGGGCGTCCCCGGGCGGCTGCGGCCGCACCTGACGGCCCTGGTCTCCAAGGGCTTGATCGAGCGAGGCGAGGGGGGCTGGGTGGCTCGGACGGGGCGGCTGCGCGGGGAGTCGATCCCGAGCGACCTGGAAGGGCTGGCGCGGTCGCGGGTTGAGGCGCTGCCGGCCAAGCACCGCGGCATCCTGGAGCTGGCGGCGGTCGTCGGCTCGTTCTTTGGCTTCACCGACGTGTTGACGCTGATGCGGCTCGATCTGGGGCAGGGCGACGGGGTCCCCTTCTTCGAGACGAGGACGGAGAGCCGCCTGCGCCGGGTCCTGCTCGATCTCCAGGGGCAGGAGTTCACCGTCTACGAGCCTCGCCTGGGTCCCCATGGCGACGAGGCCTTCCGCTTCAAGGTGGAGCGCGAGCGCGAGCTGCTGCTGGAGGGCCTGGATCCGGATCGCGTCAGGCTCCTGCACCGCATCCTGGCGCAGGTCCTGGAGCGGCACGGGGCGCCGGAGGAGGAGATCTCGCGGCACTGGGCCGAGGGCGGCGCGGCCAGGCGGGCGTCCTTGAGCTTGCTCAGGGCGGGGATGTCGGCCAGCCGCGCCTCCAAGGCGCAGAAGGCCATCGAGACGCTGAGGGTCGCGCTCGACGGTCTCGGCCTGGACGAGGGGGAGGATTACCTGGAGGGGCTGGCGTGCCTGGCGCACAGCAACATGGTGCTGGGCGAGTTCGCCCAGGTGGAGTCGCTCTGCGGGGCGCTGGCCCAGGGGGCGTACGCGATCGGCGCGCCGCTGCACGGGTCCAGGGCGCTGCTGCTGAGGGCGACGGCCTCGCGCCACACCGGCGCGCTGGACAAGGCCGCCGAGCACCTGCGGCAGGCGCTGGAGCTGGCGGGGAGGTTGTCCGGTGCGCCCGCGCTGGCGCTCAGGGCCGAGATCCTCGACGAGCTCTCGCTCACCCGGTGGCAGCACGGGGCGCACTTCAGCGAGGCGCTGGAGCTGGCCGACAAGGCGCTGGCGATCCGAGAGGAGCTTGGGGACGTGGTCAACACGGCCAGGACGCTGTTGAACATCGGGCAGATCCAGTACGCCCGCCACAACCTCGACGACGCCCAGGGGTGCTTCGAGCGCGCCGCGCGGCTGGCCGAGTCCGAGGATCTGCGCCAGGTGCTGGCCAAGGCCAAGAACGGGCTGGGGATCCTCGCGATGACCCGAGGAGACCACATGTCGGCGCAGCGCCTGTGGGCCGAGGTGCTCGACATCAGCCAGGCGCTCGGGGACAGGGCGCTGCGCGCGGCGGTGTTGAGCAACCTCGGCGAGCTGGCCTGGCTGGGCAACAACGGGCGGCTGGCCACCGATCTGCTCAGGCGCAGCGTCGATCTGGCCCGCAGCATCGGGGAGTTCCGGGTCAGCTCCGAGTCGCTCAGGCTCTTGTCGCGGATCGCGCTGGCCGAGGTCCAGCTCGACGACGCGGTGGCGCTGGCCATGCAGGCGCTGGACGAGGCGCGGCGCTCGGGGGCCGGGCTGCGGGTGGCGCTGGCGCTGCGCAACATGGCCGAGGTCCTGGGCCACACGCTCTTTTCGGACAGCTTCAAGGACGCCGATGACGTCCGGACCCAGATCATCTCGGCGCCGCGATCGAGCGCCGATCGCGCCAAGGAGGCCAGGGGCTGCTTCGAGGAGGCCATCGGGATGCTCGACGCGATGGGCAACCGGATGGATCTGCGCGACACGCTGGCGAGCTACCGGATGTTCCTCATCGAGCGCGGCCAGGGGGTCGAGGCCGAGGCGATAGAGCGGCGTCTGGCGGCGATCGGCTAGGGCGCGCGCAATGGCGCCAGGGCAATCGAGTTCTAGGCGCGTGCCGTGGAGAGTAAGCCGAGCAGGTAGTTACGATCCCAGCCAGCCCGTTTGCGTGAGTTGGCGACACCGAGCTTACGGTTGGGGTCTTGTTTAATGATGTTCAAGGCAAAATGGCGAAGGATAGTCATGTTTTGGGCAGTATTGCGTGAGCGATGTCTGGCCTCATCTTCACGGAAGGCCATGTCGAGCACCCAGTGCAGGCTGTTCTCGATCGACCAGTGTCTGCGGATGTTGTTGGCCACTTGTTCGGCGCTGGCCTCAGGATCGCTGCCGATGTAGTAGGCTGTCTCATACGAGGTCTTGCCGCTGGTCAACACACTTCGCTCGCGTTCGACCTTGACCACAAAAGACAGGTCTTTCCAACGAGATGCTGTACCAATCCA
>SXGT01745805.1_pt1 | contig 26166 bp, 16 predicted proteins | sample 3176221 | NCBI WGS metagenome assembly SXGT01 (sample SAMN11356862, study PRJNA531348) | freshwater metagenome | isolation source: freshwater sample F1-120 | place: China: Fuxian Lake, Yuxi | collected 2017-12-25
CGTCGCGGTCGGCGACACGCGCAGCCAGCGCAGCGAAGTGATCGCCGCCGCGGCGGAGCGCCTGCCGCCGCAGCGGCCGCGGGACCTGATGGGCGTCGGCACGCCGCCGGAGATGCTGCGGGCGAGCGCGCAGGGCGTCGACATGTTCGACTGCGTGCTGCCGACGTCGCTGGCGTTCCAGGGCACGGCGTTCACCTCGACGGGGCGCGTGCGCCTGCCGCGCATGGAGCACCGGCTCGCCGACGTGCCGCTGGACGCGAACTGCTCCTGCGCCACGTGCCGCAATCATCCGCGCAGCTACCTGCACCATCTGATGAAGAGCCGGGAGTCGCTGCTGCCGCGGCTCTTGGCGGTGCACAACCTGCATCACTACCTGGAGCTGATGCGGCGGGCGCGGGCGGCGATCCGAGCCGGCCACTACGCGGCGTTCCTGCGCACGACCCTGGCCGCGATCGACCGCCACGAACACGACGCCAGCGCGCGCGCGCCGGGCCGGCGCTGCGAACCGCCCGCCAGCAGCGAAGCGCCGCCGGCATCGCCGGCACCGCGCTTCGAGATCGTGACCACGACCTCGGGCGCGCCCGCGGTGCTCGATCGCGAAGTCGGCGAAGTGATGCACCCGGGCCTCGGTGCTGCAGCCGAGGCCGAACAGCTCTACGTGGCGCAGGCGCGGCTCGCCGCGCGACTCGCCGAAGGTGGGGCGCCGTTGGTGCTGTTCGACGTCGGCCTCGGAGCGGCCGCCAATGCGCTCGCCGCCATTCGCTGTGCGCGTGCGGCGCCGGCCGGTTCGCGCCGGTTGCTGATCCGCAGCTTCGAACGCGACCTCGGCGCGCTCGCGCTGGCTGCGTCGGTCGACGGCGCAGCACGGCTGCAGTGGTCGGCGGCGGATCGTTCCGCCGCACTCGCGCTGCTCGAACACGGCGCCTACGAAGAGCCGCAGTTCCATTGGCAACTCCTCGCCGGCGACGCGCTCGGTGTACTGGCCCGCGCACCAGAGCCCGCCGACGTCGTGTTCTGGGATCCGTGGTCGCCCCGCAGCAACGGCGAGCTGTGGACGGCGCGCGCGTTCGCGACGCTGCGCGAACACTGTGCGCCCGGGGCGGTGCTGTTCACCTATTCGCGCGCCACCGCGGTGCGCAGTGCGCTGCTGCTGGCCGGCTTCCACGTCGGCGCCGGTGCGGTGGTGGGGACCAAGGAGACCACCGCGGCGGCGCTGGCGCCGGCGCTTCCCGAGCAGCCGCTCGACCGACGATGGCTCGTGCGCTTGCAGCGCTCGTCGGCGGCCTTGCCGAGCGACGTCGCCGCGGCGGATGTGCCTGCAGCTCTGCAGCAGATCGCGGCGCACCCGCAGTTCGCCTCGGTTTGACCTGGTCGTGGTGCGTGGGGAATCGAGCGGCCGCCCTACCGAGGACTGGAATGGTGGCTCTGTTCGTGCGCCTGTTCGCGACCGGTGAACGCGAACGTGCGGCGACGGCCGCCAGGAGTCCGCAAGTCGGCTTGAGCTGACGGCACCAGACGCACCGGCATCGCCGACGTCGTGCCGTCGTTCGGCGTCACGCTCACGAACGCGGTGGCCCCGCGCAGTCGGCCGGTGGCGTCGAGCCGTTCGATGCGCAAGCCGAGCACTGCCGGCAGCTGGCCGTTCGCAGGTCCGGGCAACGGGATCGTCAGGCGACCGTGCCCATCACTGGTCGTGCGCAGGCTGCGACCGTCGGCGAACGTGCAGCGCAGCAGCTGCTCGCGCAACGGCACACCGTCGGCGTCGAGCACCGTGGTGTGTAGCAGCTGGGCGGCGGCAGCCAGCACCACGACGTGCTGCAGGGTGCGTCCGGCCGGGCGGTGTGCCGGCAGCCGCAGTTCGGCGCTGCGGCCGGCGGAGCTGGCGCGCAGCGTCAGTTCGTGGTCGAGAGCGAGCTGCGGGAACGGGGCGCGGCCGGCGGCATCGCTGCGCACGACCTCCGTGCCGAACGGTCCCGACAGTTCGACCCGGGCTCCGTCGAGCGGACGCCCAGCGGCATCGACGACGAGGACCAGCAACGCGCCGGTCGCTTGCAGCACCAGCTGCACGGTCGTCGCGCCCGCCGCCGCGCTGCGCACCACACTGCCGATGCGGCCGCCGGCGGTGTCGACCACCAGCAACCCGACGCGGTGCGGCGGCAGGGCGAGGAAGCCCTGCGCATCGGTGCGGCCGAGCGGCAGGATGCAGGCGCGACCGGTCAGGCGCTCGCTGGTGCAGAGACCCACCGGCAGGTCTGGCTGCGGCCTGCCGGCGCCATCGACCACCTGCACGCCAGCTGGTTCGTCGCAACGCCGTTCGCTGCCGGGTCCCGCCTCGTTGGCGACGGCGGGTTGTTCGGCGAACAGCTCGATGCGAACCGCGGACTCGACCCGGGCGCTGCTGGCCATGGGGGGCTCTCGGTGCGCCGCGCACGCTGCCTCGCCCGCACCGGGGGCGGTCGCCGGTGCGACCGCCGCCGTCGCTGCGAGCCACTCGAGTGCGACGAGCAGCGCCGCGATCAGCACTGCGACCAGCAGCATCGGGAGCGTTCGCATGGCCGATTCGCGTGGTGCTGGATCAGGGGACGAAGTTGCCGGTGATCGTGCCGTTGCCGATCACGAGCGACGTGAAGGTGCCGGTGAAGCTCTCGCCGTCGGCGGCGAACGTGCCATCGACCGCGAACGGCAGCGTGCCGGTCACCGTCGGCGTCCATTGCGCACCGTTGAGGTCGCCGGTCCACGTCGACGTGATCGGCGGCGTCGCCGATGCGTCGACGAACTCGAACACGACCGCGGCCCCGTTCTGCGTCAGCGCGCCGCCGCTGAAGAACAGCGGACTGCCTTCGATGTCGACGACGAACGTCCAGGTGCCGGTCGCGAGTGCCAGCGCGTTGCCGCCGCCCTGGTTGCGCACCGCGGTGACGGCGAAGGTCACGGTCTGGCCGGCGTCGGCGACGTTCGCGGTGCCGGTGATCCGGTCGTTGGCGTCGATCGTCAGCGACAGCGTGCCGTCACTGCGCTGCAGCTGCACGTTCGGGCCGTTGACGATGCCGACGAAGTTGCCGGTCTCGCTGGTCAGCGTCGCGGTGATGCCGACGACGGTGATCACCAGGGTCGCACGTTCGACTTCGCCGACCGGGACGTTCGGGTTGGTGCTGGCGGTGACGACCAGCTCGAAGTCCCAGGTGCCGGCGAAGGCGCCTTGGGGCAGGGGTTGCGGTTGGGCCTGGCCGCCGCCACCGCCGCCGCCGCCGGAGCAGGCGGCGAAGCAGGCGAGGGCGAAGGCGGCGAGGCCGCAGGAACGGGACAGCTTGGGGAGGAGGTCGCGCATGGGGGTTGGTTCACCCCGTCGAGAAGCGCGCGACCTCCGGCGTTACCGCAATCGCCGGAATCCTCGTTCCCGGCCGCCAGCGGGATGTCCGCAGCGATGCGCCGGGGCGTTCCGTGCTACCGGCGCGCTTCGAGCCCGACCCGACGGCTCTGGCCGTCGGCGAGCTGCTCCGCCGCACGCGCCATCTCGTCCAGCGCTCGGCGATACGCCCACGCCCGCGAGCGCGGATTGTCGATCGCGGCACCGTTCTCCAGCGCATCCTGCAGGCCGGCGAGGATCGCCGGGGAAACGCGGCCGCGGCCGAAGCGCACGATGCCCTGCATCGCCACCTCGTAGATCGCCGCACACGCTTCGACCTCACCGCGGTTGAACAGCGGCGTGCCGCGCTCGACGGCGAGCGCATACAGGCTGCCGAGCTCCGCGGCGGCGTCGACCGACGCACCGGCGACCGGCGCTGGCTCGCGGCCCGTGCGGCCGGCATCGCCGCCGCCCGCCGGCTCGGTGATGACGGTGTCGATCAGGTGGATCACGCCGTTCTTCGCCTGGATGTCGTTCGCGATCAGGCGCGCACCGCCGACCGTCAGCTTGCCGTCGACGAGGCGCGCTTCGATCGGCGCGCCCATCAGCGTCGTCAGCTTCTGCTTCTGCAGCAGCTCGCGCGCGGCGATGCGGCCCGGCACCACGTGCAGGCCGAGGATGCGCACCAGCGCGTCGCGGTTCTCGGGCTGCAGCAGGTCCTGCAGCACAGCCTTCGGCAGCTTCGCGAACGCGCTGTCGACCGGCGCGAACACGGTCCACGGGCCGTTGTCGGGGCCGAGCTGCTCGGCGAGGCCCGCCGCCTTGGTCGCGGCGACGAGCGTCTGCAGCGACTTCTCGGCGACGGCGATCGCGGCGATCGAACGCGTCTCCGGCAGCAGCACGCGATCGACGACGTGCACGATGCCGCCGTCGAACGGCACGTCGGTGGCGACGAAGCCGGCACCCCCGACCGTCTGCGCCGCGAAGTCGACGGCGAGCTGTTGGCCCGCCAGCGTCGACAGGCCGCGCTGGTTCAGCACCTCGGCCGAGCCGAGCCGCCCGTCGACGACGTGCTGCAGCAGGATCGTGCGCAGCGTCGCCTTGCCCTCGGGCCGCAGCAGCTTCTCGCCCGTGCCCGTCGGCAGCGCGTCGAACGCCGCGTCGGTCGGCGCGAAGATCGTCACCGGTCCCTTCGGCAGTTCGAGGCCGGTGGCGCCGACGCAGGCGAGCAGCTTCGTCAGCCCGGCCGCGCGCGCGACCGTGGCGAGGTCGCGGCCCTGACCAGCAGCGGCGTTCGTCGCCGCGGTGGCGGCGCCCTTGCCGTACGTGGCGAGCGCACGCATCTCCAGCGCGAACTCGCCCGCCTTCTTGTCGGCGAGCGTGATGCCGACCGATTCGATCTTGCCGGCGACGAGTGCTGGCGCGGAGCGCACTTCGCGGCCGAAGCTGAACAGGCGGAAGCCGTCGAGCGGCAAGCGCACCTGCGTCCACTCGCCGGCCTTCGTCTCGAACTTCTGCTGGAACGCGCCGGCCATCATGCGCACGTTGCTGACGCGCACGTCGAACGTGTAGGTGCGGCCGTCGCCCTTCACCTCGAGCACGAAGCCCTCGGCGCCGCTGCATGAGCCTTCCGGCACCGCGGTGCGGACCTGCGAGAAGCCGCCGTTGTTCTCGAGCGACAGTTCGCCGGTCCAGCGCAGGATGCCGGCCTCCGGCTGGCTGACCTTGCCGGTCGACAGGCCGCCCATGACGCCGTCGAGCACGGTGCTCCAGGCGCCGACGCCGTTCTTGAAGTCGATCTGCAGCGACTGCGCGTTGGCCTGGGTCGGCAGCAGGGTGGCGGCGAGGGCGAAGGGAGCCGCGAAGGCGGCAAAGCGGAGGCGGGTGGGCATGGTGGCGTGCGCGGTTCGGGGCGGAAGACGCGCTAGGTTCGCTCTGGGCCGCCTCCCGGATGCGTGCGCCTTGCCTCCCTGGCCCGGCTGCCGGCGCGCTCGCGGCCGAAGCGAAGGGCCGCGCAGCCTGGACTCAGCGGCGCACGACGTCGATCGTCACCGCGACGGCACCGGTGCCGACGTCCACTTCGGCCCTGCCACTGCCGCCAACGTCCGGCGAGAAGACCTCGACCTCGTAGCGGCCCGGCGACAGGCCCTCGACGGCGAAGTTCGCGTCCGCATACCCGAACGTGCGCACGGTCGTGTACTCCCCCTTCGCGACGCCGAGCCGGCTCACGGCGCCCCGACCGCGCGGCAAGCCGACGACCGTGGCGCGGATCGACCCGGTGCCGGGCGGCGGCACCGCGAACTCGATGCCGGACACGTCGTCGTCGCCGACGTCGATCTCCATCATGTGCCACGTTCCCTCGGTCGGTGCGAACGACAACGAGACCTTGCCGGCGGCGATGCCACGGGCTTCGAAGCTGCCGTCGTCGCCGAGCACGCACTCGATCCGCTTGTCGCCGAAGGCGCTCACAGCCAGCTTCCTGCCGGCGACCTGGGCCAAGCCTGTCACGCGCCCGCGCAACGTCGCGCCTGGCGACAGCGTCGGCTGCACCTCGAGCACGGGCACGCCGGCTTGGACCTCGAACGGGCCGAACGTTCGCTTCGGGTAGTCGCGATGCGTGAGCAGGAGGCGGTTCTCGCCGGGTGGCACGCACGGCAGCTCGAAGCGTCCCTCGGCGTCCGTGAACGCCACTGTCTTGTTGGGGCCCTCCTGGCTCGCGGTCACGTAGGCGCGGCGCGACGTGTCCTCCGGGTCGCCCGATTGCACGACGACCTCGACGTCGCGAACCGGCGCCCCGGTCACCGCGTGGCGCACGACTCCGCGCAGCGTGGTGCCGGCGTCGAGGCGGATCACGTGCTGGTCGTGCTTGGCATCGACCTGCGGCGCGCTGGCGAGGCGCTGCGGTGGGTAGCCCGCCGCCGCAACCTCGACGAACAGCGGCACACCCGGCTGCAGCTGCCAGTGCGCGAGGCGGAACGACCCGTCGGCATTCGCGAAGCGCACCGGATCGACGTACTGCAGCGGGTGCACTTCGTGATCTGCCGCCAGGGTGATGGTGAACGCCGTGATCGGCGCGCCCGTGCGGCCGTCGACGACGCGGCCGGCCACGCTCGCCGCCGGCTCCATGCGCACGACCAGCTCGGTGGGGGATCCGGCCACGGCCGGCGACGAGGCGCGGCGGAAGTCGGCGTGGTGGGCGTGGATGGTGCAGGGCTCCAGCGGCAGCTCGCGGATGGTGAAGCGACCTTCGACATCGCTCGTCGCCCGGCTGCCGACCGTCTCTGGCTCGCCCTCCGTGGCCGTGGTCCGGCAGTAGACCGAGGCGCCGACGATCGGCTGGTCCTTCGGGTCGAGCACGCGGCCGGCGATGGTGCGGCCGGGGCGCAGCACCAGCACGAGTTCGCTTCGTTGGGCGGGCACGTCGACCTCGCTGCGCGCCGCGACGAAGCCGTCCTTGTTGGCGAGGATCTCGACGGTCTTCGCCGGCAGGTCCGGGATGCGAACCCGTCCTTCGGCATCGGTGGTGCCGCGGTTCTGCATCGGCCGGAAGGACTCGCTCCGCACGCCGACGCGCACGCCGGCGAGCGCTTCGCCGCGGTCGCCGACGACTCGCACCGGGAGGGTGAGCCCCGGGCGCAGCACGATGTGCAACGGCTCGCCGCCTGGGCTCGCGACCGTCGTGGTCGGCTGGAATCCCGGCTTCGTCACCGTGATGCCGTGGTTCTGGTCGGGCGCCGCACCGCCGAACACGAACTGCCCCGCGGCGTCGGTCTCGGTGCCGCGCGCGAGGCCCATGGAGTTCACCTTGGCGCCGGCGATCGCATGTCCCGCTTCGTCGACCACGCGGCCACGGAACGCCGCACCGGGCAGGAGCTCGATGTCGAGTTCGTTGCGTTGCAGACCGTCGACCGCGTAGGCGTCGAACACCCGCTCGCGATAGCCCGTCTTCTGCACCAGCAGCGGGTACGGCGGGCCCGTCACCTTCAGCTCGTAGCGGCCGTCGGCATCGCTGAACGTGGCGACGTCGCTCCAGCCGTTGACGGTGACCTCGGCTCCGGCGATCGGCGCGCCGTGCACGTCGTGCACGCGGCCGAACAGCGTGCGATCGAGCACCAGCACCGTGACCGGCAGTTCGACCTCGCGCTGCCCGGCGAGCACGAGTTGCGGTGTGCACCAGACCTTGGCGCCGGCGGTGGGCCCCGCGCGCACGGCGAGCAGCATGCCGGTCGTCGTGGGCGCGGGGCCGCGCCAGACGAACTGGCCGGCCGCGTCGCTGCGCACTTCGTGCGTGGCGGCTGGCGAGCCGGTGGTCTCCGTGCCGTCGAACCACTGCAGCAGCAGCACGAAGTCGGCGCACGGTGCACCCGCCTTCGTGACGTTGCCGAGCACGGTCAGGCCGGTGGTTGGGGCCGCGGCCGTTCGCTCCGCGAGTGCGGTTTCGGTGCCGGCGGCCGTCGTCGTCGTCGTTGCGGCCGGAGCCGCGACTTCCGAGGTGGCCGCTGGTGCTGCGGCCACTTCGCGGCGCGCGCTCGCATCGGGCGGCGGCGGTGCGGCCGCACTGCGATCGAGCCACCAGAGCAGGAGGCCGACGGCGACGAGCGCGGTGGTCGCCAACGCGACGTGGATCTTGGTCATGAACAGGACTCCGAGTGCCTTGGTCGCCGTGGCGGCGCCAGCCGTGGTGAGTGCGACGTGGGGGGCATGCGGCATCGCCGCGGCGAACGGCAGCAGCGCCACCTGCCAGCCGCGGCGGTCACCGAAGTGCCGATCGAGGCGCGCGCGCAGCCGTTCGAGCCCGCGTTGCAATCGCGAACGCACCGTGTTGCGCGGTACGCCGAGCTGCGTCGCGATCGCCTCGGGCAGCAGCCCGCGCCAGAAGCGCAGCACGACCACGGTGCGGAACGGTTCCTCCAGCTCGTGCACCGCCGCCGCGACCTCGCGAATCGCCTCGACCTGTGCGGCGATGGCGGCGGGATCGTCGTCGATCGGGGGCGCGGCGGCGGCAGCGACCACTTCCCGGGCCGCGCGCCGGCTCGTCGTGCGGCGCCACATCGCGGCCAGGTTGTGCAGCGTGCCGCGCAACCACGGCCGCCGGCCGGCGTCGGCACCCGGGCTCTGCAGCGCCGCGACGAAGGTGTCCTGCACCAGATCGTCCGCATCGGCATCAGCGCCGAGCAGCGAACGCGCGAGACGGCGCAGCGCCGCACCTTCGGCGAGCAGCTGGTGGGTGCGTTCCGGGTCCGGCGGCGTCATGGCAGGAGACTAGTTGCCGCGGTCGGCGCCGAGGACTCCGGAGCGGCGTGCAATCCCCGGCTGGACCTTCGGCGTGCCCCTCGCCAAGCTCACGGCATGCGCAGGGTGAACGGAGTCGCCGCGTCGTTCGTGTTCGCATCCCTCGTGTGCGCACAGCAGGAGCCGGCGGCACCGCCGCGCGTCGCCGGCATCATGCGATCGGACGGAGGCCTCAGCGGCACGCTGCAGCTCGCCGACGGCTCGCAACGTGTGTTCTTCCTGGAGGTCGGCAGCACGCGCGTGCGTCTGTTCGCGGCGAGCGCGCCGACGGACGGGGAGACCGCACTCGCCGTCGGCAGCAAGGACGAACTCGAACTGCTCGGCTTGCTGCAGGCCTGGGCGAAAGCCCATTTCACCGCCGAGGACACGGCCAACCTGCTGGCCCTCCAGCGTCTGCCCAGCCCGCGAACCCAGGAGCAGGACTTCGTGCATCGCGAGCAGTCGCTGCTGCGCGACCTGCGCCTCTACGAAGAGACGACGCGGCCGCAGTTCACCAAGGTGTTCGCCGGACGCGGCACCGTGAGCCTGTCGCTGCAGGTGCAACTTGCCGGCGGAGCGCCGCGCCAGCTGCTGTGGCGAAGCCTCGGCGACCAGCCGTTCGCACGCTTGCACTTCGACACCGACGTCGAGCCGATCCCGATGCAGACCCGCGACGAGCGGAAGCTGCTGCTCGCGATGGCGAACTGGCTGCGCGAGCGCGTCGGCGGCGAGGACCGCCTGCACGAAGGCGAAGCCGCCGACCTGCCGGCGGACGTGCAGCTCGTGCTGCGTGCCTACCGTGGCTACCTCGCCGCGACGTCGCCGCGGTTGCGGACCGTAGGTGTCGTGATGGACGCGCCGCGGGGTGGCTCCTTGCAGTTCGAACTCAGCGACGCGCGCAATCGACTCGTGAGCGTACGCTTCGACCACGAGGCCGGGACCAAGACGCCGGGTCGCATGCTGGACGGGGGCACAAGAGATGCCATGGTCGCGATCAGCAGCGCCCGCGAGCAGGAGCTGCTGGCCATGCTGCGGCGCGCGGCGCAGCTGCGACGTTCGTGGCTCGGTGCGGGTGCGGACCAGGACTACCAGCTGGGGTACCTGGAGAAGGAACTCGCCGCGTACGAGGCCGCGTTCGCTCCGCAGGCGGCGAAGTGACATTCCCGCCTTCCGCGTCGACCCGCACGTTCTTCCCTCGCACGCCGATGCCGGGCACCTCGAGTGGCTCGAGCAGCTGCATGCCGCCGACGCGATCCCGACCGGCGAGACCCGCGGTGGTCCTCGGTCGTGGAAGTGCGCCCCATGGCCGCGCTTCGCGTCCTAGCGCACGAGCCGCGCCGCCACTTCGCGCCGTTCGACCTCGACCAGGCGTCCGCCGCGCACGACCAGGCTGGTGACGCGTTCGACGCCGTGCTGGCCCTGCCGCATGCGCGCGCGCACGACGTCGAGCGCCATGCCTTCGACGATCGGCAGTAGCGCGATCGCGCGGAAGCCTTCGTCGGCCGCGCCGACGCTGCGCTTGTCCTCGCGGATCAGGTCCGCCGACTCCCACACCCAGCGATCGTCGACCGACACGAACTGGCAGCGATGGTTGGCGCGGTTCTTGGCGACGAGGCCACCGGGGCAGACCACGAACGGCGGCTCGATCCACGGCAGCACGCCGAGGCCGTCGCGCGCGAAGCCGCGGGTGAACGCGGCGTCGAGGATCGCGTCCTGGTCGCCGGACGAACGCGCGCGCCGGGCGACTTCTTCGCGGATCGCGGCGCCGAGTTCGACCAGCGCGTGGTCGCTGAGGGCGGCGACCAGCTCGACGACCGCTTCGGGGCGTTCGTCGAGTTCGCGGGCGATCGGGCCGAGCTTCTTGGTTGCCATCGGCGCCGATGATCGGCGGGAGCGTCGCGAATGCGAGCGGCCTTTCGCCGGCCCGAACCGGCTGCGCGTCGCCATCGCCCGGCCAAGAGCTCGTGAAGACTCGCCTTCCTCGCCGCTTCTTGGCCGCGAACTCGGCGAGAGCTCACGGGCGGAGCCCAAAAGTGGAGACCTGTGGTGGCGCGACCACCACCGCTCCACGACTTCCAACCATGCTCAGCCACACGCAACTCCGTCTCGGCCTGCCCATCCTGATGGGCGGCCTCTTCGCCTTCGGTGCCACGGCCCAGGTCCGCGTGCAGATCTTGCACGCCTCCGATCTCGAAGGCGACGTCGACGCCGTCGACAACGCGCCGCGCTTCGCCGCCGTCGTGCAGGCGCTGCAGAATGCCGCCGCCACCCAGTCGATCCCGAGCCTGATGCTGTCGGCGGGCGACAACTACATTCCTGGCCCGTTCTACTCGGCGGCCGGAGACTTGGCGCTGCGCACGCCGTTGCGTTTGGCGCTCGGCAACCCGGTCGCTCGCGAAGGAGAGGGGCGCGTCGACGTCGCGCTGATGAACATCATCGGCTTCGACGCCGCCGCCGTCGGCAACCACGAGTTCGACGCCGGGACCGCGGCGATGCGCGCCCAGATCGGCCCGAACGTCTCCGGCAGCGAGGTGCGGTGGACGGGGGTGCAGTTCCCGTACCTGTCGGCCAATCTCGACTTCGCCACCGACAGCAACCTCGCCGGCATCTACACGGCGTCGATCCTGCCGAACACGGCGTTCGTCGCCCCGCTGGCCAATCCCGCCGTCGCTGCGGCGACGCCGAAACTGGCCCCGGCGACGGTGATCACGCGCGGCGGCCACACCTTCGGCATCGTCGGCGCGACGACGCCGGTCGTGCAGTCGATCTCGTCGATCGGCGGGGTCACCGTCCGCAATCCGGGGGCCGGCACCAACGACATGGTGGCGCTCGCCAACGTGCTGCAGCCGACGATCGACGCGCTGGTCGCCCAGGGTGTCGACAAGATCATCCTGCTGTCGCACCTGCAGCAGATCGCGCTCGAACAGCAACTGGTCACGCTGCTGCACCACGTCGACGTCGTCGTCGCCGGTGGCTCCAGCACGCTGCTCGCCGACGCCACCGATCGGCTGCGCACCGGCGACGTCGCCGCCGGCAGCTATCCGCTCGTGACGACGAACGCTTCGGGCCAGCCGGCCCTGATCGTCAGCACCGGCGACGAGTACGAATACGTCGGTCGCCTGGTCGTCGACTTCGACGCCGCCGGCGTCCTCGTCCCGGGCAGCATCGTCGCGGCCGAGAGCGGCGCCTACGCGGCCGACACGCAGGGCGTCGGCGATCTGTGGGGCGACCTGGTGGCGCCGTTCGCGGCGGGCACCAAGGGCGGCACCAGCCAGGCGCTCGTCGACGCCGTGCGCGGCATCGTCATCGCGAAGGACGGCAACATCCTCGGCAGCTCGTCGGTGTTCCTCGAAGGTCGGCGCAGCTCCGTGCGCACCGAGGAGACCAACCTCGGCAACCTGACGGCGGATGCCAACCTCGCGTTCGCGCGCAGCTTCGACCCGACGGTGCTCGTGTCGCACAAGAACGGCGGCGGCATCCGCAATCCGATCGGCTCGATCGACGGCACCACCGGCCAGTTGCTGCCGACCGCGGCCAATCCGCTGTCGGGCAAGCAGGCGGGCCAGATCTCGCAGCTCGACGTCGAGGACAGCCTGCGCTTCAACAACTCGCTGACGCTGCTGACACTGACCCGTCCGCAGCTGAAGGCGGTGCTCGAGCACTCGGTGGCCGCCACCACGGCGACGGCGACGCCGGGCCAGTTCGGGCAGTGGGGCGGCATCTCGTTCAGCTTCGATCCGACGCGGCCGGCTGGCGATCGCGTGCGCTTCGCGGCGCTGACCAGGCCGGGCGCGCGTTCGCCGGTCGTCGTCAACGAGGGCCAGATCGTCGGGGCGTCGCCGATCCGCATCGTGACGCTGAACTTCCTGGCCGACGGTGGCGACAGCTATCCGTTCCCGGGCTTCGTCGCGGCGAACCCGAGCTTCGCGAACCGGGTCAACCTCAACGGCCTCGGCCTGCCGGCGGGTGCCTCGACCTTCGCCGCGCCCGGCACCGAGCAGGACGCGCTGGCGGAGTTCCTGCTCGCCAACCACCTGACGGTTCCGTACGGCCAGTCCGACACCCCGCGCAGCGCCGACCAGCGTGTCCAGCACCTCGGCTTCCGCAGCGAGGGTGTCGTCGCCTTCGTCAACCCGCCCTTCCAGATCGACATCGGCCAGGACGCCGCCAACTGCGGGCCGCTGACCCTCAACGTCGTCGGTGCGCTGCCGAACACGCCGCTGCTGAACCTGGTCTCGGCCGCCTGCGTCAACGGTGCCGGTCCGCTGTTCGGCGTCGGCGGCGACGCCTACTTCCAGTTCTTCCTGCCGCTCGGATTCGAACCGATCAACGTCACCACCAACAGCTTCGGCATCTACTCCTGGAACGTGCCGAGCGCGTGCACGTGGTTCCTCGACGTCGAGAGCGTGGCGCTCGAGATCAGCCTCGGTGCCGGCTTCCCCGTGCTGACGCGCGTCAGCTCGCCGAGCCCGTGCACGACGATCCGCTTGTGAGCGTCGGTTGTCGACGCGATGGCGAAGCTGCGGACACGACGGCTGCTCGCCGTTGACGTCGACGATGGTTGGCAGCGATGCTCCGGCGGTGCCGTTCCGCCGCCTGCTCGCAAGTTCGATCTGCCTGCTGCTCGCCGTGGCGGCACCGGGCCAGGAGCTGCCTTCGCTCGAGCAGCCCTGGTCCTGGCCGGTCCTCTACGCGGACCCGGGCGCCCCGCTCGTGCAGGAGATCGCCGTGCAGGGGCGCTTCCAGGCGCAGTATGCGAACGACCTCGGCGGCGATCTCGACTTCGGCAGCCGCAGCGCGCCGGAGTTCTCGCGCTGGGGTGACACCGAGGTGCGCCGTTGGCGCGTCGGTCCGCGCATCCGCTTCCTGCGCGACTTCGTGCTCGACGGCCACGTCAACGTGCGGCCGGACCTCGATCCGGCCTACCTGAGTCTCTACGACCTGCAGGTGACGTGGAGCCGCGACCCGGCGCTGTCGATCGTCGTCGGCAAGACCAAGGTTCCCTACACGCAGGAGTACGCCCTGTCGTCGGCGCGCATCCCGACCATCGAACGCAGCCTGCTGACCAATCAGGTCATCACCACACCGCTGACCGGCGTCGCCGTGTTCGGTCAGCGCGACGGCTGGCGATATCGCGCCGGCGTCTACGCCAACGATCCGCAGCCGCTGGAGGAGTTCAGTCGCTTCGACGCCGGCGTCGCGTTCGTCGGCAAGCTGCAGCGCGACTTCGGCGCCAGCGTCGGTGTGCAGCAGCTCTGGTTCGGCTTCGACACCTTCCTGCACAGCGAGCCGCCGAGGACCGGGCAACCCGCCTACACCGAGTCCGTGGCGATGACGCTCGAAGCAGAACAGGGCCGCTGGAACCTCTACGGGGACGCGCTCTGGTCGGGCGGGGAGGGCATCGACAACGTCGGCTTCACGCTGCTGCCGACGTTCCGCTTGACCGCCGAGCTGCAGCTGGTGTTCCGCCAGCACATGGCGCGCTCGTTCGGCGGCGACGGCATCTCGCCGCCGATCCGCTACGACCGCTTCGCTCCCGACGTCGCCGACCTGCTGACCGCCGACGGACGCGGCGACCGGGTCCACACCACCTATCTCGGCGTCAACTGGTTCGTCCGTGGCCACCAGCTGAAGGTGATGAGCGGTGTCGAGTACACCGACCTCGATGGCGGCCGGGCGGGTGGTGGCTACGACAACTGGGCCTTCTACTTGGCCGTCCGCACGCTGTTCTGACCGACGCGGTCGCGTGCGCGCGGCGCCGTCGCACCGGCCGGTGCCGCGGCGGCAGTGGTGTGTTGACCCGCTCCGGCGATGCGGACATCGTCGGGTCCGCATCGGGTTCGCCGCTCGCAGCCCGCCCTTCGCTCACCATGAACCGCGCCTCCTTCCTGTCCGACGACTGCCCGCCGATGGGCATCTACGAGACCCTCTACGCGTTCCGCGACGCCTTCGGCGCGTTCATGGGCTCGCCCGGCACGCACCCGTGGTCGCAAGGCTTCCCGCTGACGACGCGGCTGCCTGGCGGCCCCGAACTGCCGAGCAGCGTCGCCGTGACTCCGGACGACCGGCTGTATCCGAAGGCGTGGGGGCACCCGCTGCTGCGCGAGGCGATCGCCGCGCACTACAACGACTTCTACGGTTCGCGCATCGCCCCCGAGAACGTCATGGTGTTCGCCGGCGGCCGCCCTGGCATCTACGCGGTGCTCGCGTTCCTGAAGAAGCACGTCGAGGTGCGCATCGGCAACGTCGAGTGGCCCGCCTACCTCGACATCCTGACGCAGACGGCGTGCAACTGGCGCGTGGTGCCGTTCACCCACGCGAACGGCTTCCATCCGCCGAACGCGGCCTACTTCGATCGCCAGGGCCTGAACGCGAAGACGCACCTGCTGGCGGTGCTGTCGAACCCCGGCAACCCGACCGGCCACACGCGCGCCGGCGCCGAGCTCGAAGAACTGGTGGCGATGGCCGAGCAGCCGAAGAACGGCATCCTGCTCGACGAGGCCTACGAGATGTTCCACGCGAGCAAGGGCGTCAGCGGCATCCGCTACGTCAAGAACCTCGACGACAGCAACGTGTTCCTCGCCGGCGCCTGCACCAAGGGCCTGCAGTGCCCCGGCATCCGCATCGGCTGGATCGTCGCCAGCCGGAAGAACATCGAGACGCTGTCGAACTTCTCGAGCTTCGGCATGGGCGGCGTCAGCCACCCGTCGCAGCTCTACGCGGTCGAGTTGCTTCAGAAGCAGCGCGTGGCGCAGGCGCGCGACGCGGTGGTGAAGCACTACGGCATGCAGCGCGAACGCTACGGCCGCGCGTTCGCGGCGATGGGATTGAAGGTGCACACCGGCGACGGCGGCTTCTACCACTGGCTCGAACTGCCAGCCGGGCTCGACGCCGACGAACTGAACCGCCGCCTCTTCCGGCACGGCGCGGCGATCCTGAAGGGCTTCGACTGCGACATGGCGCGGCCGCACGCCAAGGACCCGAGCTATCGCTCGCCCTACGCGTCGTTCTTCCGCTTCTCGTTCGGGCCGCTGCCGCCGGAGTCGTTCGAGTCCGACGTCGCGATCCTGAAGCAGGTGCTCGACGAGTACCGCGCCGACGTCGGGAAGTCGGCGGGGCACGGCTGACCGCCCCGGAGCGGCGATCGGCGCCGAAGGCTCCGAGCTGGGCGGGCCTCCCTGCGCTCCTGCCGGCAGCCGCTATGCTGCTCGTCGATCGGTTGCTGGAGGGTCGAGCGCCCGTCGGATCGAGCGGCTCCCACGCAAACGCACCGAGGAGGATCCCGTGCTGCTACGCCCCCTGCTTGCCGTTCTCGCTCTCGCTCCGTTCCTGGCCTCGCAGGTCGTCCCCGGTGCTTGGCTCGAGCGCCCGGCCTCGGGTGGCCCCGTCGGCTACAGCCAGAGTTCGCGGCTGGCCTTCGACTCGCAGCGAAACGAGTGCGTGCTCGTCACGTTCGACGCGTTCACCAACGAAGTGTTCACGTGGGACGGCGTGGCCTGGACCGCTCGCGGCGCGACGCCGTTCTGGGGGCACAGCCGCGGCATGGTCTACGACCCGGTTCGCGATCGCGTGGTGTTGACCACCAACTCGAACCAGGTCTGGGAGTGGGATCGTGTGGTCTGGCAGATGCGGGCGACCACGCCAGCACCCCGGTCGCTGGTCTGGCACAGCGGCTTGCAAGCGGTGCTGGCCTTGGATGCGCAGGGCCTGTGGCGGTGGGACGGCTCCACCTGGACCGTCCTGCCGGCGTCGGTGCCGCCGTCGTTCCCTGGTTTGCAGACCTCGGGCGGAGCGCTGGCCTACGACGCCGCGCGCAACGTGCTGGTCGCCTCCTATCCCAACTTCCCGACGATCGAGTGGAGCGGTGCCGGCTGGTCCGGCACCGGCAACGGCACCGAGCTGCGGATCCTGGCGGCACCGTCGTTCGGTGGCGTGATCGGGTTCGCGAACTCAGCCGACACGCTGCGTTGGACTCCCGCGCAGTTCCAGTGGCAGTCGCTCGTGGTCGGTGGGTCGCCATCGCCGATCGCGACGTCCGGCACGCCGCCGAACATGTCCCTGGCCTACGACAGCCATCGCGGGCGCGTCGTCGCCTTCGTGCAGGGTCCCGATCGCGCGCGCCTGTTCGAGCACGATCCAGCCGCCAGCTACGTGCCGCGAACGTGGACGCTCGGCACCGCGTGGTGGCTCAACGATCTGGATCTGGTGCTGGGACATGCGGCCGCGGGCGATCGCATCGTGGTCCCCGCCGGTGCGTTCGTGTCGCCCAACTTCCGCGTCCTCCGCAAGGGCCTGCACATCGAGGCGGCTGCCGGCGTCAACCTCGGCGACTGGACCGTGCGCCCCGCCGGCGCCGCTGCGTTCTCGCTGACCGGAGGGGTTCTCGGGGAACTCCGGGTCGAGGGCGGCGGGGAGTTCGAGCTGAGCCATTGCCAGGTGCGGTGCACCAGCAACATCCAGGCAGCGTTGACGCGGTTGACCCACTGCACGTTCGGTCCGCTGGTCGGCAGCTGTGCTTCGCTGTCGGCTCCGGGCTTGGTGATCGACGGTCCCGCCATCGTCGACCACTGCACCGCGACGGGATCGGGCTCGATCACGTTCCTGGGCATCTTCGCGCAGTCGGCGATCGTCTGCCAATCGCCGGCACCCGTGTGGGTCGTTCGCAGCACGCTGAGCGCTGGGCCGGGCGCCAGCACTTCGGGCGGTCCGGCGCGAGCCATCGAACTGCGGCCGGGTGGCAGCGCCACCCTGGTCGGTGGCACGAGCCTGGTCGGCGGCGGCTCGACGTTCGGCCTGCAGGGCACCACGGACACCTCGTGGAACGGTGCGACGCTGCCGACGAGTTTCTCGTTGCCGCCCATCGGTTGGATCTCGGCGCCGGTCGGGGTGTCCGTCGGCGGCAGCCTGACGGTGGTCGGCGCGATGCCGCCGGCCAACGTGGTCTTCTTGTTCTTCGACACGCGGCGGCTGTTCGTGCCGGCGCCCGGCTTCCTGCTGCCGCTGCAGCTCGATCCGGCGACGGCCGTGCCGGCAGCAGTACTGACCGCCGGCAGCCCTGGCTTCCCCTTGGTGGTGCCCAACGATCCCGCGCTGGGGGGGCTGCTCACCCATTGGCAAGGCCTCGACGTGGGGCCCGCGCTGCAACTGACCAACCAGCGGTCCGTGCGGATCCTGTGAGTGCGGCGATCCGGTGCGAGCCGCGCCGGCCAGTCACTCCACGCCGAGATCCAGCAGCCGGATCCGCGCCGGACCGCCATCCAGCGAACCGAGCAGGCGGAAGGTGATCCGGAACGGACCATCGGTGGGGGCCGGCAGCACGCCGATCGGATCCGCCCACTCCGTCGTGTGCACGGCGTGCAGCTGCTCGCCCTCGCGCCGCAGTTCGAACATGCCGCCCGGAACGCCATAGGGCGCGATCGCTTCCCGCGTCTCGTCGCCGAGCGAGAACCGGGAGACGGCGCGCTGGCCGAACATCATCTCGTGGCGCAGGGCGGTCTCCCGCCCATTGCGGCCGGTGACGATCAGCTGCACGCTGACGAAGGCGGCGTTGCGCGGCAGTCGTTCGATCGCATAGCGAGCACGCACCCGCTGCAGTGTCTCGACCGTCTGCGCCAACGACACCTGGCAGCACGCGGGCTCGCCGTGTTGCCACCGTTCGGCATGCAGCACGATCGTGTCGCCGTCCGCATGCACGGAGGCCCGCGGATCCTCCGCCGACACGGTCGCCCACACGCCGTCGCGGCGCAGCGCCGCCGACAACGAAGGGAACATCGCCGGCAGGGTCGTCGTGTGCGACTGCGGGGGCGGCTTCGCCGGCAGGGCGGGAGTCTTCGACGAGACGGCGGGGGGCGGCGGTGCCGGGTTCTGCACTCCGGGCCAGATCGGTCCGTCGTAGACCCCTTCCAGCCCACGATCCATGGCCCGCCGCACGGTCTGCATCGCCTGCTCGACCACTTCGAGGGTCTGGTCGACGTGCGCCATGCCGTGCGCCAGCGACGGCAGGATGCGGTACATGCGCAGCACCACGCCCTGGCGCAGGCAGACCTGCATGAACAGGTCCTCGGCGCCGCGCTGGGTCAGTCGTCCGCCACCCTGGAGGCGCAGGTGCAGCATCGTCGGGTCGGCCGACAGCTGCCAGTCGAGGCCGTGCCGCGCCGCCGCGGCGAACCCGCGGCGCAGCGCTTCGCCGATCGTCCGCAGGTGCGCGCTGACGTCCACTTGCTCGAACACGCCGAGCGTGGCCTGGGCGGCGGCCAACGACAGGCCGTCCCAGCGGTAGGTCATGCCGAAGTGCGTGTCGATGAGGTGGCGCATCCACCGCCGCGGTCCGACGACCGCGGCCAGGGGCAAGCCGTTGGCGATCGCCTTGGCCACGCAGGTGAGGTCTGGACGCACGCCGTAGCGCTGCTGGACGCCGCCGCGGGCGGTCCGGAAGCAGGTGACGATCTCGTCGAAGATCAACAGCGCGCCGTGTTGGTCGGCGAGGCGTCGCAGGCCGTGCAGGAAGTCTGCGGTCGGCTCTTCGTAGCGCACCGGCTCCAGCACGATCGCCGCGACCTCGCCGCGATGGCGGTGCAGCAGGTCGGCCGCCGACGCCAGGTCGTTGAACCGATACTGCAGTGCCAGCTCGCCGTAGGCAGCGGGGATCCCCGGCGTCGGCCCGTTGGCGGCCAACGACCAGTCCTGGAACCCGTGGTAGCCGCACACCAGCAAGCGATCGCGGCCGGTGGCGATGCGGGCCGCACGCACGGCCGCGCCGACCACGTCGGTGCCGTTCTTGCCGAACGCGACCTGCTCGGCGGTCGGGATCATGCGGCACAGCTGCTCCGCGACCTCGATCTCCAGGGTCGCCGGCTGCGACAGGTTCATGCCGCGATCGAGCTGCCGGCGAACCGCGTCGACGACCACCGGGTGGCCGTGGCCGAGCGCGACCGCGCCGCCGGACATGTACCAGTCGAGGTACTGGCGACCGCTCGGATCGCGGAAGTGAACGCCGCTCGCCTGCTCCGAATAGAAGGGGTAGATACCGCGGGCGTGGTGCACGGCCAGCGTGCCGATGAACGACGGCGTCGCCAGCACCCGACGGCCGCGCTCCGCGTAGTCCGCGGCGCGGGCGATGCCGGCTGCTTCGGCGGGGTCTTCGAGGTGTTGGTGCTCCCCGCGCCAGTCCGCTTCCGTCGACGACAGGGCCACGCGCAGCGCCTCGCGATCGGTCGCCTGCAGCTTGTTGCGCAGCATGGCCAGCAGGTCGTCCATCGCCGGCCGCGTGCGCTGCAGCCGCGACCCGAGCGCCTCGGCTCGCTCGGCGAGCGTCGCGATCACGTGCTGCAGTTCGGCCCGCGGCAGGAAGTAGAGGCTCAGCTCCTCCGGTGCGACCATCGTGTTGACGTAGCCGCGCGCCCCGTGCTCTTCGGCCAACAACAGCAGGTCCGGGAACTCCTGCCAGTTCGACCGCATCGGGCAGAAGTTGAAGACCAGCTCGCCGCCGTTCTTCTCGACGTGCGGAGCGAACTTCCGCGCGTTCGCGCACATCGTCGCGAACGAGGCGCCGAGGCGGGCGGCCTCGACCGTCGCCGCGGTGGCGCCGTCGAACGAGATCGCGATCGACATGCGCAGCGATTCCACCACGCGCTCGACGCGCGGGCTCCACACCATGCCGTTGGTGTTCACGTAGTGCAGCGCCTTGCTGCCGTCCTCGATCGCCATGTCCCAGATGCGGTGGCACTCCTGCTGCGAGAACGGCTCGCCACCGAGGTAGACGCAGCAGTCGACGTGGGCCAGGTACTTGCGCAGGTCGAGGAAGAACTGGTCGTCGTAGACGTGCGGCAGCGGCGGCAGCTTCTCGCGCACCGCGCGGATCGCCGAGGAGTACTCGCCCGAGCACATGACGCACTGCAGGCCGCAGGTGTTGGCGAGGTTGAACTCGAGCCGTGTCGGCCACTGCGGGTCGGGATCGTGCACCGTGCTCATGTCGTAGGTGCGCACGGCATCCGCCGTCCGGTAGTCGCCCGCGGCGATGTAGGTCCCGCAGACCCGGCAACCCTGGGCGCTGTAGTCGTAGCGGCACAGCTTGCGCATCAGCTCGCGCCGGATCGGTGAGTTCCAGATCTCGTCCAGTCGCTGGGTGCGGATGTCGCCGATCACGGTCGCCGGCTTGCGCGAACAGGACAGCACCTTGCCGGTCGGGTGGAACGACATGGTGACGAACGGGGCGCTGCAGCCGGTCGGCACGGCATACCCCGGTTTGCCCCGGAACGCCTCGAAGGCCATCCGCTCGGAGTGGGTCAGTTGCATGGTTGGCACGGGTGTCGGACGTCGGGCCAGTGCAGTGGCTGCCGCCGCCGTCCCGCACTTCCCTGGTCAGGTTCTTCCCGGTCGGTCAGGCTAGTCCGCTGATGCCACGTTCATAGCCGAAGCGGCGGAAATCGTGCAGGGCCCACTGGTCGACGAGGCGCATCGACTCCGCACAGTATTCCCACCGCCCGCGGTGCTCGGAGCGGTTCACGTGCGGCATGGCGGCCGGCACGTCGAAGCCGAGGGCCCGCAGGTCCGCCGCCAGGGTCTCGACCCGCACGTACTTCGTGACCTGGATCGGCGGCCGCCCGTCGAGCGGCTGCTCGACCGGCTGCAGCATCGAGCTGAGGGTCGAGTGGAAGAAGGCGAAGCGGGGGGCGACCACCAGCTCTCGCAGGAAGGCGAGGAACGACAGGTGTGGGGCCGGCCAGTAGGCCTTGTAGTGCCCGAACAACGAGGCCGCCCGTTCGTACGGATGGCGAACGGCGACGGCGAACGTGTATTGCTCGCGCCGGTCGTAGACGTCCCAGGGCAGCACCGTGGTGTGGATGTCGACCCCGCCGTCGAGCTGTGGGCCGATCACGCTCATGCAGCCCTGCGTGGTCAGCAGGTCGTGCAGTGAGTTCGCCGCGCACTTGGGTGGCGTGAAGAGGACGAGCGAGCGACCCAGGGAGTAGATCATCCGATGCTGCTCGCCGAAGGCTAGCCACCGGCAAGCGGCGTCGGTAGCCCCTGCGCGCGGCCTTGCATGATGGCCTCGCCGAGCTCTGTCCGCGGCGAAGCTGGCGTTCAGATCGTGCTGGCGAACTCGCGGAACTCGGACTTCTCGACCTGGCGCACTACCTCCGCATGGTTGGCCAACACGTCCTGGTAGGGTTTGTCGATCACCTTGCTGATCGAACCCGGTCGGGCGAACGTGCAAGGCACCTTCAGGAATGCGGCGATCTGCGCGAGGCTCGCATTGCCATTCGCCAGGGGTTTGTCGGCCTCCACGCCATCGCAAGCTGCGGCGATGTCCTCGTAGGCGAGTTCGAGCACTTCGAGGTCCCTGCCGAGTTCGCGGAACAGGTCGCGTTCCGCGCGGATCCAATGGCAACGATCGATCACCGTCTTCGGGTTCACGGTGATGCGCTCGTCGAAACCGCGCCCCTGGTAGTCGTGGTAGACGTTGCGCTGGTCCGCGATCACCATCGACAGCGCCTGGTGCAGTACGTTCCGGCGGTGGAGATGAAGGATGGGCACCCGTCGCTCGCGGAAGTAGCCGAGCAGGAACGGCGGCGCCATCAGGTCCTGGATCAGCGGCGCGATGTGGCGGAGTTGGTTGTACTTGACGTCGATCCCGACCCACCGCAGGTCCTTGGCCTTGTGCGGGTGTCCACGCATCGTGTCGTCCGCCAGGTAGACGAAGTAGTCGTCGACGAGGGCGGTGGCATCGGCAGCCAGCACCGGTGGCATGGCGCGGCTGACCGCGGTTCGCACGTAGTTGTGCCAGATGCTCGGGTGCGGATACGGCCACAGGACCTCGCCGTGGACCGCGAGGTTCGGGTGCGTGTTCAACACTTCCCGCAGGAAGTTGGTGCCGCTGCGTTGGCTGCCGATCAGCACGAAGGAACTGGCCGGTCCGAGTTGGTAGTTGGCCTGGCCGGGCGCGGACGAAGTCATGGAGCTGATACGCGAAGAGTCGGGGGCACGGGTCTCGGATCTTGCAGAAATCAGCTGGGGAATCACCGCCGCATTTCTGCGGATTGCGCCCAGCCGCCTGCGCCGGGTTGAAAGTCGTGGCGCAGCGAGATCTCCTCTCGGGCCGCGAACCTCGGCCATGCGACCATGAATCAACGCTCCGCGCGTCAGCGGCGCTTCTTCTTGCGCGCGCCCCGCGGCCGGAACGGCAACGGCTCGTCGACGAACGTGCGGTAGTCGGCGGTGACCTCCTCGCCGCGGCGGATGCGCCGCAAGCTGCGGAAGCGGCCGTCGTCGCCGGCGGCGGCGTTCGGCGTCCCCGAGTGGTTCACGTACCAACCGACCGACAGCCGGTTCAGCGAGCGCGGCACGCCGATCCAGGCCCCGTCGACGATGCCGAAGTCCTGGTAGAGCGCACGGAACGCCGTCGGCAGGCGGGCGACGTCGCGGCGGCGATGCCAGACGACGCGTTCGTCTTCGCCGGCGAACAGCAAGGTGCCGGCGGGGATGTCGACGATCGCCAGCACGCCGACGCCGTGGCGGCGCGAACGGCCGATGCGAGTGAAGACGCCGTGGTGGGGGTGTTTGCGGCGAACGGTCATCGCACGGCGGAACGTGCCGCCGCGCGGCGTCGACGACAAGCGCTGGCCTCGGCTTCGTGGCAGCGCCACCGCGTTTCGTTCAGCGGGTGCTCGGGTCCGCCGCCGCCAGGTCGGCGACGATGCGGTCGGCGAGCTGCCGGAACTCCACGCTCGCCGGATACAGCGCCGCCAGCTGTTCGAGGCCGACGACGCCGTACTGCGCCAGCAGGCCGTTCAGGTTGGCGACGACCGCCTGTGCCAGATCGCCGACGGTCATCCGCTGCGCCAGCGTGGCGTGGAACACGCGCGCGCCGAGCCAGCACTGCGGGCGCCAGTCGCGTGCGAGACCGAGCCGCAGCCGGTGGCCGAGCAGCAGGCTGTCGTCTTCGTAGCCCTGCAGGCCGCGCAGGAAGCGCGTGTCGTAGCCGCCGATCGCGCGCAGGTCCGCGCTGCGGTGCAGCACCGGATGCACGAAGGCCTGCACCATGCGCGGCGTGCACCACTGCGGCAGTGACGCGACGATGTCGTCTGCCTGGTCCCACCAAGCGGTCGGCAGGCTGGCGACGCGTCGCTGGTCCGGCGCGAGTTCGCCGTTCGCCATCAGGATGCCCGGCGCCACCAGCGGTTCGTCGGGATGCGCGTCGAGGAACGCCGCCAGCTCCGTCGCCCAGCCGGGCGCGAACAGCATGTCGAGGTGGATCTCGCTGACGTACTGCGGTGGCTCGTGCTGCCACAGCCACTGGAAGCAGGCGCTGCGGCCGGCGGCGATGCCGACGTTGTGGCCGTTGCCGACGACGACCACGTCGAGCGCGAACGAAGCGAGCCACGCACGCAGTTCCGGCGTCGGCAGGTAGCCCTGGTTGCAGACCACGAGCCGGGCACCGGGCTCGGCTGCGGCCAACGACGCGAGGCACGCGTTCGCCATCGGCAGGTCGTGCGGGCCGCGCAGCAGCAGCGGCAGCGTGTGGGCGATTCGACGGGTGGGCATGCGAGGCCTACTTCCGCGCCAGGAGTTCGTCGCGATGGGCGAGCGCGTAGCGCGCCATGGCGACATCGAGCTGCCAGCTGCAGGCGAAGAACTGCCGGTCCAGTGCGTCGAGGCGCTCCTCCACCTCGCCGTAGTGCTCCATGACCAGTAGGCGTCGCTCGTCCTGGTCCGAAGGCAACGGCGTCGGCGACAGCAGGCGCCGCGCCGCGAGCCACACGTCGCGCACCACCGGCGGCGCGATCGTGTGCAGGGCCGGTTCGAACGCGTCCATGCACTCGGCGTCGAGGCAATCGAAGGCGTGCATGAGGCCGCCGTTCTTGGCGTAGCTCGATGCCATGCTCAGGGCGTGCAGTGCCTGCCGACGCGGCGTCGGTGCGGCCTCTTCCGCGAGGATCGACTCCCACGGCATGCCGTGGAAGCGCAGCAGTCGGTTCGCGGCTTCGTCGCTGATGTCGTCGCGGCCGAGGGCGATCGCCTGCTCGAGCAACGGCTCGGCGTCGGCGCAGCCGCGCGCGATCAGTTGCTCGACGGTGCGGGTGTAGGTGAGGCGCGCATACCGATGCTTCGACCGCACCGCCTCTGCGTCTTCGTTGCCGACGGGTTTCGCGTCGAAGTGGCGTGGCATGTCCGTGTGCAGTGCGCGCAGCTCCGGTTCGGGAACGGTCACGAACTCCTGCAGCCGCCAGCACCAGAACCACTGCTGCGCGTCGCGGATCCGCCGCCACAGCCCGAGCATCGCGTCGACTGGCAACGGCATGCCGGCTTCGGCGATGGCGACCAGGTGGCCGAGCGGTTCGTCGGCCATGCCAGCCATCGCACGGTCGATCTGCTGCTGCGGCCAGCTCGGGTCGAGCCGCGCCAGCGCCACGCTGACGCTCTTCGGCGCCTTGGGCCGCGCGAGCCGCGCCCGCAGTGCTGGTTCGAACGCGCGGCGCACGTCGTCGCTGGCGCGACCTTCGGCGAACGCGGTCGCCAGGCCTTCCCCGACGTATTCGCCGCCATCGCCGTCGAGTTCGCGCAGCAGCCGTTCGGTGAGCGACGGATCCCCGGCTGCGGCGAGCAGGCGCAGCACCTTGCCGCGCTCGAAGCCGGTGAGGTGGTCGAGGCTCGCCACCAGCGAGCTGCGTGCACGTTCGTGCAGATCCTTCGGCAGCTGGTCGATCAGCATCGCCAGGATCTTCGGATCGCGGCGGAACGCCGGATCGGCGAGTGCGCGCAGCACCGCCATGCCGAAGTGCTGCCGAGCGTCGAGCAGGCGCTGCCGCACCATTTGGACATCGGCGCCGTCGAGCAGGCTGCGCACGACCTCGTCCGGGTCAGGTGGCTGGCGGCGGTCCTGCGCGACGAGGCGGTCGCGTTCGGCGAACCATGCCGCCGCTCCGTCGCGGAAGTCGGGGTCGGTCATCCACTGGCCGTAGCTGCCGCGCGCTTGCCACGGCAAGCGTTGCCGGCACCACCACAGGTAGCCGGTGAGCGCGAGCAACAGCGCGCCGAGGCCGATGGCCTTCGCCGGCACTTCGCCGCTGCGCCACAGGCCGTAGGCGAGCATGCCGAACAGCAGCAGGTTGTAGGGCACGATCCAGTCGATGCCGCTGCGCCGGCCGCGCAGCAGCTGCACGCCGGCGGCGAGGAACACGACGCCGGTGCCGAGCTGCGAGATCCGCGTCGGCTCGCCGGCCAGCAGCGCGACCAGGTAGCGGAGGAGGCGGAAGGCACCGTCGGCGGCCAGCAGCACCACGAGGATGCGCAGCAGCAGCGGCATGCGCCGGAAGCGCAGGTAGGGTTCGTCGTCGTCGCTCATCGTGGCGGGTCGCGCGGGCGCGCGTTCCAGCTTCCGGCGGTGGCGTGGCGGCGGGGCTCCGCGATCAGCCGCCGTAGCTGTAGCTGCTGCCCGGGCCGAGCGGGATGCCCACACCCCAGTAGCACAGCAGGAACACCGTCCACAGCGACAGGAACACCAGCGAGTACGGCAGCATCAGCGAGATCATCGTGCCGACGCCGGTGCC
>SXGT01921196.1_pt1 | contig 26165 bp, 21 predicted proteins | sample 3176221 | NCBI WGS metagenome assembly SXGT01 (sample SAMN11356862, study PRJNA531348) | freshwater metagenome | isolation source: freshwater sample F1-120 | place: China: Fuxian Lake, Yuxi | collected 2017-12-25
ACCGAAGCCTTCCTTCAGGATCACGTGCACCAGCGGCGCCAGGCAGTTCGTCGTGCACGACGCGTTGCTGATGATGTGGTGCTTGCCGAGGTCCATCTTGTCGTCGTTGACGCCGAGCACGACGGTGATGTCCTCGCCCTTCGCCGGCGCCGTGATCAGCACCTTCTTCGCGCCTGCCGTCAGGTGGCCCTTGGCCTTGTCCGCTTCGGTGAACAGCCCCGTCGACTCGATCACGATGTCGACGCGCATCTTCGCCCACGGCAGTTCGGCCGGCGTCTTCGCCGACACGACCGCGATCTCCTTGCCGTTCACGACCAGCACGTCGTCTTCGGCTTTGTCGGCCGAGCTCTTCTTCGACGACACCTCGCCGGCGAAGCGACCCTGGATCGAGTCGAACTTCAGCAGGTAGGCAAGATTGTCGGCCGGCACGATGTCGCCGACCGCGACGACGTCGAGTTCCTTGCCGAGCAGGCCCTGCTCGACGAGTGCACGGAAGACGAGACGGCCGATGCGACCGAAACCGTTGATGGCGACCCGGGTGGCCATGGCGAGGTAAGCTCCTGAGTGTTGTTGGCTGCGCGGAAAATCGGCCGAGCAGTCTAGCGACGCACCCGCCAGAGCCAATGGACAGCTTCACTCGACTCTGCGATGCCACCGCCCGCTGCCTGTGTCGGTACGAGAATCTCGTCGGCCAACGCACGGTGCTGGCGGCAATTTCGGGCGGCGTCGACAGCACGGCCCTGCTGCTGGCCCTGTGCCGGCTGCAGGGCGAAGGGCGCCTCGGCGGCACCCTGCACGTGGCCCACATCGACCACGCGGTGCGGCCGGACAGTCGCGACAACGCCCGCTTCGTCGTCGATCTGTGCGACCGTCTCGACGTGCCGGTGACGGTGCGCCGGCTGCAACCGGGGCCCGACCATGCGAGCGAAGACGCGCTGCGCAAACTTCGCTACGACGCACTGCAAGGGGTCGCGCGCGACGTCGGCGCCGCGATGCTGGTCACTGCGCACCATGCCGACGACAACCTGGAGACGGTGTTGTTCCGCATGCTGCGCGGCACCGGTCCCCGCGGCCTCGCTGGCATTCCGGAAGCGCGCTGGATCGATCGCGGCCACCAGCGGCTGCTGCTGGTGCGACCGTTCTTGCGCACGCGCCGTACCACACTCGAGTCGATCCTGACCGGGCTCGGCGAAGGCGTCTACGCCGACACCACCAACCACGACCTGCGCTACGCGCGCAACCGTCTGCGGCACGAGACGATTCCCGAACTGCGACGCACGCTCGGCATTGGCCTCGACGTCGCGTTGATGACGGTCGCCAGCACCGCGCGCGCCGCCAACGAGATCGTCGAAGCCCAGGGGCTGCGCATCCTCTCCCAGTGCGCGCGGCACAAGACGGCGTGGCGCTGCGAACTCGACCTGCGCGCGATCGACGGCGATTCGCTGGCGTTCGTGCCCGAAGCGATGCGGCAAGCCCATCTCGCACTGCACCCGCACGGCGAAGCGCCGACGCAGCACTGGCTCGATCGCGTCACCGCGCTGCTGGATCTGCCCGATGGCAAACGCGTCGCGGGGCGTGGCGGCTTGCTCGCCGAACGCACGCGCTTTGGTCTCTTGCTGCTCGATCCCGACCGCGCCGGCGCGCCGCCGAGTGCGCACGATGGCGGCCAACTGTTCCGTTGGGATGCGGGCCGACAGCGTTTTGGCGCCACCGAGTGGTCGCTAGAGGCGCACGAACATCCGCTGCCGCCACTGTCGCCGTCGCCTTCGGAAGCGGGCCGCATGCGCGCACTGCTCGATCCACGCCGGTGTCCGCTGCCATGGCGCTTGCGCACGCGCCGCCCCGGCGATCGCTTCCAGCCGCTCGGCAGCAACCAGCCGCTGGAACTTCGCCGCTTCCTGCAGAGCCGGCACGTGCCGCGCTTCGATCGCGACCGCTTGCCGTTGTTGGTGGACGCCAGTGACACGGTGCTGTGGATTCCGGGTGTCGAGGTAAGCCATTCGGCGCGACTCGAACTCAACACGCGTCGATCCGTCGAAGTGATGGCCGCCATTGGCTGACCGCGGCGACACTGTCAAGCGTAACTTGCACCATCTTGCAGCCTTCGGATCATGTGGTAGGGTTTGGCAATCGGATTGACGGCTCCTGCACTGCAGAGCCTCGAATCTCGCCTCTGTCCACGTTTCCCCAGAGAACCTCTACATGCGTTTCCTTCTCACCTCGTCACTGCTGCTCGCAGCCCCCGTGTTCGCCCAGCAGTTCCCCGAAGCCGAACCGAACGACACGAGCGCCACGGCGCAAGCGTTCGCACTCGGCCAACAATGCAATGGCACGCTCACGGCCGGCAACCACGACTGGTTTACGTTCACGACGGCCGGCGGTTACCACACGATCTCGGGTGGCAACTCGGCCGACACGCGTTTCTACCTGTGGGACGCGACGGCAACGACGCTGCTCGCCTTCAATGACGACACGCGCGGCCTCTCCAGCAACGTGAGCCTGAACCTCGCCGCCGGCACCTACCTGCTGCAGGTCACCGGCTACGACGCAACCACGGCGGGTGCCTACGCGATCGACATCTCCGGCGCCGCCCCTGTCAAGGCCTTCACCGGCGTTGAAGCCGAACCGAACAACACCGTCGGCACGGCCAACGCGATCACCGATGGCGGCCACCTGATGGGCTCGCTGGTCCACGGCCTCGTCGCGTCGGACGTGGCGGCTCTCGCCGGCACGACGACGGTCATCAACGCGACTGCGGCGCTGGTGCCGGCGGCCCACGTTGGCCAACTCGTGCGCATGACCAGCGGCGCGTCCGCGGGCTACTGGGGCACGGTGGCTTCGAACACGGCAACCTCGCTGACGATCACCCAGGCCCTGCCTGTCGCGACGGCGGCCGGCGACACGTTCAACATCGAAACCCCGGACCTCGACGTCTACCAGCTGACGTTGACGGCACCGCGTTCGATGGTCGCCTTCCAGATCAGCGAAGGTGACACGCCGGCCAACTTCGGCCACCGCTACGAGATCTGGGACGCCGCCGGCGTCCTGCTCGCCCCGACCACAACGTTTGGCACCAACGGGGGCGACAGCGGCACGTGGAATGGCCGCATCGCGCAGCAGATCCGCTGCTACCCGGCCGGCACCTACCACATCGTGGTCCGCACGCGTCCGGGTTCGGCCAACCAGGGCGGCCAACCGCTCGCCGCGTTCTACCCGTACAACGGCAACTACCGCCTCGAAGTCAAGGCTCGCAGCATGGACGTCGTCGGCCTGCCGGTGACGGAGAATGCGGAACCGAACGACACCGTCGCCACGGCGACCCCGATCGCGACCGGCCAGCAGGGCCTGGGCACGCTGTCGATCAGCACCGGCGCGGACGTCACCGACCTCTGGGGCCCGATCAGCGTCGCGGTCCCGTCGCTGCTCCAGTTCCAGACCGGCAACGGCGCGGCTCCGGCGATCCTCGACACCACGATCGGCCTGCGCCTGTACGACCCCATCACCACGATCCTGGGCGCCCCCACGAACAGCACCAGCGGCAACACGCTCGAACCGGCCGGCACGTCGCACGCCCGCGGCACGTTCACGTTCCTGCTGCCGGGAACGATCTACTACCTCGAGGTGCGTAGCCCGCTGGCGACCACGTCCGGCAACTACATCCTCCAGATCAGCGAGATCACGGGCACGGCGTACTCGGTCGGCCAATTCACAGCGGTTGTGGCCAACGCGGCCGGCTGCGGCACCGCCGGCGTCCCGGCGGTCACGCGCCCGTTCACCGGCAACCCCGAGCTGCCGACGATCGGCGAGACCTTCGTCGTCCAGGCCACGAACCTGAACGGCCTCGGCAACCTCGGCTTGATGGCCACCGGCTTCACGCAGATCCTGCCGACGCCGCTGGACCTCACGCCGTTCGGCGCCCCGGGCTGCGTGCTCAACGTCACCCCGGACCTGATCGAAGTGCTGATCGGCACGCCGGCCGGTATCGCCGACTACGTGTTGCCGATCCCGCCGGTCAACGCGCTGAAGGGCACCGTGCTCTTCCAGCAGCCGTGCAAGTGGGACTTCGCGACGCCGATCAACGCGCTGGGCATCCAGCCGGGTGGCTGGGCGCGCTACATCATCGGCGACCGCGCCTTCTGATGTAGGACCCGCGGCGCCTGCGGCCGCGAGTTCCCATCCCAACGGCCCGCGCCATCCGGCGCGGGCCGTTTTCGTTTCGGGCGGACACTCGCTGCCCGGGGGCAAGCCTGCCATACTGCGGTACCCCCTCGGAAGCCTGGAACAACCACCGCCCGTGCGACTCACTGTCGAGACCGGCCCGCTCGCGGGCACCATCCTGTCCCTCGATCGCCAACACCCGACGCTGCTCGGCAGCGATCCGGACTGCGCGATCCGCATCCAGGAAGCCGGCGTCGCCGGCCAACAGGCCGTGGTCAAGGCCCTCAAGGACCAGGGCTTCGGCATCAAGGCGCTGGCGCCCGGACTGCGCGTCAACGGCGCCGCCGTCGAAGCCGCCGTGCTGCGCGACGGCGACATCATCGAACTCGGCACGACCCGCATCGCGTTCGGCCAGGTCCAGAAACGCGGCCTGCCGCAGATCGCCGGCTACCGCATCCTCGAAGAAGTCGGCCGCGGCGGCATGGGCAACGTGTTCCGCGCCGAGCAGACCAGCCTGCACCGCGAAGTCGCCCTCAAGGTCCTCAGCCGGGAACTCACCAAGGACCCCGCGTTCGTCGCCAGGTTCGTCGCCGAAGCGCGCGCCGCCGCCAAGCTGCAGCATCCCAACGTGGTGCAAGTGTTCGACGTCGACCACGACGGCGAGACCTACTTCTACGCGATGGAGTTGATGCACGAAGGCTCGCTCGAGGACTTCCTCAAGCAGCAGGGCCGCATGCCGGTCGAACGCGCGCTGCGTGTCGTCAGCGACGCCGCGTCGGGCCTCGCCTACGCCGAGTCGCTCGGCATCGTGCACCGCGACATCAAGCCCGACACCTTGATGCTCGACCAGCACGGCGCCGTGAAGATCGCCGACCTGGGCCTCGCCAGCACCGTCGAGGAGACCGAAGACAAGGCGATCGGCACGCCGCACTTCATGGCGCCCGAGCAGGTGCTGAAGAAGGAGATCGACCACCGCACCGACCTCTACGCGCTCGGCTGCACCTTCTACCGGCTGGTCACCGGCAAGACGCCGTTCCGCGGCCAGACGGTGAAGGACATCCTGCGCGCGCAGGTGAAGGACGAAGCCGAGCCGGCGCACAAGTCGACGCCGGACGTGCCGACCGAAGTGTCCGCCATCATCCAGAAGCTGATGGCGAAGGATCCGGCGGCGCGCTACCAGACCGCCAACGATCTGCTCGAAGAGATCGCCGTGCTGCTGCAGCCGCCGGCGAAGAAGGGCCTGTGGATCGGCCTCGCTGCCGCCGCCGCACTCGTCGCCGGCGGTGCGATCTACTGGGCGGTGACGAAACCGGTCGAGAAGTCGACCGAGTACATCAAGTACGACGACCCCGAGAAGCAGCAGTTCGCCGACGAAATCGTGCGGCTGAAGCAGGCGGCGGTGCAGGACAAGGCGGCGATCGCGGTGCTGTCCACGCGCGTCTCCGGCCTGACCGGCGAGCCGCTCGCCACCGCCCTCGACAAGGTTGCCGGCGAACATCCCGACACCAAGGCCGCCACCGACGCCCGCGCCCTCGCCGAAGCAGTGCGCAAGGAACTCGCCGAACAGGCGCGCCTCGTCGAACAGCGCCGCGGCCGCATCACGTTCCACCTGACGACGCTGCAGAAGAACGCCGAAGGGCCGCAGGAGAGTGGCGACTTCACCGCTGCGTTGAAGGCGATCGACGCACCTGCCCCCGCCGACCTGCGCGACGATCCGACCCTCACGGCCGGACAGCAGTCGCTGCGCACGAGCGTGCTGCAGAAGGCCGAGCAACGGCTGCAGGCGCTGGTGGCCGACGTCGAACGCGCGACGGCGGGCACCGACGAGGCGGCGATCCAGAAGGCGATCAAGGACCTCGACGATGCCACCAGCAACACCACACGCTGGCCGCTGTCGATGAAGGACGCGCTGCTCGCCGCCAACGACAAGAAAGCCCTGGCGAACACCGCAGCGAAGCAACTCGCGAGTGCCCGCAGCGAATCGGTTTGGCAGCAGTACCACGCGCTGTTCCAAGGCGAGCAAGGCCTCGCCGCCGCATTGCAGCGCCATGATTTCACCGCGCTCGCGGCCATCGCGCAGCAATTCGCGACCACCAGTGCAGGCTCCCCCGCCGGCCTGCGCGCCGCCGACTTCGCCGCCGCCGCCGCGCTGGCCGCGACCTACGCCGAAGCGTTCGACAAGGCGCTGGCCGCGGGCCAGGTGCAGTGGACCGCCAACAACCAGACGCTGCAGGCCGTGCGCTGGGACCGGGCTGCGGGCCAGCTGTTCGGCTTCGATCCGCAGAAGAAGCCGGTGAAGGAACTGGCGATCGCGACGAACGGGCCCGAGCAGTGGGCGACGTTGGCCGAACAGGTGGCGCCGCCGACGCCGGGCGCGCGCGAGTGCTTCCTCGGCTTCCTCGCGTTGCAGAGCCACGTCACGACGGCGCGCGCGTTCCTCGGCCAGGTGCGCGCCGAAGACGACACGTCGGGCACCGCCGCGGGCGCGTATCCGCTCGGCTCGGGAGTGTTCGAAACGCTGCTGCGCGCGTTGCCCGAACAGGACACGGCGCCGTGGTCGCGTGGGCTGCGCAACGAACTGCAGGCTGGGCAACGGCTCGCTGCGGGACTGCGCGCGTTCGCCGAGAAGCGCAACCTGGCAGCGGCGGGCCATCTCGACAAGTTGCTCGCCGAGTACGCGCACGCGTTCGTGGTCGCCGTGCTGCCGTGACGGTGGCGCTGCGCGGAATCGACGGCGGCGTGCAGTTCGCGGTGAAGGTGGTTCCGGGTGCAGCGAAGAACCGCGTCGTCGGCGCCTACGGCGAGGCACTCAAGGTGCAAGTCACGGCGCCGCCCGAAGGCGGCAAGGCGAATGCGGCGGTGTGCGCGCTGCTGGCGACGCTGTTCGGCGTGCCGGCGCGCGCCGTCGAAGTGGTGGCCGGCCACACCCATCCACGCAAGGTCATCGCCGTGCATGGGCCCGACGTCACCACGGCGCGCTCGCTGCTGCCGGCCTGACCGTCGTCACTTCGTCAGCGACGGCGTGCGCAGCACGAACCCGTGTTTGCCGACCGCCAGTTGCCCGAGCAGGCCGGCCGCACCGCCCACCACCAACGCACCAAAGCCGTGCCGCGCGCGCACCGCATCGACGGCGGCGAACAACTGCCGACGCGCCTGCCCGTCGTCGCCGAACAACGAACCCTGCGCCGGCCGCGGTGCCGAAAGCGACGTCAACGTGACGCCGACCAGGCGCACCAGCACGCGCCGCAGCGCCAGTTCGTCGAGCAGTTCGCCAGCCACCACCATGCACGCATCGGTGCGGTCGGTCGGCGCCGCCAGCGTGCGCTGCCGTTCAAAGCACCCGCCATCGACGTGGTGCAACTTCACCTGCACCGTGCGCGCGAGCAGCCGCTGCGCCCGCAGTTCGCTGGTGGCGCGATCGAGCAAGTAGGCCAGCATCGACCGCAAGAACGGCAACTGCTGCGACTCGGCATCGAGGCGCGGCTCGAACGACGTCTCGCGCGAGATGCTGCGCAACGTCGCCGTCTCCTGCACCGGCGCTTCGTCGAGGCCACGGCAACGCAACCAGACCTCGTCGCCGCGCGCGCCGAAACTCTGCCGCAACAGTTCGCGATCCACCGCCCACAACTGCCGCACCGTGTGCACGCCGACCTGCTGCAGCAACGCCACGCTCTTGGGTCCGAGTCCCGGCACCGCCTCGACCGGGAACTCGGCGAGGAAGTCGAGTTCGGCCCCCGCCGCCACTTCACAGATGCCGCCCGGCTTCGCCTTCGTCGTCGCCATGCGTGCCACCGTGCGCGTGCTGCCGAGCCCTTGCGCGATCGACAGCCCGGTCTCGGCCCGCACCACCGCGCGCAGCTCGCGACACAAGGTGGCGAGCGACCGTTCGGCATCGACCGTGGTGGTGCCCGCCAACGCCTGTTCGACCCGCAGCGGCACTCCGGTCAGGTCGGCATAGAAATCGTCGAGCGAGCAGACCTCGACCACCGGCGTGAAGCGCCGCAGGATCTCGGCGACTCGCTGGCGGTAGCGTTCGACCAGACGCGCATCGCCCGGACGCACGACCAGCTCGGGGCAACGCCGCAGCGCTTCGTGCAACGGCATGGCCGTATGCACGCCACGTGCCTTTGCTTCATAGGAACGGGAGGCGACGACGCCAGTGCCGACGGCGACCGGGCGGCCGAGCAGGGTCGGGTCGCGGAGCTGTTCTACCGAGGCGAGGAACGCATCGATGTCGACGTGCAGGATGCGGCGGTCCATGGCGAACGTGACCCTAACAAAAGACGAACCTAGCGTCGAGGCGCTGCTGGTTCCTGTGGTTGGTGCCGTCTGCCGAGCCCGCGCCAGTTTCCACACGACTCTCCACACAGAGTCACGCTCTCCACACTCTGTGCACAGCGGAAACGCCGTTGGCGCCGAGACCTCGGCTCTCGCCGCGGACGCCATCCACGCCCTTGTTTCCCCACCCCCGACGGCCACAGTGCGCGCCCTTCATGGACGGCGTGACCCCGATCGACAGCCAGGTGCCGAGCCGCTCGTTCGGCGACGAACTGCGCGCGCTGCTGCGCCTCGGGCTGCCGATCGCACTGGTCCAGATCGGCATGGCCGGCCTGAACTTCGTCGACGTGGCGATGCTAGGCCACCACGATCCGGCCTCGCTGCCGGCGATGGCGCTCGGCAACAACCTTGCCTGGGGCGCATCCATGTTCTGCCTCGGCACCATCACCGGCATGGACCCACTGCTGTCGCAGGCGGTCGGCGCCAAGGACGCCGCGGCAGTCCCGCGCCTGCTCGGGCGCGGCCTCCTGCTCGTGCTGTTGCTGGCGGTGCCGGCGTCGCTGTTGCTGCTGCCCGCCGCAACCTGGCTCGAACTGACCGGCCAGGAGCCGGAGTTGATCCCGGCCGCGGCCCGGTTCGCCCGCTGGCAGAGTCTCGCGCTGCTGCCGCTGCTGCTGTACGGACTGTTGCGCGTCGTGCTGTCGGCGCACGCGCGGTTGTGGCCGCAGGTCATCACGATCGTCGTCGGCAACCTCGCCAACGCGTTCCTCGATTGGGTGCTGATCTACGGCAAGCTGGGGTTTCCAGCGATGGGTGTCGATGGCGCCGCGCTCGCCACCGTGACGTGTCGTTGGTTGATGTTGTTCGGGCTGTTGGCGTTCGGCTGGCGCGATCTCGGTCCGCACCTGCGCACGTTGTGCCAGCCGGCGGTGGCGCGGGCGGCCTTCGCGCTGGGCCCGCTTTGGCGCGTGCTGCGGCTCGGAACCCCGAGCGGACTGCAGTTCGTGCTCGAGATGGGCGTGTTCGCGGCGGTGGCCCTGTTCATCGGCAACTTCGACGCCAGCACGGACTCGGACGGGGCCGGGCTCGCCGGCCATCAAGTCGCGATGCAGCTGGCGACGTTGAGTTTCATGCTGCCGCTCGGGCTGGGCATCGCCACGTCGGTGCGCGTCGGCTGGGCGGTCGGCGCCGGAGATCAGGCCGCCGTGCATCGTGCGGTGCGCGCTGGACTGGTGGCCTCCGCCACGGTGATGGCAGGTTTCATGCTGCTGTTCCTGCTGATGCCCACGGCGCTCGCGGGGCTGCTAACCAGCCAGCCGGAACACGTGGCGATGGCGGCGATCCTGATCCCGATCGCCGGGGTGTTCCAGATCGGCGACGGCCTGCAGGTGGCAGCGATCGGCAGTTTGCGAGGCTTGGGTGACTTGCGTTCGCCAGTGGTCGCCAACCTGGTCGGCTTCTGGCTGCTCGGGCTGCCGCTCGGGCTGTGGTTGGCCAGGTCCTGCGAACTGGGCGCCGCCGGCCTCTGGTGGGGTCTGGTCGGCGGCCTCTTCGTCGTCGCCGGTGGACTGCTCTGCGTGCTGCGCCTGCGCCTGCGGCTCGACCACCGCCGGCTGCGCCTGGACTGACAATCGACGCGGCCGCCCATCTCCTCTACGCTGCAAAGCATGCGTGGCATCCTGGTCGCGATGGTGTTGCCGCTGGCGGGCTGCAGCGAGTGGTTCTTCTCCGGCGAGTCGTGGATCGACCGCAGTCGGCCGGCCGTGCTGGTCGAGACCACCGGCGGCATCGAATACGGCGCCGCCACCGAGTTCGGCGTGCTGACGCTGGGCCGCAGCGCGCAGACCGGCCCGTGCCGCGTGCACTACTTCCTCGGCCCGACCCCGCTGGTCGAGTCCGGCGAACTGAAGCCTGCCGGCGGCGTGTTCACGCTCGCTTCGATCGAATTGAAGACGCAGCTGGTGCGCGCGCTGGATCGGGCGCCGACCGCCGACGACGTGCTGATGGCGATGTGGACCGAAGATGGCCAGACCACGCGCACCGCGTCGATCGAACTGGCCCGCGACGCGCTGCTCGCCGGCGACGTGTTGCGCGATCCCGGCACGCCCCTGCCGACCGGCGCCACCGTGTTGTGCCGCGGCGAGGAAGGTTGGCTGTTCGCGGGCCTCGTCGCCGGCAAGGCGACCGTGGAAGGCAGCAACGCGGCCGGCACCTACTACGTGTTCGCCGGCGTCGATCGCGTGCGCGAGCTGCTCGCCCACGCGCGCCAACACGACGTCGACGAGCAACCGAAGTACCGCACCGACGACATCCGCGTGATGCAGCCGCAGCCCCAGGTACCCACGCCGGTGAAGGCCAAAGAGCCCGCCGCGCCAGAACCGCCGAAGAAGTGACCCGCGCGTCCCGTTCGCTGCTCTCGTCTTGATCCTCTTGCTGGACAACAAGGACTCGTTCGTGTGGAACCTGGCGCAGGCGTTCGCCGGGCTTGCCGCCACCGTACGGGTCGTGCGCAGCGACACCTGCGACGTCGAACAGCTCGGCGACGCCGCGGCGCTGGTGGTGTCGCCCGGCCCCGGCCGCCCCGAGGATGCGGGGCATTCGCTCGCGGCGATCCGGCGTTGGTCGGGACTGCGGCCGATCCTCGGCGTTTGCCTCGGCCCCCAGGCCATCGGCGCCTGCTTCCACGGCCGCGTCGAGCGCGGGGCTCCGATGCACGGCCGCCAGAGCCCGATCCACCACGACGGCACCGGCTTGTTCGCCGGGTTGCCGAATCCCCTGCTCGCGTGTCGTTACCACTCGCTGCACGTGCTGGAACCCCTGCCCGAAGCGTTGGTCGCCACCGCGCGCACCGACGATGGCACCTTGATGGCGATGCGGCATCGCACCCACCCGACGTTCGGCGTGCAGTTCCATCCCGAATCGTTCCGCACGCCCGAGGGAACCCGGTTGCTCGCCAACTTCCTGCGCGAGGTGGGCTGATGGACGCGGCGATCGAAGTGACCGGCCTGCACAAGGCGTTCGGACCGCGTGCAGTGCTGCGCGGCATCGACCTGCGCGTCGCACGCGGCGAACTGCTCGGCGTGGTCGGCCCGAACGGGGCCGGCAAGTCGACGTTGTTCCGCACCCTGCTCGGGCTGGTGCCGAGCGATCGCGGCGACCTGCGCGTGCTCGGCCTCGAGCCGCGCACCGCTTCGATCGCGATCCGCACCCGCACCTGCTATCTGCCCGGCGAGAACGGTTCGTACCTGCAGATGACCGGACGCGAGTACCTCAACTACGTGTTCGGCTTCCGCGCCCGCACCGACGCCGCGCGCCTCGCGCGGCTGCAGGACGGCTTCGCGCTGCCGTTGCAGCAGAAGGTGCGTTCGTTCAGCGCGGGGATGAAGCAGAAGCTGCTGCTGCTCGGCTGCCTGTCGCCCGACGTCGACCTCTACGTGCTCGACGAGCCCGACCGGGCACTCGACGCCACCGTGCGGTTCTTCCTGCGCGACGAGCTGCGCGCGATGCAGCGCCTCGGCAAGACCATCCTGCTCAGCTCGCACCATCTCGGCGAAGTGGAAGCCCTCGCCGACCGGCTCGAGTTCCTGCTCGAAGGCACGTTCGTGGCGCCGTCGCGACTCGCGGCGGCGCGGGCCGAATTGCGGCAGCGACCGCGCGTGCGGTTGCGCGCCGGCCAGCCGCTGCCGGCCGGCGCCAGCGAAGTTGCGCGCGAACCCGATGGCACGCTGGTCGTGCGCACCGATGGCGATCCGATGCGGTGGCTGCGCACGGTGCCCGCGGACGCGGTCGACAGCGCCGAGATCGGCATCCCCCGCCTCGAAGACCTCTACCAGCTGCTGCTCGGGCAGCCAGGAGGCCGCGCATGATCGCCCGGAAGACGTGGCGCGAGGTGCGCGTGATGGCGTTCGCGTACCTGGTGATCCTCGAACTGCTGTGCATCCCGGTGCTGCTGCTGTGGCCCGACTTCTATCCCGAGCTGCAGCGCTCGACGCTGATGAAGAACCTCGGGATCGACTGGCTGGGCCGCATCGGCGAAGCGGTGACGAACAACAACGAGCAGGTCGCCTACCTGAACTGGTGCGCGGTCATGCTGTTCTTCCGCAGCGCCAACCTGGTCTGCACCGCCGCGGCGGTCCTGTTCGGCACCGGCCTGTTCGCGCGCGAACGCGAGAACCAGACGTTCGAGTCGATGCTCGCCTTGCCGATCTCGCGCGGTCGCATGCTGTGGCAGAAGGTCTGGCCCCCCGCCCTCGGGCTCGTCGTGCCGATCTACCTCGTCAACGCGTCGGCGATCCTGTGGAGCTGGCAGGTCGAACTCGACCTGCCGAAGTGGGAGCTGTTCCTCGCCTCGACGCACGCGGCCGTGTTCGCGGTGATGTTCTTCCTGCTGACCACGCTGTTGTCGATCCGCATGCGCGTGCAGGCCCACGTCGCCGCCGGCGTCGGCGCCTTCATCGTGCTGCAGATCGGCGTCTACATGACGCAGCGGATCCGGTCGTACAGCCTGTTCCATCTCGCCGACTTCGAGTGGTACGGCCCCGTGCTGGCCGGCAACACGCCGGCGTGGCAGATGTTCGATCCGATCCGCAGCCACGGCTTCACCACGTACCTGCTGCTCGCCGGCGCCGTTCTCTACGGACTCGCATGGCGCGCCCTGCGCAAAGCGGAGCCCTAGGTGGTCTGGCTCCACGTCGTCCTCGTGCTGCTGCGCGAACTGCTGCGCACCGCGCTGACGCCGCTGCGGTTGCTGGCGTACCTGCCGTTCCGCCACCACTGGCGGCGCGTGGCGCGCGAAGTGCTCGACGGCATCGCCCACGACGGCGGCACCGCCGACGATCCGCAGCGCGCCCTGGCGACGTTCTTCGCCCAGCGACGGCCGCTGCGGGGGGAACGGCCGCACGTGTTCGTGTCGGCCGGGGAAGCGAGTGGCGAAGCGCATGCGGCGCGACTCGTGCAAGCCCTCGGCCCCGGTGTGCGCGTGACCGCGTTCGGTGGCGCGCCCCTCGCCGCCGCCGGCGCCGACGTGCGCTTCCACCTGTCCGAACACGCGATGATGGGCGTCGTCGGCGTGCTGAAGCAGCTGCCGCTGATCCTGCGCGCATTCGCCACCTTCCTGCGGCAACTGCGGGACGACCCGCCCGACCTCGTCGTGCTGGTCGACTACCCCGGACTGCACGTGGTGATGGCCAAGGCGGCGCGGCGCGCGCACGTGCCGGTGCTGCACTACGTGGCGCCGCAGTACTGGGCGTGGGGTCCGTGGCGCATGCGGCGCTATCGGCGCGCCGTCGATGCGACGCTGACGATCCTGCCGTTCGAGACCGCGTTCTTCGCGAAGTTCCGGGTGCCGGCGACCTACATCGGCCACCCGTTGCTCGACGAACTCGCCGCCCATCCTCCCGACCCCGCCGCCGTCGCGGCGGTGCGCGCACGCCGCACGCTGGTGCTGATGCCGGGCAGCCGCCGCGCCGAGATCGACGCGAACCTGGCCGGCATGCTGGCGGTCGCCCGCGCCCTGCGCGCGCGCGAACCCGACCTGCGCGTCGTGCTGCCGCACAAGAACAAGCACCGCACTGCGCTGTTGCGCGAACGGCTCGCCGCCTTCGACGCCGGCTTCGTCGAACACCACGAAGGCGACATAGCACCGTGGCTCGCCGGCGCCCGGCTCGCGCTGGTGAAGAGCGGCACCGGTTCGCTGGAGGCGTGCCTGCACGGGATCCCGACGATCGTCGTCTACCAGCTGCGCGGCGTGCTCGGCACGCTCGGCTACCACAACATCCTCAGCGTGCCCTGGATCGCCGCTGCCAACCTGATCGCCGGAAGCACCGTCGTGCCCGAACACTGCTTCCACGGCCAGCACGGCTGGACGGCCGTGCAACGCGACGCCGAACGGCTGTGGTTCGACGAAGCCGCGCGCGCGCCCGTGCAACGCGACCTCGCCGAAGTCCGCCGCCGGCTCGGCGCTCCGGGTGCCACGGCGCGCGTGGCGGCGATCGTGCGATCGTTCCTCGCTGCGGAGCAACCATGACCCACCCCCTGCTCGACCTGCGCATCCTGGTGCAGACGCTGCGTGCGGCTGGCGAACTCGTCGAAGTCGAAACCGAAGTCGATCCCGACCTCGAAGTCGCCGAGGTGCACCGCCGCGTGATCGCTGCCGGCGGCCCAGCGCTTCTGTTCCGGCGCGTGAAGGGTTCTCCGTGGCCGGTCGTCACCAACCTGTTCGGCACCGCGCGGCGTGTCGAGATCGCGTTCGGCAAACGCCCGCTCGATCTGGTGCGACGCCTCGCCGCTGCGCCCCACACGCTGTTGCCGCCGACGCTCGGCAAACTGTGGCAGCAACGCGACCTGATCGGTGCCCTGCTGAAGGTCGGTCGCTCGTGGCCACGGCGCGCCCCGCTGCTCGAGTGCGTCGACACTCCGGCCAAGCTGTCGCGCCTGCCGTTGCTCCGCACCTGGAGCGAGGACGGCGGCGCCTTCGTGACGCTGCCGCTCGTCTACACCGAACATCCCGAGGGCCTCGGCAGCAACCTCGGCATGTACCGCATCCAACGCTTCTCCGACGACACCGCCGGCCTGCACGTGCAGATCGGCAAGGGCGGCGGCTACCACCTCGCGGCGTACGAACGGCTCGGTCGGCCGATGCCGGTCGCGGTGCACATCGGTGGGCCGCCGGCGCTGACGTTGTCGGCAATCGCGCCACTGCCGGAGAACGTGCCCGAAGTGCTGCTGGCGTCGCTCCTGCTCGGCCAGAAGCTGCGCAGCGCGCGCTCCGCGGCGACGCCGCTGCCGGTGTGCGCCGATGCTGAGTTCTGCCTGCTCGGCGAAGTGCGACCCGGCGAACGCCATCCCGAAGGCCCGTTCGGCGACCACTACGGCTACTACTCGCTGCGCCACGACTACCCGCTGCTGCGCGTGCACACGCTGCTGCATCGCCAGGATCCGATGCTCGCGGCGACCGTGGTCGGCAAGCCGCGCCAGGAAGACTTCTTCCTCGGCGACTTCCTGCAGGAACTGCTGCTGCCGCTGGCGAAGGTGGCGATGCCGGCGGTGCGCGACCTCTGGTCGTACGGCGAAACCGGCTACCACTCGCTGGCGGCGGCCGTCGTGCACGACCGGTATGCCCGCGAGGCGATGCAGAGCGCGTTCCGCATCCTCGGTGAAGGCCAGCTGTCACTGACGAAGTTCCTGCTGCTCACCGACACGCCGGTCGATCTGCGCGACTTCAAGGCGACGCTGCAGCACGTGCTCGAGCGCGCCGATTTCGAACGCGACCTGTACGTGTTCGGCAACCTGGCGATGGACTCGCTCGACTACGCCGGGCCTGCGATCAACCACGGCAGCAAGGGCGTGCTGCTGGGCCTGGGCGCCCCGCGGCGCACGCTGCCGGGTCGTTTCGAGGGTGCCTTGCCGCCGGAGTTCCCGCGCGCCGAAGTGTTCTGCCCAGGCTGCCTCGTGGTGTCGGGGCCGACGTTCGCCAGTGCCCGGGATGCGGCCGCAGCGCTCGCGCGCGTGCCGGCGGTCGCCGACTGGCCGCTGGTCGTGCTGGTCGACGACGCGGGGCGCGCCGCGAAGTCGACGGTGAACTTCCTGTGGACGACGTTCACCCGCTTCGAGCCGGCCGCCGACCTGCATGCGCGCGCGACGACGCTGGTGCGCAACTCGGCACGGCACACGCCGCCGATCGTGCTCGATGCCCGGATGAAGCCGAACTACCCGAAGGAACTGCTGTGCGACCCGACGACGTGGGCCACGGTGCAGCGGCGCTGGCGCGAGTACTTCCCCGCGGGCAAGGTCGAGATGGGCGACAGCGCGCGCGGCCACCTCGATTGAACGGCACCTACTTGCGCACCTTCGCTTCGAGTTCGCGCAGGGCTTGTGCGGCGAGGGCGTGGTCTGGCTGCACCTTCAACACCTCGCGCAGCATCGCGGCGGCGTTGGCGAAATCCGATGCCGCCGCCATCGCCTGCACCAGCTGCAACCGCACTGCGACGTCGCCTGGACGCGTGGCCACGAAGGCACGCAGCATCGGCTCGATCTCCTGACCCCGACCGAGTTGCCGCAGCGCGACCGCACGATTCACGACCGGTTCGGCGCGCTCGTTCGACAGTTCGGTGGCGCTCTTGTAGGCGGCCTCCGCTTCGCGCCAGCGGCCGCGCAGTTGGGCGGCATAGCCGAGGGCGTTCCAGAAGGAGTGTCGCCGCGGCGACAACGCCACGGCGCGCTGCAGCAGGGACTCGGCCCGCGCGAGGCGCGGATCGTCGGCGCGCGGCGTGGCTGCCGTCGCAGCCTGCAACAGCACGGTGCCGAGGGAACCGTGCGCCTGCGCGTGCCCGGGGTTGTTCGCCACGATGGCCTCGAGCGCTTCGAGCGCCGCATCGACGCGGCCCCGCAAGTGCAACGAAACTGCGTGGTGCACGCGTTCCTCGACGGTCGGCATCTCGCACAGCATCGCTTCGTCGAACAGCTGCGCGGCCACTTCGGGTTGCCCGGCGTTGAAGATCATGCTGCCGTGATTGCTCAGGATCTGCGCCGCCAGGTGCGTGCGGGCACCGACGGTGCGCTGCGCGAACTGGTCGGCCCAGAAGGTGCGTTCGTCGGCGTAGGTCCTGGCGTGGGCGCGGGTCGCCGCGACGAGTCCGGCGACGACGAGCGCGACCACCACGACCCCCTTGCCGCCGAGTCCACGCCACGCGACGACCACCACCGGCGCGACGATGGCGAGCATCGGTACGTACATGCGCCGTTCGGCGACGATCTCCGTGATGATCGGCATCACTGACGACGTCGGCCCGAGCCATACGAAGACCACCGCCCCGCAGAAGCCGAACCATGGCTGCCGGCGCCAACAGGCCAGCGTGACGGCGAGCAGGGCGAGGACCAGCAACCCGGGCAACACCGCACTGCCGACGTTGGTGACGAGACCATCGTCGTAGGCGCCGCGCAGCGGGAACGGCACGAACACGAGCCGCAGGTAGTGCACGACGACGCCGGCTTGCGTGCACAACCACGTCCACGCCGAAGCACCGGACCACGTCGCATAGCCCACGGTCGGGTTGTGCGGACCGAGCCCGACGCACGCGAGCAACATGAGCCAGGTCGCCGCCATCGCTGCGTGCAGTCGCCAGTTCGCCAGCGCCGCGCGGAACGACGGCTGCAGGAACGCGCGGTCGAACAGGAACCCGAGGATCGGCCCGCCGACGAGGTCTTCCTTGCTCGCCATGCCGAGCGCCATCGCCACCACCGCGAGCGCGCGCCAGGCCGTGCGGCGGACGGCGCCGTGCGCCACCACCACCGCCCACAAACTCAGCAACAGGCACCCGGCCGCCAGCAAGGTGGATCGCTGCGTGGCGTAGGCGACGGCATCGGTCGCCAGCGGATGCACGCCCCACACCGTGGCGATCGCGAGCGCGAGCCCGGCGGCGGCGCGAGGCGGCACGAACGCGGCAACGTTGGGTGCGCGCAGCACGGCGCGCACCAGCAGCAGCGCGAGCACCATGTTGGCGAGATGCAGCAGCACGTTGGTGGTGTGCGGCCCGCGCGGCCCCGGCCCGGCCCACGCGAAGTCGACGGCGAGCGACCAGCACGCGAACGGCCGGTTCGCCAGAGGCTGGTGCTGCGGCCCGAACGCAGCGTTCCACCAATCCCCGGCCAGCAGCGCTTCGTTGTCGACGATCGCCGGGTTGTCGTCGAACTTGAAGCCGAAGCTCCACACGCCCCACCACGCCGCCAGTCCTGCGGCGAGCAGGATTGCGATCGCGAGCAGGTCGGTACGCCGGCTCGAAAGTGGCGGCGAAGGCATGGGCACGGCCATTGCCTCAGGATCGCGCGCGGGCGCCGACCGCGCAATCGCGCGTTGACCCGCCTCACGCCAACCGGTCCGATCTCGGCGAATGAGCTACCGCGACCTCGACCCCACCGACGCCCAGAACGAACTGGCGACCGACAAGACGCTGCGCATCCTGGACGTGCGCACCCCGGAGGAGTTCGCGAGCCACCGGCTGCCGGGTGCCGTGCTGGTCCCGGTGCAGGAGCTGGAAGCGCGCCTGCGCGAACTCGACAAGCGCACCAACTGGCTGGTGCACTGCGAACACGGTCGCCGCAGCCTGTTCGCGTGCGAAATCATGGCGAAGGCAGGGTTCCAGAAGCTGGCGAACCTGCGCGGCGGACTCGCCTACTGGTCCGGCTGCGGGTTGCCGCTGGTCACCGGCCGCGGCTGAACCAGGTCACTTCGGCCACAGGCGCGCCGCTTCGCGGCACTGTTCGACGGTGGGCACGAGCGCCAGGCGCACATACCGCTCCTGGCCCTTGCCGAAGAACGCCCCGGGTGCGACCAGGATGCCGACTTCGCGGCAACGCTGTGCGTAGGCAACGCCATCGGTACCGGCCGGCACTTCGACCCACAGGTACAGGCCCGACTGGCTGCCGTGCACGGGGAGCCCGCGCTCGCGACAAAGATCGAGCATCACCCGGCGCTTGGCGCCGAACACCGCGACGCGATCGCGCACGTGCCCCTCGTCGGTCCACGCCAGCGTCGCCGCCGCCTGCACGAACTCCTGTGGTGCCGTGCCCATGCTGGCGCGGAACTTCCGGTAGGTCGCGATCAACTCGGGATCGCCGGCGACAAAACCCGAGCGATAGCCCGTCATGCCCGAACGCTTGCTCAGCGAATGCACCGCGAGGCAACCCTTGGTGCCGAACTCCAGCAGACTGCGCGGCCGTGGCCCGTCGTAGTGCAGGTCGGCGTAGCATTCGTCGCTGACGAGCACAAAACCGTATTCCTCGCGCACCTCGACCCAGCGCCGGAACAACGCGTCGGGCAGACAGAACCCGGTCGGGTTGTGCGGGTAATTGAGGAACACCACCGACGCGCGCTTCAGCACCGACTCCGGCAGCGCATCGGGATCCATCGCGTAGCCGTTGGCGACCGACAGCCCCACCGCGTAGGTCCACGCTTCCGCGAACAGCGCCCCGATCTCGTAGACCGGGTAGGCCGGCTCGCCGTAGAGCACGAGGTCCTTGTCGCTCGGCACCTGCGCGAACGTCATCGGCAGATGGAACAGGCACTCCTTGCTGCCGAGCGTCGCCAGCACCTGCGTCTCCGGATCGACGCGCACGGCGAAGCGTCGCTGCAGGTAGCCGGCCACCGCCTGCCGCAGCGCCTTCGTGCCCGCGGTCGGCGGATACTGGCTCACTGCCGCCAGGCCCTCGACCAGCGCTTTGCGCAGGATCGCCGGCGTCTCCTCGCGGGGATCGCCCGTGCCGAAGTCGAACACCGGCTTGCCCGCACTCGCCAGTTGCTGCTTCCACGCAGCCAACTGCTCCATCGGGTAGGTCGGCAGTTTGCGCAGGCGTTCGTTCACTTGCCGTCCTTCTTCGGTTCCTTCGCCGCCGCCTCGAGCTTCGCCGCCATCGTGTCGCGAACGCGTTCGAGCAGCGCCTTCGTCAGCTTGATGCCGTCGTCTTCGCTGTGCTTGCCGCCTTCGTATTCGATGCCGATGCAGCCGCGCCAGGCGTGCTTGCCGACCACGATGTCGAGCATTCGCGTGTAGTCGGTGTGCACTTCGTTGCCGGCCGCGTCGAACTCGTGCGACTTCGCCGACACGCCGCGCGCGAACGGCATCAACTCGTCGATGCCGACATAGCGGTCGTACTCCTCCTTGTCGCTGACGCGGAAGTTGCCGAAGTCCGGCAGCGCGCCGCACCGCTTGTGGTCGGCGAGCTTGAGCGTGCCGGCCAACCACTTGCCGTTGCTCGACAGGCCGCCGTGGTTCTCGACGATCACGTCGATGCCGAACTTGTCGCCGTACTCGCACAGCCGGTGCAGGCCATCGGCGGCGAGCTTCTGCTGTTCTTCGAACGTGCCCGAACTCTGCGCATTGACGCGGATCGAATGGCAACCGAGTGCCTTCGCGGCCTCGATCCAACGATGGTGGTTCTCGACCGCCTTGCTGCGCGACTCGGCCTTGGCGTCGCCGAGCGCGCCTTCGCCGTCGCACATGATCAGCAGGCTGCGCACGCCTTCGTCAGAGCAACGCTTCTTCAACTCGGCGAGGTACTGCTCGTCCCGGGCCTTGTCCTTCCAGAACGAGTTCACGTACTCGATCGCGCTGATGCCGAAGCTCTTCGCCTTCTGCGGGAACCCGAGGTTGTCGAACTCCTTCTTGTGCAGGGCCCGATGCAGCGACCATTGCGCCAGGCTGATCTCGAACAGCGGCGCCGGTGGCTGGCCTCGGCCGAGCAGCCGGTCCAGCGAGCCACCGAGGCCGAAGGCAGAGGCGAAGCTGGCAGTGGCACCGAGGAAGCGGCGACGATCGACGAGGAAAGCTCCGTTCATGACCGCATTGGAGCCATCGGCCAGCGCCACGCAACCCTCGCGGTGCGCCGACCGGGTCGCTATCGTGCCGGCCCGCAACGGCCGCACGACGCAGCCGCGCGCCTTCCCGTCCGCACCCCCGACTGCCGCCATGGCGATCCGAGTCACCGAAGCCAAGAAGGGCATGGTCGTTCGCTACGAGAACGACCTCTACCAGATCACCCGCTACGACCACCTGACGCCGGGCAACCTGCGCGCGATCCACCACGTCTACTTCAAGAACCTGAAGAACGGACGCCAGAAGGAGGTGCGCATGAAGACATCCGACACCCTCGACATCGTCTACCTGGACTCGCGCGAGGCGCAGTACCTGTTCAAGGACTCGCTCGGCTACACGTTCATGGACAACGAGAACTTCGAGCAGTTCGTGCTCAGCGCGGAGGTGATCGGCGACTCGATGCAGTTCATCACCGACAACAGCAATGTGACGGTGGTGTTCTGCGAGGGCGAAGCCCTGACGGTGCAGCTGCCGCCGGCAGTCGTGCTCGAGATCACGTCGACCGAGGATGCAGTGCGCGGCGACACCGTCAGCGCCGTGCAGAAACCGGCGACGTTGAGCACCGGGCTCGTCATCAAGGTGCCGGCACACATCAAGGTCGGCGAGTTGGTGAAGGTCTCGACCGACACCTGCGAGTTCATGGGCCGGGCCTGAGCCCGACCGTCAGCCCAGCAGGCGCCGCAGCAGTTCGGCGCGCCCGAGCCCCTGCTCGCGGCACAAGCGGCGCAGCTCGTCGTCTTCGGGGCGCGCCACCACCGCCCCGCTCGGCAAGCGCGCGACCTTGAACGCGACCGCGCCGAACACCGTCGTGCGCGTCTCCTGCCAACGTTCGAGCACGGCGCGCTGCACGACATGGCGCCGCACACCGAGCGTCGTCGACTCTTCGAGCAGGAACGTCTGCAGCGGGTTCGCCCGCGCCGCATCGACCAGCACCGTCAGCAACACGCCGGTGCGGCCCTTCTTCATCGTCACCGGCGTCGCGAACGCATCGACGGCGCCGCGCGCCAGCAGCTCGTCGAGCAACCAACCGACCTGCTCGCCGGTCGCGGTGTCGAGCGTGCACTGCAGTTCGACCAGCTCGAGCGCCGACGTGGTCGCCAACACGGTGCCGAGCGTGAGCCGCAGCAGGTTCGGCGTGCCTTCGAAGTCGCGCGTGCCGGCGCCATAGCCGATGCGTTCACTCACCATCGTCAGCGGCTGGTCGAAGTGGTCAACGAACGTGCGCAGCAGCGCGGCGCCCGTCGGCGTCGTGCGCTCCGACCGCACGCTGCCGTAGCGCGCCGGAATGCCGGTGAGCAGCGCCGCGGTCGCCGGCGCCGGCACCGGCAGCACGCCGTGTTCGGCATGCACCGTGCCCGCCCCGAGCACGAGCCCGTGGCAATGCACCTGTTCGACGGCGAGCAGGTGCGTGGCGAAGCACGCGCAGACGACGTCGACGATGGTGTCGATCGCACCCACTTCATGGAAGTGCACGGACTCGAGCGAACAACCGTGCGCCTTCGCTTCGACTTCGCCGATCGCCCGGTAGACCGCGAGGCAGTCGGCGACGACGGCCGGCGGCACGTCCGCGCGCTGCACGATGCGTTCGATGTCGGCGAGCCCCCGATGGGCGTGGCCAGATGCCGCGGCACCCGGTGCAACCGGACCGCGCGTGGCAGCCAGCGGAGCGAAGGAAAAGCCGCCGGCGTCGGCCGCTTCGCCGCCGACCTCGACCACGAAGTGCGTGCCGGCGAGCCCGCCGCGCAACACCTTGTCGGCCCGCAAGGCCACTCCGGGCAGTGCCAACGAACGCACCGCACCTTGCAGTGCCGCGAACGGCACCCCGGCGTCGAGGCAGGCGCCAACCCACATGTCTCCGGCCACACCGGCGAACGCATCAAAAACGGCGATTCGCATCGAAACTGAGGAACGGCCTTTGCCATGGTCGATCGAAGCCGTGCGGCCCAGACCAAACAGGGGCGGCACGGCCCGGATCCTTGGGACCCGGCGACCGCCATACTACGCTCCCCCACCAGCTCTTGTGAACGAACGCTCCCACGCTATGGCGGCTCTGCCGGTCGCGCCGACGCCAACCCTTCGCGGTTGGCGCACCGGCGTGCGTGCGCTTGCCAGTGCGCTGGCGATCGCCGCGTGCGGATTCGCGCAGGCCCCGGACGGTCTCGCTCGGCTGATTGCCGACGATTCGCTGGCGAAGTTGACGCATGCGGATCCGACCGTGCGCGGCGAAGCCGCCTTGATCACGGCCAGCCGCGCCGACCAGCGACAGCAAGCGACGCTGCTGGCGATGGCCAAGGATCCGGAGCCGGAAGCGCGGCACCGCGCCCTTTTGGGACTCGGCCTGCTCGCAACACCGGCGGCAATCCAGGGCCTCGAAAGCGTGCTCGCCGACCACGGCACGCGTTCGGAAACCGATGGCGTCATGGCCGCGTTCGGCCTCGGCCTCGTGCCCGAAGCGCGCGCTTCGACCCCCTGGACGCGCGTGCTGTCGTCGATCGCGCAGGGCAGCTGGAAGCGGCAACGCGACACGCTGCTGGCCCTGCTGCTGGCGATGCGCACGCAGCCCGACCGTTCCGAAGTGCTGGCGTTGCGCCGGCTGTTCTTCGACGACAGCAACCGCGATCCGGAAGTGCGCGGCGCGCTGCTGCTGTTGTTGCTGCCGATCGACGCCGACTTCGATGCCAAGGCGCTGCGTCGGTTGCTCGATCGCGGCGACGAGCCCGAACGACTCGCCGTGCTCGGCTGGCTGGCGGCGGAAGGCCCGGTGCCCGACGGCGAGACCCGCGCCGTGATCGAGCGCATCGCCAACCACGCCGAGTCGGCGGCCGAACGCGGCGCCGCCCTCCACGTGCTCACCCGGCTGCGGCATCCCCCAGCCCTCGACCTCGCGGTGCGCGGCTTGCGCAGCAACAACCCCGGCGAATGCGCGCAGGCGATGCGTTCGCTGTTGGCGCTGGGCGGCGCCCGCATGTCGCGCGCGTGCGGCCAACGCATCCTCGACGAAACCGACGCGGCGCGGAAGGCGGCGTGGCTCACCCACTACGACGCGCCGCTGAGCGACGATCTCGCCGCGCACTGCGGCAAGTTGGCGATCGACGGATCGCAACCGTGGTCACTGCGCCACGCCGCGGTGCTGGCGCTCGCGCGCAGCGACAGCCGCCGCGCCGCCCCGTTCCTGCGCGACCACTTCCGTAGCACCCGCGACGTCGATGCCTTGCCGGCCCTCGCGCTGGCGATGCAGAAGTGCCACGACGAACCGGTGGAACTGTCGCGCCTGTGCGAAGGCAGCATCGAGCTGCACGCGCACCCCAAGCGCTGGACGGCGCTGCTCGCCGCCGAGCATCCGGAAGCCCAGCGGCAGGTGCTGGCGTGCCTGCAGGACGACAAGGCGTCGGCGCCGCGGTTGGCGACGTGCCTGCGGGCCTGGCGCACGGCGCGCGTGCTGCAGGTGCCGACGGCTCGCGACAAGGCGGTGCCGGTGGCGCTGCGCGAGCTGTTGTCGCCGCCGTAGGCGCGCGCCGGTCGTCCGTCAGTCGCCGCGCACCCACACCGCCAGCGCTGCCAACGCAGCGGCCATGGCCTTGGTGAGCTCTTCCGGCGCGCGGCTCGCCGCCGGCTTCTCGACGGCGAACGGCCCCCGCCGGCCCATCCCACCGTTCTGCACGTTCGCCCGCAGCCGCGCCTTCGGCGCCGCCGTCAGGTCGAACTCGAAGCTCTGCACGTCCACCTGGACTGCGGTCGCCGGCGCCTCGGCTTGTGGCAGCGACGCGGCTTGCCCCAACGCGTGCACCAATGCGGCTTCGACGAGTGCCGTCGGCGGTTCGATCCACCGGTGCTCGGTGTCGAGCACGACTTCGTGGGCGGCGATGCGAAGCACGAACTCCTGGCCGAGATGCGAAGCGGCCTGCACGCGCAAGCGCGGACCAGCCTCGGTCCGGCCCGGCGTCGTGGCGCGCGGGTCGAACACGCGCACGGCGGGCACCGCCGTGGCCGGCGACAGGCAGGCCGCCATCGGCAACGCGACCAACGCGACCACGAACCGAGCCGACCAAGAACGTATCGAGTTCATCGTTTGTCCTGCAGCGGGGAACCCTGCGGCGCACGGCCGCGCAACAGCGCACCGGGATCGCGTTCGAGCATGGTGACGAGGCGGTCGATCGCCGACAACGTCGAACGCAACGACTGCAGGCCGGCGGCGACGCCGACGCCGAGTTCTTCGGCCGAGGCAGCGGTCGAACGCAGACTGGCGGCGGTCGCCGGCAACTGCATGGCCTGCAACTCGCGCTGCAACGAAGTGGCGAGACCACGCAACTCGGCCATGGTGGCACCGAGCGGTCCCTGGTCGCCCTGCAGGGTGGCGGCCGCCGCGCGCACTTCGTCGGCGGCAACGCCGACCTTCGCCATCGCCGCCGTCGTCGTCGCCATCGTGCCCGCGGCATCGAACGCGACCAGCGTCTGGTCGATGCGCTGCAGCAGCGCCTGCAACTGCCTGGCAACGTCGGGCAGGCGCGCCCCCTGCAGCTCGGTGCGCAGCAGCTCGACCAGTTCGCGCGCCGCCGTCGCCATCACCGGCAACTCGCGCAACACATCGCGGCTGGCGTCCTCGAGGCTCTTGGCGGTGCTCTTCACGGTACGCAACGTCACCGCCTCGGCTGGGAACGGCAGCTGTTGCGCTCCACCCGGCGGATCGGGGAAGTAGTCGACCTGGATGAACGACGTGCTGGTCACCCACGACATCACCAGCTGCGCGCGCAAGTTCGGCGGCAACGAGCACGGCCCCTCGGCATCGGGCGCGCGCAGACCGAGCCGCTTCAACTTGTCGTCGTACAACGCTGCTTGCACGCGCAGGTGCTTCTTGTCCGGCGCCAGCCGGATCTCATCGACGACGCCGATCGTGACGCCGCGGAACTTCACCGGCGACCCTTCTTCGAGGCCGGTGACGGCTTCGTCGAAGTAGGCGAAGGCGGTGTGGAACTCGCGTTGCAGTTCACGCATGCCGATCCACGCCAACGCCGCCACCGAAGTGCCGCACGCAGCGAGCACGAACATACCGAGCTTCCAACGATTGGCAGGTGCGGTCACGTGGTCTTGCCTATGGGAGTACGACGGAAGAAGGCCTGCACGCGCGGATCGACGGCTCGATCCGCCAGTTCGCGGGGCGCGCCGCGGGCGATGATGCCGCCGGCGGCGCGGTCGAGCATGATGCACTGGTCAGCCACGCGCAGGATGCTCGCCAACTCGTGGGTCACCAGCACGATGGTAACGCCGAGCGTGCGCGCCAACGTGAGGATCAATTCGTCGAGTTCGGCGGCGGTGATCGGATCGAGGCCGGCCGAAGGCTCGTCGAAGAACAGGATCGGCGGG
>SXGT01894255.1_pt1 | contig 26164 bp, 6 predicted proteins | sample 3176221 | NCBI WGS metagenome assembly SXGT01 (sample SAMN11356862, study PRJNA531348) | freshwater metagenome | isolation source: freshwater sample F1-120 | place: China: Fuxian Lake, Yuxi | collected 2017-12-25
CTTCGAAAGCTGCGCCACCCCAGCCGCTGCAAGAAGCTCAAGTCGTTCATGGACCAGTAGGCCGAGCAGGCCTTCTGGGTCTGGCGTGACCCGGAACCGAGTCCACAATCGACAGCCTCGTCGCGACGGGGCCGTGCTGCTGCTCTAAGTCATTGCATCAACTCATCTTTCCACCCGGGCCAAAGAAGGCCTGGAGTTTGCCTCCGAGGTTGCCGTTCTGATACGGTTGCCAGCCGGTGTGCCGGGTCCTGGCCCTCGCCGTGGAGGGCTCGGCACGCTTGGGGCCATTGGGGTTAGAGGGAGTTCCTGTGCGCAAAATCAGCACCAGGACGCGCGCCATCGCGGCGCGCTTCTGGAGCCGGCCGTTGGCCGCGCTCCTCGTCATCACCGGAGTCACGCTGGGCGGGTGTTCCGAGAAGGAGCCCGACCCCGTCGCGATTACTGACGTCGGCACTGACGCAGGCGACGACACCGGCGGTGCCGGCGACGTGGTCGACGCGACCGACGCCACGGACACGGTTGATTCGGGGGACGTGGGGCCCGGTGACGGCTCCGATGTCTCAACGGACACCGACGGGAGCGACGGCACGGACGACGCGGACGTCCCCGACGTCCCTGACGTCGCCGAGGTCCCGGACGTTCCCGACGTCTCCGACACGGTCGTCGTCCTGGGCTGCCTCGAGCTCGACAACTGCCCCGCTGAGTTCCCGTGTATCCCGTCCACCAACAAGTGCTCGAATGAGCAGCCCGCCTGCGCCTCCAACCCGGACTGCTTGTCCGACGGCAACCCGTGCACGGACCAGTTCTGCTTCCAGAAAGTCTGCTACTACTCGGCCACCGCGAACTGCGCTGCTTGTGATCCGTCGAGCCCCAGCGCGCAGAGCGCCTGCGCGGCCTCGTCCACCAACAAGTGCCTCGCTTGGCAGTGCCCGCCCGCGGCCGCGGGGGATGTGAAGTCCCAGTGTGTGAGTGGACCGCTCAGCTGCGACGACGGCGCAATTTGTACCGCTGACTCCTGCGACAAGACCATTGGCTGCCTCAACGTCGTCGAGGCGCCGTCCAGCCCCCCCGATACCATCGGGTGCGATGCCTGCGCCACGAATGCAGACTGCAACTTTCCCTGCCAGAGCGGCGCCTGTGTCGCCGGTCGCTGTGCTTACACGCCGGTGATATGTCAGGAGTCGCCTGATCCTTGCACAGAGTATGTGTGCGATCCGAACCAAGACCTCTGCGTCCCTGAAGCGAAGCCCGGGCCGACCTGCGGGTGCACATCCGACGGCGAATGCACATTCGGCGCGTCCTGCGAGATCGGGACATGCAACACATCCACCGGTCAGTGCGAGTACGTCGCCGACTGCCCGGCCTCCGACGACCCCTGCAAGCTCAGCGTGTGCAACCCCGTCAAGGACGCCTGCGAGCTGCTCACCAACACGTCCGTGCCCGGCTGCAACATCGAGGTGCGGTATTGCAACACGGCCGCCGATTGCAGCGACGCGCAGCAGTGCACATTCGACGCGTGCGATCTCACGCTGCTGCCGCCGCCCGGCGATCAAGCGAAGTTCAAGGGGACGTGCGCGTGGGAGGTCGTGAAGTGCGAGTCGAACGATCTCTGCCTCACGGGTGCCTGCGACCCGAACCCGGCCAGCGCCACGTACGGCAAGTGCAACTTCACGCAGACCAATTGCAGCGACGCCGACAAGTGCACCACGGACTCGTGCGACCCCAAGACGGGCTGCTCTTACGTGGCGAAGAGCTGCGACGACCTGAACAACAACACGCTGGACAGCTGCAACCCTGAGAGCGGTGAGTGCAACAACATTCCCATCACCTGCAACGATGGGAAGGCGTGCACTGTGGACGTGTTCAACCCCACCACCAAGTCCTGCAAGAACACGATAATCACGGCAGCCCAATGCGCCGACGACTCGCAGTGCACCATCGACACCTGCGCGGAGCCCACGGGCTGCGTCAACACTCCGAAGGTCTGTAACGACAACGACGCCTGCACGATCGACGCCTGCAGCAAAGACACGGGCTGCACCTACACGCCCGTGAGCTGCGACGACGGCACCGAGTGTACGCAGGATATCTGCAACAACACCACCGGCGCCTGCTCCTACAAGGCGCTCAACTGCATCGACGGTGACGCCTGCACGGCCGACAAGTGCGACTCAGTCGCCGGCTGCTCCAACGCGGCCGTCAGCTGCGACCCCTGCACCGGCGGCGCCAAGGACGTGTTCTGCGGCGCGGGGACTGTGCCGCAAGGTAAGTTCCCGCCCTCGTGTTACGCCTCCAACTGCAGCGCCACCGCCGGCTGTTCGTACGTAAACACGTGCATCGTCTGCACCTCGCTCAATGACACGAAGTGCAACGACAACAACGCCTGCACGGCGGACTCGTGCGTGCTCCAGACCGCCACCACCGGCTTCTGCGAGTCCGAGCCAAAGGACTGCTCCGACGGCAGCATTTGTACGCTCGACACCTGCGACGCCATCACCGGCGAGTGTGGCCACCCACCTCTCGACTGCGACGACGGCGACCTCTGCTCCGAGGACGGCTGTCTGCCCAACGTCGAGGGCGGCTGCTTCAACCTCCCGAAGCCCTGCACGGACAACAACCCGTGCACCGACGACGCCTGCAACCCCGCCACGGGCGGCTGCCAGTCGCTTCCCGCCGTGTGCGACGACGGCAACGAGTGCACCGTGGACGTCTGCACGCTCGGCGGCGGCTGTGTCAACACCGCCATCGACTGCGATGACGGCAACGTCTGCACCACGGACATCTGCGCCAACGCCGCGTGCGTCCGCACCACGGTCAACTGCGACGACGGCAACGCCTGCTCGCAGAACGCCTGCGACGCGCTGCTCGGCTGTACCTTCCCGGCAAAGAACTGTGACGACAACGATCTCTGCACCACTGACTCGTGCGACGCCACCACCGGCGCCTGCAAGAACGTGGCTAAGGCGTGCGCCGACGGGAACGTCTGCACCGTAGACCTCTGCAAGTCGGGCGTGTGCACCTTCGGTCCGAAGGACTGCTCCGATGGCAACGCCTGCACCACCGACTCGTGCAGCACCACCACCGGCGCGTGCACGTCCACGCCGATCAACTGTACCGACGGCCTCGTCTGCACGGACGACGGGTGCGACGCGAAGTCCGGCTGCTTCTTCAACGCCAAGGACTGCAACGACGGCAAGCCCTGCACCAAAGAGCTCTGCAACCCGGTGCTCGGCTGCCTCTACGAGATCGACTGCAAGATCGCCGGCTGCGGCAGCTTCTGCTGCACCACGGCCAACGACCCGAAGTGCAACGACAACAACCTCTGCACCATCGACTCTTGCGACGTGGCGAACACCAAGTGCGTGAACGCGCCGATCACCTGCGACGACGGGCAGATCTGCACCTCCGACACGTGCAACCCGAACACGGGGATCTGCGGCGCCACGCCGAAGAACTGCAACGACAACAACCCGTGCACCGACGACTCCTGCAACCCGGTCACAGGGGCCTGCATCAACACCGCCAAGGTCTGCGACGACGGCAACGTGTGCACCGACGACACCTGCGTCGAGGGCCTGTGCTCTCACCCCACGAAGACCTGCGACGACAACAACAAGTGCACCACCGACACGTGCCTCTCGGGCAGCGGCTGTAAGAACTCGGTCGTCACCTGCGACGACGGCGACAAGTGCACCACCGACACCTGCTCCTCGGCCACCGGGCTCTGCGGATACGCTCCGGCCGTGTGCAACGACGGGAAGCCCTGCACCGCGAACAAGTGCGAGAAGGCCGTCGGTTGTTACTTCCCGCCCGACGACTGCGACGACAACGACGCCTGCACCACGGACTACTGCGTCGAGCCGGCGGGCTGCTTGCACGACGTGAAGACCTGCGAAGACGGGAACGCGTGCACCACCAACACCTGCGACAAGAGCACCGGCAATTGCCAGTTCCCCCCCAAGGACTGCAACGACGGCAACGCCTGCACCACCGACAGCTGCGCCAACGCCGGGACCACCGGAGACTGCCTCCAGAGCCAGCTCGATTGCGGCGACAACAACCCGTGCACCGACGACACTTGCTCCGTGGCCGCCGGCTGCAAGAACGCGCAGAAGAACTGCGACGACGGCAAGGCCAACACCACCGACTACTGCTCTATCGCGGCGGGCGGGTGCGTGAACGAGCCCAACGACGCCTGCGTCGGCAAGCCCGCCACCTTCTGCAACGATCAGAACCCCTGCACCGACGACGTCTGCAACGTGACCTCCACGAAATGCGAGCACAAGGCGAAGGTCTGCAACGACGGGCTGGGCTGCACCGTGGACTCCTGCAACCCCGTCACCGGCGCCTGCCAGGTGGCCGACAAGAAGTGCAGCGACAACAACCTCTGCACGGTGGACAGCTGCGACTCGGCCAACGGCAACTGCGTGAACGTCCCGCTGGTCTGTAACGACGGGAACGCGTGCACCACGGACAGCTGCGATCCCGCCCTCGGCTCGTGCGTATTCCCCGCCAAGGACTGCAGCGACGGCGTCACCTGCACGGTGGACGCCTGCACCCCGGGTAGCGGCACGTGCACCCACGTTGCCAAGGTCTGCAACGACAACCAGGCCTGCACGGTGGACGCCTGCTCCGAGGTCACGGGCGACTGCACGAACGCACCGAAGACCTGCTCCGACGGCAAGGTCTGCACGAACGACGCGTGCGACCCGGCTACGGGGAACTGCCAGAACCCCGTCAGGACCTGCGAGGACGGAGACATCTGCACCGCCGATACCTGCGACGCCGTTACGGGGTGCAAGAACCCACCGGTCAGCTGCGACGACGGCCTCAAGTGCACCACGGACAGCTGCAATCCCGTCACGGGGGCGTGCTTCAACCAGGACGTCATTTGCGTGGACAGCAACATCTGCACGTCGAACGCGTGCACGCCCAGCACGGGGACGTGTGACTTCCTGAACGCCTGCGACGACAAGGACGCCTGCACGGTAGACACCTGTGCCGGCACAACGGGTGCCTGCACCTACAAGCTGAAGTGCGACGACGGGAACGCCTGCACAACCGATGCCTGCGATACGGTCACGGGCGCCTGCTCGGCCAAGAACACCTGCGACGACAACCAGCCGTGCACGATCGACGCCTGCATTCCCGGCGGCTGCACGAACACCTGGGACAAGACCAAGTCCGGGTGCGGTGTGGTCACGGGGTGCGCCACCCAGGGCGGCGACGGCTACTGCCGGACGATCGCGATGATCCAGGACCCGAACTTCCCGAACGATCCGAACAAGAAGGTCGTGGACTACTGCACCGACTCGAAGTGCGTCGCCGACGCGTGTGTCAACACCCCGGTCGCCTGCGGAGACAACAACGCCTGCACCTTCGACAAGTGCATCAACGGCAAGAATGCGTTCTCCTGCCAGAACGCCGCGAAGACGTGCGCCGACTCCGACAACTGCACCGTGGACAAGTGCGACACCGCCAACGGCGCCTGCTCGAACACGGCCAAGGACTGCGTTGACTCCAACAACTGCACCCTGGACTCGTGCAACGCGACCACCGGCAATTGCGTGAACGCACTGAAGAACTGCGCGGACGGCGACGCGTGCACCGACGACACGTGTCAGTCGACCACGGGCAGCTGCACGAGCGCCAAGAAGGTGTGTGACGACGGGAACATCTGCACCATCGATGGGTGCAACACGGCCACCGGCGCGTGCTCGAACACGCCGACCTGTGAGGACAACAACCCTTGCACCGTCGACACCTGCAGCGCCACGGGGACCTGCACCAACGTGCCGAAGGTCTGTAACGACAACAAACTCTGCACCGCCGATAGCTGCAATGGCAGTACCGGCGAGTGCGTCTTCGCGGTCAACGCGTGCGACGACGGGGACGCCTGCACCGTCGGTACCTGCGTCGCGGCCACGGGCATTTGTACGTTTGCCGCGAACACCTGCAACGACAACGACAAGTGCACCGGCGACAGCTGCGACAAGGCGACGGGTTGCAAGAACGCGCCCGTGGTCTGCAACGACTCGAACCCCTGTACGAGCGAGGCGTGCGACGCCACTACGGGCTTCTGCAAGACCAGCGTCGTCAGCTGCGAGGACGGCAACAGCTGCACCATCGACTCGTGCGCCACCGCGACGGGCTGCGTATACGTGCCGGTGGACTGCACGGACACGAACCCGTGCACGACCGAGAAGTGCAACGCCCAGACCGGTGCGTGCGACCCGAACGTCAAGGTCTGCAACGACAACAACCCGTGCACGATCGACTCGTGCGACTCGCAGACGGGTGAGTGCAAGTTCACGCCGAAGCCCTGTGACGACAACAACGCCTGCACCGACAACCTGTGCAACCCGGTCTCCGGAGCGTGCTCGAACCCCACGAAGACCTGCAGCGACAACGACGCGTGCACCAGCGATAGCTGCAACGTAGTCACCGGCTGCCTCAATGCCCTCATCAGCTGCGACGACAGCGTGAAGTGCACAGTGGACACGTGCTCCAAGGTCACGGGCTGCAAGAACACGGCGAAGAACTGCAACGACGGCTCCGCCTGCACCACCGACTCCTGCAACCCCAGCACCGGAGAGTGCGTCAATGCCCTCATCACGTGTGACGACGGGAGCATCTGCACCACGGACACCTGCAAGCCCACCGTCGGCTGCGTCTTCGAGAAGAAGTGCGACGACAAGAGCGTGTGCACAGTGGACACGTGCAGCCCCACCACCGCTGCGTGCACCTACACGCTCCAGGCCTGCGACGACAAGAACGGCTGCACGCTGAACCTCTGCGATGCCGCGCTGGGCTGCAGCTACCCGCCCGCGTGCAACGACGGCTCCCCGTGTACGCAGGACTTCTGCAACCCGGCTGTTGGCCCCACCTCCTGCGCGTTCCCGCAGAAGAACTGCGAGGACGGCGACCCCTGCACCCTCGACACTTGCGACTTCCTCACCGGCGCGTGTCTCCACACGCCCTACGTGTGCGCCGACTCGAACAAGTGCACCACCGGCACCTGCGCGGGCTCCACGGGTGGCTGCGACTTCCTCCCGAAGTGCAACGACAGCGACCCTTGCACAGTGGACACCTGCAATACGAGCACTGGGGCCTGCACGAACAACCTGCTCGACTGCTCCGACGGCAACGCCTGCACGGACGACCTCTGCAACACCTTGTCCGGCCAGTGCTTCTACGACCTCGTCGACTGCGACGACAACAACGTGTGCACCGATGATGCCTGCAACGGCGCCGTCGGCTGCATCAACGAGCCGGGGCTGGTGTGCAAGGACACCAACCTCTGCACCGCAGATAGCTGCCACCCGACGCTGGGCTGCGTCTTCACCAACATCCTGGGCTGCGAGGTGCCGTGCAATCCAGCCGTGCCGTCGTCCTGCGACGACTCGAACGCGTGCACCGTCGGTGTCTGCGACTCGGTGAGCAAGAAGTGCAAGTTCACGAACCTCGCGTGCGACGACGGCAACAAGTGCACCAACAACAACTGCGACCCGGCGTCCGGTTGTGCGTTCGCTGAGAAGAACTGCGAAGACGGCAACAAGTGCACCCTGGACTCCTGCAACTCCAGCACCGGCGCGTGCTCGAGCGCCTTCAACTCCTGCGACGACAAGAACCCCTGCACGTCAGACACCTGCACCCCGGCCACCGGCTGCGCGAATATCTACGCCTGCAACGACGCGAACGCTTGCACCATCGACACGTGCGACCCGATCGCCGGCTGTAAGTTCACCGCGAAGAACTGCGCCGACGGCAACAAGTGCACGCTCGACAACTGCAACACCGCCAATGGCCAGTGCTCGAACCCTGCCAACCCGTGCGAGGACAACAACCCCTGCACTGTGGGCGCGTGCGACCCGCAGGACGGCTGCCAGTACGCGCCGAACCTGTGCAACGACAACGACGCCTGCACCGCCGACACCTGCCATCCCACGAAGGGCTGCCAGCACGCGTCGTTCTGTGAAGACGGTAACGCCTGCACCGTCGACGAGTGCGACCAGGCGCTCGCGTGTAGCCACCTGCCACGCCTCTGCGACGACGGCAACCCGTGCACCACCAACAGCTGCGTTCCCTCGAACGGGTGCATCTACCAACAGCGGAACTGCGCGGACGACAACTTCTGCACGGACGACGGCTGCAACACGGCCAACGGCGTCTGTACGCACTCGGTGATCACGTGCAACGACTCGAACGCCTGCACCACCGACTCCTGCGACAAGACGAAGGGCTGCATCTACGTCGCCATCAACGTGGCCTCGGAGTGTGACGACGAGCTCCCATGCACGCAGAACCTCTGCGATGTCACCCTCGGCTGCGTGAACCCGATCATCAAGCCCTGCCTGATCCCGTGCCAGGGCGGCGCGGACAGCGAGTGCGACGACGGCGATGCCTGCACCAACTCCAAGTGCACGAACTTCGTGTGCTCGCAGGCTGCCGTGCTCTGCAACGACGGGAGCCCGTGCACGATCGACTTCTGCGACAAGACCCTCGGGTGCACCGTGAAGCAGGTGAACTGCAACGACAATCTGAAGTGCACCGCGGACGCCTGCAACCCGAACACGGGCGTGTGTCAGTACTCACCCACCGACTGCGACGACCTCAGCGCTTGCACTGTGGACACCTGCGACCCCGTCATCGGGTGCAAGAGCACCTACAAGTGCGACGATGGCTCGGCCTGTACGCTCGACATCTGCAACCCGGCCACGGGCTGCACAAACACACCCACAGTTACCTGCAACGACGGCAAGAACTGCACCCTCGACACCTGCGTGAAGGCGACCGGCCTGTGCTCCTTCGCGGACATCACGACCACGCAGTGCCAGGACGGCACCGAGTGCACGGTGGACTTCTGCGACGAAGAGGACGGCTGCGTCAACGTTTCCAAGGACTGCAATGATGGCTCGGGCTGCACTCTCGACAGCTGCGATCAGGCGCTGGGCTGCCAGTACGCCAACAAGTGCGACGACTCGAACGCCTGCACCATCGACGTCTGCGATGCCGCCACGCAGGGCTGCAACTACACGCCGCGCGACTGCGCGGACAAGGTCACCAACACCACCAGCCTGAATCTCTGCACGACCGACACATGTGACCCCATCGAGGGGTGCTTGAACACGCCGAAGAGCTGCAACGACGGCACCGAGTGCACCACGGACACCTGCGCTCCCGCGACGGGCCTCTGCACGAGCACGCTCAAGGTCTGCAACGACAACTCTGTCTGCACCACGGACTCGTGCAGCGAGGTCACGGGCTGCGTCTTCACGCCGATCACCTGCACCGACGACAAGTACTGCACGCTGGACCAGTGCAACGCCACCACGGGCTGCTTCCACACCGCGATCGCGTCCTGCCCGCCGAGTGGGCCGAACTGCACCGTGAACGCGGACTGTGACGACTCTTCCGGGGTCTTCACCGACGGTCGAGGGCTCTGCACCAACGATGCGTGCATCAACGGCAAGTGCCGCAACGCGCTCGTGAGCTGCACCGACGGGAACCCGTGCACGGTCGACACGTGCAACGCCAACGTGGGCTGCGTCTTCGACCAGAAGAACTGCGCTGACGCGAACCCCTGTACGCTAGACACCTGCAGCGCCACCGGCAACTGCCTGCACGTCGCCCAGGTCTGCACGGACAACGACCCGTGCACCAAGGACAAGTGCGACGCGCAGCTCGGGTGCACGTACACCTTCAACTGCACCGACGGCTCCGCGTGCACCTTCGACGTGTGCGACCCGGTCGCTGGTTGCTTGCATTTCGATACGGACTGCGACGACCACAACGCCTGCACGCTCGACACGTGCAACCCCGCCAGCGGCGTCTGCGCACATGGGCCGCTGGACTGCGACGACGGCAACCCGTGCACGGACGAATCCGACGTGAACGGCTCGCTCTGCGACCCGGAGGAGGGCTGCCTCAGCGTGCCGAAGGACTGCAGCGACGGCAACGCCTGCACCGCCGACCTCTGCGATCCCACGGTGGTGGATGGCTGCATCCACCCATCGGCCTGCGATGATGGCAACGCCTGCACGACCGAGGTGTGCAGCGGCAACGCGGACTGCCAGTTCACCCAGACCGTCTGCGACGACGGCAAGAAGTGCACCGCCGACGGCTGCAACCCGGTGACCGGCTGCTCGTTCACCGCGCTCGACTGCGACGACGTGAACAAGTGCACGGCCGACGCCTGCGACCAGTCGACGGGCTTCTGCCTCCACAACTACACCGACTGCAACGACAACAGCGCGTGCTCCACCGATCAGTGCAACCCGCTCGTCGGCTGCCAGAACACCCCGCTCAACTGCGACGACTCGAACGCGTGTACGACGGACGGTTGTATTGCCCAGGTCGGGTGCTTCCACACCCCCATCAACTGCAACGACGGCAACACCTGCACCACGGACTCGTGCGATCCGATCCAGGGCTGCCGATATGCGAAGGTGCTCTGTTCGGACGCCAACCTGTGCACGAGCGAGACGTGTAATCCTTCCGTCGGCTGCGAGTATCCGCCGACAAACTGCGACGATGGCTCCCCCTGCACGGTGGACTCGTGCAGCCTGGCGTTCGGCTGTGTCCACGGCAAGATCCCGGGCGTGCTCTGCCCGTGCACCACGGACAGTCAGTGCAACGACGCTGACGGCTGCACCACCGACGTGTGCGTCGCTGGCGGCTCGGGCAAGGTCTGCAAGTTCAACCCGGTCGTGTGCGACGACGGTGCCTCTTGCACCATCGACTACTGCTTGAACGGCTCGTGCGCCACAGTGGTGAACAACTGCGACGACGGAAACGGCTGCACCACGGACACTTGCGACGCCAACACCGGTTGCAAGCACACGCCAATCCCAGCCAACCAGTGCGCCTGCCTCACCGACTCGGAGTGTGGCCAGCTCATCACCAACTCCTGCACGGTGGCGTTCTGCGATACGACCAAGCCGAACGGCGCCGGCAAGTTCCAGTGCGGCACCAAGGCCCGCGACTGCACCGACGGCAACAAGTGCACGGCGGATTCGTGTGACAACGCAACCGGCTGCGCTTGGACCACGGTGGTGTGCAACGACGGCGACGACTGCACCATAGACAAGTGCAGCACCGCTGACGGTACTTGCGGCGCGACTCCGGTCGTGTGCATCGACAACGACCTCTGCATCGACACGCTGTGCAAGAAGGGTCTCGGCTGCGTCGGCGAGCCTCGGGACTGCGACGACGATGACAAGTGCACCTTCGATCAGTGCGTCCCGCTGACGGGCCAGTGCTCCCACACGCCGATCGGCTGCAGCGACGGGAACCTCTGCACCTCCGACGCGTGCAACGCGACCACAGGCAACTGCGTGTTCACCGCGAAGAGCTGTGACGACGGCAACCTCTGCACGAACGAGGTCTGCTCGCCGCAGTCGGGTGAGTGCGTGGTGAACCCGAAGGTCTGCAACGACTTCAACACGTGTACGGGCGACGTCTGCAACCCCACCACGGGGGTCTGCGACTACACTCCGCTCACCTGCTCCGACGGCAACCCGTGCACCAACGACTCGTGCATCAACGGGTCCTGTGTCAACTCGGCGATCATTTGCCAGGACAACAACCCCTGCACCATCGACTTCTGCGAGGCGGGGACCGGCAAGTGCAAGTTCTCGCCGAAGTCCTGCGTGGACGGGAACAAGTGCACGACCGATGGGTGCAACTCCACCACCGGCAGCTGCGAGTACACGGCCCAGGACTGCAGCGACAACTTCGCTTGCTCCACGGACGGCTGTGACCCGCTCACTGGCCTCTGCACGGCCACCGAGACCAACTGCGATGACGGGAACCTGTGCACCCGCGACTACTGCGACCCGTCCAGCGCGACCACCCCGTGCAAGCACGAGGCGATCGCTCCCGGGATTTGCGGGAAGGTCTGCCTGTCGGCGTCCACGTGCAACGACTCGAACCTGTGCACAACGGACCTCTGTATCGGAGGCAAGTGCCAGAACATCCTGAAGAACTGCGATGACGGCCTCATCTGCACCAACGACACGTGCAGCAGCACCACCGTGCAGTGCACGAACAACTTCTTCAGCACGTGCTCCGAGCCTTGCGCCGCCGACGTGGACTGCAACGACAAGAACGACTGCACCACAGACATCTGTATCCCCGTAGCCAACTTCTGCCGCTACGAGAACGTGCCGGACTGCCTCTCGTGCGTGGAGAACAACGACTGCACCAAGCCGTGCAAGATCGGGACGTGCGAGAAGAGCCAGCCAACCTATCGAGGCGCGTGCGAGTTCACGGATCGGTTCTGTTACGACGGCATCCAGTGCACGCTGGACACCTGCGACCCGTCCGGCTGCCAGACGAACAACGCGCAGTGCGAGACGGGCTGCGACGAAGACATCGACTGCACCGACGCGAACGCCTGCACCCAGGACGTGTGTGACCTCACGGACGGCAGCTGCGGGATCATCCTGAAGGACTGCAAGGACGCGGACCCCTGCACGCAGGACTACTGCGATCCCACCACCGGCGGCTGCAAGCACGTGGCGGATCCGCAGTGTAAGGACGGCGGCACCTGCACTACCGACGCGGATTGCGCCTTCGCCGGCGACGCCTGCGTGTTCGCGCGCTGCGAGATCGCAGTCGGGACCAGCGGCAAGCAGTGCAAGATCGGTCCAAAGAACTGCAACGACTACAACAGCTGCACCACGGACACCTGCAACAAGACCACGGGCTGCGTCTTCACGCCCAAGGCCGGTTGCGTGCCGGGCGCGTGCACGGGCGCGGCGAGCTGCGACGACGACAACGAGTGCACCGTGGAGAGCTGCGTCTTCGGCCAGTGCTTCTACGAGTCAGTCGAGAACTGCCCCACCGTCTACTGCAAGCTCGACACCGAGTGCGAGGACGGCTTGTCGTGTACCCGCGACTTCTGCAAGCCCACCGGCGACTGTGTGCACCAGCCGGTGGAGTGCAAGTCGGACGTACCGTGTCAGCTCTACTTCGGTAACTGCGTGGAGGGGTCGGGTTGCGTCTTCGACGTCAACAACCTGTGCGCCGCCGGCTGCGACTCTGACTCCGACTGCGCCACGGGCGACGGATGTTGGGACTACGCCTGCGTCGCGAGCAAGTGCGAGGTGAAGCCGCACCACACCGAACCTGCCGGGACCGCCAACACCCCGTGCTTCGACGACGATCCGTGCACCTTCGACATCTGCAACCCGGACACGAAGCAGTGCGCCCATCTGCCCGACCCTGCGTGCGTCGGTAACTGCACCTCGAACGCGGACTGCCCAGCCCTCGACACGGCGTCGTGCGCGCCTGTGCGTTGCTTCCGGTCGCAGTGTGTGCAGACGATCGTGGACTGCAGCGACTTCAACCCGTGTACGGCGGACAGCTGCACGGCTGGAGGTTGCGTGTTCACACCGCTCGCCGGGTGCACTGAGTGCGCGTCGGACGCCACCTGCGACGACGGCGACGGGTGCACGGCCGACGTATGCGGCGCCGACGGAAACTGCAACTACGAGGTGATCTCTGGCTGCGAGCCTTGCAACAGCAACACCGACTGCGTCGACGGCGCGGTTGGCTGCCAGTACGGGGTGTGCGACGCGTCGAATCGTCGCTGCCGGTACGAGGAGATCCCGGATTGTGTCGCCTGCGATCCGGCGGGTACCGCAGCGCAGACGGCCGCGACGTGCAACGACGACAACGGGTGCACGGCCGACAGCTGCCATCCCCTGTTCGGGAAGTGCGTCCACGTCTACGACGATTCGTTGGCGACGTGCGCGGTGCTGTGCGGTCCCACCAACAGCGCGACTGCCTGTCCTTGCGATTCGGCGCATGACTGCAACGACGGCAACCCGTGCACGTTCAACAAGTGCGACTTCTCGCTCACCAACCCAACGTGCACCTTCCCGATCGTCATTGAGGAGACGACGATCACACAGTGTCCCAAGACCTGCGTGGGCGACTTCGACTGTTACGACAGCAACGCGTGCACGACCGACCGTTGCGACCCGGCCACCAAGCAGTGCACCTGGATCGGCAAGGACTGTACCGACGGTAGCTTCTGCACGAAGGATCACGAGTGCGACCCGGTCAAGGGCTGCAACTTTGCGAATTCGGCGAACGCCGATCTCAAGTGCGGCGGGCCGTGCACGACCGACGCGCAGTGCGCTACCGGCCAGTTGTGCTTCCCCGGAAAGTGCGTGGCCGGGACATGCGAGATCCAGTCGATCTCGTGCAACGACGGAGTGCTGGCCACGCGCGACTACTGCGATGCGGCCGACGGCAAGTGCAAGACACAGGTGAAGGCCGGTTGGACGGGTTGTGTGACAGCCGGTGACTGCGATGACGCCAACGTCTGCACGCTCGATATCTGCAATGCATCTTTGAAGTCATGCTACTACTCGACGATCCCCTGTGATGACGGCGCCTTCTGCACGACCGACACCTGCGTGCCGGCCACGGGCTGTAAGTTCACGCCCAAGTCGAACTGCAACAAGGGCTGTGGGACGGCCAACTCCGACTGCGACGATGACGACGCTTGCACGATTGACGCCTGCGACTCGGCCACCGGGTTCTGCACGAACGCGCTCGATCCCATCTGCGCCGCGGACTGCACCAAGGACGCCGAGTGCGAAGACGGCAACCCGTGCACGGTGAACCGCTGCTTCCATGGCAGCTGCATCACGCGGGACAGCCCGTGTGATGACGGCCTTCCGTGCACCGTAAACGAGGAGCCCTGCCAGGCGCTCGGCGCAGGGTGCTCGGCGGAGCCCGATCAGAACTGCAACGCGGCGTGTACTAACGACGCGCAGTGCGCCACGCACGAGAAGTGCACCATCGGCAAGTGCGTGTCGGGCCAGTGCCAGTTGAGCGCGAAGCTCTGCGAGGACGGGAACCCGTGCACGATCGCTTACTGCAGCGCCGCTACGGGTCAGTGCGTGAGCCAGGCGGATCCCTCGTGCCAGTCGAACGGCTGCACCACGAACGCCCAGGGCGTCGTGGCGGGTTGTCCCGCGTCCAATCCCTGTGTGACCTACGCCTGCGCCCAGAATAACTGCGTCACCCTGGCCGAGGTCTGCAACGACCTCAATCCGTGCACCGTGGACGCGTGCGATGTGGCGACCGGGACGTGCACCTACACCGCCATCCCGAACTGCGCGGGCTGCGCCGTGGACAAGGACTGCGAGGACTTCTCACCTTGCACCGTCGATCGCTGCACCACGGCGACCGGTCAGTGTGAGCACGCGTACCTGGCCAACTGCGAGGTGTGCACGGTGGCCACGTCGCTGTACATCTGCAACGACTTCGACGACTGCACGCTGGACCTCTGTGGCTCGGACGGGCTGTGCGCGCACATCCCCTCCGGCACAGAGGAATGCGCCGTGGACTTCTGCAGCACGGACGTGGACTGCGTCTCGGGTTCGACCTGCGCGGTCGGCCGCTGCGACTCAGTGACCGGCATCTGTGCCTTCAGCCCGGTCTACTGCCGCGATGGCAGCGCCTGCACGAAGGATGGGTACGACGTGTGCGTCGAGGGCGTCGGGTGTGTGGAGATCCCGGATTTGACCTGCGGCGGCGGTGCGGCCTGTAGCGCCAACCAACCGGACGCCTGCAAGGTCGACAACAAGTGCGTGACAGCGGCCTGCGTCGCCGGGAAGTGCCAGGCCACGCTAAAGTCTTGCAACGACGGCGACCCGTGCACGTTCGACGCTTGCGACGGCACCACCGGCACCTGTATCCACGAGGAGGCGCCGCCCGGTCAGTGTCCCGGGACCGCCGGCTGCACCTCTGACGCGCAGTGTCTCGCCAACTCGTGTCAGATCGGCCAGTGCATCGGCGGGATGTGCGTCACGCACGATAAGGTGTGCAACGACTACCTGAGCTGCACCGTGGGCGACGCTTGTGACCAGCTGAAGGAGGGCTGCTACTTTGACCTGAAGTACGGCTGCCTGGGCTGCTCCGGCGACCCGGACTGTGACGACGGCGACGTCTGTACCCAGGACGTCTGCCTCGGGCCCGGCGTGTGCAGCAACCAGCCCTCCGGGCAGCCGGGTTGCAACTGAGGAGGGAAGCACCGGGCGGGCGCTCCCTCACGATCGCGCTGCTCTGCCACGACGAACGCCGTAACCTCGAGCGGTACCTGCCCGTGGCGGAGGGGTTCGTATCGCGTTGGAGCGGGGGCGGGGAGGTGCTCGTGGTGGACGACGGCAGCTCCGACGGCACGGCCGAGTGGGTCGGCGCGCGTGGGGGCACCGTCTCAGCGGTGCGCCATCCGCGTCGACGCGGGTACGGCGCGGCGGTGCGGACGGCCTTCGCGGCAGCGCGCGGTGACTACGTGGCCACAGTCGACGGCGACGGTCAGTTCGACCTGGCGGAGCTGACTGGACTCCTGAGCCTGCTCGAAGAGGGCCCCGCCGACCTCGTCGGGGGTATCCGCGCGCTGCGCCGCGACTCCCTCCATCGGCGTGCGCTCGGCGCCACGTACAACGCGCTCATGCGATGGGTCACTGAGACGTCCTGGGCCGACCTCGACTGCGGCTTCAAGGTGGGGCGGCGCGCTGCGCTACACGGGCTAGGGCTGCGGTGCGACGGCAACCTCGTGGGAGCGGAGCTCTACGCGAAGGCGGAGCGCTCGGGGCTGCGAATACGCCAGGCGCCAGTGACGCACCGGCCGCGAGTCGAGGGCCGCGCCAAGGGGGCGGACGCGTTCGCGATCGGCGGAGCCTTCGTCGAGTTCGTGCGCTGGTTCGATGTCCTCAGACCACCTCGGTAGAGCGCCCGCTGGGGAGCCTGCTGCCGACTTTGCGCGCGGCTACTTCATTCTGGTGCTGGTCGCCATCGGCGTCTTCCAGGCCGCGCAGGTGGTGCGCGGATACTACCTCGACGCGGATGACTGGTTCGTCCTGGAGATGGGGCGCGCGGTGTGCGAGGGGCCTCGCTTCGACCACCTGAGCCGCCTCTGGACCGACGAGCCAACGTGGCGGCCGCTGCTCACGCTTCGGGCGGGGCTCGAGTGGTGCCTGTTCGGTGCCGCGCCCTTTCCCCGTTACCTCGTCAACGTCGCTCTACACGGACTCTGCGCCTACTGGCTCGCGGGGGTGGCAGGATCGCTCGGGCTCTCCGCGGGCGTTCGCTGGGCCACGGCGCTCTTGTACGTAGCGCACCCTATCCATGGTGAGGCCCTGGGCTGGTTCCATAGCGGCTTCGAGGGGATCACGGTCGATGCGCTGCTCCTCGGGGCACTACGGCTCGCGTCACTCGGGCACCGCGCCGCGGCGCTGTCGGTCTTTCAGCTGGCCTTGTTCACGCGCGAGAACGCGCTGGTGTTCGTCCCCGTCGTGGGAGCGCTCGCCGCGCTGCGCGGCCTCCCCGGGCAGCGGTTGCGGGTCGCCGTGGCCGCGATGGCGCCCGCCGTTGCGGTGGTGGTGGCGAACATCGTCTTGAGGGTGCTCGTGGTCAGGGCCGACGCGGCGGCGACGGGTGTTGGGTCATTCCACCTCGTCGAGTCTCCCGGCGCCGCGTTGCTGACGACCCTCCTGCACCCGTGGGTGCCCGTTCATCCGGCGCTCGAAGGACGAATAGGGCTGTGGCTGATGCTGCTGTCCCTTCCCGTGGGCTTGCTCGCGATCGGGGGGCGTTCCGGTTTGCGGGTGCTCGGGATCTGCCTCGGCGTGTATGCCTTACTCGCGGCGCCCTTCGTACCGGTCTTTCACGAGGCCACGCGTTTCCTCGAGGCCGCGCCGGGCGGGATCGAGCAGCGGTGGTACTTCTTCCACCTGCCGGTGGCGGCGCTCGTGGTGTGGCCCGCCGTCGTATTGAGCCGACGGTTTCCCTGCCGGGCCTTTGCGCTCCTGGTCGCCGCGCTCACGGGCCTGTTCCTGGTGGTGCAGCTGCTCGATACGCGCTGGTGGGTGCAGCGGTCGGTCGCAGCCGAGCGAATGGCGGATACGGTCGACGCCGCGGTCCGGGCGGGCTCACGGTCTGTCGGCGTGCGGGTCTCGGGTGAGACAGACGCTGACGAGCTGGCCGAGCAGGTCTTCCTGAACGCCGCCACGCGGCTCGGGGCCGGGTCGCGCGGCCTGCGCGTGGTTCACCGACGCGATGGGCGGCTCGAAGAGGCGCGGCACGGCTCCCGGCTCGGGCGGAAGTGGGGGGCGCTTCTGGATGAACCCCCGCCCGGGACGCGCTGGTGGCGCGTGGACGCGCTCGGCGAGACGCTGGTCTCGGACGGTCCCTGAGGCGCCGCTACGGGGGCGGGAGGGGTGTCTTGCCGCAGCCCACGCCCGTGGGGAGCGGGACGATCCGAGGGCGCGACGTCTCGTACGCCACGTCGTTGGTGATCTGCTCGGGCACAGAGCCCGGGCAGCTGCTCATCTTGTAGAGCTCCTTGTCGGAGAAGCTGCGCGCCTCGGCCGAGCCGGTGAACGGCGTGTAGTTCTGTCCGAGCTCGGGAGTGGCCGAGAAGATCAGCTGCTTGCCATCCGGTGAGATGGCGAAGGAGTCGATCTCTTTGTTGGCCGGCGTGTCGTCCTGGGGGTTCTGCGTGAGGTTCACCACCTCGGACTCTTCGACTGGCGTGAGGTCCCCGATCCACGTGGTGTCGATCTGGTAGAGATCCGTTGGGCGCTTCTTGAGATCCGCATGGCAGTCGTCGCTGCCGATGAACACGAGGTGCTTGTTGTCGGGCATGAACGCCGGCTGCCCGATCACGCGCGTGGGTTGCCAGTCCTCTCGTATGGCGCAGACCACCTCGAAGTACGAGCCCGCAGCCTGGAGCGTGCTCACGATCGACGAGTACGACTCCTCGTCCGGATTCTCGGTGGAGTAGCGGCGTACGGTCAGCTGGCTCCGGTGGACGGCGAACAGGACCACCGACTTCGAGTCCGGCGAGATCGCGACCGGATCTTCGTCGTCGTACTGGGAGCCGGCGCCAATGCACTTTCCGTTCTGCTCGTTGTCGCACAGGTAGGTGAGCTGGTGCAGCGTGCCCTTCGTCCAGAGGAATACCCGTTGGCTGCGAATGGTGGGGCTTAGGAGCACCACGGAGTTTGCATCGGGGCTCACGCGGAACACGCCGCCGTAGATGCTGTCGCCTCCCTTCCAGTCGGGGTCGTCGTCGGTGGGGAACTTCGGGATGATGATGTCGCGCTCGGCAGGGTTGTTGAGGTTGACCCGCGTCACCGAGAACTGGCAGCCGGTGCCGGTGCACCCGGGCAGCTTCTGCGAGAAGTAGAGATAATCCTGTGCGAACTCGAGGTGCGCGACGTCGGGGTACTTCGAGCCCTTGTTCACCTTGGCTTCGAGGCACGAGTTGAACAGCCCGAACTGGATGGTGTAGCCGCCCGTCCCCTCTGCTTGCTCCGTGGCTACGGAGATCCACTTCAGGTCCTTGTCCACGTCGCAGCCAAGGGCGCAGGTGACGCCCTCTTCCTCCTCCGAGAGGCTGGTCAACGGCTCGACCGGGTACGCGCGGTGGGGACGCATCATGTAGAGGTCGAAGTCGGTGGCGGGGGGAATCCGGTTCCGCTGACCGAAGATGATCCCGTACTCCTCCGTGGCGCCGCTGGGGTCACACGCCGGGGCGCCGTCGGTGGCGTCGCCTCCGTCCGTGGTGTCGCTGCCGTCGCTCCCATCGGTCCCGTCGGCCCCGTCGGTCCCGGCGTCGACCGAGACCTGCTCTTCGCTGCCAGCGTCGCTGCACGCCGTTGCGTAGAGCACCGCCGCTACGAGCCATCGTTGGGTCATCTGTCTACCTCCCTAGCCGCGGTGGCCGTGAGCACCCACCGCGGTGTGGACGGTACGAACTTGTCACCGGCGGTGCAACCTCGCGCAACCTCGCGCCGGCTCGCTCAGCGGGGGGACGGGGTCAGGCGAGCTGTGGCGGTGTCGAGGCCGGTGGTGAGGAACCAGTGCGCTTCGAGCAGCGTGTCGAGCTGCTCGGCGAGCCGGGCGCCGTCGCCGTCGAGCTGGGCCGGCCCGAGCACCGCGCGGCACGCGGCGCCCTCGGGCGTCACCGGACACTCGCGGGCGACGCCCTTGTCGTCGATCCGCAGCTCGAAGCCCTTCTGAGGGCGCGCGAGCTTGCGGAGCCGCTCGTCCAGGCCGTTCGCGGCCTTGAGCCAGCTGGCGCGGCCTCGTGAGTAGACCTGATGCCACGAGAGCACGCTCTGGAGGCCCAGCTTCTCGCGATCTGGTGCCGCAGGGACCAGAGCCACCAGCTTTGCCTCGAACTCGGCGCGGCGACGCTCGAGCTCCACGGGATCGGTGACGCGGGCGTCCAGCAGGGCGAGCGTGGGCGCCAGCGTCGCACGCCCCGGGTGGTCACGCTCCCGCGTGTCGGGGGCAGGCGCCGCGCTGAGGGACGGGACCTCTGCGATGGGCTTCGAATTGCAGCCGAGCAGCACGAACGGGAGGGCCAGAGCCAAGAGCGGGGGCAGGGTCGGTGGGCGCATGACGGTGTGAATCGGCCGCAGCGCGCGATGGCTGAACGCCAAGTTCTACGGCGAACGGCGTTACGCGCTCGTTCGTACGGGGAGTTCGCCTCGCGTCTGGCGCGGCGGACCTCTCGGAGGGCTCGAGGCCTACTGGCAGAGCCCCGCCGCGTTGCAGGTCTGGCCGCTGGGGCAGGGCACGGTGCCGCTGCACTCGAGGCACGTGACCGCGCTGCCGCTGAGCGTGGAGACGAAGCTGGAGCCACCGAGCAAGGCGTAAGTGGCTCCCGGCGGGTTCCACGCGCAGCCCGAGGTTCCCGGCCCGCACTTCATCGTGCCGTTGTCGGCGGGGATCACGCCGAAGGCTCGGCCGAGCTCGAGCGGATCGATGCCGCAGATCTGGTTCGAGGACCACCGTACCTCGATGGGATAGAGGCCAGGCGCCCCGAAAGCGACCCCAACGGTGTAGCGCCAGCCCAAGCCGCTCCACGAGAGCGAGGCGATCTTCTGGCCCGCGACGACCAGCTCGACCGCGTCGTTCCCGATGACCGCGAAGGTGAAGATCGAGGCGTCCGTGATGTTGATGAAGCCGCGGAAGCGCCCGACGATGTTGCCGGCGCCAGCCACCGGCACCGCGTTGTTGCCGGGAAAGATGCCCGGGGAGACGCAGCCGTTGGACGGGAAGGTCGAGTAATTGAGGTCGGCCGTGCGGACCATCGCGGTGGACGAGGCGCCGCTGCCCGAGGTGAGCAGGTCCATGAACGTGGTCATGTTGGCCACGTTGTGGGGGTCCGGGCTCGCCGGGAAGGTGCCGAAGCGGCCACAGAGGCCAGGGCCCGTCGGGGCCGCGATCGGCGGACCGACCACTGCGGTGCTGGGGATGGTCACTGAGGCGACTGTGCAGCCCTCGTCGATCTGGCTGTTGCACTGGTTGTCGACGCCGTCACAGGCCTCTGCGGCCCCGGGCTTTCGAGCGGGGTCTGCGTCGGCGCAGTCTCCACTGCAGCTCGACGCCCCGCTCGAGTAGCCGTCGCCATCGGCGTCGCTGCCGCCGTTCTGGCATGAGGTGGCATTGAGGCCGCTGCAGGCCAGGGCGTCGTCGGTGCAGGAGTCGAGGTCGCTACTGTCGCAGGGGGAGCCCGGGGCTCCGCTCACGAGGGTGCAGGCACCGCCGCACGGGTTGGCCCCGTCGTCGGGAGAGCCGTCGCAGTTGTCGTCGACGCCGTTACACAGCTCGACCCCGTCTGGGTTCGCGTCGCCGTTATCGTCGAGGCAGTCCCCGAGGCAGGCCATACCGCCGGCGGAGTACCCGTCGTTGTCCGCGTCCACGCCACCCTGGCTGCACGCGGTGGCGTTGAGGCCACTGCAGGCGAAGACGTCGTCCTGGCAGGTGTCGCGGTCGGTGACCCCGCCAAGGTCGCACGCGGCGCCGGGCGGGTTCTGGAGCGTACACGCCCCTCCGCACGGGTTCGTGCCCTCGTCGGTGGTGCCGTCGCAGTCGTCGTCGACCCCGTTGCAGACCTCCACGGTGGTCTCCGCGCCGTCCGAACACAGGAACCCGTTGGGCCCCGCGCAGCTGAAGGTGCCCTCGGCGCACTGGTCCGCGTCCGGGCCATCGCAGGGAGCGCCCGGCGCGGCGGAGAGCGAGCAAACGCCGCCGCAGGGGTTGCCGCCCTCGTCGGTGAGCCCGTCGCAGTCATCGTCCCCGCCGTTGCACACCTCGGCCACGGCCGAGGCGTCGTCGTTGCACGTCGTCCCGCCATCGAGGCACACGACGACGCCGTCAGCGCACGCGTCGGCGTCGAGGCCGTCGCAGGCCGTGCCGAGCGCGAAGCCTTCGTCGATCGAGGGGTCGCAGTCGTCATCCACGCCGTTGCAGACCTCCGTGGCGCCCGGGAACCGAGAGCCATCGAGCGGCGCGCAGTCGCCGCCGTCGAGCACGCCGTCGTTGTCGTCGTCTGCGTCGCACGCGTTCCCGAGCGAGTCGCCGTCGGCGTCGCCCTGGTCGGGGTTGGCCACGCTGGGGCAGTTGTCTTGCGAGTCGTCCACGCCGTCCTGGTCGTCGTCCAGCTCGCAGGCGTCGCCCAGCAAGTCGCCGTCGGTGTCCTTCTGATCGGGGTTGGCGATGACCGGGCAGTTGTCGTCCCCGTCGAGGAGGAGGTCGTTGTCGTCGTCGCCGTCGCACGCGTCTCCGAGGCCGTCGTCGTCGCTGTCGAGCTGTCCGCTGTTCTTGGCCAGCGGGCAGTTGTCCGACACATCGAGGAGCCCATCGCCGTCGTCATCGCCGTCGCACGCGTCCCCGAGCGCGTCGCCGTCGGTGTCCAGCTGGTTCGGGTTGGGGGTGGTGGGGCAGTTGTCGCCCGAGTCGGCGATCCCGTCGTTGTCGTCGTCACCGTCGCAGGCGTCGCCGAAGCCGTCGTCATCGGCGTCGAGCTGGGTCTTGTTGGCGATGCTCGGGCAGTTGTCGACCACATCCGGGATGGCGTCGTTGTCGTCGTCGAGGTCGCAGGCATCGCCAACGTTGTCACCGTCGAGGTCCGCCTGATCGAGGTTGGGCGTGCCCGGGCAGTTGTCCGCTCCGTCCAGCAGCGTGTCGTTGTCGTCGTCGTCGTCGCAGGCGTCGCCGGACCCATCGGAGTCCGCGTCGCTCTGGCTCGTGTTCGGGTTGAGCGGGCAGTTGTCGCCCACATCGAGAATCCCGTCGCTGTCGTCGTCGGCGTCACAGGCGTCGCCGAGGCCGTCACCGTCAGCGTCGAACTGGTCCGGGTCAGGGACCGTGGGGCACCGGTCGATGGCGTCTGGGACCGCGTCGTCGTCGTCGTCGTCGTCACACGCGTCACCTTGTGCGTCGTCGTCGGTGTTGGTCTGCGGGGCGTTCAGGACGAGCGGGCAGTTGTCGCTGCCGTCGGCGATGCCGTCTCCGTCGTCGTCGGGATCACAAGCGTCCCCGAGCGCGTCCGAGTCCGTGTCGGTCTGCGCCGGATTGGCGGTGGACGGGCAGTTGTCGCCGGCGTCGGCCACGCCGTCTCCGTCGTCGTCGCCCGTGCACGCGTCGCCCACGCCGTCACCGTCAGCATCCGTCTGGGTCGGGTTCGGCGTGGTCGGGCAGTTGTCCTGAGCGTCGGGGAAGCCGTCGTTGTCGTCGTCTGGGTCGCACGGGTCGCCGAGGCCGTCGCCGTCCGTGTCCGTCTGGATCGGGGAGGCGAGCTTCGGGCACGTGTCCTGGGCGTCGGGGACCTCGTCGTTGTCGTCGTCCGGGTCGCACGGGTCGCCGAGGCCGTCCTGGTCCGCGTCAGCCTGCGTGGGGTTCGGCGTCGTGGGGCAATTGTCCAGCGCGTTCGCGATGCCGTCCTCGTCGTTGTCCTGGTCGCACGGGTCGCCCTTGCCGTCTCCGTCGGCGTCGAGCTGGTCGGGGTTCGGCGCGAAGCGGCAGTTGTCCAGAGTGTCGGGCACATTGTCGTTGTCGTCGTCTGGATCACAGGCGTCGCCCTGGCCGTCTCCGTCCACGTCCGACTGGTCCGGATTCGGCACCAACGGGCAGACGTCGAGCGGATCGAGGACGGCGTCCCCGTCGTCGTCGAGGTCGCAGGCGTTACCCTCAGCGTCGCCGTCCGTGTTGGTTTGGTCCGTGTTCGCCTGGGTGCGGCAGTTGTCCTGGGGGTCGAGGACGGTGTCGTCGTCGTCATCGGCGTCACAGGCATCCCCCGCCGCGTCTCCATCGGTGTCGACTTGGGTGGGATCGAACACCGACGGGCAGTTGTCCAGGGTGTCTGGGACGCCGTCGCCGTCGTCATCGTCGTCGCAGACGTCGCCCTGTGCGTCTCCGTCGGAGTTGGCCTGGTTGAGGTTCGCGACCAGCCGGCAGTTGTCCACCTTGTCGAGCAGCCCGTCGTCGTCATCGTCGATGTCGCAGGCGTCGCCGTCGGTGTCGCCGTCGGTGTCTGCCTGATCGGCGTTCGGGACCGTGGGGCAGTTGTCGAGGGCGTCCACCACGCCGTCCTGGTCGGTGTCGGAGTCGCACGCGTCGCCGAGCCCGTCGTTGTCGGCGTCAGCCTGATTGGGGTTGCCGGTGAAGTCGCAGTTGTCCGTGGCGTCGGGGACCGCGTCGTTGTCGTCGTCGTCGTCGCAGGCGTCCCCCAACGTGTCACCGTCGTTGTTGGTCTGGTTCGGGTCGGGGATCGCGGGGCACACGTCGAGGACATCGGGGATCGCGTCGCTGTCGTCGTCGTCGTCGCAGGCGTCCCCGAGTCCGTCCTGGTCCGTGTCGAGCTGCGCGACGTCCGCCACCTTGGGGCACAGGTCGCCCTTGTCGTCGTGGCCGTCCGCGTCGTCGTCCGGGTCGCAGGCGTCTCCGAGTCCGTCCTGGTCGATGTCTTCCTGGCCCGGATCGGGGTTGAGCGGGCAGCCGTCGTTGCCGTCCGGGACCCCGTCTTCGTCGTCATCGGTGTCGCACGCGTCCCCTAACGCGTCGCCGTCCGTGTTCAGCTGGCCCACGTTGGGCGCGTCGACGCAGTTGTCTGAGCTGTCCAGCACGCCGTCGCCGTCCGTGTCGTCGTCGCAGGCGTCGCCCTTGCCGTCCGCGTCGAGGTCGAACTGCGAGGGATCGGCGTTGAGCGGGCACACGTCGACGTCGTCGGGGACCGCGTCGCCGTCGTCGTCCGTGTCCACACAGTCCGCGATGAGGTCGCTGTCCGTGTCGAGGGCGTCTTCGTCCGTAGAGCCGTCACAGTCGTCGTCCGCGCCGTTACACTGCTCAACCGACGCGGGGAGGGCGTCGCACGCGGTGAGCCCCGCCTCCGCGCACTGCCGCTGGCCTGGGCAGCGGCCGAGCGCGTTCTCGACGGCGCAGGAGGTGGACGCCCCCTCGGTGACGAACTTCGGGGTGCAGTCACAGCCCTGGGTGGAGCGGCACTGGTCGGCGTCGCAGGTGTAGCCGTCGCCACAATCGGAGTCTGCCGTGCACGGCGCGCCGCAGAAGCGGCCCTCGTTACCGTAGTCCAGACAGGCGGAGGCGAGCTCGCCACCCAACGTGCCGCAGTCGGAGTCGGCAAGGCAGGGTCGGCACAGATCCGGCGCCAGCGGTACACAGACGTATGTGAGGTCCTCACCTCGGCCGCTCACGTTCTGGCAGGTCCAGCCCGTCGGACACTCGGAGATACAGGTGACGGAACAGACCCCACCGGTGCGCCCCTCGACGCACCAGCTCGACTCGCAGTCGTCGTTCTCGTCGCAGGGGACCTCGGGGATCTCGTCCGGCCTGTCGGGGGTGGCTGTGTCGCCGGCCGACGGCCCTGGCACGTCGGGTGATGGGCTGGTGTCCTCGCCGCGAGCGTCCACGCCGACCAGAACGTCGACCACCACAGCGGGTCCTTCGCCGGGTGACTCTTCACCGCAGGCGGCGAAGGTGACACAGAAGAGCGTGGTGAGGCCGCCGTGAGCGAGACGCCTAGGGGTGTTCATGCGCCCAGGATAGCGTGATTGGGGGGGCCGGGAGCAAGCCGCCCCTGGTAGCAGCGTCTATGTGCGCCGGTGCATGACGTCGCGCGCTCGCTCACGCGCCCGCTGCCCCTACCAGACACCCGCGGGGAGGCTCAGGCCGGCGCTCCGATCGGACGCGTCCTTAGAACTCGGCGTTGCGTGGCGTCCGTGGGAACGGGATGACGTCGCGGATATTCTCCATACCTGTGGCGTAGAGCACTGCGCGCTCGAAGCCGAGGCCGAAGCCGCAGTGGGGGACGGTGCCGTAGCGACGC
>SXGT01325946.1_pt1 | contig 26163 bp, 15 predicted proteins | sample 3176221 | NCBI WGS metagenome assembly SXGT01 (sample SAMN11356862, study PRJNA531348) | freshwater metagenome | isolation source: freshwater sample F1-120 | place: China: Fuxian Lake, Yuxi | collected 2017-12-25
GCATTCATGCCGGGGGTTCATGAAGGGCTCCCGTGAACGGTTACCCGGAATCTTGATGCGGCCCCTCGCTTGGTGTAGTCCATTTCGGATTTCGACCGGTTCAATGCAGTCAAAGCGGACAAACTGACGTAAACTTAGTATGACTCCCTCCAGTGCCGCCGTAGTTGATGTAGACGGGGGCGTTCCCCATTACTTGCGGTCCTTGCCCCTGTGCCCTCTCACCACTGGCCCCACCGCATGAGATCAGTAGGATCAGAAGAACCATCGCCTTGCGCATAGTCGCGAGCCCACATCAAGTGGCGAAACCGAAAAAGAAGGGAGTGTAGGCATCATTGGGCGCCCTTCGACGCTCTTCTGTGACCAGAGTGTGAGCTGCCTCTGGCGTCGTCTGTGCCTTCGCCACGTCGGCACACGGTGAGGTACGCGGGGGTGCTGCCGAATGAGCTGGGCGCGTTGAGGGCGCCAAGGGGCAGACTCGCCTGCGACCCCGGCGACAGGCTACGGCACAGGGCAAGCGCATGCGCATCGGTGGAACACGAGAGGGCTCAGACCCCGTCGCGTTCGAGGCCGTTTACTCGCATTCTTGAGGCTCAAAGAGCTCCTCGATTTTCTCCGAGGGCGTCCCTGAGCCTCGGGCAGGCCCCCGGACTTCCCCCAGACGCGTCTTTGAGCCTCAGGAACGCCCCCGGACTTCCCCCAGACGCGTTCCTGAGCCTCGGGAACGCCCCTGGCTCTCTCCGAAGCGCGTCCCTGAGCCTCCGGCTTCCGCCCCTACTTTCCCGGCGGTGCCTGCGGCGTCCCTTCCTCGGTCTCGCTCGCCGTCTGCCCGGCCGCCTTGAAGAGGGCCGGACCCGGGCAGCCAGCTCGCCTTCCCCGCCATGCGAAGGAGCCCTGTCAGCGTCGTGGCCCCCACCGAAGGCCTCGCCTCACGGGCGGCAGCGTGGACTCCGTGGCGCGGCGCATGGTATTGATGCGTCATCGTGCACGACGGAATCGCCATCCGGGATGCGAGGAAGGCCCTCGACCTCGGGCTCGAGGACTTCGCGCGCTTGGTCGACATCGATGTGGACCAGCTTCGGGCCATCGAGGGCGGCGCCGAGGCTCCCGCAGCGTTGGTCGACGAGGTCGCGCTCGTGTTCGGCGCCGAACCGGACGAACTGCTCTTCGATGGGGTCGATGCACGTCCGAACACTGTGTTGCTCCGCTCCTTCGCGACACGTGGGCGCCAGGCCTTCGACGATATGATCGCGCACGATCTGCACGTAGAACTCGGTCTGCTGGTCCGCTCCGTGCGGCGCAAGGCATGGCTTCGCGCGGTTCTCGGCCATACACGGACGCATCCCGAACTCGCGGCCTTCGGACCGTGCCCCATCGCACCCGAGGCGAAGGTTCCCTATGGCGCAGATACGTTTGCCGAAGAGGTCCGCGCGGCGTGGGGGCTCGGTGACGCCCCGATCCCCAGCATGATTGAGCTGGTACGGGACCGGCTTGGCGTCGACCTGCGATTCACGACTCCCGATACCCTCGCGGCGTACTTCCTCGCGCCGCCGTCGGCCGTGCGGGCGTTGGTCGGCGTTGATCCGCCGCGCGCACCATCGACTGTGCGGCGCATCGAAGAGCGCTTCGGTCTGCACCCGACCACCGCCGTCAACGTGCTCACCAACCTTTTCCACTGGTCGAAGCAGGAGCGACTCGATCTGCTCGACGAGACCGGCGCGAAGGCGCCTGCCCATCCCGGTCACCCCGACGCTGTGGTCACCGAGATCGACGATGACCCGACGCTTCGCACCTGGATCGACGCGGCTTGGCGAGCTGGACGCTTGAGTGACGAGACGCGCGATCGATGGCTGGGACACAAGAGCGCCGTCGCTCCGCGTCCTGATGGCGATCGTCCTCGCGGGTACTGGACTGAACGCCTGGTGAAGGAAGCGCTGGAGGAGCTCCGCCGTTGGCTCGTGGAGGGGCGGATCGACGCGGCGCTCCGCGTCGTATGGGACGCGATCGACGACTGGATCGATGCGGAGGACTTCGAGCGTTGCGAGTCATTTCTTGGCGCTCTCGACCCCGCGACGCTCGACGGCAACGTGATCGTGGGCGTCCTCGCCGCGACGTCTCGCGCGGGCGAGGCGATCACAGGACGCGCGGCCTTCCGACAGGGCGGGCGGGACGCGCTGCTCCTTCGTGGGCGCGATGCGGCGACCGTGGACCGTCTGCTCGGCAATGGGGATCCCGTTGGCCAGTAGCGAGATCGACGAGCGCGAGGTGGCGATTCGCGCAGGCCGCCCCCCCGCCAATCGGCCATTCATCGCGGTCGCCGTCACACGTCACATGTGCGACTTGCGTGCTCGCTATCCTGGCGGGCGCGGGCGTGAACCTCGTCGATGTCGCTGGATGGCCCTCGCGCCCCGAAGACCTTCCGTGGCTCTGTGCTGTCTTGAGAGAACTCACGAAACTTGATGCTGGGTACGCGTTCGACGTCGCGTCGGACGGCCTCTGTGCCCGGTTTCGTCCCACCGAGGTTGCCGGGGCCTGCCTCGCACCGCCGCTGCCCGTATCCTTCGCGGACGCGGCCTTCGCCTCCATGCTCGTGGAGCGGCGCTACGACGCGCTCCTTCCACGCATGTAGCAGCTTGACGCGCCCGAGCGCCGTCGCGACCTCGCGTTCCGTCCGCTGCGGCTCGGTGGGCGTAGTAGCCTTGGTCGATGGACTTTCTGCGCCTCGGCCTGAGAAACCTCAGGCGAAACCCGCGCCGCACGATCTTCACCGCGGCGAGCCTCTCGCTCTCGCTCTTCATCTTCTCGGCGCTGCAGTCGGTCGTCGCCTCGCTGGACGCGAACATCGAGGAGGTCGGCAAGCTCCCCATCGCCGTCGTCATGCACCGATCGGGCTTCAGCCATCGCGTCCCGCTCAGCTACAGAGATCGGATCCGGAAGATACGCGGCGTCAAGAGCGTCGTCGCGATGCTCTGGTACGGAGGCAGCTACGGCGATCCGCGCGCCCCGGAGGATAACTTCATGTCCATGGGGGGGGACTCCGTGGACGCCCTCCGGACCATGTGGGGGACGAACCTCAAGGTGAGCGACAGCGACTGGGCGGCCTTCATGGGCGATCGCACGGCCGCGCTCGTCGGTCCGCAGCTGAAGGAGCGCTACGGCTGGGAGCGAGGGCAGAAGGTCACGCTGAACGGCACCGTCTGGCCCACCGACCTCACGTTCACCGTCGCCGGCACGGCGGCCTTCCGGACCGACCAGGCCATGTTCCTCTTCCACCGCGACTACCTCGATCAGGCACTGGGCGGAGCGGGGCTGGTGACGCTCTACTGGGTCGAGCTCGAGAGCGTCGAGTCGCTCCCCGAGATCGCCAGGCTCATCGACCGAGAGCTGGAGAGCGCGCCCGAGCCCACCAAGACGATCTCCCAGCAGCAGCTCACGACCTGGTACCTCGGCATGATCGGCGACATCCGCGGCATCGTGCGCGTCACATCGACGCTGGTCATCCTCGCGATCCTCTTCGTCACCGCCAACTCGATCGCCCTGTCCACGCGCGAGCGCCACGCCGAGATAGGTGTCCTCAAGGCGCTCGGCTTCCAGAAGAGGCACGTGGTGACCCTCCTGCTCATCGAGGCCCTCCTGCTCTCGGTAGGCGGGGGGGCGCTCGGTTGCCTCGCCGCGCTCCTCCTGTTCCGCAACCACGCATTTTCGCTGGGAGTGGGGCCGCTCTCCGGCTTCAAGGTGGACTACGCGATCGTCGCGACGGGCTTTCTCATCTCGACCCTCGTCGGCACGGGCGCCGCGATCTTGCCGGCCTGGCGGGCCGCGCGCCTGGACCCCGTCGCCGCCCTCCGAAAGGTGTCCTGACGTGGTCGTCGTCCCCCTCCGCTACAACCTGCGCTCGCTCCTGCGTCGTCGCCTCGCGCTCTTCATGACGGTCGTCGGGGTCGCGGCGGTGGTCGCCATCTTCGTGGCCATGATGGCCATCGCCAACGGGCTCCGCGGGGCCCTCTCGGACTCGGGGGACGCCCGGAACGTGATCGTGACCAGGCGCGGGACGCTCGTCGAGACGATGAGCGTCGTCGACCACGAGAGCTTCGCCATCTTGCGCGATCTGCCCGAGGTTGCCAGGGACGCGCAGGGCAGGCCGCTCGCCTCGCCCGAGGTCGTCACCGTGTGGTCGGTCTCCGACGTCGACGGGAAGGACAGGCAGATCCCGATGAGAGGGGTCACCGACGTCGCCTACGGGGTCCGCCAGATCGAGATCACCGCGGGGCGGAAGCCGGAGGCCGGGAAGGGCGAGGCGATGGTGGGCAGCGCGCTCGCAGGTCGCATCCAGGGTCTCTCGCTCGGCGGCCGGTTCCGCTGGGGGCGGCGGGAGTGGCGGGTCGTCGGCGTGTTCGAGGCGCGCGGCTCCGCCTTCGAGAGCGAGGTGTGGGGCGACGTCGACGGCGTGCTGGCAGACGACGACCGCGCGCAGTTCTCGTCCGTCGCGATGCGCGCCACCAGCGCCTCCTCGGTCCCGTCGCTCGCCGCGCGCATCGACGGTGATCGCCGGTTCTCCCTCCACGCGCAGAGGGAGACAGACTACTATCGAGTGCAGGCCGGCAGCGCCGCGCCCGCGAGGGCGGCGGCCCTCACGATGGCGCTCTTGATGGGGATCGCGGCGGTCTTCGGCGCGCTCAACACGATGCAAGCCTCGCTGGCCGGGCGGTCGCGTGAAATCGCCGTTCTGCGCGCGCTGGGCTTCGGGAGGCTCGCCATCGGGCTAGGCTTCGTCGTCGAGGCCCTCATGCTGACGATACCGGCCGGCGCGCTCGGATGCGCCCTGGCGATGAGCATTCATGGGCATTCGATGAGCATGACCAATATCTTCAGTTTCACCTCCGTGGCCTTTCGGTTCCGGGTGACCCCGGACGTGATCGCCTCCGGGATGCTCTTCGCCGTCGCCATCGGTGTCCTGGGCGGCGCCTGGCCAGCGTTCGTGGCCACCCGGGGCTCTCTCACCGACGGGTTGAGGAGTTGACCGACGGCCTGTGGTCAGGTCTCGATCAAGGCGAGCGTGTACTGGTGGACAGGGAACTCGAGCTCGGCCTTGCCTAGCCAGCGGGCCTCCTTCTCGTCGAACTCGCGATCCGGCGAGGCGAAGCGCACGCTCTTCACCGGGGCGGGGAGATCGACGGTCAGGCGGAGGTCGGCGCGCACCACACGGTATTCGCTGGCGAACGGATATACCTCCAGGCGGGATCGGGGCGTGAGGCCGCCGCCCATGAGCGTCTCCCTGGCTCCGGCGTAGTTGATCGCATGGAGGAGGAAGGTCTTGCCGTGGCGGGAGAGCTCCAGGTGGACATGGCGGTGCGCCAGGTCGTCCATCGTGAAGGGACGCGCCCTCGCAGCGGAGAGGGCGTCGCCGACGAACTGGAAGGTGGCGGGGTTGGAGGACTTGAAATAGAGCTGCCCGAGCCTCCCGGGGTGGCGAATGACCCCGCCTCCCCCGGCCTTGGGCAAAGACTCCGGCCGGGTGGCCGCCGGATCCAGGCCGAAGAGGGTATCGAGCCGCCTGGCCTCGGCCTTTTGAAGGCCGAGCTCGTCGTCCCAGCCCAGGTCGGGCCCCGTGCAGATGACGAGCCCCCCCTTGGCCACATAGCGGACGAGCATCTGGGCGTGCCTGTCGTGGAGGCACCGGAGGCTGGGGAGGACCAGCGCCTTGAACGAGTGGAGGTAGGCCTCGTCCTCGTCCAGGATCGCCTGGAGCGGCACGATGGCGAACGGCACGTGCAGGTGCGACAGGCACTTGAAGAGGCCGCCGTAGTCGGCGCAGTAGGTCGAGTTCACGATCGAAGAGCCCCAGTAAAACGAGGGGTCTACCTTGTAGACCTCGTAGTTCAGCTCCTCGTTGACCGCGCTCACGAAGAAGGTCGTATCGACCGGTCCCTTGTCCAAGAAATCACGGCTGGACGCCGAGTGCACCAGCCCGACCGTGGGCAGGAACTCCGCGTCGAAGAGGAGCTCCTTGCGGGCCTTGATCCACTGGAACATCCGGGTACGAAAATCCTGCCCCACGGTCGTCACCATGTGGGGGGTCCTGGTCTCGTAGGGGGAGCAGCCGGTGGCGACGGCCGCCGACATGACCAGCCCAGCGTCCGGCTCCAGCGCGCCGTAGCTGAAGGTCCACGTGGGCCCGCCCCGGTCGCAGGCCTTGGCGAATTTATAACCCCGTAGCTTGCACATCCAGTCGTCGTGCACCGCGGGGCGCATCCCGAAGTCGTTCGACACCGAGTCGACCTCCCAGACGCGTTTGATCCGATCGGGGAGCGGTCCTGCCGGCCCCTTCTTGTGAGGCTTGGAGAGCTGGAAGGAGCGGAAGGTGCCGTCCAGCCCCTGGACCGTGGCGATGTCGGTGTCCATCGTCACCACCTCGAAGACGATCTCGAAGCCTGGATTTTCGGCCCTGGCCACGGCCAGGATATCCAAACAGAAGCGGTGCAGCTCCTCGTGCCTCCACATCACCCAGGTGCGCCAGACCGGATCCGTCCAGTCCTCGGCCAGGGGCTCCGCGTCGAGGCCGGTGTCGGCGGCGAACTTCTCGACGCACGCCCTGTTGAAGCAGACCCAGCGAAGGACGGTATCCATGAAGAGCGGGACATCGACCCAGAGCCCGTCCAGGGCGGTCCGCGCGAGGCGCCTCACCCTCTCGAAGAAGTAATCGCGGTAAGGCGAGTTGTGGCACATCCAGGCGCTCTCGGCGCCAGGATCGACCCAGTGCTCCTTGCCCCCGTAAAAGACGTTTGGTTTACGGTCGATGCTGACCTGCACCCAGTCTGGAAAGTCCTTGTACATCGAGCGGACGCCGTGCATCTCGCCGTCCGAGGTGAGCACCTCGAGGCTGGGATAATACCAGACGAGCTTGAGGTTCCTGGCGTGCGCCTTCTTGGCCAGCCGATCGATCTGCACGGCCTGGCGATCGAACTCGTCCAGCGCCAGGTAGTCCGAGAGGACCGAGTCCCCCTCGATGACGCTCGCCCCCGAGCGGACGACCTGATCGAAGAGCGCGTCCGCGCCGCCTGGCTCGCTCAGATCCAGCCCGGCGATGCGGGCATGGAACATCCACCTCTGGCCAGGATCGTCGGCGACGACGATATCGGACACGGGGATGTCGCAGCCTAGGAGGGCGCCGCCAGGGAGCGCGAGCGCTCCGGCGCCCAGCGCGGAGAGCCGCAAGAAGGAGCGGCGCCCCACCCGAACGGGGCGAACGGCATCACGACGAATCAAGCTGGCCCTCCGTTCGCTATATCTAGCGGTGTCTCAACGATAGCTTCGCGTTCCCCTCCGCACAAGGCGGCCCTCCTTACAGCATCGTTGCCGTTGAGGGGCCGGGTCACCGTGGTACACTGCGCGGGTGTCCTTCTTGCCCTCCAGGCGCTGGCTCTTTGTAGCGGCCGTGCTGGTGGCGATCGGGTGCGGGGGTGACGAGCCCGCGCCGTCGAGAGCCCCGGTGGAGCCCTGGCTCCAGGGGGCCACGCTCGCGGGCCTCCGGTTCGAGAGGGGGTTTGGCGACGAGGCGATCGAGCGCTTGCTGGACGGAGTCCGGGCCGAGCGCGCGACCGTCGTCGTGGCCGAGTCGGAGCTCTCCACGTACCTGGTCGACGAGGAGTTTCCCGCCCAGCTGGATCTGGCCAATCGCGTCGCCGACCGGGCGCACGCCCGCGGGCTTCGCGTCGTGTGGTCGCTCCCTTCCCTGAAAATCCGCACCATCGACGGACAGACCAGCCCGAGGAGCATGGCCAAGGAGCACCCGGCCTGGCTCCAGATCCCTCCCGTCATGGAGGACGACACCGACAACGACATCGCCTGGCTCTGCCCCGAGGGTGGCGCCCGCTCTCACCTCCTCTCGCGCGTGAAATGGATGGCGGCGACCCGGATCGATGGGCTGGTCGTCGAGGGGCCGGAGTTCGTGCCATCGCGGGGGCCCGAGGAGTTCCAGTGTCCCGAGTACAGGGCCAAGTTCTGGGCAGACACCGGGTTCGCCGCGCCCGGGCGGGTCGATTGCGAGGACGGGGACCAGCCGATGGACGCGTGCGCCAAGCTCTGGAGCGCCCCCGCCTGGCGCGCCTGGATCGCCCACCGCCACGACGAGCTGGACGAGCTCCAGCGGGCGATCGTGCGCGCCGCGCAAGAAGGCAACCCGTACGCCCAGACGATCGTCCGGATCCGTACGACCGACTCGAACGACGCGCTCGAGAGGGGGCTCGACGGCGCTCGCCTGGGCAAGGTCCCCGGGCTCACTCGCCTGTGGGAGATCCCCACGGTCTCCAGGGACGAGGGGATGCGGAGGGCGAGCCCGGACGACTGGGTGAACCAGATCGCGCTCGTGAAGTTCGCTCGAGGCGCCGATCGAGGCGGCGCCACCTGGGCGATGAGCTACGGCAACCTGGAGCGGGACGCGACGCGCGCCATGGGCATCCTCTTCGCGTCGCAGGCGAGCCCGGTCGAGGCCCGCGTGCCCTTCTCCTCCGTGAGCGTGGGGAGCCCCTTCCGTGCGCGGATGTTCGCCTGGGCGCACCAGAACTCCGACGCGCTCTCCTCGGCGCGCGTCCGCGGCGGCGCGCGGGTGGCCGTGCTCCACTCCTCTTCCTCTCGCGATTACGTGGACTGGGGATATGGCGCTGGCCTCTTCTCCGAGATCACCCCGGCCGTGAACAGCATCGGGGGCCGAGGTCCGGGCCCCGATCCCTCGTGGTGGAGCGACGAACCCAGGGACAGCGTCGCGGAGCTCGAGCACGTGGGCGAGGTGCGGGGCCTGGTCAAGGCGCTGGTCCACCTCCACGTTCCCTTCGCGATCGAGCCCCTCCGGGGAGCCACGGCTTCCGAGCTCGAGAAGTACGCGGTGGTCGTCGCCCCGGGCGTCGCTTCGCTCTCGGACGCCGAGGCCTCCACGCTGCGCGAGTACACTCGCTCGGGAGGGCAGCTCGTGATCACCGGCGTCACCCACGGAGCGCTGGACGAGTCGGGCAACGCGCGCCCGGAGCTCGCGCTCCACGATGTCCTGGGCTTTGGCAAGGCCGACCTTCCCGAGCCGGAGTCGTCGACCTCGCGCGCCTTCGGCCGGGGCGCGGTGCACCTGGTGCGCTCCTTCGAGGGCCGGAAATACCTACGCTACGGCGACACCCTCGCGCTGGAGCGCCTGAGCGCGATCCTCCGCCGAGGGGGGGAGGTACCCCTGACGACCGACGCGAGCCCCTCGGTCTACCTGGATGTCGGCGTCGTCGATCCTGGTGGCCCCGGGGACGGGGGCGCGCTCGTCCTTCACGCTGTGAACCTCGCCGACCCCGGCGCCTCCGGCTCGGCGCCTCCCCGCACCTTCAAGATCGCGCTCGATGTCCCGCGCGCTCCTGCGAGGGTGTGGATCTCGTCCCCTTCCGCCACGCCCGTCGACGCGGATCTCCCCTTCACGAGCCCCGAGGAGGGCCGGGTCGCCTTCGAGGTCACGCTCCACGACTATGCCCTGGTGCGTATCGAGCTAGGCACCCGCGCCGTCGCGCGCGCTCCCCTGTCCTCCCCGCCCAGCATCGCCGCGTCGAGCGATGTCTCCGGCTACGCGGGGCACTCGCTCACGCTGACCGGAAAAGGCCTTGGCTTCGTCCCTGGAAAGGTGTCGTGGGGTCAGGAGAGCTGCACGGTCACGTCCTGGAGCCCGGAAAAGATCGTGGCCTATCTGCCGGACGCGGCGCCGGGGACGAACCCGATCACCGTCGTCGCGGGTGGAGCCTCGCTCTCCGCCGGGCCATTCACGGTGGTCCCGCCGGGGATCACTCCGACCTTGCCGATGAAGGCCGCGTTCGATTTCATCAAGGCGAAGATGCGAAGTCGCGCCGGTGGGGTCTATACCAACTTCAAGGATCAGGTCGACGATCCCAAGGCGAGCGAGGTTTACCCCTATGGCCACCACCAGACGGCCGAGCACATGGGGCTCATGCTGTGGGTGGCCGCGGCGCTCCTCGATCACCAGGCCTTCGAGGAGTCCTACCAGTTTCTGCTGAAGAAGATGGTGTCCCCCCGGAGGGACGTCGTGAACTGGGCCATCGACAAGCTCACGAACGCGCCGATGCTCCAGCAGGACGAGCCCGGGGCGCCGCTCCTGAATTCCAACGCTCCCCTGGACGATCTGCGCGTCGTCAAGGGGCTGGTGTCGGGGTGGACCCAGTGGAAGGACGAGCGGTACCTCTGGCTCGCTCGCCGGATCGGCCACGGCCTCCACGCCACGTCCTCCACCGGCCCGGACATCACCGACTACCCTGGCGGCCTGGTGGCCTATGCCTACAACTGGCCCGAGGAGGCTGGCCTCGGGCATCCGGACGTCGACGTGGTCCCGGTCAACTACGCCGATCTCTGGACGATGAAGTGGCTCTCTGACCACGATCCCCGCTGGACCAAGCTGATCGACGGCTCGATCCGGCTCATGGAGCGCGCGCTCATCCCGTCGAGCGGCCAGTTCTACAATTCGTACCTGAGCGACACGAGGTCGTTCTCGGGTGACTTCGAATACCGCGACACCATCGCCGGTCAGAAGGTGAAGTCCATCCAGTCGCTCTGGATAGCCATCCATCTGGCGCGCGTCGGAAGGACGGCCCCCGCGCAGAAGGCGCTCGATTTCTATAAATCGCAGTACACGAGGAAAGGGCGAATTTCGGAGTATCTCAACTACGACGGGACCGATTGCACGGAGCGAGAGCTCGCCGATACGCTCGTGCAGGGTGAGGCGCGGATCTATGCGCAGGTGGCGCGCCTCGCGTACTACCTGGGCGACCGGGCGTTCGGCGACAAGGTGATCTCGGAGAAGATCCTCACCGATCAGGTCCCCGCCACGGGGTCCCCCGTGGCGGGGAGCATCGGGAAGAGCTCGACCGATGACGGCGACGCGGAGGCGTGGAACACGCTCGAGTCGCTGGCGGCCCTCGCGCTACAGCAAGGGAGCCCGGTGATGAGCCACGTCTACAGGTGACCCCGCTCACCAGCAGCTGAAGCGCTCGGGGCCAAGCTCGGCGGTTTTTACCAGCGTGGAAAAATCCTTGATTTCTGGCCTCTTGCAGATAGCGGCGAGCTTGGCTGGTCCATTGACGGCCCTGTCCACGTACTCGACATGAAATACGGGCTTGTTGGCCTTGAGGAAGGGAGCGAGCTTGGCGCACTCGCCCTGGGCGAGGCACTGCTCGTTCAGCGCCCAGTCGAACCTTGGCTCCAGCGCCCTGGCCAGGTCGAGCGCGTTCTTGAGGCCGACCGAGAGCCCTCGCCTGTGGGCCTCGTCGGCGAGGAAGCGGTTGTAATCGAGCTGGTCGGCCTCCGTCAGAGCAAAGCCGGTGTTGTTCTGGTAGCCGTCGACGTTGTCGGGCTCCACCCCGTCGCACCGCTTCTTCACCGCCTGATCGAGCCGGACTCGCATGACGTCCCTGACGTTCTTCGAGCGAATGTCGAGCCAGCTCTCTCCGGGCCAGCCCTCGAGCTTCTTCTTGTGGTCAGTTGGGGTGAAGCGATCGGCGTCCTCGCGAAAGGCCTCCCTGCTGCCCGCCGAGAAGTAACAGATCACGATCCGCCCGGCCGCGTGCAGCGCGTCGATGGTCTCCTGCGGGGTCTCGAACAGGTCGATGTCGTACATCGCGACGTCGTAGGAGGTGCGGACTTTCCCGGAGAGCTGCCACTGCCAGCTCGTGCCCCTCCGCGGCTGCCAGCGGGGGCCCGCCCGCGCGCCCGGGCTGGCCTCGTCGTTGCTTTCTCCGTCCCTCGTCGAGCCGCTCGTCCCGGTGTCCAGGCCGCCGGCGGCGTGGGGGCTCGGCTCCGTGCGCCTGGCGCAGCTCGACAAGGACAGGAGCGCGACGAAGACGGTCCAGACCCCGGTCCTCCTCATGGAAAGACCATCGCACGAATAACCCCGGCCTTGACAGGCCCTGTCCTGTCGAGGTTGCTCACTCGACGCGTCCAGGGGAGCGGTGGATTCATGGTATTCTTTCTACCAAAAACAAAGGTTCTTGACCTCAGCATTCGGCACCCAGGGCATGGTCGCCGTCTGGGCCAATTGGTGAGCCATTTGGTGGTTGTATTCGCTTCCATAACCTGCTGTCCTTGGCGACAAGAGGAGAGGCATTGTGTAATCGGAAACTCACAACACCGCCTTGGCACAGGGTCACTCTTGGCTCTGTTGTCGCCGCGGCGGTGCTGGGGTGTGGCGGTCTTGCGGGCGCCGAGGTCCCGAGGACGGCCTTCTTCTATGGCAAACCGGTCCCCCCCGAGCTCTTTGCCCACTACGATCGGGTCGTCATCGAGCCCGAGGCCCTGGCCTCGCCGCCCGTGGGGTCCCGCGCAGAGGCTTTCGCCCACGTACGCATCGGCGAGCTGGGTGGCGCGCACGAACTGCGTTCCGAGCCGCCGTCCTCGAGCTTCGTCGCCAGGAACCCCCGGGGGAGCTCTGGCGTTGCCGACCTGACCAGAGCCGAGTGGCATTCCGTTGTCCTGGATCGCCTGTTCGAACCACTCTGGACTCGCGGCTATCGTGGTTTCTTTCTCGATGCGCTGGACAGCTCCCAGCTCTCGGCGCTCACGCCCGAGGCGAAGCGCGCGCAGGCGAGGGGCCTCGAGGTGCTCCTGACCAAGCTGGTGGCGCGCCATCCGGCCGTGAAGCTTGTCCTCGACCGGGGGTTCGATGTCTCGGGGCCGGTCAGGGCCAACGTCGTGGGGGTCGCGGCCGGGTCGCTCTTCTCCGGGTGGGATCCGGGGGCGAGGCGGTATGTGGCCGTCCCGGCCGCGGACCGGGAGCGACTCCTCTCCTGGCTGCTGGAGGTCCGCGACAAGCACAAGGTACCCGTCACGATCCTCGATTACGCTCCGCGCGACAAGCCCGAGGAGCGGCGGGCCACGGCCCGGAAGATCGCGACGCTCGGGTTCGACGCGTGGGTGGCGAGCCCTGGGCTGGATGAGCTGGGCGTCGGGCAGACCGAGATCGTGCCCCGTCGGGTCCTGGTGGTGTACGGGGGCGACCAGAGGCTCGCCGAGGACGACGCCCACGTGGTCAACGCCGCGGTGCTCGAGCGTATGGGCTATGCGGTCGACTATGTGAGCCGGAAGGATCCCCTCCCGGAGGGGAAGCTCTCGGCGCGCTACGCGGGCGTGGTCACCTTCCTGGCGCACGACGATCCCAGGCGCTCGACCGCGTACCGAGCCTGGATCCTCGAGCGGATCCGGGAGGGGCTCCCCGTCGCGTTCGTGGCCGGCTTCGGCTTCGCGCCAGACCCCGAGTTCTTGCGCGAACTCGGGCTCGTGGCGGCGATCGGCGGCCCCTCGGTGCGGGCCGTGAGCGCCGCGCCTTGGGCCACCTACGAGACCCGGAGGCTCGACGTCGGCAAGCTCCTCCCCGACGTCAGGGCCGTCGCCCCCGGGGTGCAGTCGTTCCTCCGGCTCGAGGACGCCAAGGGTCAGATCGGGGACGCCATCGTCATCGGTCCCTGGGGGGGGCTCGTCCTGGCGCCTTACTTCAACTCGGGAGGGGACGGGGACACCAGGCGCTATGCCACGGATCCATGGACCTTCTTTGCAAGGGCGCTCCGGCTCGCGCCGATGCCCGTCCTGGATCCGACCACCGAGGGCGCGGAGCGCATCCTCATGGTCCACATCGACGGCGATGGCTTCCCCAGCCGCGCGGAGATCCCCGGGACGCCGTTTGCCGGGCAGGTCGTGTACGACCGGATCCTGAGCCGCTTCAAGGTGCCGACGACCGTGTCGGTCATCGAGGGGGAGGTCGGTCCGGAGGGGCTGCACCGGGCCGATTCGCCTGCCTTGGAGCGGATCGCCCAGGCGACCTTCCGCCTGCCGCACGTCGAGATCGCGTCCCACTCGTACAGCCACCCCTTCGACTGGAAGCGCGCCGAGCGCTGGGAGCCCTTCGAGGGCAAGATCGCGCACCTCCCGGTCCCGGGCTACCGCTTCGATCTCCGGCGGGACATCCTTGGCTCGGTCGATTACATCGACCGGCGCCTCGCGCCGCCGGAAAAACGGACCAAGGTGTTCCTGTGGACGGGCGACTGTCTGCCCAGCCGCGACGCCGTCGCGATGGTGGACGGCGCAGGGCTCCTCAACGTGAACGGAGGGGGCGCGACGCAGACGGTCGACAGCCCCTCGCTCATGCAGCTCCAGCCGACGATGCTCCCCATGGGTGACGGGGTGATCCAGGTGTACGCGCCCGTCGAGAATGACAACATCTATACCCACGACTGGCTGGGACCGTTCTACGGTTTCCGGCGGGTCATCGAGACGCTAGGGCTCACCGAATCGCCGAGGAGGCTCACTCCGCTCTCGATCTATTATCATTATTTCAGCGCGACCAAGACCGCCGGGATCAAGGCGCTCGTGGACGTCCACGAGTGGGCGATCAGGCAGGAGACCCACCCTCTGTACCTGAGCCAGTACGCCCGGAGGGTGCTATCCTTCGCGTCGGCGTCGGTGTCGCGGCGCATCGACGGGACATGGGAGTTCAAGGGGCTAGGGCCGGGGCGCACCCTGAGGATCGATCCCCAGCTAGGATATCCCGACCTGCGAAGATCCAGGGGCGTGGCCGGAGTGCGCGATACGCCTCCTGGGCGCTATGCCGTCCTCACGAGCGATCACGTGGAGATCGCGTTCGAGCCGGAGCGTCCCGCCGTGCCCCACATCGAGCGCTCCAACGGCGAGGTCCTGGCCTTCGGCAAGGACGCTGCCGGGCGCACCAGGCTGCGGGTCAGGGGCAACGTCCCTCTGGTGTTTGCCGTGGGAGGCGCCAGGGGCCCGTGCACGCTGCGCGCGCTGGACCGGACGATCCCGGGGGCGGCGCGCGAGGGCGTGATCTTCTTCTCTCTCCGCGAGAGCGACACCCTAGAGGCGACCCTTGAGTGCCGCTGACCGACCCCAGCTCATGAGCGGCCTCGCTCAGCTGTCGTTCGTGGTGACGGTCGCCGGCCTGCTCTTCCTCGTGCTCCCGGCCCTGCCCGCCGAGGGGCAGGACACGCTGGGCTCGCCCCACCCGCCAGGTCAGGCGAGCCAGCCCAGCGAGCTCTCGGTCAGGCACCTCCGGGCCCTGGTCGTGGCCAACCCCGACGACCAGTACCTCCAGCTCCAGCTCGCCCGCGCGCTCTTCGCCGCGGGCGACGTGGAGGGCGCGGCCCGCACCCTGGCGCCGATCCGCCGCGCGCCGGGGACGATCGGGTACGGGGCTCGCGAGCTGGCCGTGACGCTGGAGGTCACCCGCTTTCATGCCTTGACGGGCCCGAGCAAGCAGGGCGAGAAGCAGGACGACAAGGAGCGAGAGGAGGCCAGGGAGCGGGTCCTGGGCGCCGTTCACGCCAGGGTCGAAGATCCGATGGACGTCGCCGCGCTCGAGGAGCTCGCGAAGATCGCGCTCGAGATGGAGGCCCCTCGCCTGGCCGGCGAGATCTACGAGCGTGTCGCGCGCGAGGACGCCGTCAAGCGCGGCGAGTGGCTCGCCAGCGCCGCGCGATGGCACCGGGCGGCGGGCGACGAGGGCCGCGCGGCCAGGCTCTACGCGACAGCCACCAAGGTGACCCCCGCCCCGGCCCGGAGGCTGGAGCTTGGGCTGCTCTCGGTGGACTCGTCGGCCCGCGCCGGGGATCCGAGGCTCGCCCACTCGCTCGCCGAGCGGCTCCTGCGCGAGTTCCCTGACAACCCCGCGGTCCTCGAGCGGGCCGTGAGGTTCGCATCGGCCTCCGGGGACGTGAACCGGGCGCGAGATGTCGGTCGGACCTTCGTCTCGTCCTTTGCCCTGAACGATCCCGAGGCCGTCGCCAGGCAGGTCGAGCGAGAGCTCGCCAGCGGCGAGCTGACGGCCGCGCTGACGTGGCTGCGCCGCCTGGCCGAGCTGAGGCCGAACGACGTGTCCGTGCATACCCGGATGGAGCAGGTCGCCGAGTGGAGCGGCGACCCCAAGTACGCGCTCCGCGAGTATCGCTGGCTCGCCACCCACCACGTCGCGGATCTGGCCATGATCGATCGCGCGGTCGCCCTGGCCCGGTCCCTCCACGACATGCCGGCTGTCCTGGAGCTCCTCGTGCTGCGCACCAGGTTCGGCCCCTCGCGCGAGGCCGATGTCCTGGAGCTCGCCCGTGCCTACGAGGACGTGGGACAACCCGAGCAGGCCGCCGAGGTCCTCCGCGATCACGCCCGGGCTGCCGGCCCCGCCCGGGGGCGCCGCAGGCACCTCGTGTCCCCCGAGGAGCCCGGCGTCGGCGCACAGGGGGCTCCCCCGACCGGAGCCGGCCGCTCGCGCCAGCTCCTGAAGCGTCAGGCGCTGCTCGAGGAGGAGCGCGGCGCTCCCGAGTTCGCCATACAGGCCTGGAGCGAGCTCAGGGATGCCTATGGCCTCGATGGCGCCGAGGCGAGGACCTTCGCGTCCTTGCTATGGCGCATGGACGACGCTCGGGGAGCCCTCGCAGTGCTCCTCGGCGTCAAGGAGAGCGAGCCAGGGCGCGATCTGGCGTTCTGGACGCTCCTCGGGGAGGTCGCCGAGGAGGTGAACGACCGCGACGTCGCGAGGCGGGCCCTCCTCGAGCAGCGGGCGCGCGGGGATCGATCCTCGGCGCTCCTGGAGAGGCTGTCTGGCATCGAGTATGGCAGCGGGCGCTTCGAGGCGGCCGCGACCTACGCCGCCGGCGCGTACAGGGCAAAGCCCGAGGCGAGGACGCTCTTCTTCGCGGTGGAGCTTCTGGTGAAGATCGAGAGGGATCAGGACGCCGTGGTTCTCTTGAGGGAGGAGGCCGCCCGCGACAAGGAGATCCTCCAGCTCGAGGAGTACTGGAGGCACCTGGGGAGCTCCCTCCAGCGTACAGGTCGTCTGAGGGAGGCGTGCGCGGCCTACGAGGAGGGCCTGAACAGGGAGCCCTCGTCCGTGGTGGCCTTCGACTCGGTGCTGGGCTGCGCGCTCGAGCGCAACGACGAGGCGACCCTCGCTCGCTTCGTGGACGGCCCCTGGAGGCAGCGCGTGGAGAAGGAGCCCAGGCTCCTCGGCAGCTTCGCCCTGGCGCTCGTGCGCCTGCGCCGCTACCGCGAGGCCATCGTCTACCTCGTGCGGCTGGTGAGGGCGAGGCCGCACGACTACGCGTGGCAGCTCGAGCTGGCGGACGCGGTCGAGCAGGGCGGCGATCCCTCCCTCGCCCACCGTCTGCGCCGCCACGCACTGCTGAAGCTCGGCCCTCGAGCGATCGCTGCCCTCAAAGCGCCCTCGAGCGACGAGGAGGCGACGGCGGCGCTCGTCGCTCAAGCGATCCTGAAGCGCAGGTTCGAGGGCCCGGCGGCCTCTTACCGCTGGCTGGAGCGCCTGTTGCCGAAGGGCAGGGGACCCATCCAGGACGGCGCCGTCCTGGATCTCGCGATATCCTTTTATCTCTCCGACGGGAACACGGACGCGGTCAGGCGAGCCCTGCTCAGATCCAGCTCACTCCGGGCCGAGACCGAGCGAGGGCTGCCCCTGGCCCTCGCCCTCCAGGAAAATAACGTGGTGGAGATCGAGCGTCTGCTCGCGCAGCCCCCCGAGCAGACGGGCGGTGACACGGATCTGCGCGTCCAGGCGCTGCTCCGCGTGGGCAAGGATGGGGAGGCGCTCCGAGCCCTGGACGAGGCCGTCGACAGGCCCTCCGCCCGCATGGACAGAGACAAGATCGAGGAGCTCAGGAAGGAGCGCGCCGAGGTCGCCGAGCGCGCCGCTCCCACGGCGCACGCATCCTACTCGGTCGACGTGTACGGTCCTCTCCTGGCCCACGGCCCTCGTGTCTCTGCCGTGTTCCACCCGGGACAGCTGGGGGTCGACGGGGACTTCAGGCGAAATCAGATGTATAGCGCCAGCTCGGACACCGATTTCCCGGCCGGGACGAGCGCCGAATACGACGGGATCGTCGGGCTGCGGCTGCGCACGCTCCGCAGCCTGACGAGGCTGGCCGTCGGTGCCAACGCGCGTATCGGGGTGGCCGCTCCCCAGGCGGTCCTCGCTCACAAACAGCAGATCCTGGGGCGGGATTCCTCGCTGCTGGGGGAGCTCAAGCTCCAGGGGATTCCCACCGACACGCCCATCCTTCGCGCGGTGGGCGTGCGGGACTCGGCGGAGCTGGAGGCGACCTTCGCGCTCAGCGAGAACGATCGCGTCGAGCTGAGCGCGACCGGGTTCCGGGAACGCACCGTGCGCCAGGATCACCTCGCCGTCGGCGGGACGGGCACCCTGGTCCTCGAGCACGAGATCATCCATGCGCGGCCACAGTGGACCGTGCTGGCCACGGGCGCCATCATGGGGCGATCTCTGGGGCAGAGCACCTCCGCGGCGCTTCAAGGCGCGGGGGTCTCCCCGGACGCGCTGCCCTCGGATCTGCTCCAGACCTCGGCGTACACGGTCACGCTGGGCTCGCACCTGCAGAACGGCGATCCGGCGAGCCCGTGGGGGGCCGCGTCGTTTCCGCGCTATTCGCTGGCGCTCGATCTGGGCAGGATCTGGCCGGCGCAGCAGTGGGTCGTCGAGGCCCGTGGGGGCGCCGGGACCCGGCTCTTCGGCGACGACATCCTGGGGGTGACCGCTTACTACAACATCGGTCTGGCCGGGGCCCCCGATGATCCATTCTATGGAGTCTCTCTCCACTACACGCGAGGTATTCGATGACCGGAACGAGGGCGCTCCTGGTGGGCAGGGCCCGTCTCGTGCGCGGGATCCCCGCGCTGCTCCTGCTCGCGCTCGCCTCGTGCGGGACGATCCGGGCCTCGCGATCTCCGCCGGTCAAGGCCAGGGCTCGGTGGTTCATGCTCCCCGCCGCGAACCGCTCCGCGACGCCCCAGGCCGGAGAGCGCCTGGAGGCCATCCTGCTGGCCTCGCTCCGCACCCGGGGTATAGGGAGCATCGACACGTACGTCTCCACCAAGGACGCAGAGGCCCAGCTCCTGGAGAGCGACGATCAGCGCATCGCTTCGGCGCAGGAGTACGCGCGGTCGCGCCAGTACAAATACGCGATGGCAGGGACGGTCCTCGAGTGGGGCTACAAGGGAGACGGCGACTCGGCGGTCGGCATCACCCTCCGGGTCATCGACGTCCCCTCAGGGGCGACCGTCTGGGTCGCGACGGGCTCGCGGACGGGGTGGGGGAGAGCCAACGTCACCGGTGATGCCCTGAACCTCACGGAAGAGCTGCTCGATTCGCTCAAGATCGACCCATGAGCGAGGCGCCCCCCCGAGTGCCAACCGCGAGCGATCCTGCCCAGCGGCGTCGGATCAAGCCTCGGGCTCCGACCTTCTCCGAGAGGGCCCGCGCCTTCTTCGTCAGCCGTCGAACGCGCGTCTACATCGAGTCCTTCGTCATCTCGGTGCTGGCGCCCATCGTGGGCTGGCTGGTGCAGCCCGAGGACCCTCTCTTCCTGCACAACCGGTTCTCCTGGCTGGCTGTCCCGCCGGTGCTCGTGGCGCTGCGGCACGGCTTCGCTCCGGGGGTGACCAGCGCCCTGCTCCTCGTGGCAGCCGTCTTCGCGGCCAGGAGGCACGAGCCAGCGGGGGGGGCAGGGGTCGAGCTCCTCTTCGGGATGGTCCTCCTCGCGATGCTGGTCGGGCAGGTCGCGGCGTCCACGGCGCGGCGCTTCGCGAAGGTCGAGTCCGAGTATGCCCACCTCCGCTCGCAGTTCGAGGGCTTCTCCCGGAGCTATGCGCTGCTCGAGCTCTCCCACGAGCGGCTCGAGCAGCGCGTCGAGCAAGGCGTGACCCCGCTACGCGCGGCGCTCTCGTCGCTGGAGTCCGGCTCCAAGGATCCCGAGCAGGCGCCCAGCCTGGCCGCGGCGGCCGAGAACATGCTGTCCGTCATGGCGATGTACGGCCGGGTCCAGGCGGCGGGCGTCTACGCCTTGGGGCCGTCGGGGGAGATGGCGGGCGAGCCTGTCGCCACCCTCGGCGCGCCAGCACCCGTGGCGCCGAGCGACGCCCTGGTCGTGGCCGCGCTCGGGGCGGGCAAGATCGCCTATGCCTCGGGGAGGACCCCGGACCCGGACAACACCACGTTGCTCGTGGCGATCCCGCTCGTCGACGCCAGGGGGACCCGGCTGGGCGTGGTCGCGATCTCTGCCCTGCCCTTCGTCGCCCTCGAGGCGTCGAACCTGAGGCTCCTCCTGGTCGTCGCCGGGCATGTCGCGGACGCGGTGAGCCCCAGCCTCTGGAAGGAGAGGACGCTGGGCGACGAGTGGGAGAGGCTGGCGGGGCACCTCCAGAGGGCGTGCGCCAACGCCCGCGCCGGGCGCTTGCCGGGGGCCGCGATGGCCTTCTGGTGCAAGAAGGGGGAGCGAGGGACCGCGGCGCTCGACTCCCTGCTCGGAGGAGATCTCCGGACCACGGACTACTCGATACCCAGGAGGGACGCGGACGGCAACCCCATGGTCTTCATCGTGATGCCGCTCACGGATGAAGACGGTGCGCTCGCTTTCCTGGCGCGCATCGACAGGCTCTGCCGGGAGCGGCTGGGCGCTGGCCTCCAAGCCTGCGGGGTCCGCTCGAGGACGTGGCTGGTCACGCCCGGGTCGGACGCCGAGGCGATCCTCCAGGAGTTCACCCTGACGACGAGGTCCCATGAAAGCTCATGGCTGGCTCCTTCTCCCGGCTAGCGCCGTGATCGCGGACGCCGTGATCGTGGCGGAGGCCATCATCCGCGCGCGCGGGGAGGCTCAGGTCTCGCTTGCGCTGACAGCCCACCTCACCGCGGCGCTGGTGGGCGGCCTCCTGCTCTGCCTCTCGCTGCCCAGGCTGGGTCACGAGGTCAGCCTTCGCGCCTTCGCGCTCGGCGTGAGCCTGGCCTTCTTCGTCCCCGTGTTCGGGGGCGCGGCCGTGCTCGTCGCGCTGCTCGCGATCGCCGTCGGCAAGCCGAGAGCGGAGACGATCCCGATCGACTACTTCGAGCTCCCCGATCTGCTGACCCGGCGCCCGCCCACGGAGATACGCCCCCGCCTCCCTCCAGGCCGCCTCGTGCACGTGGTGCGCAGGGGGAGGACGATGAACTATCGATTCGAGGCCGTGCTCGCCACGGGCGCCGCGCCTACCCCCATCGCCGTCTCCGTGCTCAAGGCGGCGCTCTCGGACACGGCCGAGGAGGTTCGCCTCTCGGCCTTCGGCAAGCTGGAGACGACCCGGCGCACCATCGAGCAGCGCATCGAGCAGGAGCGCGAGATCCTGGCGCGAGGGCTCTCCTCGGCGAGGACGCACTCCCTCCACGCGACCATCGCCCAGCTCTATTTCGAGATCGCCTACCTGGGTCTCGCGGACGGCGAGGTCTACAGGCACACCTTGAGGACCGCCTGGACCCACGCCAGGGAGGCCTGCGCCCTGGTCCCTGACGACGCCCTGATGCTGCAGCTCATCGGGCGCATCCACGGGCGGGAGGCCGAGAACCACGAGAGCTCGGTCGAGGCCCGAGGCGCGTTCGAGGCCGCCGCCGCGGCGGGGATGTCCTCGAGTCAGCTCGCCTCCGACCGGGCGGAGGAGGCCTACGGGCGGCGGGCGTTCTCGGAGGTCAGCGAGCTCCTCCGGGCGATGAAGGACCTCCCTCACGACCACGTGCTGCTCGCGAGGATCCAGGAGTTCTGGCGGTGAGCGCGGATCCCAGAGCGGGCTTGGGCAAGCCCAAGGTGAGGCTGCCCAAGGGCCAGACCCTCGACGTCGTCCTGGTCCTCGAGGGGACTTACCCTTACGTCAGCGGGGGCGTCTCCAGCTGGGTGCACCAGATCGTCGTCGGCATGCCGGAGATCAAGTTCGGTATCTTCTTCGTCGGCGGCGACCCCTCGAAGTACCCCCGGGCCAAGTACACCCTGCCGCCCAACGTGATCCACCTCGAGGAGCACTTCCTGGCGACCACGGCGGTGCGCGAGCAGCCCAGGACAAGGCAGGGAGACTCTGCCTTCTTCAAGGTCGCCTCCGACGTGCACGACTTCTTCCGCACCTCCACCGGGGCCTTCCCCCCCGAGCTCCTGAAGAGCCTGGCGACGCCGCTGACCCGGGAGCCCGACGCGGTGCTCAAGGATTTCCTCTACAGCAAGCTCTCCTGGGAGGAGATCACGAGCCGCTACCGAAGCAACTGCAGCCACCTCTCGTTCGTGGACTACTTCTGGACCGTGCGCTCGGTGCACGCGCCCATCTTCATGCTGGCGCGCGCGGCCAAGCACGCCCCCAAGGCCGCCGTGTACCACACGGTGTCCACGGGGTTCGCCGGCTTCTTCGGCTCCATCCTCGGCCAGTCGAGCGGCCGCCCGCTCGTCCTGACCGAGCACGGCATCTACACCAAGGAGCGCCGCATCGAGCTTCTCTCGGCGCAGTGGGTCTCCGAGGCGAGCACGGACTCCGGCGACGAGGCCGCCCTGGAGATAGGCTATATACGCCAGCTCTGGATACGGTTCTTCGAGGGCATGGGGCGGCTGACCTACGCCGTGGCGGATCCGATCATCTCCCTCTACGAGGACAACCGCAGGAGGCAGATCAAGGACGGCGCGCCCGAGGAGCGGACAGGGGTGATCCCCAACGGCATCGACGTCGATCGCTTCTCGGCGATGCGCGCCAGGCGCCCTCCCCGGATCCCCCGCGTGGTGGGGCTCCTGGGCCGGATCGTCCCCATCAAGGACGTGAAGACCTTTGTTCGGATGATGCGCTTCCTCGCCAATACCATGGACGACATCGAGGGGTGGCTCATCGGCCCGGAGGACGAGGATCTGGCCTACGCGAGCGAGTGCCGCAGCCTGGTCGCGAGCCTTGGCCTCTCCAGGCACGTGAAATTCCTCGGATTCCAGAAGCCGGAGGACGTCCTCCCCAAGCTGGGCCTCATGATCCTCACCTCGATCAGCGAGGCGCAGCCGCTCGCGCTCCTCGAGGGGTTCGCGGCCGGGGTCCCCTGCGTCTCGACCGACGTCGGCTGCTGTCGTGATCTCGTCTTCGGCGTCACCCACGAGGATAGAGCGCTGGGCCCTTCGGGGCGCATCGTCCCGATGGCGGAGCCGGCGGCCGCGGCCGCGGCGGTGAGGGAGCTCCTCCTCGACGAGGGCGCCTGGCGCTCGGCCCAGCAAGCGGGGATCGAGCGGGTCGAGAGGTTCTATACGCTGACGAGCATGATCGCCCGCTACCGGAGCGTCTACCGGGAGGCCATGGAGCGAAAATGGCAGGAATAGGCTTCGAGCTCCGCAAGCACCTGGACAAGGACACCTATCTGGGGCTGGTGACCGCCTATTCCATCGCCGGGATCATAGGCTCCGGGCCATGGGTCATCTCCATCGTCGGCACGATCCTGACCGGGCTGGCCGCGCTCGCGGTCCGGGCCCCGGGGCGGGACGTGACCGTCTTCTTCGCGACGGTGACGCACCTCACCGCGGCCTCCCTCATCACCTCGGGGTTGCTCCAGCTCCTCTTCACGCGCTTCATCGCCGACAGGCTCTTCGAGAAGCGGCGGGACGTGGTCGTGCCCAACCTGCTGGGGGCGCTCCTGGTGACGACCACGCTGAGCGGCCTCTGCGCCCTCGCCTTCGTCTCCTTCGCGTTCCGCGATCTCCACGGCTACAGGCTCCTCGTCGTCGCCGATTTCGTCATCCTGAACGACGTCTGGATCCTCTCGGTGTTCCTCACCGGGATGAAGGCCTACAGGGCGGTCGTGCTCCTGTTCGTCTCCGCCTACGGCGCGACCTTCCTGCTCTCTCTCCTGCTCGCCCCGCTGGGGGCCACCGGCCTGCTCTCGGCCTTCTTCGTCGGCCAGTCCATCCTCCTCATCTCGATGCTGGTGCTCGTGGTGAGGGAGTACCCGAGCTCCTTCCGGGTGGAGTTTGGCTTCCTGGACGGGCGGCGGGTCTTCCCGGTGCTGGCGGGGACGGGCGCTCTCTACAACCTGGGCGTCTGGATCGACAAATTCATCTTCTGGTCGATGCCGCAGACCTCCTCCGAGGTCATCGGCCCCATCCGGATGTCGGTCGTCTACGACGTGCCGATCTTCCTCGCGTACTTCTCCATCATCCCCGGGATGGCCGTCTTCCTGGTGCGCATCGAGACCGATTTCGCCGAGCAGTACGACGCCTTTTATCGCGCGGTGAGGCAGGGGGCGTCGCTCGCCACGATCGAGCGCCACGGGGACCAGATGGTCAGCGCGGCCCGCGACGGCATCTACGACATCTTCCGGGTCCAGGGGCTGACCGTGGTGCTCTTCATCCTCATCGGCCCGCGGATCTTGCAGGCGCTGGGCATACCGCTCCTCTACGCGCCTCTGCTCAGCGTGGACGTCGTCGCCACGGGCATCCAGGTGGTCTTCCTCGCGGTGTTGACCATCCTGTTCTATCTCGATTATCGCGCCCTCTCGCTGTTCTTGAACCTCCTGTTCTTCGTCTTGAACGCCGCGTTGACCCTGGTCTCCATCCGGATGGGGGCCCGGTTTTACGGCTATGGCTTCGCGCTCTCCTTGCTGGTCGTGACCTCCATCGGGATAGCCATCCTCTCGCGCAAGCTGGGCCGGCTCGAGTTCGAGACCTTCATGCGCTAGTGCCTCGTCGCAGGGGATGTGAAGGGTTGCCCCGCGATCACCGTTCACGAGCCGCGCCGTTCCCAACGGTCGCCCATCAATCCTTCAATTCCCCTGCGAAGGGGTACTAGAGCCACGGCGAGCGATGTGGCGAAGACATCCCGCCAGCGCGGGTGAAGGCGCTCCCCGGCACGTGGCTGTGCATCGGGTGCAGCAACGAGGTCGGCGGCGACTTTCGATACACCGCCACGCCCACGAGTCTGGGCAAGGCCGGCAGCATGAAGAGGAACTACGGCGGCGTGACGATCCACAAGACACGAAGGGTCATTCATCCGAAGAAGAAGGACGAGCCGGGCGCGTGACCGCGCGTCTGGAGATCAGAACTCGTCTTCTCCCGTGATCTGCTCCTCGAGATCGTCGGCTTCCTCGGCCACGTGGTAGAGGAGCCTCTCGAAGCGCTCCCAGGTCAGGCCGGGGAGCGGCACGGGCAGGTTCAGGAAATAGACGTCTTGTGGCCCCTTGCCCTCCCGGGCCACGCTGCAGACGAGCTGCTCGTCCGCCCGGAACAGGGCGGCCTCCGGGGTCGATCTCGTCGTCCTCCTCGAGCTCCAGCACGACCCCCTGCGGGATCTCCCGCCTGACCTTTGCGAGGGTGTCCCTGACCTTCTTCTTCCGCCAGTGAACGAAGGGAAAGCGATAAGACGTGGTGGCGCTCATCCTTGGTCCGTCATGGGCAAAATGCTCTTTGGATCGCCGGGTGGGCCCGGACAAGGGCGAGGGCGTCCTTGAGGAGCGTCTTGCCAGGCTCGGTGCGGTGCCAGGTGGACGCGCCGCTCGGGTGAGGCAGGGCGATCACGTCGACCTCGCGCCCGTGGTAGAGCGCGCGCCGCGCCGTGCCGACCACCTCGGCCAGCTTGCGCTCGGCGCCCAGCACCTGGCCTATCGCCAGGCCGCCCACGGGCAGGACCAGCACGGGCTCGAGGATCGCGACCTCGCGGGCCAGGTAGGTGGAGCAGCGGGCGATCTCGCCGGGATCCGGCCTGCGATCCCCGCCTCCCCTGGCCTTCCCGGGGAAGCACCGGGCGACGGCCGCAAAGTACACCCGCTCGCGCACCCGGGCCTCGGGCTCGCCCAGGGCCTCCTCGAACCAGCGGAAGAGGGTCTTGCCCGCGGTCCACGCGAAGGGGCGGCCAAAGCTCCCCTCGCGAGGGCCTGGCGCCTGGCCGATGAGCAGCACCCTGGACATCACAGGCGGGCCGTGGACCACCGGCCCCACCATCGCGGGGCAGGCCTTGCACGCGTCGAGCTCGGCGTGGAGCAGGAGGAGGGCAGGGCCCATGGGGCAGCGCACCTTAGCAGCGACGAGGGCTTCGATCCCTGCTAGTCGTGCCGCCGTACGCCATGTATTTCCAGGACCTCATCCTCACCCTGCAGAACTTCTGGACCAGGCGCGGCTGCATGCTGGTGCAGCCCTACAACTCGGAGGTCGGCGCGGGCACATTCAACCCCCACACCTTCCTCCGGGCGCTGGGCCCCGAGCCCTACCGCACCTGCTTCGTCGAGCCCTCCCGCCGCCCCAACGACGGCCGCTACGGCGACAACCCCAACCGGCTCCAGCAGCACACCCAGTTCCAGGTGATCCTGAAGCC
>SXGT01766758.1_pt1 | contig 26141 bp, 35 predicted proteins | sample 3176221 | NCBI WGS metagenome assembly SXGT01 (sample SAMN11356862, study PRJNA531348) | freshwater metagenome | isolation source: freshwater sample F1-120 | place: China: Fuxian Lake, Yuxi | collected 2017-12-25
TAACTCAAAGGAAAATAAAATTCGTTAAACCAAAAATTTGGAGATTGTAAATGGACGTTCTTAATTCTATTAAAAACGAAGTAATCAAAATAATTGATAATGATCCTGCGCATGATTTTGGACATATTATGCGAGTATATAATAATGCCAAAAAAATTGCAAAAAAAGAAAAATCAGATCAAAAATTAGTTCTTAGTGCAGTATTATTACATGATATTGTTTCATATCCAAAATCTAGTAAACGTTCTAAATTTTCTGCTATCGAAAGTGCAAAAAAATCAAAATTAATTTTAAAAAAATATGATTTTACTGATGCAGAAATTATTATTATTTCTGATGCAATTGCTGAACATAGTTTTTCTCAAAATAAAGTTCCTAAAACTTTTGAAGGAAAAATATTACAAGATGCTGATAGACTTGATGCTTTAGGTGCTATTGGTATTGCACGAGTTTTTGCTACTAGCGGTTCATTGAACAGATCTTTTTACAATATTAACGATCCTTTTTGTAATACCAGAACTCCTGATGATAATCTATGGGCTATTGATCATTTTTTTAATAAATTACTTAAATTAGAATCTATGATGAATACAAAATCTGGTAAAACTGAAGCAAAAAAAAGAACTAAAGTTTTAAAAGTATTTTTAAAACAACTAAAATGCGAGCTTCAACCATAATCTACATATCTGTCATATCTAGTTTCAATTTCTTTATTTTTGCCTAAAATTATTTTCTCATATTCTTGTTTTTTTCTAAATTCTATGTATTTACAAATTTCAGTAAAATTCTCATCTTTTGGGTATGATTCAAAAAGTGGTTCTGTCATCTTCAAATATTCTAATGTTTTTTCTCTAAATTCTTCTCTTGTAGGTTTTCTAATTCCTTGCATTCTAAACCATACTACTGTCCAACTTGCCCCAACAACATGTGGCAACAAGTCAAAAGCTCTTTGTATTTCAAAACGTTCATCGTTTCTCATGATTCTTTAAGGAATTTTGAGGCTGATTTTGCAAAATATGTTACTATCATATCTGCACCTGCTCTTTTAATTGAATAAAGAATTTCTAATGTGATATCTTTTTCATCTACATATCCTAATTGGGATGCAGCTTTCACTAATGCGTATTCTCCAGATACACTATATGCTGATATTGGAACATTGTATTTTCTTCGAGTTTCTGCAATTAAATCTAAATATGACCATGCTGGCTTTATCATGACAATATCTACTCCTTCATTGATATCTGTTTCTACTTCTCTCATTGCTTCTCTTGCATTTGTAAATGGAACTTGGTATGTTTTTCTATCTCCAAATTTTGGTGCACATTCTGCAGCATTTCTAAATGGTGAGTAAAAATTTGAACGATGTTTTGCTGAATGTGACATTATCGATACATCTGTAAATCCTTCATTGTCTAAAGCTTTTCTTATTGCTGCAACTTGACCGTCCATCATTGCTGATGGTGATACTGTATCTACACCTGCTTTAGCTTGACTTACAGCGATTTTTGCAAGTGTATCTAAACTTATGTCGTTATCAATTTTATCTCCTTTAATAATCCCACAATGACCTGAAGATGTAAATTGACATAAACAGACGTCTGCCATAATTACAATTTCATTTCCAAATTCTTTTCTAATTTGGCTAATTGCTTTTTGAACAATTCCATTATCATCAAAAGCTGAACTACCTGCTTCATCTTTTTGTGTTGGAATTCCAAATAACATGATTGCAGGAATTCCTAATTCTATTATTGTTTTGACTTCCTCATTGACATCTTGTAATGGTAATCTTTCAATTTCTGACATTGATTCAATCTTGATTCTTGTTTTAAGATCTTCTTGTACAAATATTGGACAAATAAAGTCTTTTGGTGTTAATGTTGTTTCTTGAACTAGTTCTCTCATTTTTTCTGAAACTCTTAATCTTCTGAGTCGTTTAATTGGAAATGACATGATTAAAATTAATTTTGGCTAAAATATAATCCTAGTCTGCCTGATTTTGTTTTTTATAGTCAAAAAGCTTACCTGCCAACTCTATTAAATCTGCTTGACCTTGTTCAGATGCTTTTCTGATATTATTCATTGGTGTTGATACAATGCTTTCTACAACTGCCTTTGTTAATTCTTCAATAATTTTAATTTTCTTTTCATCTTTTTCATCTAGCATCTGTAATGCCTTATTGAATTCTTTTTCTCTGATATTCTCGATACTTTTGAATACATCTGTTACAAGTGGTTCTGCATCTAATCTTTTCATTGAGGCTTCTAATACTGATACTTCCTCTCTAATTATATTTTCAATTGTTTTCACTTTAGTTAGTCTAGAATTCACATTTTTTTCTACCATTTCTGCAATTTGATCCAAATTCATTAATTTAACACCACTAATATTTGCAACTTTTTCATCTACTGTTCTTGGATTTGATAAATCTAGTATCATCATTCCATTGTTCTTGTTTTTCATAGCATCTACAATTCTTTGTTGTGTTACAAGAAAATATGGTGCAGTTGTTGCAACAAATATTAGATCATATTTGTTAAATCCTGAAAGGATTTCTTCAAATTTAACTGGATTTCCTCCTCCCATTGTTTCACAAAATGTTTCTGATCTACCAAGTGTTCTGCTTGTAAGATTGAATGAATATCCTCTTCTTTGTAATGATTTTGCAACAAGGGTTGATACTTCTCCTGTTCCAATCAAAAGAATTTCTTTTGTTTTTAATTCATCGATATTTTCTTCTGCAAGTTTTACTGCCATCGATCCAACTGATATTCCACCTTTTCCAATTCCAGAAGAATTTCTTATTCTTGTACCAATTCTGATTGCTTTATCAAATAATGTATTAAGATGCTGACCTGATGCCTTAGATTTTCTAGCTAATGTTATTGAATTTTTTATTTGACCTAAAATTTGTTCTTCACCTAATACCATTGAATCTAAACCTGACGTTAGTTTCAAAAGATGATGTAAAGCTTCCTGATTTTCTACAAATTCCATATTTTCTTGAAATATTTCCTCATCTAAACCTGTGATTTTTGCCCACGTTTTCTTAATTTTTTCTAAATTATCTGTTTTTGTTTTTCCAAATAATTCAATTCTATTACAAGTTTGAATTATTACACATTCGTCTAATTCTGATTTTTTTTTGAATTCTTCATATGCATTTTCTACATTTTTAATAGTAAATTTTTCTAAAATATGAATTGGTGAATTATGAAATGTCACACGTGCGTTTATTATTTTTTGATTCATTTCCATTTTTTTATTATCTCTCTAGATTGTTTTTCAGCTTCTTTTATGTGACCGTCTTTTATTAACTGATCAATATGATTATCCTTCATTATACTCTTTAGGCACTTTTTTCGTTCAAATTGATTAGGTATGATCTCTTTAGCTAGTTTTCGTGATATTTCTTGAATTTTAATTTGTGCAATATCTTCTTTCAAAATAATTTTTTTCAGGGCAATTTCAGCTTTTGATTTAATCTTTTTTGACATTATTGGACTCCTACCTCCTGTAAAAATTGCAACTTGAATCATTTTTTCAAAATCAATAATTGCTGGATTTGAGAAATCACTATCTTCAGGATTATCTGAACTATATGCCATTGTATTCTTTTTTTTAGCATAATTGATAATTTTTTGATTAATTTTTGTATCATTTGTAGTTGTAATTATTAAATCTGGATTTAATTCTGAGATGAATTTTATATTTTCAATTTTTTGTTTTTTAAATTTAATTCGTTTTAGTTTTACTAATTTTGAAATTTGTGTATTTATACTATCACTAATTACTATAATTTCACATTTTTCATTTAATAGTGATTTTATTCTTTTTTCTGCCTCATTTCCTCCACCTACAACAATAATTTTTTTACCTTCAAGATTTAGATTAATTATCATCGATTCAAAACACCCAGTTTCTATTTATGTATTAAAAATTAGTGTCTAAAATACTAGCTACATTTTTAATTGAATTACCGATTAATGCATTTATTGTATTCTTTGACCGAATTTGATAAGGAAATTCTAAATGAAATTCAGTGGACTTTTCCATTAGTTACTAGACCTTTTGATGTTATTGCTAAAAAATTTAACACTAGCCCTGAAATTATTAAAGAAAAATTAATCAATCTTAAAAAAATTGGTGTCTTAAGACAACTTAGTGCTATTTTTGATACTAGAAAACTAGGTTATACTAGTTCATTAGTTGCAATGGAAATTGAACATGATAAATTAGATTATGTGGCAAATCAAATTAATCGTCATCCTGGAGTAAGTCATAATTATGAACGTGATCATCAGTTTAATCTTTGGTTTACTTTAGCTGTTCCTCCAGGTGCTGATTTGAATAGTGAACTTGAAAAATTTAATGTTCTTAAAGGAATTAAAAAAGTTAGAATGCTTCCAACTTTACAATTATTCAAAATTGGTGTTAAACTTGATATGATTGATAATCAAAAACATGAGATTGCGCCAACTGAGGATAAGAAAGAAATTAAAAATATAAAATTTGAACCAACAGAACAAGACAAAGATTTTATTCGTGAATTACAAAAGGATATGGATATTATTGACGAACCTTTTGTAAAAGCAGCCACAAATCTTGGAATAACTGAAGACGAATTATTTGCAAAAATGAAACACTATGAGAGTATTGGTGTATTGCGAAGATTTGCAGCTATACTTAGACATAGGCAAGTTGGATTCACTGCAAATGGTATGATTGTTTGGAAAGTTCCTGAAAATAGAATCACTTCTGTTGGTGAAACATTGGGTTCATTTCCTCAAGTTAGCCACTGTTATGAGCGTCCAACTTATGATGATTGGCCATATAATGTATTTTCTATGATTCATTGTAAAACTCATACTGAAGCAAATGATGTCGCTAAAATTATCCAAAATCAAATTGATGTTGATGAATACAAAATCCTTTTCAGTTCTCGTGAATTTAAAAAAACCCGAGTTGAATATTTTGTTGAAAACTCATTTAGTTTAGAAGATACTGCTGCTTAAATTTCATTTTTATCATGTCCTACAACGTGAATATTACAAAAATATTGATCATTCATGTTACAATAGTATAGAGAATCTTTTCCACATTGGCTACATGGCAGTTTTTCATCCTCTAATGATAATTTAGTATGATAAATTTTACTTCTACTTGTGATCTCTAAATTTTTATAGATTCTAGTTAAATTTAAATAATATTTTAACTCATCTGGATTTAGAATTTGTTTATTTTTTATTTTTTTTATAATTGATTCCCATTTTTCATATTTACCAATTTTGGCAAGTTTCAGTCTCTCAATAATTTCTAATGTTTTTTCATAATCAATTGATTTTTTCATTTATGACCTAGTTTGCTTGTAGTGTAGTTTTTAATTCATAAGATGGCCATGTGTTGAATAAATCATCAATTTCTTTCATATCTGTTGCTGAAATATATCCTCCTTTGGTCATTTCGACATAGTTTACAATTTCTTCTTCACTCACTATTGTAGGAAATACTGACGCGAATCCTTTTTTTGACATAATAAATTTCATTGATAATTCTGTTATGGTTAAATCGTTTCTTTCTGCAATTGGTTTAAGCATTTCAACTTTTTCTAATGATGCCTTTATCCATTCACCTTTTCTTACTGATCTATGATCTTTTTCATCAATTTTTGTTTCAGCATTTACTTTTCCAGTTAATATTCCTGATGCCTCTGGAACTCTAACTAGAATTCCTACATCTTTTTCTTCTGCTCTTTTCATTAATTCATTACCTGGTGCTTGTTCCAAAATATTGTAAACTGTTTGAACTGCACTGAGATTTGGTCTTTCCATAGCTTCTAAGCCTTCTTGTGTCCATCCAATTGCAGGGCCTAAAGCTACTTGGTATGTGTTAATTGATTTATCTTTAACAAAACTATCTAGTACATCAAAAATTGAATTATCTCTAATGTGATTCAATTTTGGATTGTGTAATCCATAAATATCTAAATAATCTGTTTGTAATCTTTCCAAACTATTTCTTAATGCATTTTTAGTAAAATCTTTATCAAACTTTTGAGGTAATTCCTTATGTCCAATTTGTTCAACTTGTGAAAAATCATATCCGTATTTTGTAGATAATACAACTTCATGTCTCATGTCTTTGAAAACTTCACCAATGAGTCTTTCACTTTTTCCTTTTCCATACATGTCTCCTGTTTCAAAAAAGTTAATTCCTAAATCATATGATTTTTTGAGCATTCTTTTTGCTTCATCTTCTTCAATTTTTTTACCCCACCAATCTAGTGCAATAGACCACGCACCAAATCCTAATTCTGATACTTTAATCTCTGATTTTCCTAGTTTATTGTAATTCAATTTTTATCACCTTTTTATTTAAATTTCATCATTTATGTTTATCCGAAATTTTCATAAATGATTTTTAGTTTTAGATATTTACCCTAAACTTGTAATTAATGGAATGATGTCTTTTTTTACACATACAATCATTGGAATGTCATTTTTTACATAGGTTGAAACTTGAGTTTCTCTTAAATCCATTATCAAATCTTGAAAGTCTCTGATGTCATCCACCTCAAATGCTAACATGAAATCTTCATCATGAATTCCAAATGAATATGTTGTATTGAGTATTATTTGTGGATATTTTTTACTTACTGTTATATGTTCATCCATAATTTCTTGGCGTTTTTCTTTTGGTAAAAGATACCATTCTCTAGTTTTTGTAAATGGATACACTATGACATGTTTTTTGGGATTATTACCTGTAATGAAACCTAAAGTTTTTTGGTCTTTTATATACATAGATGGTCGCGTACATGACAAATATGTCATTGACGGAATGATGTATTTTCCAAATACTGTTTTGTATAATTTTTCAATCACTATCTGAATTTCTTCAACTGTCGGTGCTGCAAACCAAAATAAAAAATCTGTATCGTTACGTAGACCTAAATTTGAATATGATCTAAACATTATTTTTGAATTATTTATGATGTTTTCTACTTCCTTTGCTGATTCCTCTTTTGCTAAATCTGCCATCCATCTCCATTTGGGATCAACTTTAAAAAATGAGAAATTAAAAAAATACTGTTGATTATTTTCTGACATGATTTTTTATTTTAATTATACTGCTTTTTCTAAAGCCCAGTCATAACCTTCGGCTTCTAATTTATCTGCAAGAGATGCATCTCCTGTTTGAAGTACTTTACCTTGTGCAAATACATGTACGTAATCTAATTTGTCTAAGAATTTTAAAATTCTAGCATAGTGAGTAATTATAATCACTGTTGCATTTTTAGTTGATACTTTACTGATTGCTTGAGCAACTGATTGAACTGCATCAATATCTAATCCTGAATCTGGTTCATCTAAAATTGAAATTTTAGGTTTTAAAACTGCCATCTGCAATACTTCTGCACGTTTTTTCTCTCCTCCTGAAAATCCTTCATTAAGATATCTTGAAAGAAATTCTTCTCTCAATCCAACTTTAGCTATATTTTCCTTAAGATATTTTTGGAATTCTCTTACTGTGATGAATACTTCTCTATCATCACCTTCCATTGCTTTACTTAGAGAGTTATATGCTGTTCTTAGAAAGTGTGAAAATCCAACTCCTGAAACTTCAGTTGGGTATTGGAATGCCAGGAATAATCCTTTTTTTGCTCTATCATCTGCAGTCAATTCTAAAATACTTTCACCGTCTAACCGTATGTCTCCTTTAGTAACTTGATACTTTGGATGTGCAAGTAATGTATATGATAATGTACTTTTTCCTGAACCGTTTGGTCCCATAATGGCATGTACTTCGCCAGGTCCTGTTTTTAGATTAACTCCTTTAAGAATTTCTTTACCGTCTATCGCAACGTGTAAATCTATAATTTCTAATACTACCACCCCTCGAATAATTTTAATTCTCTATATATTACAGAGGAAATTTAGCTAATCCTAATCTGGATTTTTAAAATAAAATGAAGGGGGGGGGATATTATTTGGCCAGAGATGGTCTCAAAGTAATTTTGATTTTGTGACTTGTTAGAATCTCTTTACATCTATTTCTGATAGTGACTTCTGTGACTCCTGCTACACTTGAAACATCTTTTTGTAGAATATTTTGTCCAAGTAATACTGATGAAACATACAGATATGCTGCAGCTATTCCATTTGGAGACTTACCATCTGAAATGCTACTATCTTTTGTTTTTTCAGCAATTTCCAAGGCTAGTCTTTCTACTCTAACCTCTGTTTGTGTCATATTTGCTATCTTTGAGATGTATTTGTCCATAGTTAAGACAGGAGCTTTTAATGCTCCCATTTCCATTACCATGGTTCTATAGTATCTTGCTGCAAGTTTTGTTTTTGATTTAACATCTTTTGCTGGGACAATTCCTCGACAAATTTCTTCTAATGATCTTACTACGTCACATTGTTTACATGCCATGTAGATTGTTGCTGCTGTAATACAAGACACTGATTTTCCTTTGACTTCAATGTGTCCGTCTAAGTTTCTGTATATTATTGAAGTAGTTTCTAACACATTTTTTGAAAGATTAAGTGATTCGCATGTTTCGCCCATTTTTGATAAAACATTAGAAAGTCGTCTTTCTTTTGGTGTTGATACTCTTACTCTTTGTTGCCATTTTCTGAGATGATTCATTTGATTTGCAACTTCATGGTTTATTGTTTTTCCACTGAAGTCTTTTGTACTCATTGAGATCTCAGTTGTTATTCCCAAATCGTGTTGAGAATAGGTTGTTTGTCCTGTTGCTCTTGCAAGCTTCATTTTATCTTCGAGATTCGAACTTATTGTTTCTGGACCACAGTCTGCAATCTGGTCATCGACAACTATTCCACAACCAGAACAGATTATTTCACCATTCTGCATGTCATCAACTAACGATGATTTACATTCAGGACAGTTTTGGGTTTGTAATATGTTCATCTTCTATTTCTCCTAAATTTTTTTGGTTTATTTGCAGAAGATTGCTCAAACATGAAAACACGTTTTCCAATAAACTTGTTGATATTATTTGTCAGCGGCATTGCTGATGCAAACGGCTTTTTTATTGGGCCAATTAGTTCCATTACTTTTACAACTCTAGTTCCTTTATCGTCACAGAGTATCTGTCCTTCAACTAGTTCTTTTGATAGTTGAATGATTACCCTGCCACTTCCGGCTAGGTGCATTATTTCGCCTACCTCCTGCAATTAATAATACTGATAATGCTTACACTATCATAGACTTCTGTCAACTTTACTTTAGCTAAGAGCTAGAATTGATTTTATTTTGTTAGCTTGGCTCTTTTTGAAACAAGTTTTTGTGAAATTTTGTTAAGAATAATTGTCTTTGAGGATCCTTTTGGCAATACAATATAACCTGATCTCACAAATGGTCTTTTTGGAAATCTAACTTTGTCATCTGATTCTGTTATCTCAAATCCTGCTGCTGTTGTTGCATCCGTTAATTCCTTTAATGATGGGTCAAAAATACATTTTTCTAATGGCAGCCTTCTTCCTTTTGCTTTTTTTAAATTTCTATTAAAATAATCCAACCAGACTACTACATGCTCGTAATCTTTCATTTTATTGTTTAAGTAAAACTGCGTTAGCTATTCCTGTTTGTCCCGGTCTAGAAACAACTTTGCATTTACCTTCTTTTGTTTCTAGAATTGCACCTTTACTGATAATTCCTCTTCTTTTGTAATCGTTGTTTGTTGTATTGTCTATAACTTTAATAATTTTTGTTTTAATTACTTTAGTATTACTTGTTGCTAAGTTAACAAAATCAATTGATTTTAAAGCAACTTTATTATTATTTCCACGAACTCTTCTTGTTATTGTTTGTTGAGCTCCATTAACTGCCTCGTTTGGATATCTATCTATTTCATATTTTCTTCTAATTCTAAGTGGAACTCTTCTTCCTCCAGTTATTTTACTGGTTGCTAAATTTTCTACTGATTTTCTCACAAAAATTAGTTGAATCACTCTAATTTATACAAAACGCCAGAAATTAGCCTTAAATCACAAATTATCTATTTCTGATTTTGTTGTAATTTGTTGTGTTAAGTTTGTCTCTCCTCTAGTTGCTGTTTTTCTTATTTTAGAAAATAATCTTGATTTTAGATCTTCTACATCCCCTTGAATTCCAAAATATTTTTGGAATTTTTCAGTTGTTGTGTAAATTTTTAATCTACCTACATTTTGATGAGTAATGTAATCTAGTTGTCGTAATTCTTTTAGATGTAAATAAACTCCCGAACCTCTAGTTTCAACAAGTTGTTTTGATGCTATTGGTTGCATATATGCAATATATGATAATGTCTTTAAAGTTGCATTTGGTAAAACTGGTTTTGATGCATATTTTTTGACTGTTGAACTGTATTCTGGTTTTAATTGCATTACATATGATCCATCTGGCAATGTTGTAATCTCCAATGCTTTGAATACCGTTTTTGTTTTTTTCATAATTGTCTCAAGTAATTCTAATGTTTTTGTTCTTGATTCTGTGCCTGATGCTCTGATTATATCTTCTATTGTGAGAGGTCTTCCTGATGAATATAGTGCTGCCTCTATTCTTGCAGTTGCTTCATCTGTATTTTCAATTTTGACCATTTTTTCCTCTTATAAAATTAAGTTTTAAGAAACTTTCTCCATTTTTATTCAGTTGTTGTTTCTTCTCGTATGAGTATAATTTTGATATCGTCATCTTGTTGTTCTAAGTCTACCTTTTGATCTCTGGCTAAAAATAATGCTGCAAAGAAACATCTTATTGAATCAATTTGATCCAGATCCGCAATAATATTTTGTAGTAATCCAAATCCTGTATCTGTAATTTTTTTAATAATTAGATCCTCATATTTTCCAATAATGCTCTCTAGTGAAATAAAAAATTCTTGAAAGTCTGGTGCTTCAATTGGTTCTATTTCCAATTTTCTATTTCTTCTTGATTGCGGATTTGCTATTGTACCAATAAGATTTTGTAGTAATCCTAACAGATCATCTAATGAAACTGGGTAAGTTGATTCATGCCTATAGGGAATATCAATTAATTCTATATCCACATCTGTTCTTTGGAATATTGGTTTTTTCTCCATAGCTGCTCTTTGTAATGCAAAAATACTTTCAACCTTCATTCTGTAAATTAATGACGATGATAATGCTGCCATTCCTGCAACTTTAAGATCCTTTCTACCTGTTTTTTCTAGAATCTTTGCTAATAAATTTAAAATTTGAATTAGATCTATTTCCCAAACATCTTTTTTTCCAATTGCTTTTGGATCAAATAATATATTGATTGGTTCTTGTGCAATACTGTTTGGTGTTTGAGATTCACTCACAGCTTCAATGACGCATTAATCAATAATATCTAATGGCTTTACTTTTTTCTTACTTCCAGTCAACTCTTATATTGTAAAGATTAATTTTTTTCATTATGAAATCTGCAAGAATAACTGCTCCTAACGAGCCTCTCTCAGTGCATGAATTTGAAACTCCAAAACCTGAAGGAGAACAAGTATTGATTAAAGTTCGTTCTGTTGGTGTATGCCATAGTGATTTACACCTGTGGGAAGGCGGTTATGATCTTGGTGATGGTCAATTCATGAAAGTTACTGATAGGGGAGTAAAATATCCCGTAACTCCTGGTCATGAAATTGTTGGCACAGTTGAGGATGTTGGTAGTAATGTTTCAGGTATTGTAAAAGGTGACATGGTACTTGTTTTTCCTTGGATTGGATGTGGAAATTGTCCTGCATGTAAAGTTGGAAATGAGAACTTATGTGATACGCCTAGATCATTGGGTGTTTTTCAAGATGGCGGATATTCTGATTACGCTTTAATTCCAAATTTTAAATATTTAGCAAAACTTGATGGCGTTGATCCTGATGCTGCAACATCACTTGCATGTTCTGGATTGACTGCATACACAGCAATTAAAAAAGCCAATAGTAATTCACCTGAATTTCTTGTTATTGTTGGTGCTGGCGGTTTGGGATTGATGGGTGTTCAAATTGCTCATGCTATTACTGATGCTAAAATTATTTGTGTTGATCTTGATGAACAAAAATTAGATACTGCAAAAGAAATGGGTGCTGATTTTACTGTTAATTCTAAAGATTCTGACGTTGTTCAAAAAATTATGACTATTTGTAATAATAAAGGTGCGGATAGTGTAGTTGATTTTGTTAATGCTCCACCAACTGCAAAACTTGATTTTGCGGTTTTGAGAAAAAGAGGAAATTTAGTTCTTGTTGGATTATTTGGTGGTTCTATTGAATTATCTTTGGTAACAATTCCTCTAAAATCAATTACAATACAGGGTGCATATACTGGAAATTATGATGATATGGTGGAATTACTTTCACTTGCACGAAAAGGTATTCTTAATCCTATTATATCTAAAAGATACACTCTTCATGAATGTAATTCTGCATTAAATGATCTTAAAGCAAGAAAAATTCTTGGACGTGCTGTAATTAATCCTTAATCTAAAATTCTAAAATTTTTATGATTATTTGATTATGCTTGATGAAATTTCTTTTGAATTCTATTTTTTGATTTTTTTTAAAAACCTCACAAGTTATATGGTAACTTAGTTTAATTATCATATGGGTAAGCGACAAGTAAAAAATGAAAGTGCTTTAAAGGAAATGCGTCTTCCTGAAGAGGGTGAAATATTTGGTAGAGTGCTAAAAATGATGGGAGGAGAAAATGTTATGATAAAATGTGATGATAATCTTACCCGAAGAGGAAGAATTAGAGGTAAATTAAAGCGTAGAGTTTGGATTAGAGATAATGACATTGTAATTATCGCTCCTTGGGATTTTGACAAAGACGGACGTGGAGATATTGTTTGGAGATTTACATTACCTCAAGTGGAATGGCTAAAAGACAATAACCACATTGCAAAAGATTTCTAGTTTCTTGATATAACTTAGTTAATATAATGAATATAATTCACCAGACTTAATGGAACAAGGTACCGTAAAATGGTTCAACCGCACTAAGGGCTTTGGTTTTATCGAAAGAGAAGGTGGAGACGACATGTTCGTTCACAAATCTGACGTTGATGGATTTATCAACGAAGGCGATAAAGTCGAGTTTGTAATCGGTGAAGGACAAAAAGGCCCAGCAGCACAAAAAGTCAAAAAAATACAGTAGGAAATTTAAGTTTTTTAATTAAGATTTCATCTATTTTTTCTAGTCTACTTTTTTTATTATCTCAGAAGTTTGTGGTCCCGCGGGAATGAATTGAACATTCGACAACCCGGTTTCTGTATGCCTGATATGCTGTTTTTCGGTCAGCCATCTTAAGCCAACAACTACAGCCGGAAGCTCTACCAGGCTGAGCTACCACGGGACAAAAATTATGAATGTTAATGCTCTTAAAAACTATAGTGTTTTTTTTAATATTCATTTTATATATGGATAAATACTTTTAAAAATTTCCAATAACATAATGTCTAAATTAAAATTAACTTATTCTGGATATGTATGTGCTCCTTATCTGCACAATCGTGATTCACTTGAACTAAAAGAATCTTGGGCTAATTCTAAAAATATTGAAAAACTATTTTTTGTTACAGGTAGTTTTTCTAATGATAGTCAATCCTATTTCTCCACATTTGCTAATCATTATTTGCTAGCTAAATTCAAAGATAATACTATAATTGAAAAAGAATTATCTAATCATATTCAAGAAAAAACTTCATTTGTATTTGGAATCAATGATGAACTTTTTGAAAGAGATGTTTTGGGTCATACTAATTTTATTTCAATATACTATTTCGAATATAGTGAAGATGATAAAGATCTAATAGAAATTGCAAATCTACTAGTAAAAAGAGAAAAAATTGAAGTTGCTGGACTTGCAAGCATGACTACTACTTGTTCTATTCCATCAAAATTTACTTTTCCTTATTCTAAAAATATGGTTGTGATTGAAGTTGCTAGTGAAAAAAGTCATCAAAGTGTAAAAAAATACTGTGATCAAACACAACGTGATGTTACGCGAAAGGGATATAAAATATCCAATTTATTGAGTCTTTCAATTCTTGATAAGCTAAAGTAGAAGTTAAATATTCGAGCAAAAACTGTTTTTTATGAGTAAACCATCTGATTTGGGGTCATTAAAAATCGGTTCTTACATTTTACTTCCTCACACTGACCAACCAAGTGGAGAACCTTGTAAAATAATTGAATATGATACATCAAAACCTGGAAAACATGGTGCTGCAAAAGCTAGAATAGTTGGTCAAGGTATCTTTGATGGAAAAAATAGACCTCATGTAGGTCCGGTCAGCATGCAAATTCACATTCCGATGATTAACAAGAGAGTTGGACAAATTATTTCAATTAATGGCGATACCACACAAGTTATGGATTCTGAAACCTTTGAAACAATCGATATTGGTATGATTGATGATGAAATTAAAGGAAAAATAGTAAATGGACTAAATGTTGAATATTGGGTTGTAATGCAATACACAAAAATTATGAGTATCAAAACCGGTTAGATTCATAATTTTACAAATATTCTTAAATTTTGATTTGATTATTGTGTTTAATCATAGCACTAAAATCATATGTATAATAAACTATTTTAGATGCTGATGATTATTGGAAAAGCCGTCTGATTTATGATGACGATTATGAGTATTGAGGCATCTCTTTTAATAAATTCTAGAGTTTTATTAGATTGATTTTTTTAATTAAACTATGAAATTAGCTTGTCTTTTTTCTGGCGGAAAGGATAGCACATATGCTATTCATCTTGCTAAAAAACAAGGTCATGATGTCGTATGTTTACTATGTGTATTCCCAAAATCCGAAGAAAGTCATCTTTTACACTATCCCAATTTAAAATGGACTGAGTTACAATCAGTATCACTGAAAATTCCACAATTAATTATTCATTCTAATTCTGATGAAATTAATGATGAATTAATTGCTATAGAAAAATTATTACAAAATGCAAAAGATGAATTTAAAATTGACGGATTAGTTCATGGAGGAATTAAAAGTAAATTTCAAAAAGAAAAATTTGAAAATCTATGTACAAAATTGAATTTGATTTCTATTGCTCCATTATGGGATCTTGAGCCAAAAAAATACATGAATGAATTACTTGATTCTAATTTTCATTTTATGATGATTACTGTTTCTTCTGATGGATTAGATGAACAGTGGTTGGGAAAATTAATTTTAAAATCTGATATTGAAATTTTAAATAATTTATCTGATAAATTTGGATTTAATTTAAATTTTGAAGGTGGAGAGTCTGAAACTTTTGTAATTGATTGTCCTCTTTTTTCTAATCCCATTAAAATTAATAAATTTACAAAAAATTGGGATGGGTATAGAGGAAGGTTTGAAATACTAGACGCGGAGTTAGATTTCAATGCTTGATGGTTTAAAAAATAGTTTAGGTGAAGCAATCAAAAAAATTCTTAAATCTTCAGGCATAGATGAGGAGTTAATTAAGGATCTTTGTAAAGATGTTCAAAGAGCACTATTAACCTCTGATGTTAATGTGAGATTAGTACTTGATATTACTAAAAGATTAGAAGAACGTTCGTTAAATGAAATACCTCCTCCTGGACTTTCACGTAAAGATCATATTGTTAAAATCCTATATGATGAATTATCAAAATTACTAGGAAGTGAATCTAATTTTAATTTTATTCCTGGGAAACAAAATAAAATTATTCTACTTGGAATTCAAGGAAGTGGAAAAACTACTGTTGCATCAAAACTTGCTAAATTTTTAACTGGGCAGAATCTAAAAGTTGGTGTTGTAGGTGCTGATACATATCGACCAGGTGCTTTGGTTCAACTTAAAATGATGTGTGAAAAATCAGGGGTTGAAGTTTATGGTGAAGAAAATAATAAGGATTCTCCAAATATTGTTCAAAATGGATTAAAGCATTTTGCTAGTCAATCTCTTAATGTAATTATCATTGATACTGCAGGTCGACATAAGGAAGAACATGATTTGCTTGAGGAGATGAGTAGAATTAATAAAGTTGCTGAACCTGATTTAGCTTTACTTGTAATTGATGGAACTATTGGCCAGCAATGTTTCAATCAAGCTGAAGCATTTCATAAAACAATTCCAGTTGGCGGTATTATAATATCCAAATTGGATAGTTCTGCAAAAGGCGGTGGTGCACTTGCAGCATCTGCTGCAACTGGTGCTCAAATAATGTACATTGGTACTGGCGAACGAATTGATGATTTAGAAAAATTTTCTCCAACTAGATTTGTTGGTAGATTACTTGGAATGGGTGACATTCAAGCAGTATTAGATTTAGCAAAAAGATTAGAAAATGAAGGTGATGATGTTAGAATGAAACGAATTTCTAGCGGAAAAATGAATATGGATGATTTCTTTTATCAATTAGAGGAGGTAACTAAAGTTGGTTCATTGAAAGGACTTCTTGATAGTATGCCTGGAATGTCTGGTATGGTGAAGGAGGATCAAGTTGATCAAATGGAAGGAAGAGTTTCAAAATGGCGATACATAATTCAAAGTATGAATAAAGACGAGAAAGCAGATCCTGATTTACTTAACTCCTCTAGAATAAAACGAATTTCACGTGGTTCTGGATGGCCTGAAGGAGAAGTTAAGGAATTACTCAAAAATTATAAAAATTCTAAGAATTTAATGAAGGCTTCAAAAGGTCGTCAAATGCAAGGTACTCTTAGAAAAATGGGTTTGGGATAATTTTTTAAATCTATTTTTAAAAATGTCTAAGTACCAAAAAATTATTCCAGTAGCTAGACAAATTCTAAAAAAACATGAATTATGTGATCATTGTTTAGGTAGATTATTTTCTAAACAATTACATACTTTTTCAAATAAACTTCTTGGTAAAAAATTAAAGAAAAATTTTAAACCCTTTCAACAATGTTTTATTTGTAAGAATTTATTTGATAATTTAGATTATTTTTTAAAAATTATGCTTGATTCTGAATGTGATTATTCTTATGATACATTTAGTGTTGGAACTACTGTTAAACCATCTATAATTGATAGGGATGATTATATTCGATCACATTATAAATTAATGGGAATTGATAGTGTAAAAACTGATATTACAAAAGAACTGAGTAAATCTTTTTCTAAAAAAACAAAAAAAGTAATTGACTCTATTGATCCTGAAATTACCTTCCTGTTTAATTTAAAAAATGAATCTTGCCAATTACGCTCAAAATCTATTACTTTTTCTGGTAGGTATGTAAAAACATTTAGAGGAATCCCACAAAAACAAAAATCTTGTATAAATTGTAGCGGCAAGGGTTGTAGTACTTGTCAATTTCACGGTATTTCCAATTTTGATAGTGTTGAGGGAATAATTTCTCGATACATTTTTAAAAAATTTGGTGGTACAACTGCAAAATTTACTTGGATTGGTGGTGAAGATAATTCTAGCCTAGTTTTAGGTAATGGTAGACCATTTTTTGTCAAACTTCAAAATCCTAAGAAACGTAAATCAAAATCCACATCACTTAATCTTGATTCTTTAATTCTCAGAAATTTCAAAATTATTGATACATTTCCTAAAAACCCAATAAAGTTTAGCTCATTAATTCAAATGGAAATTTCTTCTAAAACTACTATTTATTCAAAATATCTTAAAACACTAAAAAATATTCTTAATGATCCAGTTATTGTTTATGATAAATCTGGAAAACGTTTTGAAAAACAAGTCTTTTCTATAGATTATAAAAAAAATTCATTACATAATTTTTCTTTATCTATCCGGGTAGAAGGTGGATTACCTACTAGACGATTCATTGAGGGTGGAGATGTTACTCCTAATCTTTCTGAACTTCTTAATTGTAAATGTAAGTGTATTGAGTTTGATTTTCACAGTATTGATTTACAATGGTAACAAATAACTACTCCCAAATATCGTAAATTTACATGCCAATGAGAAAAAAAGGTAAACATCAAAGACATGCTGATCAAAAAGCAAATACTCGTAAAGTAAAGAAAGCAAAGTCTGGAAAACCAAGATCTTCATAAAATCAACGTTTTTACACTAAATTAATTGAGAATTCATGTTGGATCCCTTAGTACGTTTTAGAGATGCACATTCTAAGGGACTTATTCCTGATGATGTTTATGATTTAGTCTTGAAGCGTTTTTCTATTACTGTTGATGGAATAAATCGAATAGAAAAGGCATCCGGAATTCAATATCCAGTTGCATATGTAGAGCCGTCTGTTGTACTTTCTGCAAATCATTCCAATTCATTTGAGTATGGTATTCTTTTTGCTAGAACTATTCCTGTTGTATTTGAAGAAAAATTTCAAGTTGTAATTCAAATTTCTGCTCCCCTAGTTGCTTATGGATTAAAAGGTACAATTCATGCTATTTTAGCTCATGAATTTTTACATTTTTTAGAATTAATTAGAAAAATTTCAAAAATGGAATTACTTTCTGATGAAATTTCTGGAAATTTATTTGAAAGTGCATATAGTGATGAAACAAGATTATTTGAACCACGAGTTGTTTTTAAAGATATAACGTTGTTAAATCACATTACTAAGAAATTCCCTGCTGGGTTTCGTGATTATAAACTTGAGAATAAAGTGATAAAATTTTGGGCTGATAGAAATTTACCTAAATCTAATATCCCGTTAGATTCTAACAATGTAAAATTGTCTATAGAATCTTTAGCTAAGATTAAACTTGACTCTAAGTTTCTTACAAAAATAAAACAATTGGAAGAAAAAAGCTTTAAAATACGTAAAAAAAGATTATATTAATTCTAATTTATGTAAAATATTTTTTTTATTGTTTAAATTCTGTTAATCCACATTTTCCACATGTGTTTCTATCTTTATGTTCTGACATGAATACTCCCTTTCCACATCTTGAACAATTTTTTCTAACTCGAGTAGATTTGTCCCCATTAATTTTAAAATATGCATAAACTTTTGGACTAGAACCTTTTTTACCTTTGTTAGCTTTTTTTACTGCAGGCATTATTCTGTTTTTCCCTCTCCACCTGCTGCTTTTTCAGCTTCAGCAATTTTTGCTTTAATTTTTTCTACTCTAGCGACAATGGTTGGGTTGATGTGCTTTTTTGCTAATACTTCATCATCATAAACATAGAAAATTCCAGTTACTTTTGACATGCCAACATGAGTTTTCAATCTCATAGGAACTACAACTTTACCATCCAACTTGAATTCCTTTGTAATCATATCTGTTGCTTCCATGGTCCTTAATTTACCACTTATTCCTGCAAAATCACAAGTTAATTCTCTTCTAGATAAGAAGATATTATTGACATCTGAAATTGTCTGAATAATTGACATGTATCCAAAATCCTTTGTATATTTCATATAAACCTAGTTGAACTTACATAAGAAATTTAAGAAAATAGTTTCTATTAATTACGTGGAAAGATATCTAATTCACTTAAAAAATGAAAAATATGTCCCAATAAATTCACGTGAAATTCTTCATCAAGCTAGAGATCTAATATTTGGAATGAATGCACATGTCAGGCTTGCTAGAATTGCTACAACTTTCATTGAATTTGATGTGGCTATTGAAACAGACGACGTAAACATACTTGTTAAAAAATTATCTCCTATAGGGGATTTAGATAATATTCGTCATGTAGTTGAAGAAAAAATTGAAATGGATCAAGGTATTAAAGATGGAATTTTTTATTTTAATAGTGAAAGATTTTGGGAATGCCATGAATCTTTTGAAGCTGTTTGGAAACAATGTTTTGGTCGTGAAAAAGAATTGGTTCAAGGAATAATATTGGTGGCTGTTGCATTTGCACATGCTCAAGAAAATGAATTAAGTATTGGTGTTGCAATGTTAACTAGAGCTTTAGAAAAATTAGGTAGTTCACCATCTATGTATCATTCAATTGATGTTGAAAGAATTAGGAAAAAATCTGTTGAAATGCAAAAAATTAATGATTTGGTTTTATTTGAGATCTAATTAATTGTAAAGATTTTGTAACTACCTCTGAACCTTGGAGTAATCCTATACTTCCTTTTTTTGCTTGTTTTTCAGTCATTCTTGTTGTACCATCATTTTTAATAAAATCTGCTGAAACTACAACTGGTACTGGATCATCACTATGTCCTTTATTGATACATGGAGTAGAATGATCTGCTGAAATAATTATTGCAACTTTACTTGAATCAATATTTTCTATAAGTGTTTTAAAAAATCTTTGATCAATTTCTTCTATATTTTTCATTTTACCTATGGCATCTCCATCATGACCAAATTCATCTGGTCCTTTAAGATGAACATAAATTGCATTATGTGTTTCCATTGCTTTTGCAGCAACATTTGCTTTTTCTTCATAGTCAGTTAAACCTCCTGCTTCAAATGCTTCCATTTTAAGAACTTCTGAAATTCCAAGTTCCACTGGCATATCAACTATACATGAAAATTTCATTTGATGTTTTTGATTAATTGGTATTACATCTGGGTATTTGTTACCCGCATCTCTAAGTAAAATACAACTTAATTGTTTTTTATTTTGTTCTTGGCGTTTTTTATTTATTGCACTCTCTTTCATAATTTTTATTGATTGTTCTGAAAATTCATTTACTAATTTTGCTGTAACTTTAGCACTGTCATTATCTTCTAGGGGTAAACATTTTTCAATTTTTAAAAAATCACCTACTGCTTTTGCAACTCCCATACCGCCTATGTTGGTATATGCTGGATCTGTGTTTGTAATTCTTGATGATAATTTTTTATTTGTGCATCTGATTCTAACTGTAACTCTGTGACCAATAGTTGGGGCAACTACAATTTTGGTATCTGGAATTGAAAATTTAATTTTTTGTTCTAATTCTTTTGCAATTCCATCTGCATCTTCTTTTTCAATATGTCTGCCTGCACGTCTATCTATAATCACCTCTTCTTTATCTAATGTTGAATAATTTCCTCTTAATGCCAAATCTCCATCTTTAAAATCAATTCCAATTCCTATTGCTTCTATTACTCCTCTGCCTACATAATCTACATGTTCAAATTTGTAACCTAACATGTTGAAAACCGCAATATCTGATTCTGGCGCAATCCCTTTTCCAACTGAAATAACTTCTCCAATTGAACCATTTCTTGCAATTTTATCTAACGTTGGTGTATTTGCAGCTTCTAAGGGTGTCTTTCCATCTAAATCTGGATGTGGGAGATCTCCTACCCCGTCTAAAAGAACATAAATCACATGTATGTTAAAATTATCCATTTAAACTCTGTTTTTCCAAACTCCTGATCTCTGTTTTAAATCTTGCAATTTATTTACGATCATTTTTTCTATTTTCTTTGGAAATTCTATGTTAAATTAAAAAATAATTTTTCTTTTTTGTTTAATCTTTTTTTCATTTGATTTTAGTAAACATTTTAACATACACAAACTTTCAGTTACCATTATGGGTGATATGCGTAAAGATTATGTTTCTGAGCGTTTCATGATTGTTTCCAAAAAAGATGGAAAGATCATTGATTCTAAAAAAAATCCTTTTGCTCCTGGAAACGAATCCATGACCAATCCTTCAGTTTTGTCTCTTGTTGAAAAAGATGGAATGTTACAGCGTCTTCAGGACAATGATAATGATTTTGTTGAAGGTTGGTCTATTCGTGTTTTTGAAAGTAAAAATCCTATTGTTTCTAATGAAACTGAAAATTCTTACACTGAAAAACCATTTTACAGTGAACCCGCATATGGATATCATTATGTAATAGTTGCATCTCCAAATCCAAAAGATACATTTGCAACAATTGAGCCAGAACAATGGTCTAACGTTTTAGTTGTTGTGCAAGATAGACTGAGGTGGCTTTATACTCAAAAAGGTGTAACATATGTTTCAGTTTATGGTGATGATGGTGAACTTGCTGGTAATACTAATCCTCATCCTCATCTGAATATTCTTACTCTCTCTATGATTCCTCCTATTATTGATGCTGAGACTGAGGCATCTCATAAAATCTTGAATGAAAAAGGTGTTTGTCATATGTGTCAAACCATTAATGAAGAATTAAGCGGACCTCGACAAATTCTCCAAACTGATGGATTTATTGCTTTTTCTCCTTGGGCTCCTTCATATCCCTATGAGTTTTGGATTTCTCCAAAAAAACACTCTACAAGTTTTTCAAAAATTACTCAAAAAGAAATTAATGATTTATCTCTGATTTTAAGAGCAACTTTGGGTGGACTAACAAAAACTATTAAAAATGTTGCATACAATTTAGTTTTCCATCTCTCTCCTGAAAAGAAAAATACTCGACAAATTCATTGGCACATTGAAATTTATCCTATCACTAAATCCTGGTCTGGATTAGAACGTGGATATGGTATTTTCTTAAATGATATTTCCCCAGAAGAGGCTGCTGAAAAATTAGGTGTTACATGTAGAAAAGAATTAGCTAATCTTGTTGGTATTATTTAATTTCTGAATGGTTTATTTATCAAATCCATTTACTCTGGGTTATGGCAATTGAAAAATGGCTTGCAGTAACTAGTGTAGCTCTTTTTACAATGTTTGCTGGTGAAATGATTTCTGTATATAATTTTATGAATACGGTTCCTGAAGATGCTGTAGTTGCACAAGGTTTTGAACCCGATCCAAAATTAATTCAATTCGTCTCAATCGGCGTTGCACCAGCTGGAATTTTAGCTGCAGTGGCTTTTATCATGTCTAGGAATTATGGGTCTAAACAAATTGGAATTTTAATTATTGTTGGCGGAATAATTTTGCTTGTAGGTAATATTATTTCATATTCTATGATTGATTCTATTCGAGATAGTTATTTGACTGATGCAGTAAAATATCTTCCAATCCTATTTACCATATTGTCTGTACCTGTTATGGCTGTTGGTGTCTCATTAATTCTAAAACGTAAAAAACGTCCAAAAAAAGAATTTTTCTAGATGTGATCAAATCTTAGTTCATTTGAGTGTTGTTTGAATCCAATTCCTTCATAGAATACTTTTAGATCATCTGAACAATCTAGGATTGTTTTATAACATCCGTGATTTTTTGCAAGTTCTAAAACATATTTGATAATTTTTTGACCTATTTTTTTATCTTGAAACTCTTTGGTTACTACTACATCTTCTATATGTCCTACAATTCCTCCTTGATGAATAAATTTAGGCTCAATTAAAAGAGTTGTAGATCCCACAATTTTTTCATTTATTTCTGCCACAACTATAATGTGTTTTGGATTTGACTTAATTTGTTTAAATATTTCCATTGCTTTGCTCTCCGTCATACTGCTAGTTTCTCTTAACGTATCTAATGCTTCTAGAAATCCTTTTTTGAAATCATTTTCTTCTAATTCTCTTATAATTAGTTCATTCATTTCTAATTTTTCCATTTTTTTTATTGTATTCTTCACATGCTTGGTTGTATGATTCTTTGTTTCCTATATCTATAAATCCGTTTTTTGTAATAAAACTGTCAACCACTTTTTTTTTATTGATTGCTTTCTTTATTACGTCATCCATTCCATATTGTTTATTTTTTGGAATTAAATTGAATATTTTTGGATTCATTACATAACAACCCATATTCACATTTGCTTTTATTTCTGGTTTTTCATTCCAATTTAACACTCTTCCATTTTTAGATGTTTGAATTACTCCATAAGGTAAATTTGTTTTAAATTCATTTAAACTGATTGTGACAAATGGTTTTTTTCTCGAATGTTGTTTTATCATAGTTCTTAGATTAAAATTAAAAATTGAATCTCCATACAGGCAAACAAAATCATCTTGAATAAATTTCTCAGCTGTCTTCAATTGACCTGCTGTAGCTAAAGGCATATCTGATATTGCATATTCGATTTTAACTCCAAATTGCTTTCCATCCTCAAAATAATCTTGAATTGATTCTTTAAGATAACTTACACATAGAACAATTGATTTAACTCCAGCTTTTTTTGTCCAATTTATTAGATGTTCTAGAATTGGTTTTTCTCCAATTGGTAACATGGGTTTAGGTTTATCATTTGTTAATGGTCTTAGTCTTGTACCTAATCCTCCTGCAAGAATTATTGCTTTCACAAACATTATTTTGAATTTGAGTATTTATGTTCAAGGATAAACTTGTCTTCTTTTTTAAATAATTTTTAAGATTTTTTTTACGACTGCATCTGGGGTTTCACCAAATACTATAATCATTGGTTCCTTTCCTATATCTCCTTTATGAAAAATTATATCTGGTGGTTTTTTTGCATTTTTAATAGCATTTTTAATGCCCCATTCTATAGTTGAACCATTTTTTTTTACATTTTTTGGTTCATGATTTCTGTCATAATCATATGTAGTTAATTGAGATTTTTTTATTTTAGAAATTGTTTCCTCTTTATATTTTAGATTTATTGCAGATTTAATTTTTATATATTTTTTATTGACTACTAATAATGCAGTTGCAACATGTTTTGATCCTCCATATTCTAAATTACCTGCAATAACTACTTCTTTTCCCGCTTTAACAATTCTTCCTGAAATTCCAAGCACATCTTGAATTGATTTAGGTTTTTGTCTACAATATACAAAATTTGTTTGACATTCTGGTATATTTTGAAAAATATTTTTTATTTTAGTAAATTCATTTATTGAAATTAACAATTCATTTTTTATTTTATCTTCTTTAATTATATTTGTAATTGGAATTCCTTTTCCTACTTTTTGTGAATTTTTAATTGAATCCAATGTAATTTTTTTAGCAAATTCTAATGCTTCTTTTATACTTCTATTTTTAACAATTGCATACAATGCTGCTGCTGAATGAATATTTCCGCTCCCTCGATTTATTTTAGAAATTTTTTCATCCACCAGAAAATATTTTTTATTTTTTTCTAAAACAAAATCTGATATTTTTTTATCTCCTGTTTCTATTCCTGTTATGACCACATTTTTTGCTCCCATTTTTTGAATCATTTTGGCAATTTTTTCAGGCGTATTTTTAAAATTAATTTTACTTTTTGTTAATATTTCTGCCTCAAACTTGTTAGGCGTAATAATTGTAGCAAGAGGTATTATCAATTTTTTAAAATCAACAATAGCTGATTTTTCTATAAGCATTCCGCCTGTTGTGGATTTAATTACTGGATCAACTACAATAGGTATTTCTAATTTTTTCAGATATTGATGAATTGTTTTTATAATTTCTGAATTATATAACATTCCAATTTTTATTCCATCTATTTTAAAATCTTTCATTATTGATTCTAATTGATTTTCTAAAATTTTTTTTGATACCGGTTCCACCATTCCAAAATTTGATGTATTCTGTCCTGTGATTGCTGTAATCACTGTTAACCCATACACATTAAATGTTGAAAATGTCTTAACGTCACTTTGAATCCCTGCACCTGCTGATGGATCTGAACCACCTATTGATAATAAATTCACATCCTTTAGTACAAGTCAGCACTAATCTATTTTTCTATTCTTCTCTTTTTTTAATTTATAAAATGATATATGTTTTATAGTTGAATGTTTTTTTTATTTTATGAGTAAACTTCCTTTGATTGATGACTCAATTCCAGATCAATTTCAATGTACAAATTGTTTACTTCCTATGCAATATCAAGAAAAAAAAGATAGAAAATTTCTTTGGCAGTGTTTTAAATGTGGAAAAAAAATTTTTGTTTCTGAAAATATGGATAATAATATTGAAGAAACTTGGAGTCCTCCTAGATAATGAATTTTTCTAAAAATAATTCATCACAATCTAAAATTTTTGAATTAAATTATTATCAATCTTAGTTTTTTTTCAACCTAAAGTACTTTATAGAGTTTCTAAATTTCGAAAACTTTTTTTAAATTCATCTGATTCTAATGTATTATTGAGCCTATTTTGAATAAAATTTTTAAAATTAAATTCGAAAACTTTATTCTTGAAAATAAATTTGATTATAATTAACAATCTTAAGTTGCGGTCTATTTTATACAATTATTAGAGCAAAATTCATCTTTGATACTATGAAATTCTCTTGCACAATGGATGCATTCTCTAATTGTTTTAATACCCATGTTAGTTTTTTAAAAATATAGTACTTGATTATTTTATTAATATACTGTTAATTTCTATAAACCCTATTTTTTAAATTAATTTGACGATTGTTTAAATCA
>SXGT01234817.1_pt1 | contig 26135 bp, 16 predicted proteins | sample 3176221 | NCBI WGS metagenome assembly SXGT01 (sample SAMN11356862, study PRJNA531348) | freshwater metagenome | isolation source: freshwater sample F1-120 | place: China: Fuxian Lake, Yuxi | collected 2017-12-25
AGACCTCCTGCTCGATCATCAGCTTCTCGCGCTTCTCGGCATCACCTTCTGTGTCTTCATAGCGCACAAGGCGCAGCAGCGCCTTCAGCGAGGCGGCATAGGTCGCGCCGCGCATCTGGCATTCCTGCACGCTGTATTTCGGCGGCGTGAACGAGTAGTTGTCGAACTCGAGCACCGTCGAACCGTCCGGCGACGCGATCGGAAAGACGTCGTTGAATACTTCCTGTAAGCCGACGCTCTTGCGTTCGCTCGGCGGCGTGTCCCATTGCAGAAAATCGCCGTAGGAGCGGGTCTGGATTTCGATGAGGTTGGGGAGTTCGACCGGATCGGCGATCACTCCCAGGGACGGACGATCGACTGGACTCTTCGGCGCGACAGCCATGCACGCTACCTCTTTGGTTGAAAGACAGAACTCCCCCGCAGGAGAGGACATAGAAAGGTCACATTGAGAAATTAAAGATGGAGCGCTTCACGCGGTTGATCGGTCAGGGGACACCTGTCCCCCGCAGACATTTTCTCGGCCAAGCCGGTAGATTACAAAATAGAAGAGGTAGATGTCAACAATGAAATGATCGCCAGACGTGGAGGGCTATATAAAAGTCATAACTTGTTTTATATCAATAAGTTATGGACTAATCCGAAGATTCGTCGTCTTCCTCCGGCTCAGACTCCTCCGATTCGCTCGGATTTACCTCTTGTCCAGCCGTATCCATGACCTCTTCGGCAACATAAATCGGGCAGCGCGTGCGTACCGCGATCGCAATGCCGTCGCTCGGGCGCGAATCGACCCGGACCAGTTGCTCAATTTCACCTGCAGCGTTTTTTTGGCTGAGGTTGAGGTGTGCGTAAAAAGTGTCGTTCTCGAGTTTATAGATCGTGACTGATTCCATCTGCGCACGCAGGCCAGCGAGGATATTGCACACCAGATCGTGCGTCATGGGCCGGCCCAGTTTTTCTTCGAGCAGGCCCACCTGAATCGCCTGCGCCTCGGGCAATCCCACGACGATCGGGAGCACGCGATCTTCGTGGCGCAGAAGAACTACAGGATGACTCTGCCCGTCATGGACACCAAGAATTTCGACCTCGAGCATGGCAGCGCGTCCTTATGTTGCGAGTGCGCATCATACGCCATCGGCTCGCCCGGCGCGATCCCGCCGGCGGGAAGTGCGGGAGTCTGCGCGCCTATAATGGTGCGGACGCCGGGGACTGCCAATGACGCTGGGACCTTGTAACGCGTGACGCTGCTGGATCGCTATCTGACACGGGCCATTCTGGTTCCGACGGCCGCCGCGTTTCTCGTGGTCTCTTTCATCATCGTGGCGAACGAGATGAAAGAGCAGATGTCGCGTCTCATCGTTCAATTTCTGACGGCCAAGGACGTGCTGATCCTCGGCGGTGCGCTGCTGCCTTCGCTGCTGCCCATGATTCTTCCCGCCGCCGTGTTTTTCGGCGTGCTTATGGGATACGGCCGGCTTGCCGAACGCGGCGAGATCACCGCTATCCGGTCTGCAGGTGTTTCCTTGGCGCGGATCGTGACCCCGGCGATCGCCGTGGGACTCGTCGCGACGCTAGGCACGATGGTGCTGCAGGACACGCTGTTGCCGCGTACGATGACGTATGCACGCAAAATGCTGCGCGAGGAACTTCCGAAACGCGCGACGCTGGACACGATCAGCCCGGGAGTGATGCATCCCTTCGGGGATTGGCGTGTGTACTTCAAGGATCGCAATCCCGCTGCGCACGAACTGCGTGAGGTGGTTGTCGTGCGCCAGGAACCCGGCCAGGGAGCAGTCGTGTATCACGCCGAATCGGCAACCGCCTCGATGGACGATTCCGGAGCGACCCTACTGTTGGGTCCCGGCTACTGGGTGTCGCCCGATGGCATTCGCGCATCGTGCGAATCGGTACTGCTCCATCTACCGTCCCCGATACCGGCTTCTGGAAACGCAATTTCGCTGGCCAGCAGTTCGTTAGTTCAGCTTAGCGAAGAGGAACTATCGTTGTCCGCCGAGTTGTTGCGTTCCAAATCGTTGTCGATCGAAAAGAAACTACGCCGTGCGCGCTCCATGATCGCCGAACGACTCAGCTTGCCTTTTGCCGCGGTGTTATTCGCGTGCGTGGGCGCTCCCATGGCTGCAGAGAGCGCTCGATCTCGCCGGGGCGGGCGGCAGCGCCTGCTGGCGGCAGGGCTCATTCCTGTTTTCGGCTATTACTTTCTGCACACGGCCTTGCAGTCAGACTCGCTAAAGCCCCTCGGCGAGACGCTGCTACGAGCCTGGATACCCAATTTTCTGTTGGCCACAATCGCGGCCGCGCTGTTTGTGCGCGCCACGCGTGTGCACTAGGCCGATCCATGAAAATCCTCGATCGATATCTCGCCCGGAAGCTCCTGCTCGGTTTTCTCTTTGCCCTTGCGGCATTTGTCGGCTTGTTCGTGTTCGTCGATCTACTGGCGCACCGCCGGCCTTCCATATTGGAAAGCGAGATGCCCTGGATCACGGTGGCGCAGTACTACACCGCGATGCTTCCGCGGATGTTGGCGGAGTATCACTTCGCCGGATGCGCCGCGATGCTGGCGACGCTGTTCGTCGTGGGCACCTGCGCTCAGCGAAACGAACTTACCGCTGCGCTGGCCGGCGGCGTGCCGTTGTTTCGCCTGATGCGCGCGCCGCTGGTCTTCGGAAGTGCCGCCTCATTCGCGCTCGTCGCCTTGTCGGAGTTTGTCGCGCCCGGCGCAGCGCGGCAGGCGCTGGCGATCGACCGGGAGTTCTTTGCCGGCGTCGGTTCGACGGACACGTATCGTGCGCCAGTAAGCTGGGCGAACCTCACCGGGGGCTGGTCCTGTCACGTGACCAAGTTTAACCGGCTGGCGCTCACCGGTGAAGAAGTGCTGATGCTCAATGTACGCGGCGGCACAGAAGAGCAGATTCGAGCGGCACGAATGTACTGGGATGATGAACAGCAGGTATGGATCTTCGAAGACGGCCTCTGGGCTGTTTTCTATCCCAACCAGGGTATGGCCGCGAACATGCGCCGAATTACCCACGAGCGTGCGCCGATCGTCGAGACGCCCGAGGTGCTGTTCGCGCCCCTCGAGGATCCAGCCCTCTGGACGCCGGAGAGCCTGCGGAGCATGCTTCAGTCAGCCAAAGCCCGCGGTGTTCCTTCCGAACCGCTGGCAGTGGAGTGGCACGGTCGGATGGCCCGGGGCGCCATGCCCTTTTTCATGGTCTGGATCGCGATTCCGCTGGCGGCGCGAATCCGGAAAAGCGGTCGCGCGCTGTCACTGGCAGTCGCCATCGGGCTCTGGCTTTTTTACTTTATGCTGGACGGCGCAACACAAACTCTAGGCCTCCACGGTCGTCTTGAACCATGGGTTGCGGTATGGACAACGAATGCGATCTTCGCCGTGATCGGCACCGTATTGTTTCGGCTTACTCCTCGATAGAACCACTTAACTCATTTGATTACAATAAGTTACGTCATTTGTTCAGAGCGTACCTTGCAATCAACAGAGCTCGCAAACCCAATCGTACGAAGCGTTTGCAGCGAAGTTAGGGGTCTGGTACACTTTCTCTGCAGGGGGAATTCCGGGTTTACGCACTAGGGGGGCTTTCGCATGAAACCCATCTCCGTGGGGGTAGTGTTCTGTCTATTCTTTTTTTCGGCAGTCGCCGATGAAGGGTCGTCTCTAAAACGGACGCCGAAAGGCTGGACCGTACCGCTGGAGCAGCTAGGCTTCAACGGCTCGTTAGAGCGTTTGCCCGAGCCGAAGAACTGGAAGGTCAAGCAGATCTCCAGCTTCGATCGCAGCGGCGGCAACGACGACGACAAGGGCGGCACGCCCATGGAAGGCGGCGGATTCATCCTCGCCGACCTTGAGGGCCCCGGTGTCGTCACGCGGCTCTGGTCGCGCAATCCGAGCGGCACCCTCTACATCTTCGTCGATGACGTCGAGCGCCCGCAGATCATTTCCGACTTCAAGGGTTTCTTCTCCGGCACTCTCGAGCATCGGAGTCCGGCCTTCAATCTCCAGGGGCCGCCATACGTCGGCTCCTCGTCGGGCGGGTACTATTCCTACATCCCGATTCCCTACGAGAAGCGTTGCCGCATCGCGGTAAAGACCACGGAACCCGGGTTGACCTACCAGGTCACCTACGCCGAACTGCCCAAGGACACGCCAATCCAGTCGTTCAACCTGTCGCTGTCGGAGGACGACGTGAGCTTCTTCCGCCGCTGGGAGAAGTCATGGAAGTCTGTTGCGATGCGCTGGCCGTCTGACGACGAGAAGCTGCGTAAGTCTCGGCATAACTACGGTCCGAAGAGCGACTCCACGGCGGTGACCTTAATCGGACCCGGCACCGTCTCCGAAATCGAATTGAAGCTGGAATCCGCCGATCCTGAAATCCTCTCCGGAACGTGGCTGTCAATTCGCTACGATGGAGAGAAAGAACCCGCTATTTTCGCACCAATCGGCGCCTTCTTCGGCGCGGCCGGCCAGGACACGGGCGATCACAGCAGCACCGTCGTCGGACGCATCGATGGTCGTATGTGGTGCCGTTTCCCGATGCCTTTCCAGAAGCAGATCGACATTCGCTTCGTGAACAAGTCGGACGAAATTGCCGACATTGCCTACTGGGTCACGTGGCGCGAGGGCGCCGCGGCCGATGCCGAGTACCTTCATGCGCGCCATGGCTCAAGCGTGACGGTTGAAGGCAAGCCCTTCATCGCCGCGAACATCGCCGGTCAGGGTCACTACGTCGGCACGACGATTTCCGCGAAGAACGCGGACTCGCTGACAATTCTCGAAGGCGACGATACGTTCCTCGTGGACGGTTCGCAGGCAGAGGCCTTCCACGGCACCGGCACGGATGACTATTTCAATGCCGGCTGGTACTTTGCGGACGGCGCGGCCTATGCTCCGACCCACGCGGTTACGCTCAAGGATGCGGAGGCGCCTGTGGCGTTCATGGCTTTCCGTAGCCACCTGACCGAACCGGTGCCGTTCTCGCAGTCATTCGTCTTTGAACTCGAACACGGCCCCCACAACGACCGTCCCGGCGTGACTTACGAAAGCGTGGCGTACTGGTATCAGTCGCCCGCCGCGCCGGCACAAAAGCTTGCAGAAAGCCGATAGGAACCGTGCCCTGTTCGACTTGCGAACAGACCCCCCACACGGCCAGACCGGACCATGCCGCCCTAAGGCGAGCGTGGTCGACGAGGAGGCAACGCACGTGAGCAGAATGATTCGTGCAGTACTGGTGGGGACCAGTGTCATGGTATTCGCCGGATGTGCCAGCGTGTCCGACACATCTCCACGGCTCTCCGTGGCGGCGGTAGAGGAGACCTGGGACTCCGCGGTGCCTGCGGGCAAGGAGCACTATCAGTTCGCGCCGCTTCCGCCCGCGGAAACCATTGCGCAGGATCTTGAACCCGCCGCTCCGCGATCAGCGGCCGAAATTCTTGCAGAAGCCGATTCCGAGTTTCAGGCGGTCAAAGAAGCGCAAGCCCTCGGCGACGACGCCGGGGCATACGATCACTATGCGCAAATGATGGATCGCCTGATCGAAGCCAAACTCGATGCCGGGACCTTCGCGCGCCTGCGCGAGCAGTACTCCAGTGAACTCAACAACGCCGACACGCTGGCCCGTATCTACGATCGCGCGCGCCCCGACCTGTTCACCGGGCCCGCGCTCGATGGCCAAGTCGAAGGCACCGCGGAGATTAACGCGCGCGTGCAGGCGGAGATCGAAGCCATCCAGCGCGCATATCCCAAGAGTTTCCAGGCGGGCCTGGATCGCAGCTACAAGTACCTGCCTTATGTGCGGACAAAGTTCGCTGAGGCGGGCCTTCCGGAAGACCTTGTGTGGCTCGCGATGGTCGAGAGCCAGTTCACGCCAAAAATCGATTCACGCGCGAGTGCATCGGGCATGTGGCAATTCATGAAAGGCACCGGCCGGCGCTACGGTCTGCGCAGTGATTGGTATCTGGACGAGCGCTACGACTGGCGCAAATCGACCGGCGCAGCCGTGCAGTACTTGTCCGACTTGTATGAAATGTTCGACGGCAACTGGCCGCTCGCCGTCACGGCCTACAACATGGGTGAAGGCGGACTTGAACGCGCGATTAAAAAGGCCGGCGGCGAAGACGATCTATGGCAGTTGCTCGAAGCCAAGAGCACCTCGGGCCGCATCAAGCTCGAATCAAAGCGCTTTTACGCGAAGCTCCTGGCCACCGCAATTGTCGCGAAGAATCCCGAGCAGTATGGTTTTGAATCACGTCCTCAAGCGGGCGAAGACACCGACCCAATTAAAGTGAGCGGCATGTACTCGCTGGCCGATATCGAGAAACAATCGGGCCTGGAGCGGGGCACACTGGCCAAACTCAATCCGCAATTTGTCCGTGGTTATACGCCGCCCTCCACGGACAGCATTCTTGCGGTGCCAACGGCCAATAACAGCCGCGTTATGACCGCGCTGGCCTCCATGCCGGAGCTCAAGGCCGGAACGCATGTGGTCCAGCGCGGCGAAACGCTTTCGCAAATCGCTGCGGTCTATCGAGTGCCGGTGAATGAACTGCAGAAGACAAACAAGATTTCATCTCCGAAAAACCTGCGCGTGGGCCAACGCCTCATTATCCCGGGCGGAGTGGTTGTAGAGGCCGATGAACGCATAGTAATGGCCAGCGCTACCGGCGCGCCCACGTATACCGTCCGCCGCGGAGACAGTCTCTCGCGCATTGCCGACAAGCAGGGGGTTTCGGTCAAGGACCTTCAGCGGTGGAACGGCCTCGGGTCCAGCACCACGATTCGTGCAGGCCAGCGGCTTGCCGTCGCGCCCGCACAGGAAAAGCCCAAAACGACGGAGCCCACCATCACGGCGTCCGCTCCGGCAGCGTCGAAGACGGTAACTGCGTCGACGGCGACAAAGCAGCCGGCCGGCGAGGTGGTGTATCACACGGTAAAGAAAGGCGAGTTTCCGGCCCAGATCGCCAAGGCCCACGGCGTGCGCGTGGACGATCTGCTGGCGTGGAACGGACTCACAAAGCGCTCGACTATTCAGATTGGCCAGAAATTGAAGGTCGGTGTTGAGGCGAAAGTTCCGTCCGCTGCTCCCGCGCAAAAACTCGCGACGGCCGCTCCTGCGGTCGATGCAGCAAAACCTTCGCACGTCGTCCGGCGCGGTGAGACCGTGACGTCCATCGCGAAGAAACACGGCGTGTCGACGGGTGATCTGCTGGCCTGGAATGGGCTGTCATCGAAATCAATACTGCATATCGGCGACACACTCGTGATTCAGCAGCCGGAACGCAAAGTCGCTGTGACTTCCGCGAATACCGATATGCAAGTCGCCAGGACAACTCCCAGCGGCACGGTCCGCCATGTGCACGTGGTCGCCGCCGGTGAGCGCGCCGCGGCGATTGCGGATCTCTACGATGTACCCATGGAAACGCTCTACGAATGGAACGGTTGGACGCGCACGCCGGTCCTTGGAGCCGGCGACGAAGTCGTCGTGTTTCAGCCCATTCGCTCGCAGGACTAAATCTTAGGCGATTGGGCTTGTTGGTCTCGTGCGATTGGCTTCCGCACAGATCGCATCGAAAAGCCGCGAGACTTCTTTGATGCCGTAGTCCTCGAAGTTCCGCGGGTTCGCCCAGAACTCGGCGAGACGTCCTCTGCCCTCGCGCTCATACATCGTGACCTTGATCATCATCTGTGCCTTGTCGAGCCCGCGCAGCAACCGCGCCTCCGGCGTCGATGCGGCAAGAAACTCGCGGTGATATTCGGCGTAGCGCCGATCGAGGCCGTTGAGTAACTGCTCCGTGATTGCCTGCTCTGCAACGTCTTTCGCTTCCCGCAGATGTGCATCCGCCGTCGGCATCGGGATATCCATCAGCAGCGACTCGCAGAGATCATGCGTGAGCGCCATCGACAGCAGCTTCCCGCGATCGTATTGCTCCGGATAGTGATCCGCGAAGAGTAACGCCATGAGCGAGACGAAATGGCTGTGCGCCGCGACGCTTTCCGGTTCGCACACGCCGCGCAGTACATAACCCGCGCGCCCGATGCGATCGAGGGGATGAATCGTTTCAAATAAGGCAATGATGCGCTGCTCAAAGGAAGGCATGGCGGCGAGTATGCCATTGCAATCCGGGGCCTTCCCACTCCGCCGGGATTGAGCGCGGCCCGAGACGCGTTATACACTGGTGCCCAAGGATGGCGGGCCGTGCCAGCGCCCGCTTTTTTGGCATTAGACAGGTTGGACAGGAGCAGCATAGGCATGGCAAAGGTCGTGTTCGAGGGGCAGACGCGCGATGTGGCAGACGGCACGCGCGTGCTCGATTCGTGTGAAGATATGGGTATGCCTTTCGGATGCACCGAGGGTATCTGCGGGACCTGCCGTTGCACCGTTGTCTCCGGCATGGAGAATCTCAGTCCCGTAAACGTCAAGGAAGAAGACATGGATTTGGAAGCGGGCGAACGGCTCGCCTGCCAGTGCACGATAAAATCCGGCACGGTCGAATTCACGATCGGCTGACGCGCCTCAGGAGTCCGTTGTGAAATTGCTCGCGCGAGTCCTCGCCGCCGCGGGCCTCCTTCTGTTCTCCTGCGCCTATGCTGAACCCTATGACGTGTTGCTCATCGGCGGCCAGGTATTGGACGGATCCGGCTCTGCCGCGTATCGCGCAGATGTCGCGCTGGACGGTGGCCGCATAGCCGCGGTCGGCAATCTCAGCCGGGCCAAGGCGGCGCGCGTGATTCATGCCGAGGGCTTGACGATCATCCCCGGCGCGATCGATCTTCACAGTCATGCCGATGGTGGCGGCGAAAGCGGCGGGTTGCGCTCGCCCGATGCGAACCGCCGCGCCGCGCCCAATCTGGTCGCCCAAGGCGTCACCACCGTCGTCGTCAATCAGGACGGCCGCAGCCTGCTCGATATCAAGCGCCAGCGCGCGCAGCTCGATGAGCGCAGCTTCGGCCCAAACGCGATCCTGATGGTCGGGCATAACACGATCCGCCGGGCGGCACTGGCCGGGACGAAGGATCGCGACGCCGCTCCTGATGAAATCGAAACGATGAAGCGGATGCTCCGCGAAGGCATGGAGGCCGGCGCTTGGGGGCTCACGGCAGGCTTGGAGTATGAGCCAGGAATCTGGAGTACAACAGGGGAACTCATCGAGCTCGTTGGCGAGATTAAGCCCTATCGTGGGCTATATATCGTTCACGAGCGATCCTCGGGCATCGACCCGATGTGGTTCGTCCCGAGTCGCGACGAGGCCTCCGTCGTCAAACCGACGACGATGCTCGATTCGATACTCGAGACCATCCAAATCGCCGAGACGACCGGCGTCACATCGGTGGCCACACACATCAAGGCGCGTGGCCGCGATTACTGGGGCAAGTCCGGCGAGATGATCTTCGCGATTCAGGCAGCGCGCGATCGTGGCGTGCCGATTTGGGCCGATCAGTATCCTTACGATACCTCCGGCAGCGACGGCACCATGACGCTCATTCCGCGCTGGGTGGCCGACGAATTCGCGGGCGACCAGACGAACTACGCGCTCGCGCTCGAAGCGGCGCTGCGCAACGACGACACGGCCAAGGCGCTTGCGCGCGACGTGATGCATGAAATCGTCCAGCGCGGGGGGCCGGGAAACATCGTGGTGCTGGATCATCCCAACCGCAGCCTGATCGGCAAGAACCTGGGCGAACTCGCCGCGGCGCGCGGCATTACCGCCGTGCAGATGGCGTATTTGCTGCAGTCGGAGGGATATCGCGATCAATTCGGCGGGGCGACCATTCGCGGGTTTTCGATGAGCGAAGACGATGTCCGCAAATTTCTCGTGCAGCCTTGGGTCGCGACCGCGTCGGACGCGGGCGTCGCGCTGCCCGGTGAAGCCTTTACGCATTCGCGCTACTACGGCACCTTCCCGCGCAAGATTCGCAAGTACGCGCTGGATGAAAAACTGGTTTCGGTAGAGCATGCCGTGCGATCAATGACCGGCCTGCCGGCGGACATCCTCGAACTCGACGACCGTGGTTATGTGCGCGAGGGATATGTCGCTGACCTTGCTGTGATCGATCTTGCCGCCATCCGCGACCGTTCCACGTTCTTCGCGCCGCACCAGTATCCCGCCGGGATTCCCTTCGTGCTCGTGAACGGCACCTTCGTAGTCGATGGCGGCGAGCTCACTTGGGCGCTGCCGGGTAAGGTGCTCACACGCGAAGAAGACCGCACCCGGCCTGATACGGACGACTGATCGCTACCGCGTTTTCGCGAGCATCCACGTCAGCACTTCGGGAAGAATTTCACCGACGACCAGCGTATGGCCATAGTTGGCCATGAGCTTGTACTCGACTGGAAATCCCGCGGCCTTGGCGGCTTCCGCGGCAGGGCCGACGGCTTTCGGGTTCGCCAAGGGATCGAGCTCCGCCGCGATGACGAACATCGGGGGCACATCTTTTGTATCCGCAGGCAATCCCCGGAATCCGCAGATGGGCGACGCCGCCGCGATCTTCGCGCCACGCGCGGCGACTACTGCCGTGGTTACGCCGCCGCCCATCGAATGACCCAGCACGTAAATGCGCTTGGGGTCGATGGGATAATTCATGCCAATCGAATCAAGAAGCGCGTCGAAGGAATCGCCCAGTGTCGCGCCGCTGAATGAGTAGGTGAGCGGAGTTACCAGCAGAAACCTGTGTTGGTCGGCCAATTGCTTGAGGCGCCCGGCGCCGTACGCGTCCATGAACGCGTTCTCGTCGACGCCCGCACCGTGAAACGCGACGACCAGCGGAACACGGTCCGAGAAATCAAAGGTCTGGGGGCAATAGACCCGCAACGGAATCTCCTTGTCGCCGGTCTTGAGCACGCGCCAATAGTCGCCCTGACGTCCCTTAAAAGAATCGTTGTTTTGCTCCAGCGCGATAATTTCCGAAGCGATTTCCTTTGAGAGACGCACCGGATCGAGCACGTATTGCGCAGTGTTCTCCGGATCGGGTGTGTCACTCAGCAGTTTGTTGCGCGCTTTTACCGATGCAAGCGCCTGTTCGAGCGCGGGTGTCGAGACTTTGATCAGATCAAGCCGTGCAGCATTCCGATCGCGCACGGCGTTGAGCGACTCGGCGACCACGGTATACTGACCACTGGGACCCGGAAGGGCGGAAACGGCGGAGGCCTGCGCACGCGTGAAACTGTCGCTCGCAATCCACAACGTGTAGCGGCCCGGTTCGGCGAACCATTTCTTGTCGATGCCGGGGCCGGCCCTGTCGCCGCGCACTGCCATGACCAATTCAACCGACCGGCCTTTTTCAAAGCGCAACTTAAAGTCCTCGCTGGCTTTTACTTCGCCGAGCCGATCGCGCACTTCCACGCGGCCCTCGATCGGCTCGCCGGGTTCTCCCGGCAAGTACATCTGCTCTATGTGCAATGCAACAGGGGTCGAGTCGCCAGCCACGACAACAGGTGGTTCAATGCGAAGCCGTAGCGCCGCGGCCTTCCGCAGGAAATCAGGATGAGCATCTTTGTCGGCGATCGACGTCGTAACGCTGTCAATCTGTCGGATGGCATCGCCAAATTTCTTCTGAAAAAACACCAACGTAGCTTGGTCGAAGGTCGTGTTCATCTGCGCAATCTGCTCAGGCGTGAATTGTTTGCCATCGAGCGCGCGTTCCACGCGCAAATAGGAACTCGCGAGGTCGGCGCGCGTGATCAGTGGTCCGGCGGGAGCGGCGGGTTCCTGGGCAAATACCGCGAAACCGACAATCGAAAGAACCAAGCTGGAAACATAGCGAAATGCGCGCATGGGCGGTGCCTCCCGAATCGAGTCAGGTCGTCAGAATACCACGCCGTCGCTGGAGACGTTTCGTCAGCGTGCTGCTGCAGGGCTCGCCATGATGTCTTTCAACTCCTGCCGCAGATGTTTTCGGTCTATCTTGTTGTTCGGGTTGCGCGGGAGCACGTCGACGAAGACCCAGCGCGCCGGTAGTTTGAACTTGGTCACCTGCGTGGCTGCGTGCGTGCGCAGCTCGGCCTCGGTCGCGGATTGGCCCGGCTTGAAAGCGACAACCGCGACGATATTTTCACCGTACACCGGATCGGGCACACCAACTACAACGTTCTCCGCGACGGCGGGGTGCGCGTAAAGCGCGTCTTCGATCTCGCGCGGCGAGATGTTCTCTCCGCCCTTGATGATGAGGTCCTTGATGCGATCGGTGAGATACAGAAAGCCGTCCGTGTCGAAATAACCCACGTCGCCGGAGTGCAACCATCCGCCACGCAGGGTCTCGCGCGTCGCCTCGGGATTTTTCCAGTAACCGAGCATGACGTTCGGCCCCTGGATGCAGATTTCACCCGCCTGGCCTTGTGGCAGCGTGTTCCCTGCGTCGTCCTGGATCGAAATCTTCACGCCCGGCAGCGGCCGGCCAATCGAGCCGGGGCGGATGGTCTCGTGGAAAAAATACGCCGAGGCGGTCGGCGCGCACTCCGAGAGGCCGTAGCCATCGAGTACTTTGCACTTGTAGAGCCGCTCGAATTGGACGCGCACTTCATTCGGCAGAATCGCCGCGCCGCTGTTGACACTTTCGAGGCACGAAGTGTCGTATTTTTCACGATCCGGGAAGTTCACGAGATGCACCAGCATCGTCGGTACGGCGGGAAACCGCGTCACGCGCCGCGTGTGAATCGTCTCCAGCACCTGCTTCGCGTCGAAGCGCGGAAGAATGGTGGCCGTGCAGCCGGTGAGGTAACACACGTTCATCATCAGCACGCCGAACGAGTGGGAGAGCGGCAGCATGAGCACCGTCTGCGAGCGTTCCTTGAGCCGGCCCATCGAGGTGACGGTGCGATGATTCACAAGAACATTCTTGTGCGAGAGCATTACGCCCTTCGGATGCCCCGTTGTGCCAGAGGTGTAGAGAAGAAACGCGAGCTCGTCCTCTGCGCAATCGGCCATACCCTCGAAGGGCGCTGCGGCAGCAATGTCCTGCGTTAGATCGCGCGCACCGGGCACGTCCGCGGAGCCAATGACGAGCACCTGCATGCAGCGCGGCGCTGCCTGCCGCGCTTCCATCATCCGGGCAGCGAGATCGGGTGCAGTAATAACGAGTTTGGCATCGGAATGATCGAGGACATGCGCGATTTCTTTCGCGCCCCACTGCGGCGTGACAGGAACGATCGCCGCGCCCAGCTTCCACACGGCCTGAAACGCGGCAAGCACCTCGGGGCAATTCGGCATGATGACCGGCACGCGGTCCCCGCGCCGGACGCCGGAGGCTTGGAGCACGGTCGCCATGCGCGCGCCATAGTCAGCATGCTCCTGACTGGACCACACGCGATCGCCGAAGCAGAAAGCGGGGTAGTCACCGTATTTTTCGAGGCCTTCGCGGGCTAGTTCAGCGGCGTTCATTGGATTTCGTTATTGCGCCGCGTAGGCGACTTTGCCGCCGAAGAAGACCATAACGACGTTTGTCTGGAGAATTTCCGCCGGCGGGATCTCCATGATGTTGCGATCGAGGACGACGAGATCCGCGAGTTTGCCGGTCTCGATCGCGCCTTTATCGGCTTCTTCAAAAGCGGCAAAGGCGGCGTCGCGCGTGAAGCTGCGCAGGGCTTCGTCGCGAGACATCCGTTGGTCGGCGTACCAACCCTCCGCCGGCTGCCCGGCGTGGTCCTGCCGGGTGACAGCGGCGTAGAAGCCCCAGAGCGGGTTCACCGCCTCGACAGGAAAGTCCGAGCCGTTTGCGATGCGCGCGCCGGCCTTGAGGAAGCGCTGCCACGCGTAGGCGCCCTTGACGCGCTCCGGCCCGAGGCGCGCCTCGGCCCAGGGCATGTCCGAGGTCGCGTGCGTCGCCTGCATCGAGGCAATCACACGCAGCTCGGCGAAACGCGCGAAATCTTCCGGCGCGACGACCTGCGCGTGTTCGATGCGCAGGCGCGCGTCGTTATTTTTCGGATCGAGTCCAGCGGCGGCGAGCGCGGCGGTATATACGTCCAGCACCATGCGGTTTGCACGATCGCCGATTGCATGTGTCGCTATCTGGAATCCTGTTTTGAGCGCGCGCTCCGTAAGTGTTTGCAGGGCCTCCGGCGTCGTAAGCAAAAGGCCGGTGTTGCCCGGCTCATCGGTATAGGGTTCCAATAGCGCCGCACCGCGCGATCCGAGCGCGCCGTCGGCAAAGGCTTTCACGGAGCGAATGGTCAGCCGGCCATCGCCATAACCAATCAAAGGTGCGGCCGTGAAAGCCACGTTCACCGCTTCGACGTCCGTTGCCGCAATCATCGCGTAGTCGCGCAGCGGGAACTCGCCAGCGTCGATCATTTCGCGGTAGAGCGCGAGGGTCGCGGCGTCGACGCCCGCATCGTGTACCGAGGTAACGCCGTGCCGAAGGCATTCGCCGATAGCGAGCTTAATCGCTTCGCGCTTCTGCTCCGGCGTTGGTGTGGGCACGACGCTGCGCACGAGAGCCATCGCATTGTCCACGAGCACGCCTGTCGGGTTGCCCGTTGCGTCGCGCAGAATTTTGCCACCCTCGGGGTCCGGCGTTTGCGCCGTGATCCCCGCCAGCGCGAGTGCCGTGGCGTTTACCAGCAGCGCATGCCCATCCACGCGCACGAGCGACACGGGATTATGCAGCGACATCGCGCTGAGCGCGGCATGCTCGGGGAAGGCCTTCTCCGGCCAGTCGTTCTGGTCCCAGCCGCGCCCGAGAATCCAGTTGCCCGGCGGCGTCTGCGTGGCGCGCGCCGCGACGGCGTCAATGATCGCCTGATACGTAGCCGTGCCGGTCACGTTGAGCTGCTGCAAGCCAAGTCCCAGGTTCAGCAGGTGCCCGTGTGCATCGATGAATCCCGGCACCACGGTTTTCCCCGCGAGGTCGAGCACCTGCGTGCCTGCGGCGGAGGCGGCGAGCACTTCTTCGTCCGTGCCGACTTCCATGATCCGATCGCCCAGGATCGAGAGCGCGGTTGCGGTCGGCTTTGTATCGTTTAGGGTGTAGATGCGGCCGTTGACGAGCACAGCGTCGCGCGGCGCTTGCGCCTGCGCGGTGGACAGTGCGAGGGTGGCGGCCACAACAAAAGAGAAGATCGATAAACGCATTCGGGAGAACCGTCCGCAACTCATGAACAAACGCACCAAGGTGGGCAACCGGTGCAGAAGTTTAGCAGCGCGGATTTCCGCGTTCCAACCGTGCTTATACTTGGATCGCGAGGTCGCCTGCGACCGATCGAAACGCGACGATAGTGGCGTCCACCCGGCCGCACAACCTGCCTTTGGGGTCGATGATCTAGTTCTGCGCAGCTGCGGGTGCTTCGGCGAAGCCGCGGATGTCGCGGTTCGTACGCGCTGCTTTTAGGAGCAGCGCCTCAAGTGCCGCGTAGTAGTCGGCTTCGGCTTTCTGCGTTTTAGAGGATTTTAATGCCTTAATCTCGTCGAGCGTCGCGAGATAAGCGTCGGTCAATTCCTTCGGCGCATTCGCCGGGAATGAAAAATCTTTGAGAAATACGGAATCCGCGAGTGCGCCGTCCGGTGTCGAGAGAGGCGTTGCAGCCGGAGGCGCGTCCTGGAGTGCGATCTGGATCGGCAGACGTGTTCCCAAGCCATCGCCGTTGTCGTCCAGAATGGCGTGCTCCGTGGCGATGAGGGTTGACGAGGTGTAGAACGAATCCGTGAGCGCCGCGGCTTGTTCGCACGCCTCAAGCACCGAAATGCGCTCGTCGCGATTGCGATCGGCGCTCCCGTCCTCGATCGCCTCGATGAACAGCCGCATGAATTCCGTCGCGTTCACCTCTGTGGCGCTCTTGGTCGCCGCGCAGATAATGCGGTTCGGCGCGCTGAGCACATTGATAAACCCAGCGCTTGCCGAGGTGCCGTCGATCACGATAACGCGCTTTGCGGGAAGCTCCGCGAGCATCGCCTCGAAGGCTTCCGCGGTCAGGTCCGGTCCCGGGATCTGAAATTTCGATTCGCTCTTCAAGTACGAGCCGTGACCGATCAAGTAGACGAACACGTCATCCGTGGCGCCGCTCTGCGCGAGCGTTTGAAACACCGCGCGGATCGATTCGAGTGATGTGGTTGTGCCGGGCGGCGGCGATTCTGTTTCGGACTCCGTGAGCAGCGAAACATTCGCAGGGGCTGCGCCGAGGCGCACGGCGAGCGCATCGCGCAGCCGCCGGCCCCATTCGCGAAAACGCGGCGTATATTCCTTCTCGCCGCCACTACCGCACAGGATCACGTGGCGCGGACCTGCCTGCACAGTGGACGCGGGCTCCTGCGCAAACGCAGGCGCCACGGCCAGCGCACATACGAGCAAAATTCCGGCGCGGGCGCGCATCATGCCTGGCCCGCCTTTCTGCGCAGATACCACTCGGGAATCATAAGTGCCGTGAGCACGACAAAGAATCCCGGGAGGTGCCACAGATGAAGCACAAGGTCTTCCGCATCCAGTGAAGGCGGCACCGGGATGGCATCCGCAAGCGCATCCAACTCATTCAATTCGAAGAACCGTCCACCATGCGACTCGGCGAGTGTACGCAGGAAATCCGGCCGATACTGCGCCTGCTGAAACTCGCGATAGTCCGGCTCAACGAGAAAGGCCTCGTCGAGCTGCGCCACGGTCTCCGGCTGATCGGCGCCGCCCACCACAGTCAGGCGATGCAGCCCGGACACGGTGGGCGTGAAAGGCGCGCGATACACGCCGGCTTCTTCTAGCGATTCTTCGATCGGCAACGTCGTCACCGTACCGTCCGGAGCAGTGACGGTCGCAGAGGCCTGCAGGCCTTCCCGCCGCTGATAGGCTTTGTCGCGCAGCAGAAATTCGAAGGTCGAAGGAGCGTCCTGCGTATATGCGTCCGCCTTTGCGCGCCACAGGGCCGCCGTCGGCACGTCCTTCACAAGGTTGCGCACGATCTGCCGCCAGAACCGCTCGTGGCGATCGTCGGTCGCTTCGCCACGCATCTGCCACTGCCACGTGTCGCCCGTCGCAAAGATTGCACAGCGGCCCTCGCCATAGCGCTGCATGGCGAAGAGCGGCACCTGCTCACCTTCGCCGCTGGCGAGCGCCGCCACGGCCATCACGGTGGCGCCCGCCCGAATTAGCGGGAAACGGTCGAGCGAATAGAGCGGAGGGAGGCCCTGCCAAAGCGAGAGATCCGCCGCTTCGTCCTGTTCGAAGGTCCACGAACCGGCCAGGCGGCCTTCCACCGTTGGCAACGCGCCGATTTCCTGGTGAAGATGAAGCGCGTCCTTGGCCGTGCCCTCTTGATACAGGAGTACAGGCAGCATTTTTTCGATCGGCGTGCCTGCGTAGCCACCCTCGGTGAAGGATCGCGGCCCGCCCATCATCAATAGCGCGCCGCCACGTCGATCGACAAAGTCACGTGTGAGGTCGATCTGCTCGGCCGTGAAGAAGGGCCGCTCGACGTCGCCGAAAATCACCAGGTCGTAGCGGAAGAGGTCTTCGGGCAGCGCAGGATATCCGGATGTAAGCTCGTCCTTCGATGCGCCGAGCCGGAGAAACACCGTCTGGTCATATCGCGGGCGGTCCTTGTCTTCCTCAAAGCCTTCAAAAAGGGGATTGGCCAGAGAGGATTTCTTGCCGCGAAATTCGAACTTGCGCTCAGCATTCGAGATCGCAATAAGACTCGTGAGTTTAAGCTGTTCGTCTTTGCCGTCGTCGCCTTTGAGCGCCATGTCGAAAAACTTGTTCTGCCAGTTGGGCCGTGCAGATATGTACAGGATGCGGTACTGTTTGAGGCGGTTGTCGATCGCAAACTGACGCGCGTTGTTTTCCGCAATGTGATCGGTGTGCACGGCCGCGCCGCCTTCGGTGGGCTTTTCGACCAGCCGCACACGGGCTTCGTACTCGATCCAATCCTGTCGATCCGGCACGAACTCCAGCGAGACTTCATTCGTCTGTGCCTCTTCGCCGATCGTGATTGTTTTCGACTTCACCACGCGGCTGCCAATCGCCGCTTCGACGACGGCCTCCGAACCCTCCAGGCCGATCGAGTGTATGTTGGCCGTGAGAATAACGGGGCTCTTGTCGAAGTCCGTCCGCTTTACTTGCAGGCCGCTGAGTTCGATGTCGCTCCACGCCGTGGACTCGCCCGTACCGACCGTGAACACCGGCACGTCCGGCGGCAAACCAGCGAGCGCTTCAGAACCCGCCGCGGGCGATTGCACTCCATCCGAAAAGAGCACGACGGCGGATACCGTCATGCCCTGCAAGTCCTTCACGACCTGCTGAATGCCGCCGGTCAGGTCGCTCTGTTTCTGATCGAAGAGTAATTCGGAGACGTCGCGTAGCGGCTGGGCGCCATCGCCGACGCGGTACCGCACCATCTGATGCCGGCGGCGGATGCGGTCCTCGAAAGACTCCTTGGCGAGCCCATATCCTTCCTTGAGCCGCTCGCCACGCGACTGTCCCTGCTCGCCGGTGATCCGCATACTCAGTGAATCGTCGAAGAGCAACGCGACGAACTGCTCGCCCGGCTGCACGCGCTGCGCGACGACCGCAGGATCCATTGCGAGAAACAGCAGCAGCACGACGGCTGCGGTGCGCAGCGTGACCAGTAAGATCCGGCGGCCGCGCGGCAGCGCGCGGAGGCGCCGGGCGTACCACACCGCCGTGATCGCGCCGGCTGCCACAAGCAGCAGCAGGCACACCACGCCCGGCAACGGCGTATTGAAGCCGAGATGACGCGGTACGAGGTCCGCCGAGGCGTCTCCGGCGAGCCACGCAGTAAGGCGTTCGAGCATCTTTACTTCAGTCCTTCGGACTCCGAGAGCCGCTTAAAGTAATCGGCGACGGGTTCGCGGTAGCGGTCGGGCACGTCGCCCTCGTCTTCCGCCAGAAACTCCTTGTCGCTCAGCAATCGCTCAATCTCGCGCTGCAAATCTTCTGTCGTATCGGCCAACGGCTGTGCCGCCATTTCAAGGAAGAGTTCAAAGCGCGGCGCCAGCGAACGCGCACGCCATTCGCGACGCATGCCTTCGACCCGCTCACGCAATCGCGTCACTTCCGAACGAATGGGAGAGTCCATCGGCAACAGCGACTCTGCATCGCGCAGGTTGTCGAGCCACTCCTCATACCCATTTTCCGCAAAGTCGCGCATCGCGAGATCGGTGTCGAAATCGCCGGTGCCGCCTGTCTGCGCACCGCCGCGATCGTTTCCGCCGCGAGGCCGTCCCGCCTGACGCTGGCCACCGCGCGGCTCGCCCGCATTCGGCTGACTCTGTTGTTGTTGCTGCTGTCCATCGGCGCCCTGCTGTCCGCTCGACGGCTGGTTACCGGGCTGCTGGTCCTCTCCTGGCTGCTGCGAGTTCTGTTCTCCAGCCCGCGGTGAAGTCTGCTCGCCCGGCTGCGATCCCTGGCCTTGCTCAGAGCCTGGCTGCTGCTCTTCGCCGGGCTGCTGACCGCCCTGGCCTTGCTGCGGTTCGCCCTCTTTCTGCTCGCCCGTGCCGTTGCCGGGCTGGTTCTGGTCGTCCTTGGGCTCGCCTGCGCCTTTGCTCTGCGCATCTTCCTGTTCGAGCGGTGCGCCGCCTGCGCCCGGCTGCTTCTCGCCCTGCTCGCCGAGCGCGCGCGCGACTTCCTCGCGCTGCATCAGTTTGTCGAGGCTCTCGAGCGCCTTCTGCATCCCTTCGAGATTGTTGCCCACCAGAGATTCAGCGACTGCGTCGAGTTTCTCGCCCGCCTTGGCGAGTTTGTCGCCGATGCTTCGCTCTTCGGAGAGTGCGTTGTCCCACAGGCCGTATTCGACGAAGGGTTTTGTCTCCTGAATGTCTTCGTAGATCCCTTCCTTGCTTGTCTCGCGCATCCAGTCGCCCAGGCGCCGCGTCATGAGTTCCTGCGACTGCCCGCCGCGCGCGGCAAGCTCGCTTGCTTCGCCCATCATCTTCACGAAGTCTTCCGCGAGTTTGTCTTTGGACTCGCCGAGTTGCTTCTGCGCCGCTTCGAGTTCTTTCTGGTCTTCCATCGAGGGCGACAGGTGTAAGGCCTGCGCCTTCTCCGCACCCGCAAGAATGTCCTTCTGTTTTTCCTGGAGGTCGCGCATCTGTTGCTGCAATTCGCGCATGCGCTGGGCAGCGCCCTCGCGGCTGAACTGCTGCAAGTGCTCCTGGATGTCTTCGAGCGCCTCGGACGCGCGCGAACCCGCCGCACGCGCCTGCTGCAGATCGTCCCGATCCATCAGTTCGAGGCTGCGGTTCATCTGGTGCCGCGCGCGATCGAGGGATTCCTGCGCATCACGCGTCTGCTCGTTCGGCATGCCGTTTGAGCTCAGCTCCTGCTGTGCCTTGTCTAGTCGTTCGAGGTTCGATTTCATCTCGTCGCGCAGGCGTTCGAGCTGCTTCTTCAGCCGTTCGCGCTCTTCGTCGTTCTTCGCCGTCTGAAGTTCGCTGATGAGCTTGGCAATTTCCTCGTTGACGTTCTGCTGGCGCTGCGCGAGTTCTTTGATCTTGTTGAGCACGGCGTCCGAAGCCTGCTGCTGCTCCCGTGTGAGGTTTTCTTCTTCGTAGAAGTTCCGGTTACGCGCCATCTCCAGCTCGCTGATGTCTGCGCGCTCGCCTCCGCCGCCACCTCCACCGCCGCCACCCTGCGACTGCTGCACCTGCGCGTCGCGCGGTTTCAGACGGCCCATCATCCGCAGCGCGTTCTGCTGCTGCACCGTGGCGTCCGAGAGCGGCGCCTTCGGATCGGGCAACGCCGCGCGGTTGAGCCCGTCGAGAGAGCCCTTCATTGCTTCCTTCAACCGGCCAATGTCCTCTTCGGAGCCCTGCAAGGGACTCTCTGGACCCGAGAGGCTCTGCAGGAGTTTTTCCTGCGTTTCGACAATGGTCCCGCGCTTCTCCGCGAATTCGGTGTCATCCATGAACTTCGAGTCGCGCCGCAGGTTCCACGTCGCGATCAGGATGTCCTTCTGAACTTTGTCCGGACCTTCTTCCTGCGCGCCAGGCTGACCCTGACCGGCGCCGCTTAACGCCTCACGATACTCGCGCTTGAACGGACGGACTTCGAGGAAGAAGGGATCACCCATCGCCTCATAGTCAGAGCGGCCGGGCTTGGTGTCTTCCGCCCAGACAGTCCACGTGATGAAGTCGCCGACTTCGAGGCCGAGATCTTCGAGCCGCAATTCGTGGCTGCCCTTTGCCGTTGTCACTAGCGAGCCGCCTTCTCCCAAAGGAATACGGACGGGCTCGCGACCGGCTACTTCAAACTGCACGCCGAAGGACTCGAATCCGTAGTCGTCCGACACGTTGAAGTTGAACGGGACCTCTTCAAGCATGCTGACTTCGTTGTCGCCGCGGGGGAACTCGATCTTCACTTCCGGTGCGCGATCACGGCTCATCGCGATCGTGTAGCGCGAGGGGTATTCGTTTTTCTCGCCTTCCTGGTCGATCAGTTCGATGCGGTAGGCGTCGTCTTTGGTCACGCTGACGGGCACCTGCCACCGCGTCTCGTCTTTGCGCACAAGACTTAGACGTTCGCCGCTGTCGAGCACCATCTCCGCTTTCGCCACGGACTTGTTCGTCCACACATCGACGTCGACCGTCGTGCCTTCGATCGCAGCGATGTTGCCGCTATTGGGCACTTCGCGCGACGGCTGCCGCAGGTAGTCCGGGTAGTGATAGGTGAGGTCGATGCCGGTCACATCGGGCGGGAGCCATGCCGTGATCTGGAACTCCTTTGAGCGCTGCCGGCCGTAGCGGACCTGATACTGGATGTCCTGCTGGACGTTCGTGAACTCGTGGTAATACACCCGCTCCGATCCGCTGGGATGTGCTGGGAGTTCCTGCCACTCTGCACCGGGCTCGCGAAAGCGTACGAGTACTTCGCGATCGGCCTGCGTCGTGCGAATCCAGATCATCTGGTTGTCCCCGCGCCGCACGCGGACATCTCCCGGCTCGACGGAAAAAGGCAGCGCGGCTGTCTTCACGTTGATACCCGGCACAAGCAATGAGAAAGCCGGAAGCCACGTCCCCGCGGAGAGGAAGAGCAGGATCAGCGACGACAGCCCCATCGCCGCAGCGGCGAAGCCCAAGCTCCGCGCGGGCTTGGGGTCGAGCAAATCGGCGATCGATGTCGCACGGACGCGCTCAAGCGATTCCTCGAGGAATTTTTCCGTCAGCCATGCCGAGACACCCTCGCGATTATGCGTGGTGAGGTCAAGCGCGGTGGAGATGCGGCTTTCAAGTTCAGGATGGCGTTCGTCGATGAAAAGCGCGACTTGTTCGATCGCAACCGGCTTGCGAAGCACGGGGATTACACAGCTCACCGCACCGGCCACCAACGCAGCCGCGAAAATACCGACAACGATCAGACCCGCTGCACCCGACGCGGCGGTCAGCCACAGCGTAAGTGTAAAGACTCCCGTCAGTACGAAGGCGATCCAGCCGAAGCGTTGCGCAGCGCCCATCCAGCGCCGGCGGCGCACTTCGCGCGCGACGTCTTCGATGTACCACCGGACTTCTGGGTGGAGCGCTTCCCATGCCTTCGACATTGCGCAATTCTCCTAACGATTCTGCGCCGATCAGGCGCCTGGGGCCGGTGCGCGCCGGGCGGCGCCCCGCGCGGTCAGCCACGTCATATACAGGCACTCGATCAACACCAGCAGGCACACGGCGGCCAGCGCCGCACGCCCGTACTCCTTGTCTATAGTGTATCCCTCGGCGTCCACATCCGCACCCACGATGCCCGGATGCGACGTGCTGTCGGGCAAAGCCTGGGCCGCGGCCAGGCGGGCGCGAAATTCGTCCACCGGCAGGCGCTCAATATCGCCCTCGCGGGCGTCGACGTTTACCGGGCGGCTGGCCGACCACTCCGCCGCACCCGCGGGCCGCAGGCGCAGCAAGCCCGGCGCGGCCAACTGAAGCTGCGCGACGGTGTCCTTGGTGATCTGCTTCGACGCCGCCTCGCCCGGCACCCAAACCTCAGCCTCGCCGCCTTCACTGTAGACAAAATCGCCGGCCAAGAGGTCCTGGCCCACCCCAAGCGCTGCGCGCTCTTCTGTGCGGCCGCTGAGGTAGGCCAGCGTCTCGAAGAGCAAGGGCACAAAGCGCGCGCTCTTGGGGAGCGTGGTCCATTCCAGGCGAAGCGCGAAGGGCCACACGAGGATTTTTCCAGAGCCGATCGTGGATTCGACGATCGCCGGGCCGTTGTCCTCGAATCGCGCAAGAGTCCGTGCAGGTTCCGCGATGGTGAGTTTCTGATAATTGAAGAAGCGGACCGAACTGAAATCATTCGTCCGTGCACCCTGAAAGGGCACGAAGATCGGATGATCGAAATCGATCCACGAGAGCAAATCGAACTGGCCCGGACCGACCTTCTCGCGCTGGAGGCCGCCGGGCGCAATACCGGTGGTACCGAGAAGCGTAGTGCCCGTCCCGGCTGCATCTTTCTCAGGATCGAGCGCGAGCAGCACGTGTCCGCCGGCATCGACGTAGGCGTGTAGTGCCGTTTCAATCTCCGGCGTGACGTCCACGAGCCCTGGGACAATGACAACATCCGGACGGCGCGCGGCGTCGGTCAACAGCACGGTGATTTCTGATGGCGCGGTGCGCTCAACACGCCAGGGCGACTTCGCGTCGGCGGGAATGGCCTGTCCGAAGAACCATGCTGGCGTACGCACAACTTCCGCGGATTCACCCGTGAGAATCACCACGCGCGACTGCGGTGGAGGACTGAAGCTGAAATAGCGCCGGTTGTCCGCAAGGATCCCTGCGTCGTCGACCTCAAGATATCCTTCGAGCGCTGAAGCCGCCGCTGTCGCCGGCAGATCGAAGGATACCTGGATCGCGCTGCGTGCCTTTACACCGAGTTCTTTCGCGGCGATTTCCTTTTCATCGAGAACGAGCCGCACGCGCAATGTGGATGCATCTTGTTGCGTCCAGTTCCGCAGCTTGCCGAGCACGCGCCGCGACCCGTCGGCCGCGGGACGCACCTGCACCTCGGTGATCGCGTAGTTGGCCCGCGTATCCGAGCCGACGGGGACAATATCCAGTTCAATCGCGGGCGACACTTTCCACGTGCCGGACTTCTCCGGTAGGCCCGCGCGCTGCGCATCCGTGACGAGATGAATAAGGTAGCGTCCCCGCGCTGCGCTGGATGCGCCCGTGTCCCCGAGGAGCTGATGCTGCGCCAGTTCGAGCGCAGGCAAAAAGTTGGTCGAGGCATTGGTCAGCGTGGCGGTATCGATGGCGAGCCGCGCGGCGTCTTCAGCACCGACATCTGCGTCCGTGTCGGACCGTAGCGGCGCGGCAAGTACGGCGCGATCGGAGAACACGATGACGCCGACGCGTTCGCCGGACGCCACACCGGCGATCACATCGCGTGCGGCGGCCTTGGCCTGATCGAAAAGGTCGGCTCCCATGCTGTAGGACGCGTCGAGCAGGACAATGTGACTGCGCGCGCCTTCCTCGGCGTCGACCCCGGCTATCGAACGCCAGTAGGGTCGCGCAAAAGCCAGCGCAAGCAGCGCCAGCACGCCCATGCGCAGCAACATCAACAGCCAATGCTGGATGCGTCGCCGCTCGATGACTTCCTTGGTCACATCCGGGATGAAAAGCAGGCTCGAAAAGCGGATCGGTTCGCGTTCGGGCCGCCGGATGCGGTGGATGATATACGGCGCCGCGAGAAGCGCGGCCCCCGCAAAAAACATCGGCACGAGAAAGGAGAGGCCCATCAGCGGCGTGCCCCCGTCCGCGCAAGCGCGCGCTGGCTGCTGCGAATCAGCGCGTGGTTGCGGTGGTGCAGGAAGAAATGCAGCGCGCGATCGAGCGGCTCGCTCGTCGTGAACTCCGCCACGTCGATTTCCCACGCCAGGCATTCGGCGCGGATGCGATCGAAATGCTTCCGCCGGTTCTCGAGATACGCCGCACGCACCGTCTCGGGCACCGTGTACTGCTCGCGCCCCGTCTCCGCGTCGATGAAGGTGACCGTATGATCAAAAGGAAAAGTCTGCTCGGCCGGGTCGCTGATTTGCAGCACGATCACGTCATGCCGCCGTGCGCGCAGCGATCGCAGGTGATCGATCATGTCGTCCAGCGGGTGCAGCAGATCCGAAATCAGCACCACCAGCCCGCGCGGTTTAAGCACGTCGCCCAGGTAGTGCAGTGCGCGCGCCGTGTTTGTCGGACCTTGCGGTTTGACGCCGTCCAGCTCAACAAAGATACGGCGGACATGGTGTTTCGCCGACTGCGGCGGCACGTAGGACAGCAGTTCCTCGTGGTATGCGACAAGTCCCGCGGCGTCTCGCTGGCGGTGCAGCAACATGGCGAGCGCGGCCGCCAGCATGCGCGCGTAGTTGAACTTGGTGACGTGGCTGCCGCTGGTGTAATCCATCGATGCGCTGCAATCGAGTAGCAGCGTGCAGCGGAGCGTTGTCTCTTCTTCGTACTGTTTGAGGTGCAGGCGATCCGTGCGGCCGTAGAGTTTCCAGTCCACTTTGCGCGGGTCATCGCCCTGCGCGTAGGGCCGGTATTGTGCGAATTCGATCGATGAGCCCGAGTGCGGACTGCGGTGCAGCCCCGCCATTAGCCCTTCGACGACGGTGCGCGCGAGCAGCTCGAGATCCGTGATGCGCGCGAGCTGTGCGGGATCGACGAACTGTGCGGACGACTGCATGGACTTCTCCAACGGCTCAGGACAATCCGGACTTGACCTCGGGTACGGCGTCCAGAAGTTTTTTGATCACGTCTTCCACCGTCACGTGGTCGGCCTCGGCGCGGAAATTGGTCAGGATACGATGCCGCAACACCGGCGGCGCGACCGCGCGAATGTCCGCGGTGGACACGTGGTAACGCCCTTGCAACAACGCGCGCGCTTTCGCGCCGAGCAACAGGTTCTGCGTGGCACGCGTGCCCGCGCCCCAGCTCACCCAGTTCTTGATGAACTCCGGTGCGCTCGCGTGGTCGGGCCGTGTCGCATGCGTTAGGCGCACGGCATAGCGCGCGATCGGATCGGCCACGGGCACGAGCCGCACGAGCCGCTGGAAATCCAGCATGTCCGCCCCGGTGAACGCGCGATCGACTGTTTGCGTGGCGGCCGACGTCGTGCGCGTGGCGACTTGCAGTTCTTCGTCCTCACTCAGATAACCGATGAGCACGTTGAACATGAAGCGATCGAGCTGCGCTTCCGGCAG
>SXGT01038384.1_pt1 | contig 26126 bp, 44 predicted proteins | sample 3176221 | NCBI WGS metagenome assembly SXGT01 (sample SAMN11356862, study PRJNA531348) | freshwater metagenome | isolation source: freshwater sample F1-120 | place: China: Fuxian Lake, Yuxi | collected 2017-12-25
ATTAGTTAAGACAGCAAACTTAATTTTTCGATGATAAGCATAAGAAACAGCTTGTCTTCCTTCTTCCTCTGTAAGATTTACTCCTACTTTTTTTGCTTCAATAACTAAAACTTCTTCATTTCCAATCTTTAAGATATAATCAGCACGCCCTTTCAGCACTCTTTGTTCTTTTACGATTTCTGAACGCTTCCAACCAAGAGATTCAAATAAAGGCTCTAAATAATTCCATTTTACCCATTCCTCATTCTGTCCATTTATGAAATCTTTATTTTTAGATGCGCTCGTAAAATGTTCAATTAATTCTTTAATTTTAGAATTTGCTTCTTCACTTATTGACATAAAATCAATAATTTATACGCTTATAAAAAGATATGTTCTCAATATATTTCAATTAATTATCTTCTTTGACAATTATTTCTCCGCCGTGTTTCTTCACGCTTTCAACAGCACCAGCGGATGCATTAGACGCACTAATTTTCAACTTCAAAGGCAAAGAAAGCTCGCCGACAATTTTGTAATCTTTAAGATTAAGTTCCCAAAATCCGTTGTGCTCTTTAGCAAGTCCTTTTTTGACAAGGCTTTCAATATGCAATCTTTCAAGATTCATCGCAACCAATTTCGCAGCTCCAAAACGCAAACGCGTCTGTCTCTTTCCAAAATATTTTTCTTTAATCGTGTTCTTCAAAATCTTTGTTTTTTTCTGGTCTCCTCGCTTTCCTGTTCCAGCCATTCCGAATCCACCACGATGTCCACTTCCACGTGCCTTTTTCTTACCTCCGCGTCCATGCGTATGACTTCCTCTGAATCGCTGCGATTTTCTTCGTTTTTTAAGTTGCATTAGTCCTCCCCCCAATCTTTACCGCGTATTTCTCCAATCAAATTTTCGTCAGCATGTTCATTAAGTTCGTCCTCGTCTGCTTCGACAAAAGCGTCTTCCTCGCCACATCGCGAACACTCACTCGGTGGAAGTTTGCCATAAGCAAGAGAACCACATTGACACTCCCACGCAATATTTGATTTACTCATAACATTCTCTCCAATAATTTATTTATATTTTCTTTGTTATCACCCAAAACTCCCTTACCAACGCCAAAGTGTTTCTTACTCTCGATTCCTTTGCGTGGAGGATGTAATCTGAAAAATGGTTTTAGTCCTAATTCTTCCAAAGATTTTTTGTCAAGCCCTGCAACAATTGCCTTTACATCAATCTTAGAGTTTGCCTTCAATGGCTCGCCTCGTAAACTAATAAGTTTTGCGAGATTATCTTCACTTATTTTACCGAAGGCGACAAAGTTTCGCACATTCATAATTAACTTCATGTTTTCAGGAGTTTCGTGCATAATCACTGCAGAATACTTACGTCTCAGTCTCATGTGGTATAAAGTGGCTTGCACATTATCTGGAATCTCAACCATTCCCGCAATTCTAATTAAAATTATCATTGTCGTACTCCCGTTTTATTCAACGCAGCGATACATGCCTTTGCGGCGTTGATTGTAGTTCTTACTTGTCCTTTCGTCGATGAATAGACGTCGCTTATTCCAGCAAGTCTCAAAATCTTTTTACATTCGTCACCGATAACGAGTCCAGTTCCTTGTGGTGCAGGAATCAATTTTACACGAACACTTCCACATCTTCCTTCAACCGAAAATGGAATGCTGTGTAACTCTTTGCACGCGCAGTCAAAATGTCCACATCCACGCGAGATTTTTATCAAGTTAAGTTTTGCACTACGCTTTGCTTTTTCACGCGATGGCAAAGTTTCTTTTGATTTTCCAAGCCCAATTCCAACGTGTCCGTTTCTGTCACCAACAACAGCCATCGACGAGAAAGTCAAAACATTTCCTTCCATAGTCTTTTTCTGCGTTTGTCTCCAGGCTCTTCTCTTTCCACCGCCAAACTTTCCTTTAGATTGTCCGACGAGCAAAAGGTCACTCTCAACACTTATCAAACTATCAACTATTTCTGGCTCAAGAATTTTTCTTCTGCCAACCAAAACTTCATCGATACTTTTAATTTTTCCACTTTTGACTTCTTTTCCCAATTGTGTTTTCGGAGCCCAAGAACCAGTATCTGTTTTTTCAATTGGCACAGAAGATTTTTCAGTTACCTCTACATTAGTTTGCTCACTTTCCGAAATTTCTTTTGATTCTTCCATCAGCCAAGTTTCTCCTTTATAGGGTTAATAAGTTTTGCCGTCTGTTCATTCTTTTTTATCATCTTTTCATCAGGAAGTGCGTCGGCACTACAAGATATCTCAAATCCTCCATCTTTCATTCCTTTCACAAAAGCATAAGCTCTCGATTTCGCGACGTGTCGTAAAAGACCTAAATCCAAAATTCCTTCTTTGACTTCTTTTGATTTTTTGGCAAGCATATATCCCATGAGATATGAAGCCGGCAAACTCTTCAAACTTCCAGAAAGATTTTTCGGCCAACCTTTCGACAACAATTCTTTAGTGTTCGCTCCAACAACGACTCTATCTTGAGCAACTTCGGAAACAATTATTTGTCCGAACAAATATCTATTACTCTTTCTGAAAACAACTCTCGGCATCTCGCTCTTCAACATGTGCATTCTTGCTTTGTAGTCCGTCTTACCTTCTTGGCGTCGTTTTTTAACTGTTTTATGTATTCCGTGCATTATTTTCTCTCCTTAGTTATCGAACCAATTCTTTCCTTTATATGTGCTTTAGTCTTGAAAGTCTTTCCTCTAATTTCTTTTCTAAGTCTCAAAACTTCTTCATTCGTGAGTTTTTCTTGTTTCTTTAATTCTCCGACGTAAGCTCTCATTTTTCGAGCAATTCTCATATACTCTTTCTTTCGTTGGTTAGGTTTCATTCTTATACTTCCGGCACGTCTTCTTCTTCTACCAGAATTTACGTGCCTTCCTTTAATTTCTCTGATGTAAATCGCTTTATCCGCCGCCAAATCTCTCATGTCTTGTTTTGTTATGGCTTCTTTTATCTCGTCAAGCCTTTGTGCGTTAAACATAATTCGTCCCATTCCAACACCCAAAACTCTTGCAGCAAGCGCTCGTTTTTTACTTAGATCCATTTTGTCCTCCAGCATTTAATATTTCTAATTTCATTTCATTTGCCTTTTTAAGTATTTCAATTTTCTTTTTAGCTCCAAGAGTTCGCGCAATTATCAAAATGTTATTTTTATTTGCTCCAATTACATCACTCATATTTCTTACAAGCAAAGGCATTTTGTTATTTATTTTACCCGATTCACTCACTGGTTTCTTGAATCCAATTCTCGGAGATTTCAAATATCCAAATCTATTCTTTCGGATTTTGCTGTGTCTTCCTCTTGCAGCGCGCCACTTCTGTAACTTTGGTCTTCTCAAACCCATTCGACTATATTTCAGTGTTCCTCGTCTAACAAATTGTTTCATAATTGTGGCTCCGGTTTTTTAGTTATAAATATTCCGTCTTGGAAAATACGTCTATCTTTTTTAGTCACGCGTGCAGCTTTTTCAATATTTGCAGATGTCTGTCCAGCTTTCTCAATATCTGCACACAATACTAAAACTTTATTTCCCTGAACTTTAACATTCACACCTTCAACAATATCTGCACTTCTCGGCACTTTTTCACCGAGAAAATTATTTATCACAAATTTGTTTCCATCAACTTTAACAGTCATGGGGAAATGAACATTACATATTTCCAATTCGTATGAAAAAGGTTCTTTTAATCCGACAAAAATATTTTCTAAATGTGCAACGTGAGAATTAACATTCGCAACGTCTTTTTTATTCGCCTTAGCACATCCAATTAAAATTTCATTTCCTGAAACTTTCACCGAAACATTGTGCTCTGTAATTTTTCTTGGAACAGAAACATTTCCTCTGCTACAAATTATAATCTTTCCTTCAACTTTACAAGAAACTCCTTCTGGAATCTGAAGTTTAACATCGTATTTGTTTCTCATATTAATAGAAGTATGCGACGACGCTTCCCCCAACGCGTTTTTCCAAAGCAGTCTGGTGAGTCATCAGTCCAGAGCTCGTCGATAAAATAACAATTCCCATATTTCTTGAAGGCAAATATCTTCGGACATATTTTTCTATTTCTTGAACTTTAGCGACGTATCTTGGTTTCACAGCTTTACAGGCGTGTAAGTTTCCAAATTCCACAACAAGCCCTTCAGGCGTATTCTGATAATGTGAAATATATCCCTTCAATTTTCCAATAGCAAGAACATTCATCAAAAGTTTTGAGCTATGTTTCAAAACGACTCTGGTCTTACCAGAAATCTTTGCGTTCATAATGCAATTCAATCCGTCTGCAACAAGGTCTTGTCCCATTAGCTGTATTTCTTGAATCCGATATCCTCCGCAATTTCTCGGAAACAATGCCTGCACAAGTGCAAGTCATATTGGTTTAAATGTGCTCCAAATCGTCCACAGCGTTTGCATTTCAGCGTCGCAATGCCCGAAGTTCTTTCTTTAGGTTTGTTGAATTTCAAAAACTTTTTAGCAATAGCTGGTTTGTTTTTTAACTGCTTCAAAATTTTATTCCAGTCACTTGCAGTCATTCTTCAACCTCCGTATTGAAATTAGAACTCATAAACTCAATTATCTCTTCACGAGTAACATGCTGTCTTTTTGGAAGTTTTCCAGTTTTTATTTTTCTTTTTTTCACTCTAACTCCCGCTCTCTCGAAAACAACTGTAACATTGAAACCTCTAACTCCTATTTCTCTAATATATTTCATTCCAGGGATATTGATGTATTCCGGAATTCCGAAAGAGAAATTATTCTGATCTATTTGACTAACTCTTAGTTTATTGTCGACGGCTCCCAATAATTTTCGCAAAATTTCTATTGCATCCTGTCCTCTCAAAGTGACGCTCGTGCCGAGTTCCATTTTTGGTTTGACACCGAAAGCCGGTATTCTCGCTCTTGGTCCCGCTTTTGTTATCTGTGCTTTTTTCTGAGTTATTATTTCAATGAGTTTCTTTGCTTTTTCAAGTTCTTTGTCAACAGCTCCAGCACTAATCACGACTCGAGATATCTTAGGTTCACGCATAACATTTCCAGCAGAGCTCATTGTGCAAATATCTGTGCCTTGTCGAGCACAACCTCCTCATTATGGTTTTGTAATTTTACCGATATTTCCTGTCCCTCAACCTTCACAATTGAACCACTATTACCGATATTACTTCCAGAAATCACAAATACTTTCTTGCCTTTTTCAAGAGCAATATGTTTTTTTATTTTATTATCAAAATCTAATAGCAAACTATCTCCAACATTTATTTTTTCTTTAGAGATAATATTTGTTCCTTCATGAAGATTATATTGTATCGCGCCTCCACGCACAGCAGTTTTTCCGACTACTTTGACCAATCTACTGTTATCATTAGTTTGTTCAAATTCAAATCTTCCCGTCGATTTTAAAGTGATGATATAATTTTTATCTGCATGGAATATACTAAAAATTGGAATTGGTTGATGAATGTCTTTGACAGGTTTGCCGTTTATCTTCAACATTTTTTCGTGCACCATTTGTTTAACTTCTTTAGTTGTCGTCGCTAAATTTAACATATCTCTAACAGCAATCACAACAGGAACAGCAGAATTTGAAAATCTTACAGCACAAGCTACATATTTATTTCCTTTTCTTGGGAGAGGAATTCCTCTGATTACATTACTTCTTGTGCTGTGCATTTGATTCTCCTAAATTTAGTCGTCTCTTATCTTCAGTTTTTAGCGAAATTATTTGCAACTTGCTCGGATCAAGATAAACGTTTAGTTTACTTCCGTCAATTTTCTTTCGCGTTATCCCTTCAACATTGACTTTGGATTTGTGTAAATAGACCTTCGCAACTTTTCCTTTTTTCTTTGCAAAAGTCCCGCGCATAACCAAAACTTCGTCGCCAACTCTAAGAGGCATACTGCGTTTTTTATGATTTGCGCGCAATTCTTTCGAAAGATGTGCGCTTAAAAACTTATGCTTAATATGCAAAGGAGCTTCATATCTATATTTGCGTTGTTTTCTTGGTTGCGAACTCGCAATCCACGACGAGGAAAAATCTTTTCTCATAGTACAAATTGAGCAATCTTAGCAACTGCTTTCCACCTTTCAAATACTTCTTTGGAAATCGGTCCCTTTATTTGCGTGCCCTTTGGATTTCCTTTTTCATCTTTCAGCAACGCAACAGCATTATCTTCAAACATAACTCTCTCGCCAGTGTTTCTTTTGTAAGGTTTTTTCTGTCGAATTACAATCGCATCAAAAACTTGTCCTTTCATGTCTGGCTTTCCTGCGCGAACGGAAACTTTAACCATGTCAGCCATTTTGATATACTGTTGAGTTCCCTTCGGAGTTTTTCCTTTCTTCACACCTACAATTCTCACAATTCTTGCACCACTATTGTCGCTAGCGACAACCATACTTCCGACGTTAAGTCCTCGTGTAACTCTTGCTGGTAATGCTTTCATTTTGTTTCCTCCAAATAAAATGAAAGGTTAAAAATCTCTATTTTTTGTCCTTTCATTTTGTTTCCTCCGATGAATTAGCTTTTCTAACAACTTCCAAAACCACTGAATGAATCAATTTACTCAATGGTCTACATTCTTGAACTTTGACATAATCTCCAACATTCACAGTTAAGTTAGACGGAATTCTCGAATGTAATCTCGTTTTTTTACGCATAAATCTTTCATATTTGTGCACTTTAACTGTGCGTTCAAATTCAACAACTGCACGATTTTCAAATTTTCTAATTACATTTCCATAGAAGAATCTTCCTCTAGTTCCAACTATTCCTGCCTTCGCTGGCTCCTTCTGTGCTTTCGCTTTCTTTTCTGTCATTTTTTTCTTTCCTCATCCCTCTTTCCGCAGTTAGTCCTCAATCGAGTCGTCGGAAAATCCGAGCTTCACAAGAACTCGTCTCACGTTTTTCTTGTGGTTGCCCTGCAGTTCAATCGTGCTGTCGCGGATTGTTCCGCCGCACGCGAGCCCTTCCTTGAGAGCTTTGGCGGTCGCCTTGATATCAATGCTTTTGTCAAAGCCCGACACCAACGTGGTGACCTTCCCGTAACGACGTTTTTCAGTCGCTACCTTTACTTTCTGCTCGCTTTTCGCGAGATCTTCCCACGCCACTGCGTTAACAGGTAACCCGGTTTTTGGATCTATTTCCATTGGTTATTTCTGTTTCACAGCTTTCTGTGCTTTCGCATCAGCAGCGTTGAATGTGAGTATTCTCGCAATTGCCTTTTTAATCTCTTTGGTTTTCGCGCCAGTTTTGTTTGCAGTAACATGTGCTTTTACAAATTCCATTTTTAATTCTTTCAATTTTTCTTCACGCGCCTTTGAATCCATCTTCGCGACGTCCTTAGCTTTCAAGATTGCCATTATTGAGATTCCTCCGACTTAGTTTTCTTCTTTGTTTTCTTCTTTACGGAATCATTTGAACTCGTCTTCGCGAAATGCTCCGAATGATTCTGTCTAAGCTTATGCATCAAATTATCGTCGAGAATTATCTGGTCGTGAATTGGTGCTTCAGGAGGAAGTATACTTACTTTAATTCCCACAACGCCCATCGGTGTAGTTGCTTGCGCCTGTGCTCTCATAACAACCTTCGACGGGTTACCAGTTTTTTTCAAATATCCTTGCGTAAATCTCCACGTCTTTGCCCTTTCACTTGGCAATTTACCAGACAATGAGATTTCAGTTCCAAGCGCTCCAGAACGCATTATGCTCTCAATAGATTTGTAAGCAATAACTTTGAATTTCAAAGAACCCTTTCTTTCAAGTTGTAAAGCGATAGAATCTGCGACAAGTTGCGCGTCGAGGCTGTCGTTAGTTATTTCTTTAATATCGATGTGAGGATTATCTAAATTAAATCTTTTTTTCAAGACACCAGTAAGTTCCTCTATTTTTTCTCCTCGATGTCCGATAACAAGTCCGGGCCTGTTAGTCGCAACAATAATTTTTTCTCCAATTGGAGTATATTCAATAGCCACGTCGCTGACTCGTCCTTTACCGATGCTATGTTTGACATATTCTTTTATGCCAAGTTCATCTTGCTTGAATTTAACGAATTTTTTTTCTTCCATTTTATTTATTTATTTTTTTCTCCTTGTTTGAATTTTTTTCTTTTGCTTCAAGTATAACGTGTGCACGCTTTCCATATTCTCCGCCACGTCTCGCTGGGCGTGGTGCAAGATGCGTCGAGGCGCTCGAGATTATCGTATTACTCAAATCCAATCCGTTAACAACAGCATTACCTTTCAACGACTTTAACATCGGTATAAATATCTTCGCAGCGCTAACAGGATAACGTCCAGACATCATTCCTTTTCCTTTTCTATGAGGAATCTCTCCCTTGAAAGGCACGGCCTTCTTAAGCAAAATTACTTTCTCCAAATTCTCAATTGCCGAATCGATGCTCTTTCCTCGAATGAAACTACAGATATACATTCCATGTCTCTTCGAAATATGCAGACTATCTCCGCGCGTGACTGCTTTGTCTTTTTTTACTTTCGGCTTTTGAACAGGAGTTTCTTTTTTACCTTCGTGCTTAGTCTCTCCAGCGTGTTCATGTTTATGTCCGTCGACGTGCTCATGTTTATGCTCATGCTCGTTCTTATGAGTATCATGTTCCATTTCTTTCTTTGCTCCTGATTGTTTTATTTCATTCATGTTTATTTCTTAGCAGCTCTTGACCCCCGTGTAGCTCCAATTCCTGCTTCAGAGTGTGTGACTTTTTGTCTAGTCAAATTAAATTCGCCAAGTCTATGACCTAACATTTCGATACCCATCAAAATATCCTCAAAGTTTTTTCCATTGTGGATACCGATAGTCATTCCAACCATTTTTGGTACAATTACTAAATCTCTAAAATGCGTTCTTATTTTTTTCTTGCGCGCAATTTCTTTTTCGCAAGACTTAATAAATTTCTCAATAACTTCAGGATGTCTCAAAACAGAGCGTCTGCTTCGCGAAGGAATATACTTCGCAAAAGTCGAGAGAGGCATTGCCATCAACTCTTCGAGATTAAATCCACAATATCTTTTCTCCTTCGACTTTAGCACTACTTCTTTCGCCATATTATCTCTTTCTCCTACCGGTTCTTCTCGGTCTTAAATGTCCAACTTTTCTTCCAGGTGGAGCGTTTCGCTTGACTGTCTTCGATTTGATTCTCTTTCCTCTTCCAGAACCAAATGGATGGTCAATAGCGTTAGTGCTGACAGCAGAAACTCTCGGCCAAAGTTTGTTACGTGCTTTAGCGCGATAATGTCTCGCTCCAGCTTTCATAAATGGCTTGAGCTTTCTACCTTCGCCTGCAATAATTCCAATCGTCGCTCTACATTCTCCATCTAATCTTACTTCATTTCGGTTTGGCATGATAACTCCAATTCTTCCATCATCATATTTTTTGTGTAATATCGCGCTACTGCCAGAAGTTCTTATCATTTTCCCGCCGTCGCCAGGATTGTTCTCGATATTGAAAATTCTTGTTGCAACCGGTATGTCTTTCAAATTGACAATGTTCCCGAAAGAAATATTATCTCCGCCAATTTTAAACGTGCTTCCACGCATCGCTCCGGAAAACGCAACATTATAGAAAATTAAATTACCAATTCGCGCTTTTATCAACGGCGCAGAATGTGCAGCCGAGTGCAAAATTTTTATAATCTGCGCATCGCCATTTTGTAAAGGATAACCCACTCTGTAAATAAATGCCTGTTTGCGCACCTGATACGACAAACTTCCTTTACCTCGTGCCTGCGAAATAATTCTCTTTCCCATTAGATGCCAGCCCTCCTCGCAGTTTCAACAGCTTGAGTATATCCTCTACTTTTGTCAGTCATAACTTCTCGAGTATAATTTCCAATTAATCTATATCCTACACTTCCGGGAACAACGCCACCATTTCCAAATGCAGAATATCTTACAATATTTCCCTCTTTTTCTCTAACTAAAAATGTATTATTTCCATTAGCACTCGATTCAAAATGCGCAAGTCCGATATCTTCAAGAATAATTTTATTTCCAACATATATCCCTTTATTTCTGTTATTCATTATATCATTCCCAGCTTCGTCGCAATATCAATAGCTGGATTCTCCTTTGCAAGTTTAACGTAAGCATATTTTTTGTTCTGACGGATTAAAGTCCGCACAGCAACAACTTTGACACTAAATATTTTTTCAATTTCTTTTGCTATTTCATCTTTGTTCTGTCGTCTGTCTGTTTCAAAAAGCAAGACATTCTCAATATCGATGAGCTTTACTGCTTTTTCCGAAGTTACTGGTCTAAGATTCATTTGAGCTCCTTGAGCGCCTGCTCAGTATATAATGTTAACCTTCCAAGAGGATACAAATCTAAAATGCTGACGTCGGACGCAGATCTTATTTCAATACCGCTCATTTTCAACGTTTCATCTTTTCCTTTTATCAAAAGCAAACCAGCATTACTTTTCATCTTTCTTCCTCTAAACTTCCCCTTTCCAGCACGGACACTTTTTTGTTTCAATGCGACTACAATATTTTCTCCAAAAATCTTTTTCATAAATTCAACAAATTGTTTGCTCTTTATTTCATTTAGTGGAGAGGAAATTACCATCGGTAGTTCAATTTCAGAATTGCGCAAACTCGCGTATCGTTTTCTGACATAACTTATTTGAGCAGTCGCGCTTAAAGCAGAATGCATCGCTTGAAGTTTTTCTCTTTTATTTATTTTCAGTATTCTTCTGATAAGTAATGGAGTGTGGACCGCTCTTCCGCCACGAGCCATGTTGATTTCAGCGCCAATCCAATAAAATTGATTTCCACGTCGCCACATTGCTTTACGAGGCACACGTGAAACTCCTTTACCATAATGTCCTTTCCATTCGTGTCTTCTATGACTAATTGTTCCAGACGCAGAGCTCTTTCTTCCAGCCGTCGGTGACGGACTATGTGGGGCAAATTGTTTAGACATTTCAAAATATTTTTGCGCAAGATCTTCACGAATTCGCACACCGAAAATTTTAGAAGGCAATTCTGTCGTCTTTAATTTGTTTCCATTTATATCGACAACTTGAGATTTCATTTGCTTACCTCCAATAGTTCATACTTTTCAACCATCTGTTTTTTAGTAGGTCTCATTGCGTTAGTAATAATCAACTGTCTTTTCGCAGGACCCTGAACACTTCCGTGTAAAATTATATAATCTGATTTTACTGCGCCATAATTCTTGAATAGTTTTCCTTCAAGTAATTTATTCGCTTTCGCGTCGCCCGTTCCCAAAACCTTCAAGTTATAATGTAATCTCGTGAACATTCCGAGCTGTCCAGAAAGTGGAACTCTAAATGTAACTCTCGCAGGATGCCAAGGTCCCAAACTTCCAGGTTTACGCACACCCTTTTCAGATTTGTGCTGTTTAAGGCTAATTCCAAATCGTGTAACTGGTCCAGAAAGTCCCTTTCCTCTCGTCAATCCGCGCACATCAACAAGGTCTCCTTTGAAAAAATCTTGCAACTTTATTTCTTTACCAATCAAACTCTTCACAGTCGCAAGTTTTTCTTTGCCACCCACACCAGCTTCAATCATATCTGGAGTTTTTTTCACGCCGACTTCTTTCACAATAGAATATAATATTACATGAACGTCATCAAAATCTTTTATTTCATCAAGCACAGAAACATTTCCAATAGTTTTTGCAGTTTTAACGATGCGCTTAAGTTCCTTATCATTAGAAAAAACAATTTCTTTGGAAACAGTTCCGTTTTTATAAAATCTTACTGAATATATTTTCATCGGTGGCACTTCAAGAATCGTCACGGGAATTGCGAGTTTCTTCCCTAGAGTCATCGACTTTGGTGTGTTATCCTTGACGAAAGCAGTAGCCATTCCAGCCTTGTAAGCAATAAATCCTAAAAGATTATTTCCGGGAACAACACCCCAGTTCACACTAGGTAAAAACCTACTGGCTCGCTTACGCGGCCAAAACTGCAAACTTCCAAATCTTGGTCTTGATAATTTTGACATATTCCATTTGTTTTAGGCGCAACTTTTCCTATTTATTTCAGACGTCGGTGTAGCAATCACTTCGTCTAAATTCTACTCACTTCTCTCAAAAAATTACTTTATAAATCTTACCTTTTCACAATTTGTAAATTATATTTACAAAAAACAAAAATAAAAAACAAAAAAATTAAACTTACTTCGCCTTAGTGCGAGAACCAATCAGCCAATAATTAGACGCAAGCGTCAAATGTATTAGGATTTGACTCCACTGCGGTCCTTTTTCTCCACCGACGTAAATTGTGAAAATTGCAACGAGCATTATCACAATAGGTGGCCAGACACTATATTCAAGCTTCCACTTGACAAGAATCGCTATACCGAATACTATTTCCGATAGGATTAAAATCCAGGCAAAGAAACTCGCCGCAGGAAATCCGATTCCAGAAAGCATGCCCGTCACATTTTCTGGCTTGATAACAAACAATTTCATCAAACCTGAAACCAGCATAATCAATCCAAGCATAACGCGATTTACAATTCCAGCGTATTTGTACATAAAACCTCCTTAAAAATCAAACATTAACAATATTTAAACTTTGTTCGGTTTCAAACAAAAATGTAATTATTCGTCGACGTAAATTTTTTACAAATCAAAATTTAATTTAAGCAGAGAACACATAATCTTTCTTCGTTTTTATTCCGTCAACTGTAAGTTCGCGCACGATTTTTCCTTTACGTATCGCTCGCTCCCTCATTTTGATAGGGTCGCTCTCATTCGAAGGCAATTCTATATTTTCAATTAAAAAAGTATGCTTGGCTTCAGCTTGTTTGAAATCACTAATATCAAAAAATAAATCTTTTACTATTTCAGAGTCAGTGGTTTTAATCTTACAAAAATCAACTTTCAACTCTTTATCGTCGGAACTCGAAGAAGGTTTAGCAGATTTTGGGGCTTTCGGTTTTATTTTCAATTCATTCCCACCGAAAGAAAAAGATAATCCCAAAAATGCGCGTGGAACACTATCACAAATTTCAGTTATTTGTCGCCCACTCATTTCTCCCTCAATTGAATATTTTTTCACACCCATAAATTGGCTGATATTTTTATATTTTATCGACGCAGGTAAACCCTTGGTTGAAATAATTGCACCAGTAACATTCGCTTTCGAGTCACCCAATTTTCCAGCAAAATAACGGACAAGTTCATTCGCATATTCGCCAGTAGTCGAAATAGAATAGCCTTTAGGAGAATTTTTGCATTGTACTACTGCGCGGTTTTTGAATTCACCTTTACTAAATTTTTCAAAATGCAGATGCGAAAGTTCATCTGATTTTCCAGTCACAATTTTATGTATAAAAAAATGCATGAGCAAAAACAGCAATCTCAATTTATAAATCTTTCAAATATGGGTTCAAGTGTGTTTGAACCATTAAGAAACTTTATATATTTAAATCGTCTCGTCAGAACATGACTCTCACAAACAAAGATTTCCGTCGTATATTCGTTGCATTTTTGATGATAATTTTAGTTGTCGGAGCATTTCTCATAATCAAGCCGATTGTTTTGTCAGTCATCGGCGGCTTAATCCTTGCCTATATGTTTCTACCATTTTATCGTTGGACGTATAAAATGATTAAAGGAAGAAACACGACGGCATTCCTGATGACTCTCTTAGTTTTAGTAATGATTCTCTTACCTTTATGGTTTCTAATACCAATAGTCGTAGATCAAGTGTTTGCATTGTTTAACTTGACCCAAAACATTGACTTTTCAAAAGTTGTCCCAGCAATATTTCCATCGTCGGGAGAACAGTTTCAACAACAAATGACTACAATCATAATAAAATTTGTAGGTAATATAACTTCGTCAATAATCGGATATTTGATAAGCTTCATACAAAATATCCCTACGGTCCTGCTAAACATAGCAGTCATTCTATTCGTTTTCTTCTTTACTTTGCGTGATCAGGAGTCGCTTAAGGAGTTCATTTCAGGAATATCACCCTTCAAGAAAGAAAAGGAGTCTATATTAGTAAAAAGGTTCAAAGACATAACTTCGTCGATTATATTTGGTTATGTCATCGTCGGCACGTTTCAAGGTCTGATGTTGGGTATAGGATTATGGATATTTGGAGTTCCAAGCGCACTAACAATAGCTCTCTTTGGAACATTCGCAGCAATGATTCCAATGGTAGGTCCTTGGTTGGTGTGGATGCCAGTCGCCGGATTTATGTTTGCGAATAGTAGCTTCGGAGTAGCTATGCTGTTTACAATTTATTGTACAATTTTCGTCTCAACAATTGATAACATTTTGAGACCTTTAATCATCGCACGAAAAACCGGCACATCATCAGTAGTAGTTCTAGTTGGAATGATTGGAGGTCTTTACGTATTCAATATAATAGGTTTAATCCTCGGTCCGTTGATACTTTCGTATTTAATTTTGTTCTTGAAAGCATACAAAGACGGCACGCTCTCCGACATGTTCTCTCCAACGGAATAGTTTTAAACAAACAAATCTATTTGTCTTCATGAAATTTCATATTAAACTTCTAAAAATATTCGCTGGAAAACCAGTCGTCTTTATTCACGAAGCAACTGCTAAAAAAATAAATGTTCATATTGCCGACCGCGTCACACTCTTAAAAGACCATCACAAAACCACAGCAATAGTCGATATTGCATTCGGATTTATTCGCAAGAATGAAGTCGCGATTTCCGAAGAATTAGCTTCAATATTAGGAACCGACGCAAAAGGTCTTATCGAAATCGAACCAGCAGAGGCGCCAGAAGGATCAAGAATTTTACACGACAAACTGGAATGCACCGAATACAAAGCAAAGGAATTGGAAAAAATAATACAAGATATTGTAAATAATAATTTAAGTGACGCAGAAGTTGCATATTTTATTTCTGGAGTGAATCACTGCGGTATGTCATTTAAAGAAACACTCGCTCTGACAAACGCAATAGTGAAAACTGGTAAAAAAATAAAATGGTCTGAAAAAATGATCGTTGATAAACATAGCATCGGTGGAATTCCGGGCAATCGAACTACACCGATAGTTGTTTCGATATGCGCGGCAGCCGGCCTGACTATTCCAAAAACTTCTTCGCGAGCAATTACATCAGCATCTGGAACGGCGGACACAATCGAGGCAATGGCACCGGTTGATCTTACAATAAGTCAGCTAAAATCCGTCGTCAAAAAAACAGGTGCCTGTCTCGCGTGGGGCGGTTCGCTCGGCCTTGCTCCTGCCGACGATAAACTGATTCGCGTCGAGAAACTTCTAAGACTAGATCCGGAGCCACAATTACTCGCATCAATATTGGCAAAAAAAGTGGCAGTGGGAAGCACACATGTTTTAATCGATATTCCTTTCGGCGAAGGTGCAAAAGTTTCACTACCTCAAGCTCAACATCTAAAAAAAATGTTTGAGTCGCTCGGAAATAAAATAGGACTTAAAATTCAAACAATTCTAACCGATGGAACGCAGCCTATCGGCAACGGAATAGGTCCAGTTTTGGAAATGCGCGACGTGATTCGCGTTTTAAAACAAGATAATCCTCCGAAAGATTTAGAATCAAAATCTCTCGTATTAGCAGGAAAAATATTAGAAATGTGCGGCAAAGCGAAAAAAGGACAAGGCCAGTTAAGAGCAAGAGATATTTTGTATAGTTGTTCAGCTTACGAAAAATTCTGTCAGATTATCGAAGCGCAAGGAGGCGACCCAAAAACATGGATGCCCGAAGCAAAATTCCATCACACATTCATATCGAGTCATTCAGGCACAATAAAAAAAATAGATAATCCTTCAATAAACTACCTCGCCAGAATTGTCGGCTGTCCCAACGATAAATCCGCAGGAATTTATCTCCACAAACACGTCAACGAAAAAGTAAAAATTGGTGATAAAATAATGACTCTTTATTCCGAATCAAAAGAAAAACTTAGTCAAGCAATAAAATTATTCAAAAAACAAAAATCAATTAATATATTTTAATAAACACAAATCTTTTTATATTAAATCAAACAAAAAACTTCATGCCAAAAGAACCAACATATATTGACAGTCTATCAAGAAGGATAAAATCAAATCTTCGCAAAGGTTACAACAAAGAATCTCTCAAATGGGCAATGGTGAATCAAGGTCACTCCCGCATTGAAGTCGACAAGGCTTTCAGACAAGCAGAAGCAGAACTTTCGCAAGAATCTATTGAAGAAGCAAAACGCAGGGCAGCAATGGCACCAATTCCAGTAATTGAACCAATCCTCGAAGAACAACCAAAAAAAGGATTTCTCGCAAGACTTTTCGGGATTTAATTTTAAGAGCGAGATAATTTATATAGTATTTTAAACGGAGATTATACATGTGGTCAGTTGAAAAACATATTCAAAAGAAAGAAATTATAAAATATGAAGGCACACCAGAATATATTGGTTATTTCTGGTGGTTTGTTTTAGGATTAATTACTATAAGTACTATATTTATTCCTTTGTTAATACTCCTACTTGTTTATTTAAATAAAAACTCTACAAAATATATTATCACTAATATGAGAGTTGCTAGAAGAAAAGGAATAATATCTGAAGATTTCAAGTCCTCAACATTCAAACATATGACCTCAGTAAGCACAAAACAAGGAATAATCGGAAAGCTATTTAATTTTGGAACTTTGACAATAGATACTTCTGGCTCTGGAAGTTCAGTAGAATTTAACTGGAAATATGTCAAAGATCCAATTCAAATTAAAAATAAAATTGAAAAGAATATTTCTTAATTAATCTAAACGCCTGCGCCCGGAATACTTCAATTCGAAGAATTGGAGTTGCCGATAACATCAGTTAGCGAACACTTCGATTCCGAAGAACGCCTGCGCCCGGAATCGAACCGGGAAATCCCGAAGGAAACTGGTTCTCAAGACCAGCGGAGTACCATTGTCCCACACAGGCACGTCCAATTAAAATCTAAACCTCGCTTTTAAACTTTCGCAAGCAAAACTAATAAAATTTGTTCGGACTAAAACAAAACAAAAAATTATCCGAACAACGATGCCAATCCAGCCGCAGATTCAGAAGGTTTCTCTTCTTTCTTCTCTTCTTTTACAGGTGCAGATGATGCAGCGCCAGCAGAAGGTGCAGCTACGGCGACATTTGCATTTTCAAGCTCCGCTCCAATGTCAACTCCATGCAAACTCGCGACAAGTGCTTTGAGTTTAGAGTCATCAACTTGGCTTCCGGTTGCGTGGATAACTTTCTTCAAGTTTTCCTCGTTAACTGGATGTCCGAGCTTATGCAACAACAACGCTCCGTAGATATATTCCATTAAATTCCCTCCTTTACGTTTATGATTTTTTCAATAGCTTTTTCTTCTCTTCCAGCTTTTGTGATAAAGTATCTTATTGTCTTTTCCGTCGGATATTTGACTGAAATAGCAAAACCCAGTGCTTTGCGAATCATCTCGCGCACTTGTTCCATAGTTCCGATTTTATCAATGACTATATTTGCATAAATCTGTTCTTCTTTGGAGTCATAAGCTGCGATAGGAAGAAATCCTACTTTTATCGGACTGACATTCAGTTTCCCAAGAACACTCGCAACATTTGATTTTATTGCTTCGCCTTTTTTAGCAACAACGGAGCCTTTAATTATTTCAAGTTTTCCATCGGTAACTTTTACTTTAAGACCGACACCACTTAATTCTGAAATTGCAGGCCCAGCAACAAGTTCTGTTGGTCCTGGCTCAATTTCAATATCTTCAGGAGCAATATCTCCTGCCTTCGCGCGTCGTGCGCTTTGAAAATCAACGAGCATACTCGATAATTCAAACGGCTCTATATCCGAAAAAAGCAAAACATAATCTGCCTGTAAATAAGTTTTCAAATTCTGCAAAGTTCCTTTTTCAGTCGCTTCAATAGCTTTGGAAATAGTGCTTTTCTTCGCGACTTTCAATTCAGCAGCGCCACGCAATTTTTTCTTTATTTCGTGAAACTGCATTCCTGGCAAGCCCTTAGACGACGCAAGCAAAACCGTTCTGTTGCGTTGCATCATCAAAGCGATTTCCTTAACAAGTCGCTTCTTAGATTCAGAAACACTACTTGTTTTTACAGATGTCACTTTATCTGCACCTCAACAGGTTTCGTCATCGTGAGTTTGATAAGAACATTTTTCACATTATCTCTTTTGGTAGGCAAAGCATCAACAATTCCGTTGTAAATAGAACGCACATTTTCTAAAATTTGTTCGTCAGTCATATTCATCTTACCGATGGCTATCTTCACACATCCTTCACGAATTCTTATTTTCGCAGATTTCGCAACTTTATTCAACATATTTTTAATATCTTCAGGTGTGTCCTGCATCATAATTCCAAGTTGCGGAGACGGCATTTTTCCCGTTGGTCCAAGAACTTTTCCGAAAGTCGTAGCAACTGAAGGCATTAAAGGTGCATGCGCAATAAATGAATCGTAATTTTTAATTAAAGTCTTTAGAGCTTTCTTGTCACTATATTTAACAAATTCTGCCTTGGTAACTGTTGGCACAACGTCGCTCTTCGCATTCAAAAACGCGCAAACTTTTTTTTCCTTAAATTTGTGAGGCACGGGAACGACCGCGGAAATATTAGTCTTCTTAAAATCAAGCCCCTTCAGATTAACAATTAAGTCTACCGTCTGATTGAACTTTCTTTCCTTTGTCTTTCTCAATTCTATTAATGCTTCTTTCAATTCCATGTTTTTTGTCTTCTACGGTATGCTTCAACTCCCAGAAACCAAGAGTCAAGGACGTAGTTTAATGACTTAAGTGCGTGATAAAATTGCTTTATAAAACTTGCTATTTAATTCTTGTAAGTTTTATGTCTTTAAAATTTGAGAGATTTATTGTTTTTCCAAAGCGCCCAGATATTCCTTAATTCTTCCAATCGTCTGCGGAATCAAAAATTGCTCAATCTTCTGTTCAAACAATTCCTGTAAAGACGCAAACTCCGAAATATTATACAAATTACTTTTTTTGTCAACAATCATTAAATCTCTTAGTCTCTTTAGTTGTCGACGAATATTACTCTCCGCTATTCCCTTTACTTCGAGAGAATGTTCCTTTCGTTTATTCGTAACCAAATCGACTACTTCAAACGAGCTTAGTTCTTTTTTTTCTTTTCTCGCATCTTCAAGCACCAACAAAACATCAACTATAACATCACGCGAATCTCCCGGTTGTAATAATCCTAAACTCAAACAGATTTTTCTAACGAGCTCTCTTCTGCTAGAATCGTATGGCTTCTCGTATTTTCTTAGAGTAATCTCGTGCAACGGAATATCTTTCATAAACGTTACAAAACAATAATGATTATAAATCTACCTCACAAAAAATGATTATGGAATTAGTTGCATTTTTGGGAGACGATAGGGAAAACTGGGGACAAGTAACTGGTTTGATAAATCGCGGAGATTGGGAAAAAATAATTCTTGTAAAATCAAAATCATCTGAAGAATATGAACCCTCAAAACCATCAGAGATAATCAAAGTAGACACATCAAAGCCATTGACAGAATTAAGGGAAGACATAATTCACAAATTAAGAGATAAGTTTCAAGGATTCGACGCCAATCTTTCAATCGCATCGGGCAATGGAAAAGAACACATGGCTTTGATTTCAGCGTTATTATCTATTCCCGTCGGCATACGTCTAGTCGTATTCACAAAAAAAGGAATCGAATTTATTAATTAATTACAAAATTCACAATCCATTTCGTCATCATCAACGAAATTAGAATCAAAATAAACCAAGTTATCCATGAATAAGCTTTCTTTCCCCATTCAGAGCTTCCAGTAATTCCAGCAATTGTCAAATAAAAGAATCTACCGCCGTCAAGAATCGAAACTGGCAACATATTCATCAAAGCAACAAGCACATTTATCATTACAATCCACCACAATAAATCATAAATAAATTGCACAAAATCTCCATCCCACGTCGTGATATAATGGATTGAAGGATCTCTTATTTTAGCAAGCACATTCATTAGTTTAGCACGTAATCCTTCAGTCGGCCGAGCATAAAATCCAATTCCCAAATATGCTTTATCATTTTTATTTCCAAGAGTTATATCATAAGATCTTTCAGTGCCATCACTATCAACCGCCACGACGCGAACATTTTCATTAGGAATAAGTCCATCCAAAACAATAGATAACTCCTCTTTACTTCTCGTCGATTTACCATCGATAGATTTTATTGCACCAAACAAATTCGCACGAAGCGCAGGCGCATCGTCGAAAACAACAATCTGATTATTATTCATCAAAATATCTTCAGACAATCCCTTTTCTGGTGCGTAATATTTACTGCCCGCAACAGTCATTTCATTCAGTCCTTCAACTGTCAAAGTAGGAATATCTTTCACATTCATAATTGAAACATTTCCAACATGAGTTATATCTGAAACATTAACAACGCTTTGCGCATAAGCGTTAAAAATAATTCCTCCAGGAGTAAAACTCAATGCAAAAAATCCCCACATTATCAAACCGAATACAACCGTCATCAAAATATTAGCAAAAGTTCCAGCAGCCAAAATTGAAAGCTGATGTTTCTTAGGCGCTCGAGCCATTTGTTTTTCATCTGGTTCTACAAAAGCTCAAAAGAATGGACCGAAGAAAGCAAGGCCTGTCGTCTTAACGCGAATCTTCCACAACCTCGCAAAAATTCCGTGCGAAAATTCATGTGAAACAGCGACGATTGCCAAGGCAACTAAAAAGTAAGTAAAGTATAGTGGTGGGAAAATAGATTCAAGCCCAAATATTTTAGGAAAGTAAGGAATCAACGGCGCAATCGGTGGCAAGTTTTGCAATTCTTTAGGTATTGGTAAAGTAATATAAGTCCACACCGTCTTTGAAATCATCCAAAGAATCGAACCCATCAAAATATATCCAGAAGTTATCACGACGTAACTCAATGGCTTCAAAAATTTCTCAAATTTTTTGACGGTCCAGTCCATAAGTTTTATGCCGACTTTAGTGTGATACAAAAACATCCATCCCTGTCTTTTCAAATTTTCCCTATTTTTTCTTAATATAAAAAAAGCTCCGACGCAGAAAATTATCATAAACACTACATCGTAAAATACTAATGATCCCATTATTGTGATTATTACTTGTTCTTTTTAATGCTTACTGGTCGAAAGTTGTGCTTTCCACATCGTCTGCATATCATCCTCTTAGAAATAACTTTCAGTGCGTCCGCGCGCATCTTCTGTCCGCAGTTCTTACACACGAACATATTCTTGAACAATCTTTGCATCGCTGCAGGTAATTTCGTTCCCATATTAAGACAACAACCTCATGATAACTCGTTTACCTTCAACATCCCAGTATTCAACTTGCTGTTCAGGAGCAAGTTTTCCGTTAAGCTCTTCGTCAAATGGAAGTTCCAATGTCTCAAAGTTTTCCAAATCCATTACACTAGCGCTGTCATTTGAAACGTTCAAAACCTGCGCGCGTTTTTTTTCAACCAAAGGAACTTCAAGATTTTCTCCGCCAGGAATAACTCCGATTCTTTTTTTCTTGTCAAAAATTCCGACAACTTCCATTCTACATTTCATGCTTCCGTGTTTTCCAGTTTTACTCTGGTCATTTGATTTCACGACGCATGGCACACCATCCCACAGGAGAGTCGTCCCGGGTTTAGCAGCAGTCGCTTGCATTAATTTTAAAACCATAATTAAATTTTACAATAAACGTTTATAAAACCTTCTGTTCCCACGAACAGAACGGACAAAATAAATATATTTTCAAAAACATCTCATCAAATAGAAATCAATTTCTCAAAAACCGAAAGGTTTTTAGAGCCACTTATGAAAATAGAAATATGGTTGAAACAATAAAACAAGGAGAATTCATAGAAATAAAATTCACAGGGTTCGTAGATGGCAAGCCCTTCGATTCAAACATTATTGAAGACTTGAAAAACATAAACTCCAAAGCCGAACCAGAAAAAACAATAGTTATCGTCGGAAAAGAGATGGTTGTCAAAGGTTTGGACAGCAAGTTCGCAGGAAAAGAATTCAACAAAGAATATCGCGTCTCATTTTCGCATAAAGAAGGTTTTGGCCCACGTTACAAAGAATTGATTCGCACAATTCCACTAAAAGTTTTCACAGGACAAAGAGTAAATCCAAGACCTGGCGCAACATTTGTTTTAGACAATCAGTTAGCAAAAGTAATTGCAGTTTCAGGCGCGAGAGTCATAACAGACTTCAACAACCCCCTTGCAGGAAAAGATTTGGAGTATAAATTCACCGCAGTCCGTTTAGTTGAAGACTTAAAAGAAAAAGCAGAAACTGTTTGTAAATTAATTTTCCGTTTTATTCCGAAAATAGAAATCACAAACAACGTCGTTACGATATACGGCCCAAAAGTTCTTGAAACTCTCTTAAAACACAGCGAACCAGAATTCAAATCATTGTTGAACGTCCAAATCGCATTCAAAGAGTCTTCCCCAGAAAAACCAATTGAAAAAGAGAACACTGAATAACTCCGCAAATAATCTTGTTCTTTGAATATCTAAAAATCCCCATCTCTAACAAAAAGATTTTTTGTTACAACAATCCTTATAAATCCGCCATAATTCGATAACTTATGGTGAATGATTTTTTAGATTCTGATTTAAAGTCTGTTTCAACAATCGATAAAGAATTAGAAATATTAGTTCAAAAACAAGGAACTCGTGTCAAAGTTATCGGTTGCGGTGGTGGTGGAGGAAACTCTGTTTCGCGCATGAAAGAAATTGGTATCAAAGGTTGCGAAGTAATTGCCATCAACACTGACGCACAGGATCTTCTTTACACAAGTTCCGACGTAAAAATTCTAATTGGTCGCGAGTTGACGGGCGGACTCGGTGCAGGAAGCAATCCAAAGATTGGTGAAGAAGCAGCAAAAGAATCTGAACAAGAAATAAGAAAAAGATTGGCAAATGCAGATTTAGTTTTCATTACGTGCGGTTTAGGAGGAGGAACTGGAACAGGTTCGGCTCCAGTAATCGCAGACTTAGCAAAAAAAGCTGGAGCATTAGTAATTGCAATAGTCACCTTACCTTTTACCGTCGAGGGTCAGAAAAGAATTGAAAATGCACAATATGGTCTTGAACGATTAGAACAAATCGCTGACACGCTCATCGTCGTTCCAAATGATAAGCTCCTTGAAATCGCTCCAGAATTACCAATTCAAACAGCCTTCAAAGTGGCAGACGAGATTCTTACTAATTCCGTAAAAGGAATTGCAGAATTAATTACAACAGCTGGTCTTGTAAATCTTGATTTTGCCGACGTAAAAGCTGTAATGTCTAACGGAGGCGTTTCGCTCATCGGTATTGGAGAGTCAGAATCCGGCGACAATCGTGCATTGGAAGCAGTCGAACGCGCAATTCACAATCCTCTCCTCGATGTAAATATCTCTCAAGCAAAAGGCGCACTCGTCAACGTCATCGGTGGCCCAGATATGTCTCTAAACGAATATCGCGACATCATGCAAAAAGTAAGTTCAAAGATTCCTTCCGGAGCAAAAATAATTTCGGGCGCGAAAATCGCACAAGATATGGATAAAAATATAAGAGTTCTTCTCATCGTCACGGGCGTCAAGAGTCCGCAAATCCTCGGTTCAGAATCAGAGTATAGTTCTCAAGAAAAATCCGACCTCGGCTCCGAGCTCGGCATAAATTTCGTCACAGATGGATAATATAACTCCTAAATTTACCTAACAGAATAATTTTTAAACACTTTAATCTCAACTCCATTATGGAAAAAATAAAATCTTTCATAATCCAATGCATGCGCGTCTGGCGCATCCTCAAAAAACCAACCAAGCAAGAGTTTCTTATGATTTCCAAAATCTCCGCATTGGGAGTTCTCGCCATCGGGCTCGTAGGATTTTTTATCGGAATAATAATGAAAATTTTCGGATAACAAAATTTATAAACCATCTAAAATCTTCTTATATACTGCTTCTCTGATATGAGTAAGTAGCTGGAGCTAATCAAAATGATTTTTATCGTAAAAGTAACGTCGAATAAGGAAGAACGAGCAATGGAAATGATTCACGAGCGTGCAGTCTCAAAACAGTTACAAGTATTTGCGATAGCAAGACCCCACGGACTCAAAGGATATTTAATTTTAGAAGCCGCGAACCGCGACACAATCGAAGAGGCAGCATTTAATCTCCCATATGTAAAAGGAATCATCGGAAAAACAGTAACTTATGAAGAAGTAAAAAACACACTCCAACCAGAAGTCGAGGACTTCAATATTGAAATAGGAGACATCGTCGAAATGATTGCAGACCACTTCAAGAACGAGAAAGGTAAAGTCACAAGAATCGACAAAAAGAAAGGAGAAATCGTAGTCTCTCTATTGGGCGCGACAGTTCCGATACCAGTCACCGTAAAAATAGATAACGTAAAGGTTATAAGGCGTGATTCTGCAAAAGAATCCGAAGATTCAGGAGAAAATGGCAGTAATTAAATTAATCGTCGATGGAGGGGCAATGAAGCCTGGCCCAACTATAGCTCAGCAACTCGGTCCAATGGGAATCAACATCGGCAAAGTAATTGAAGATGTTAACAAAGCTACCGCGAATTTCAAAGGCGTCAAAGTTCCTGTCGAATTGAACGTAGACGCGAAAACAAAAAAATATGATATTAAAGTGTCTTCTCCACCAACTTCTGAATTGATAAAAAAAGAACTTGGTTTGGAAAAAGGTTCTGGCGCGGCAGGTAAATTAAAAGTTGGCAACATTGCCATAGAGCAAATAATTTCTGTCGCGAGAACAAAAATGCCTAACATGCTTGCACGAAATATGAAAAACGCAGTAAAATTAGTTTTAGGTTCGTGCGTGTCTTTAGGAGTTTTAGTTGAAAACAAAAGTCCTGTCGAAGCAATTCGTGAAGTCAATCAAGGAATTTATGATAAAGAAATAAAAGATGAAATCACGACGGTTTCGGCAACAAAGAAAGCAGAATTAGCAGCATACTTTAACAAAGTCAAAACACAACAAGAAGCGCGCGCGAAGGCAGAAGCAGAAGCAGCCGCAGCAGCAGAAGCAGCAAAGGCAGCAGCAGCGCCAGTCGCAGGAGCAGCAGCGCCAGTCGCAGGAGCAGCAGCGCCAGCAGGTACGACAGCAGCCGCAACAGCAACGCCGGCAAAAGCAGAAGCCAAGAAAGAAGACAAGAAGAAGTAAGGATTATCTCAACTCGGTAAAATCATTTTTATTATTATCAAATTATCGCAAGTCACCTTCAAATTTTTTAATAGAATAAAATAAAAATTATCTTCTTGACATTTTTATGCGCAGAATTAATAGATATTAACGTTTAAATACCAATCTAAATAACTTTGCTCATCGGGGATATGGGGTAGTTTGGTTAGCCTTCGAGGTTTGGGACTTCGCGACCCCGGTTCAAATCCGGGTATCCCCATTCACAGAATTGTCTCTACAATTCTGTAAACGCGAATTTTAATTGTGTTCCGGCTCAAATACTTTAATTTGAGCGAAGCGAAATTAAAGTTGCCGTGAAGCTTTGCTTCACGAGCACAGAGTATCCCCATTCACAATTAGTTTTACAGAACATACAAAAAGACTTAATGATTATTCATCTGTAAAAAATTAGTGCGAAAAAAACTTCAAAAAAATAAATTAACTTCAAAATTTAGAAGTCCGAGAATCTTAATTAAAAATTATTCCGTCTCATAAAATTTAACACAGAGGAGTTAAATAGATTAGAAAATATCAATTTTTTAAGAATTGAAGAGCTAAAAACTTTTTCATAAGTTTTAAAAACCCTCCAAATTAAACTTTAACATGGTAAAGACAAAAAAAGTAAAAGCTGCCGGAAAATTCGGCGCAGGTTACGGAACATCTTTAAGAAATAGATTTAACGCTGTTGATTCATTGCAGAGAAAAAAACAGACTTGTCCGCAATGTAAAAAATCTGGAGTCAAGCGACTCGCCGCAGGAATATGGCACTGCGAACGATGCGGAGCACAATTCGCCGGCCACGCTTACACACTAAATACCTCTTAATTTAAATATCCTCAAAACAAAACAAACCCATGTCACAATACAAAAGCTTTCGTTGCAGTAAAGAAATAACTAGCAAAGTGCTTGA
>SXGT01358090.1_pt1 | contig 26116 bp, 24 predicted proteins | sample 3176221 | NCBI WGS metagenome assembly SXGT01 (sample SAMN11356862, study PRJNA531348) | freshwater metagenome | isolation source: freshwater sample F1-120 | place: China: Fuxian Lake, Yuxi | collected 2017-12-25
GAAAACGAGGCAGAACAACCGCATTTTGCCGACCGAGGCGGCGGCAAATGCCAAGCGTTCTGCTTCCATTGGACGGCGTCAACACGATGTCTAAGTGGTTGCTGTAGCGTGCGTCTCAGAAAGCAGAAAGCCCCGTTGAGTGAGACCAAAGAGGTCAAACCCAACGGGGCGGAATTTAGACGCGAGCGTCTGATATTGTCAATCGCGTGCGTTTGAATTATTTGAAATCTTGCTCGTCAATTCAACGCAAATGCTGGCCGGCCAATGGGATGATTTTTTCGGATTGCCTTAATTTGCTCGACATCGTCGCGAGAAAGCAACCTGTCGCGTCCAACTTTCGTTCCAATCTCGTAGTCCAAGCAAATGCGACGCACAGACGAATCGGCGATCCCCAGCTTCTTCGCAGCTTTTTGTACCGTCAGAGCTTCATTGAGTTCCATGATCATGCCTCCAAGATAAAACGCTTGCGTTTGAATTACAAGATTGCTAGCGTCAAAAAGAACTGGGCGAGGGGGAAGTCGAATCCCCACGTCCTTGCGGACACAACGGCCTAAACGTTGCGCGGCTGCCGTTACGCCACTCGCCCAAAATGACACCTACAGAGCTATAACACCAAACGTTTCCTAAGAACTCCGCTGCCGGTAGCACTGGATCGGCCGGTTGAAGCGGTGATCACATCCAGTGAGAGTAGGCAAAGATTGATGGACTCTTTGCGTCGATGAATGGAGTCACCGAAAGAAGGTGACAACGTGACCATTCTTGAACTGTTGCGGTCGTCTTACTGCCTGGAGCACGCCCTGTGCTTGAAACAACAATCGCTCGAGCAGATGCGGTATGCCGTTGACCGTTTCAATGAGCACCTTGGCCGCGACGCGACGATTGAAGACTTCACGAAGCTCAATCTGATCGGCTTGATGGTCGCGAGGAAGGCCAGCGTTGCCGCCGCGACTGTAAATAAAGATCGGCGGGAGTTGCTCGCGCTGTGGCGTCACGCGGCGGACAACGGACTTTGCGGCCAGCCTCCGCGAATTGCGAAGTGCCCTGAGCCGCTCAACGAGCCACACACATTCGCCACGTCGGATCTGACGAAGATCATCGCAGCAACGAAGCTGATGGCCGATCCGATCTGGTGGCGTTCGGTCGTGCTGTTTTTGTATGACTCTGGCGCGAGGATTTCGGCATCGCTCGCGATCAAAGTGAGCGACGTGGATTTCGCGGCGCGGACGGCTCGCCTGTTGAGCAGTAACTCGAAGACGCTGCGATGGCAACGTGTGACCTTGAGCGATGACGCCGTCGAAGCGATGACTGCGCAGGCCATCGGACGCGAACCTGGAGAGCTGCTGTGGCCGTGGCGGCGACACAAGCGGCAACTTTTCCCCTGGTTCCGCAAGCTCGTAGACACAGCCGGCGTTGAATTGCCGCGCGGCAAGTGCTTTCATTCGCTGCGACGAACGCACGGGACTGCCGTTTGCGAACTCTTCGGAATCGAGACGGCCAGCCAGTCGCTCGGCCACACGAACACGCAGACGACCAAGCTCTATGTGGCGCGTGATCGACTCACCGTGTTACGGGTTGCCGATCGGCTGCCGAGGCCGTGAAGGCTTGCTGTAGTCCACACACGAGAGGCACGAGCGGACTCCGGCGGCGCGTTTGCTCGGCTGGCACTCGACGTGTAGTTCGCAGGAAAATACTGTCGTTGTTTTTGCGCCGCCGCACGGAACGCACTTCTCCTGCCGTACCTGATTGCCTCTGTGAGCACACACGACAGCAAGCGGCGGTTGGGGATTCGGCACTTCTGGATTTGTCGTGGTGCCAATCAAGTGGCATGACGCGCATTCTCGCAAGATGACACGCCGCCCAGTATTCGCCTCGTGTGTGCAGACCGACTCCCCGAATACGATTTGCCGTGCGGAACATGGCGGCAAGACACTGATCATGGCGACACTCTGAGTGTTGACGGCCAATTGGCCACGGATTGATCGCAGGAAACTAGCTCTAGAGTGTTCGCTCCGTTCGTGTCGAACCGCTGCCGCTGGTTGCATGGTAGCCGATAACGTGCGACAACGCGGCGAGGTTCGCGGCGCACGCCAGTGACGTTCAAGAACGGCACAACTTGCGTGACGATCTCTTCCGAGCAATCGGCATCGAACAGTGTCAGCGTCCATTCGTAAGGACTCAGCATAGCCTTCACGAATGGCGCGTCTGCGACTTCCTCGACCCACTGCGGCTCGTTGGTGTCGGCGAGGAGTTCGTGTTCGCCGGCCCAATCGACCGGAAACGAACTCGGCAGCGTATAGCGGAACGTGTCGGCAGCGTTGACGATGTCGTGTGCTCCGAATCCGGATTCCAGCGTAACGTCAACGGTTGCACCGCTGAAATCAATCACGAGCGGTGCCGCGACCCCGCCGGGCCACGGCATCGAACCAATCGTCGATACAGGACTTGTGAGACCTGCTGAACCGGAGTAAGGCATCGACGTCATGTAGGTCACGAAAGCCGACCAGGCCAGCGAGGTCGGCATCGTCGTCAGCGTTCGTGATGCTGTACCTGTCAAATCTGGAGCGAGATACCCCCGCGCGGTGATCACGTCGCTTTCAAAATCCAGCGTGATCACGCGATCCTTTTCGAGATTCGGCCGCAGAGCCAAATCTGTTGAGACATCACTACCAAAGGTCGCAATGTGATTGTCGGCAAAGCCATATTGAAAAAAAGCGTTGCGAGTATATGTGAACGGCGGGGACGCGCTCGCATACGATCCGCTACTGTCGACCGGTACACGCTTGATCCAAAACACACGGTAGTTGATCGTCGTCGTTACGCGAGCGTTGCAAGGGTCGATTGAGGTTGAGGAAGACAGAATCTGATATCCGTTGAACTCAATTTCTGTGAATGGTCCGTCTTTGACTCCATCGCTCAGCGAAAACGGGTCTTCACAATCGCCCTCTTGTACAGGTAGACCATCCAGGGGGTCGCCATATTGTTTGTAGAGTGGATTGTCAGGGTCACTGTTGTTAGTGCCGATCAGGCCGCCAATTGTACCCAACAAGCCTTGAAAAAATGCGGATAGTGTTCGCGGGTAAAATTCCAGAATCACATACAATGGAAATGGAGCGCTGCCGCCGTAGAATCTCGGACCAAGTTGCACCGATCGTTTGCTGTAGATACCGACAAGATTGAACACACCGCAGTCATGTATTCTTTGCGCCACTCGATCAAACTCTGTCTGCGTTGAAACCCCCGGATCATCAAACTCAAAGCTGTACGACGAGAGATTGCCAACATCGGTCAAAATCGTCAGGATTCTTGATTGCGAAAAAGCGTCACCTGTCGCCGTGATATACCTGCCACCGTACAGCGGATCGCACCCGTAACCGCGATAGATCAACCCGTCTTTTCCGCCGCGTTGCGCGGAATAGGTTTGCACGTTGCTCGATGTCGGACCAATCTCGAACGTGTCTGGCGCAGTCACTGTGCCGGTGATCTCGATTGGGGCGGTCGCACCGTCAATCAAATCGTTTGGCCAAAATAGATCGTTCACCACGCCAGCGTCATAGCTGACATCTTTCACAGTCGCCACAATCGACTCGTATGGCGTATTGCGATACTGCTTATTGCAGTTGGCTTTCACTAAATTCGCGCCGTCTGGGAACAATAGCGGCGGCTCATCGTCATCTTCGGAGACGGTCACGAATCGAGTGCTGTCTGGCGTCGTGACAACAGCCGTCGTCTTCGTGTGGCTGAGTGAGTCGGTGCCGGAATAGTTCGTATCGACCGGATCATCGCTGCGAAATCGTGCCACGTCGTCACGCTGCGAAAGACACGTCAACACGATTCCGCTGTTACCCGTGAATGTGATGGCGGTTCGCGTTTCAAAGTTGCCAGTCCATTCGAGCGTGACCGCTGTTGGCAACGGGCCGTCCCCACAAATCACGTCGCCAGGAACGACGTTGGAGAGCGCCTCAAGTGCCGTTTGGATCGTCGCGGCCGAAGCCGTGGTCGAGATTGCTGCTGTTGTCTGCCCATTGATCGTCAGCGTGAACGTGGCTGGTGGCGAGTTCGGCGTGGTCAGCGTCCAGTTCCGCTTGACGGTCATGGCCGCGACAGCGGCTTTGACGATGCCTCGCCGGTCGTAAGATGCGCCGGTTGCGTTGCGTTCGGCAGGAGTCGTTCCGCTGGTGTCACATGGTACGCAATCCGTTAGCTCTGCCGTTCGCGGCGTGTATCCGCTGACCGGAGTGCCATCTTTCGTTGGCGTGGTCGTCGTCACGATCATCGTCGCGCCGTCCACTCCACAATCTGAGCAAGGTGTCTCACCAATCGCTTCGGTGAATCCTTTCGGATGCTGTGCGTCGTCGGCCGGCGTCACGATCGTTGCTCGGCACGTTAAGCCGACAAGAAATAAAGGTCCGTGCGTACCCAGCCTCGTCTTTGCGAGCGCTGCGAACGGTGCCGAGCCATGATGGAAACTTGGAGACGTTGGCGCAAAATAGAGTCGCCCACCGGCTGTCAGAGAATCATCTCCGCAATCGCCGTCATCTTCCGCGTAGCGCATGCAGAAGCCATACGCTGATGAGTAGCTCGCTGTCAGTGTCGGCGTAAAGTCATCGGCCACCGGCACCCACTTGGCCTGACCGCCGTGAAAGCGGTTGTTGTAGTCGAGCGTGTGAACCGTGCTGGACTCCGATGGGTCGCACGCTCCGCGCTGCGATGAGAAGGCAAACTCTGACGCAGTCCCGGCGATCAATGCGAGCGTGACGATGTCCCAGCCGTTCGCAAACGACTCAGGAAACCATAGCTGGGAGTCCGTCGCCCAGCCTCCGGTCACAATGGCTGCCGCGATCGTAGCCCACGAGTCTGTGATGGCCGATTCGAGAACACCGATCGGCGAACCCGCCGCGTCGGTGAATGCAACGACGACTTCGGCAGCGCATGGCACAAGCGTGTTCGTCTTCTTGAGCAGCGGCGTTCCCTCGATCAACTCAAACGCCACACCGCCGCTGCCGTGAATGATCCACAGCGCGGGGACGTGGTCAGCGGCCGCTCCGCTGTCATCCGGAAAGTACCAGGGAGCGATCGCTATCGTTGCCGCGCCGCAACTCCCGACGTTCACTGGCTCGCTGACGTATTCAGCGATCACATCAATATCGCTATCGCCGCCAGTGAGCGCGACTGTTTGCGTGATAATCGTCGTCGGGCATTCGCGGCGGATCAACTCGGCGGTGATCGGCGACGCGAAGCACCCGCCAATCGGCGAACCGCTGAAAGTCGCTGCGAGGTTCAGCCTCTCCGGCCAACTCGATCGGTCATCACCGGCACAACAGCAGCAGTGGCAGTTGCAACCATTCGGTCGGCCCATCTCACGGCCTCACAGTCGAGCATGACAACCAGATGATGCGAAACTCACCATTGAGTTTCGCGGCAATGAAGTAATCACCCTTAGAGCCGCTCAAGCCTGTGTCGCGGTTGACGAGATAGACCACGCTGCGGGTGCTGCGACGAATCCAAGCGCCGTCCCGGAACTGCAAAAACTCGCCTGCTGACCAATCCGCAATCCCATCGAGGCTCGTCGTGCCATCTTCGCTGACACGGTAGAAGTCTTCTTCGTCACCAACACCGGATGCCAAGGCTGGATCGTTGGTAGCTGCGTTCCAGTCGCCGAGGTCCGTGATTGAATCCACCTCGAAGAACTCCGACGCATGTCGCACCCACACGCCATCGACTGTTTTCAGGTATTGTGCCTGCGCCCATGCGGTGATGCCGTCTAATGTGGTCGATCCCGCCTCGGACACTCGATAGAAGTCGCCATCCGTGCCGCTGCCATCGGACAATGCGGGATCGTTTGCGGCTGCGTCCCAGTCGCCGAGGTCTTGACCGCTGCTGGGAGCATCCTGGCCCCAAGCAATTAAAGTTCCCGACGCCATCGTGGCGCCCGTCAGCGGATCGGAGGCTGCATCTAGTTCTTCATTCAAGAAGCCTTCCACAATATCCAGCGGCGACGCAATTCCGCGTCCGCGTCGTTCGTCAGGTCGGAAGTCGCGGCGGCCGTTCATGCGAGGTCAAGCTCCGCGTATGAGGTCTGTAGGCTGGTGGACTTCTGCTTGATGTCGTATGTGATTGAAGTGACCACTGATCGTACAGAAGTTTTCTGATATGTGCTGCCAACGTCCACAATCAAATCTCCGAGTGAGACGAACTTGCGGACCTGCTTGAAACCCAGGTCGATCGTTTGACGCTGCGGCCCATACCACTCGGCCGCCGCTTTCGCGAAGGTGTCGAGCCGCTCGCGGTCGTCGCGCACGAAGCCGCCCGTTGTCTTTTGAAGCACTCCGTTGGTGATGCCCACGACTGTATTGGGGACGACGTAATCCAGACGGCAATCCTTCACCGGGATTCGCAAAACTCGCTCTTGCTCTCCTGTCGAAGCGAGAATGATTTGCCGCTCAATCCGTGTTCGCTCGGTCATTTCAAACGTCAGAGTGACCCGCGCCGTTGAATAGTTCAGCGCATGATTCTTTCCCGGATAGGCTGCTGAGTCACTTGCCGCCGGCGCACGTCGCCACGTGTCTTCGTGGAAGAACAAGCGGTCTCCGACTTTCCAGTTTGTCACGCCGTCGAGTTCGCGTAACGTGTGCGCCACGGTGCAAATGTAGTAGTCTCCCTCTGTACCAACGCCGCTGGCCAGAGATGGCGAGTTCGTCGCCGCGTTCCAGTTTCCTTGATTCGTGAATCCGATCGTGTGCCAATCGTCGTTGGCGAAGAACTGTTGATGTCCGCCGCTGACGCTGAGCATGACCGCCGCGCGGTCGTGATGTGATCGCGTGCTGATCGACCACTTGCGTTTGTCAGGTGCGGCGAGCGAGTCACCGTCGATTCGATCCAGCAACTCCCAGGTCGGGAATCGCGGCACGTTCGTCAGAGCAAACGAAAACGGCTTGAGGAACGGCGGGCGGTCGTCGAGGTCCGTGACTGTGTATTTCCAGTCGTCGTCGTCGATGTGATCGTCCGAGTAATCGAAGCGTTCGCGAAGTGGCAGATGGTCGAGCAGTTGAAGGCCGCTGATCCACGATGCACAGTCTGCATCGTCAAACTCACCGTTGGCATTCCAAGGATCAATCACTGCAAACACTCGCTCTGTGTCGGACGTGTTTTCGGGATCGTGCGACAGCAAATCCCAATCGTCGGAGACTTTGAACCGAGCGAAGACGTGATCGAATTTATCCTCTGATCTCGCCTTCTGATTCGCGGACACTTTCTCGGCGAGAGGCAACGCGGCATACCACGATTCGCGAGAAGCGGCATCGAAGTAGGCTTGCTGCTCAGCCGGCGTCCAATCCGTCACGAGTTGATATGCAGAAGGATTGAGCGAGAGCGTGCATGTGACCGTTCGCCAGTCGCCTTCGACCACGACTTTGTGATATTTGGTCGTGATCGTGTTGTTGAGTTCGGGAGCGACCACATCGAACGAAGACTCAAAGTCAAGCGAGTATTGATTCGGATTCGCGTTGAGGGTTGTGCCGTTTGGCATGTTGATCGGCACGTCGGCGAACGTGAAGACGTTGATCTTCACCTGCTCGTCACGCGGGTCGAACGTGACGTGATACCCGATCCCACGCTGCCGCTGAATCAGTTCGTCGAGCACGGCCTTCACGGTGCGCCGGTCTGTTTCCACGCCACCCTTCGGCAGCCAATCGAGGTTTCCGGCATCATCGTTGATTACCGCCGTCACTGGCCACGGGTTCTGATGCTCCAACAGATACTCGACCGCCTGCTCTGCGTTCCATTCGTCTTTGCCGCGTTCACGGTATGAGAAGGCATAGGTCGTGTCTGAGTAGCCGTGTTTCCACTGGCCACCACGGAAAAGAACGAAATCGCCGGCCGTCCAGTCTGACGTTCCGTCCAAATCCGTGGTGCCTGTGGTTGAAACAGAATAGTAGTCGCCCTCGGTGCCTACCGAAGAGACTAAGGTGGGATTGTTTGTCGCGGCATTCCACGATCCGATGAGCGTTCCCAGCGGTGCGAGTTCGTCTTCGGATCGGTTGCCATGTTCGGCAAGTTCTCCGCGCTGATCCGTGTTGAACGCCAACCCGCGATTGATCGTGATCGTGTCGCCTGTCAGTGCGCCGTCTTTTGTTTCGAGAACGGTTGTCGTGATTTGCTTTCGCTCGGCATCGTAGAGCAGGCCGTAGCAAGTCAGCGATTGCTTTCCGCTGCTGATGTCGTTCGCGTTGCCGTCTGGATTCAGCGTCTCGTTGGCGACGATCCCATACCACTCGACGTGAGTCAGTCGCGTCCAGACACCATCGCGAAAGATCAGCACGTCGCCGACTTCCCAGTCGTCGATGCCGTCGAGGTCTTCATTGCCCGCATCACTAACCGTGTAAAACGAGCCATCGGCCTCGCCGCTGCCACCGGACACAAGCGATGGCGTGTTGGTATCTGCATTCCAGTCGCCGAGGTTCGTGGTTCCCTCTTCCCAATTGTTCGTGATCTTGATTCTGACACGCTTGCCGGCCACTGCGAGCGGTTCGACCGTTGCGAACGATGTTTCTCCAGGCTGCAATACTGAACCGTACAACCACGTGAGCGACGCTTGAGAGACTTCCGGCGCGGCAACCTCTCGCAAGCGGTCGAGGTAGCAATGCTCCTGAACAGTCCAGGGGCCAACGAGCGCATCCGAAAACGCGATCTCAACGCTAGGAACGTCCGCAAAGAGCGAACCGACCGCCGTGCTGATAACTGTCGGCGTCGGCGGAGTCGGTGGCGCTGCCGGTGCCGACAGCGACCCAAACGGAGAACCAGCGTATGGTGTAAATGTCGGCATGTCGCTTTCTATCTCTGATCAGTCTCGCATGTGATATAAAGCATCTCAGGCTCACTTACAGCAAAAGAAACCAGCGGGAACTAGCAGCGGCACTGCCAGCCACGTATCCATCAACGAACGGCGTTGTCGGGAAGGTCGTCAGCAGGTCGCCCCAGACCACAATAATGATTCCCGGCTTCCCGTTCGCGCCTACTCCTGAGGTGCCACCGCCGCCGCCACCGCCGCCGCCGTATTCACTTGCAACGCTGCCTGATGCTCCAGTGCTACCACCTGCGCCGCCGCCACCAGCACTCAAGGCACCGAGTTGCGTTCCGCCACTACCTCCGGCTCCACCAACACCAGCGGCACCGTCCGCACCGTTACTGCCCGCCGAGGCATCTCTGCCGGCTGATCCTCCGCCTCCGCCTGCTCCGCTTGCTCCAGCTTCGCCATCGCCGCCATTGCCACCGCTATAAGTATACAGACTACCCGTTCCGCCGGCACCGCCTGCTCCTCCCTGGTAGTCAGTCGCATTCTCGCCATTGATAGCGGCTGCAATGTCCACTGAGTCAGGGTCTCGCAGATAGGCTGTATTTCCAGATGGGAGATTATAGGTATATGTAAGACTGGCATCGGCAACTGTGTGTTCTGAGGCAACTCTTTCGCCCGGACCGCCACCGCCACCGCCAGCGATTACGCCGTCCGCGTCCGCGCCCCGTCCGCCATATCCCACTATATGCACACGAATCACCGTCGAATTTGTGATGCCATCGTTAGACGGAATCCAATTCTGTTCAGTCACGGTTTCTGTTTTGAAGATGCGCGCTGGCATTTGGTCTCAGATGTTGTTGGTGACAGCAAGAAGATCCCACTTTGAATCTGCAGCGTTGTATTTGAATCCAAGGTAGAGCGTTTTGCTGATGACCGTTGTTGATGGCAGCGCCACATCACTGCCGGCGCGATAGATCGCGTTCCACGTCAACGCTCGTGCGGTGCCGTTGTCTTTGATCCGAATCACGAGCGTCTGCCCATCGGTCGGCGTGCCTGACGGTGCGGCGAAAGCGTCTGCGGCGGCCAGAGCGGTAACGTTCCACTGATCGACGCTATCGGCCGTTGGCGTTGACGTCGCGCTGCTGGTCTCAGTCCCAATACGCAGCGTGACTCGTTTGTTGGTCAGCGTGTCAGTCGTCGCGCGAGCAACAAGCGTATCGGTCGCTGTCGGCAGAGTGACAGTCCCCGTGTTGCTGATCGTCGAAATGATTGGCGTTGTCAGTGTCTTGTTCGTCAGTGTCTGAGTTGCCGAAGTGGTGACAATGTTCACACCTTCGATGGCGACAACTCCCGCAGAAACTCGCGTCAACGTCGTGTCGCTGGCGTGTCCTAGATTGATGCCTGCGAACTCAGGAGAATCCGCTGTTGTAAGACCCACAACTCCCGCTTGAGGCAAGCCAGTGCAGTTTGTGAGGGTGCCGCTGGTTGGCGTTCCGAGCACCGGAGTCACCAACGTCTGCGATGTGCTGCCGTCGAAGATGGCTGCCCCAGTTCCGTTCTCATCGCTCAAGACACCACGCAACTGGGCTGACGTTGTTGCCGCGAATTGAGCGAGCGAATTCGTTGTCAGAGCGTCGCCACCACCGGCGAGTGTCTGCCAGGTTCCGTCACCTCGCAGGTATTTCGTCGAGATGCTCGCCCCTGTTCCGAGGTACGTCGGGCCAATGATCGTTGCCTGCCAAGTTCCTGTTGTGACTGTGCCGACAGTCGCAATGTCGGTGCCAACCAGTTTGCTTGCTGCAATTGAACCAGCAAGCATCGTGTTGGTCACTACCCCTGCGCCAATCGTTGTTGCAAACGATCCTGTTCCGCTGCCGGTCACGTCGCCTGTGAGCGTGATTGTTTGGTCGCCGGTATTAGTGCCGCTGTGTGTGCCGTTGCTGATTGTTGCCGATGCTGAGACTGTCAGTGTTGCACCATCGGAGAGCGTCAGAGTTGAACCGGTCGCCGGTGCGGTGAGAGCCACTTTGTTGATTGTCGTTGCTGTCGCTACTCCGAGAGTCGGTGTCACAAGTGTCGCGTTATTCGCACGCACGAATCCACCACCGTCACCCGTCTCGTCAGACAGCACTCCCGCGAGTTGTGCTGATGTTGTCGCAGCAAACTGAGAGAGCGTATTCGCCACCAGTGCGTCGCCGCTGCCAGTGCCAGCGCCGATCGTAGTTCGCACCGTCGCGGCATCGGCATCGTCGAGGATCGTCAACGCGAAGTCGGTGATCGTCTTCGCGACGAGATTGCCCGTGCTCCCCCTCGCCGGGAATGTATTGGCGGCGAACGTCGTTTGAGAAAACGCATCGGCACCGCTGCCAATCGTCAACGAGTTCGCGGCAATCGTCAGCGCGGCAAAGGCCGTCAGAGTCGCATCGAGCGGTTGAATGCCGGCCGTCGATAGCGAAGCGTTGACCCAATTCGTGCCGTTGTGCCTCAGCAGTTCGCCGCTGGCTGCTGCCGTAATGACAACGTCGGACAAACTATCTAGCGTCGCGCCGGCCGTCAGGTCGGTCTCTGTGCCCGCGTCGTCTTTGAGGTAGAGTTTGCCGTCTGTCTTCGCGTAGACGCTCACGAACCCGCTGGCCGGAGTGCTCGGTGCCGACGACTCAGCCAACTTCACCGCAGACACGTTGCCGCTGTCGCTAAATGTGGCCCACGTCGATAACTCTTTGAATGGTGGGCTGTAGATGTTTTTTGTGCCCGCTGGCCAATCAATTGCCGCTGTCGTGCCGAGGTAGTTGCCCACGACCGTTGTGCGGGCCAGCGTGTTCGTGCCGCTGTCGTAGGTGCCGTATCCCCACTCGGACTTGGTCTTGTCCGCGTTATCGACTTTGTAGGGAATGACCGCGCCGTTGCCGCCGTCTCCGAACGGACGATACCCGGCCGAGACAACACCGGCCAACAGGTACGCACCTGTGCTGGTTGTGGTCGTGGTTTCCGCGACGTTGTTGAGGAGTGTCAAACTCATCGTGCTATCCGATCAGTGCGTCGAGGTAGAAGGCTTGCGAGCCGGTTCCTGTGACAACGAGATAACGATCCCCGCTCGCCACATCTGCGAGACTTTCCGGTGCCCACAGCGACACAGTCACGTCACCGCCGCTGGCCGCTGGAATTGTGATGGCACCGCCGAGGCTGTAGCCATTGGCCCCTTCGCCCGTCACCGTCAGCGCCGCATTGCCGGAGACGTTCGTGATACGGATGCCTTGCAGCTTCTTGCCGCTGCAATCAGTCGTCGCGCTCAGCAGTGTTGCCAAGGCTTGCAAGTCAATTGTTTTCGTGCCTGCCGCGAGTGCGTACTCCTGTTGTGAGTTCAGGCTGACCGGAATCGTCGAACTGGCATTAAGATTCCCAGGTCGAATCTCATGGTCCCCGAACGCGACCACCTGATTTGTGATTGCGTCACCGTTGATCGTTTCCGTGACTCCGAGCGTGAACATCGGACTTGCTGCCACGGTTGATGTGAGTGCCATTGAATCTACTCCTACAAAGTCACCGCATGGCAACGCCATTTGGCTCGAACGTATGCACCACCGGCGACCAGTCCGCCGGCTGAATTTGCGACTCGGAACTTCTCGACCACTTGCACGGATCGAATGACGAAACCAACGCCGATCGTGCCGTAAGACATGCCCGACTTCGTGATATTCACGACGCCAGAATGCGCGAGGTTGCGGTAGTCATCCTCGACCGTCATCGCGTCGGCCCACGTCGCCACATCCACGCCGGTCGTGATCTCAAACTCTTCGCCACGCTTGCCAGTCTTGATGAAACCTGTTCCATTGACGCCCGGCCGCTCGATCGTGTCGGCGTGCTCAAACGGCAACGCTGGCACGCCGTCGAGCGTGACGAATTGAAAAGGTCCAATTTGATTGACGGGAATGGCCATGAAGGAGACTCAGGAACGTAACGTGTGGAAAATAGGTTGCTTCACTTTGTTGATTGTGGTTGTGGTTGCTCAGCAGGCTGCGTTGTGGTTGATGGTTTTGAATTGGTCTCGTCGCGTGGCAGAAATTCATCCGACGTTTCGCTAGTTGTTTTGCACGTTCTCCACGTTGCCGTTTCTGTTTCGCTCGCGATTCATCAGGTTCTCGGCCGTCTTCTCGGCAGCAATCGCGTTACGTTCCAAAAGTTCTTCTTGCCGCTTCCGCGACTCCTGTGCGGCCTGCTGTCCGATGGCCATTTCCTCTGGTGAATATCCGGCCATTTGCGCGAACCAGTTGCCGACACTCATACCAACGTCTTCAATACCCGCTCCGAAACGCTCGCCAGCCGTGTTTGCGTTTGCCATCTTTCCTGCGTAACGCTTCTCTTGCCAGAGCTTGATGTCTTCCCACGTCGTCCCGATTTTGACAGATGACTCCCAATCGGAAAGTTCCTTATCAATCTGGCTGCGTGTCCGGCTAAAAGAGACATGACGCCGGGATTGCGACACTGTTTGATCCAGTGCCGACGTATCGCCGATTTCTGCCGCTTTCGATTTCATGGCTCCTTGATCGCGAAGCAGCATTTGAATGCCAGCGTATTGCTCGCCACCGAAGATTTGTGTGATTGCCGATTCCTGCTCAAGCTCACTCTTGCCGGCCAAGGCTCCACGCATCTTGGCAAGTGATTGGAAAATTGTGTTGTCATGCGTCAGAGCAACATCGGACTGCTTGAGTCCAAGCGATGCGAGCGCCTGATCTCGTTCTTGTCCAGGTTTCACGTCCGCGAGTTTGGTCCCATACGTTCGCATCGCAACGGCCGCCGACTCTGCTGGCATTCCGCTCGAAACCATCGTTGAGAACACGCCCATTGACTCTTGCGGCGTGACACCCAGCGCCGACATTGCCGCGCCTTCGCGCAGGAACGTTGGGAGGTGTTGAGCCTCCATCGCGGAGACTTTAAAGCCCATCGAAATCGTGTCGGAGAACTCCTTGACCGCTTCAGCCGTGTCTCCGAGTCCAAACGCCTTCGCACCGCCTACGATTGTGCGCACCGATTCTTTGTCGCTTGTGAAGCCCTTGTCCTTCCCGAAGGCGTTGAGCGTCGTTAGTCCTTCGGCAATCGTGTCGAGCATCTTTCCCGACTGAACATCCTGTTTATTTAACCCGGCTGATTCGAGCCACGTTTGCATTTCAACGCCACCGGTCAAGGTGCCGATCGACGGAGTCTTCTTGAGTACTGCCCCAACGGTTCGGATTCTGTTTTGAGCTTCTTGCTTGCTGATGTCCGCCTGGTTCATCAGCTTCAGTTCCAGCTCGCCCATGTTGAATGATGACTTCGAGACATCTTCGGACCAGCGTGTCGAGCGTTGACCAACCGCAACGGCACCGGCACCCATTGCCGCCACCATGCTGCCGACGAGATTGCCGGCCGAAGGCATGGCGATTCCAAACGCATTCGCCTTCGCGTCACTGAGCTTTTTGTAGCGATCAATCTCGCGGTCAAGCATCGCGAGATTCTTCTGTTGTTGCACCGCCTGCCGACTCATCATCGAGGCAATGCCAGAATCTCCAACACTACCACCAGACATCCGCGCCGCAAACGGATCAATCTTTGTCTGACCGACTTTCTTACCCGCCGCCGCAACACGATCAAGCTCATTCCGCATTGACGCGAGCTTCTGTTCCATCGAAGCGAGAGCTTTCTCATCGCTGACGAATTTCAGTTTGACTTCGGCGTCTCCGGACATGACTCATCTCCGTTGCGGCACACCCACGATGGCAACCGGTTCAGGTCGCCCAAATCCTCTTGCGAACAACTCCAACTCGCCAAGGCTCGGTTGATGCGATGGCATCAAGCCGTTCGCCCAGGCTTCAAAGATCAACGCTCGGCTGGTGATTGGCTTTTTTTTTGATCCTGTTCACTGAGCCACATCTCAACCGCTTGCACGTCCAAGGCCGCTTCGAGCACGGCCACGATGTTTTCAGAATCGAACAGGTCGAGAGCGAACGCCTCGTGAGGTCCGATCCGATAATTGAGTGACAGGAAACGAGTCGCGGCATCGAGGTACTCGCCATTTGTCAGACCGCCGGTGAGTCGCTTGTCCCAAAACGAGCAAGCCAGTTCCCACGCCCAAGCCACGTCACTGCGAACCGCAGCGGCGAAGTTACCGTCAGGTGCAATGCCCATTTTCATCGGGACGTTCGCGCCAAACGTTTCGTTGTCGTTCGACCACTTGCGCACGGTCGGAGCAAACCAGACGTTGCCATCGCCGAGTTCCAATTCGTAACCGCTGACGAGCTTCTCTCGCTGCAATGTCAGCGGAGTTGGTCGCGAGTGTTTGGCCATGCCGAGCCAATGCGTTCCGCAGTTGACCCACGTCTGCTCGTCCGGGTGGTAGCCGATCCGGTGGCAATTCGGCCAGTTGTTAGGAACGCACGCGACACACACGCCGCTTGTCCCTGTTGGCCCGACCGCGACATTCGCAAACGAAACGAACTCTTTGAAAATCGTCTCGCTCCTGAGCGCGTCAGAGAAGGCCAACGCGACCGGTGATTCGAGCAGCTTTTGACGAGTGACGTGTTCCTTTTCCCACTCCGGAAAAAAGTAAAGGAAGATGCCGCTGGTCGTTGTCATTCTTGCGAGTCGTCTTTCGTTTCCTCAGTGGTCTTTGAAGCCAGTCGCTCGACAGCCGCTGCGACCGTGATGCCTTCCTTCTCTGCGAGTTCGCGAGCCTCTAATGCAACGCCGCTGTGTGCTGATTTCGGTTCCATGTTCGCCTCGATTATGTGATTGCTGACGCCGCGTTGAGTGTGAGCGGCAACACGGAATCGCTCGCCGAGATGAGTTCGCAAACCAACGTGTCGCTGATGGGCGATGAGTCTTGACCGTCGCTATCCATCGGGATCGCCGACCCGTTGAGACCAGTGAACTTGATATGTTCTGCCGTCGCGTTGGCGACACGCCCTTGAGCCGAATACTTGCGCCCGTAGAAAACGAGTCCGGTCGATCCGTTCAACGCCGTGCCTGCGAGTCCGAGGGTGGCCCAGTTCACGTTTTCAAGCGTCTTGATCGTGACCTTTGGTGTGCGTCGTTGCATTCCAACGAACGTATTCCAAACCTCAGAATCCGATCCTTCCTCGACCAGTTCAATCCCGCTGTCGATGTCGATGGATTTGACGCCAGGAATCGACGAACCGTTGATCGACACCGGCCCAGCCCCGAAATACTCGGTGGCCGTTAAGTTACCCGACAGAGCACTTGAGCCAGCATACACAAACGGATCGTTGGTGCCGTCATAGATGGCAGTCAGCACACAAGACGCATCGCCTCGCCCGTTGTGTGGCAGGCTGATTCGCGACCAGTGCAGGAAGCCAAGGTTGACCGTGATCTTGCGATGCTGCGTTGTCGCGCGAGCCACGTTGCCGGTCGTGCTGGCCTTTTTGAAGTACGTCACCAACGGCGTCGAACTGATGGCCAGGCCAGCCAACGTGACAGCGCCAAGCAACGTGGCGAGGTCATGGCACGAGAAAGACACGAGCGGCTTCTGCTCTTGGTTCGCCCGGAACATCGGGTCAGTGTGACCAGCCGGGAACTCAATCATGCTCTTGATGCCGGCATCCCACTTCATTTGTGAGAGTTCGGCCAGAGCCAGAGGCCCAGTGATCTTATCGAGTCTATGTAGGGTACTGATCGACATTGGGCACTTTCGTGCCCGCGTTGGTGGACGTTGTTTGGAAAAGTCGCCGGAGGGATGGCCATCCGCTCCGACGACTCACGCGGGATTTATCATGCCGCCTTCGAGGCTTTGATTCCTTGGTTGACGAGATACTGAAGCCGGCTGCTGGCAAAGGAGCGAATCTTCTGAAGATCAGCGGCGTTGACTCTCGTGACTTCGGCCACTTTGTCAGGCTGCCTCGTGATCGTGAAGGTCTTGCCGTTCGGGTCTGTGGCGGTGCCCACAAACGGCTTTCGGAAGTACGCCGGAGCTGGCATGTTGACCGTGGCCGTGTTGCCAGTCGCCGAGACTTTCGCGAGGCTCGTCATCCATCGCTTTGACATTCCGGTAAACACGTTTGACACGTACTTGCCCTGACCTCGGCCGTATTTGCGTTTCTTGGCCAGGTACTTCTTCGACCGTGGCTCGTAGCCGTAGCGTGACTCCGCACCGGGAGTGAAGTGGGACGGGAAAATCTCGGTATGCCAGAACAACGCGATGTCCGTCATCAACTGCTTGCGACCTTTAGCCAACGTGCCGCCCAAGTTCTTGAGCGCAGCGCGAGCCGCTTTGTCGATCTCCAGTCCCACGAATGAAACGCCACTAGCCACGTCTGAAGTCCTCGTCGCCCCACTGAATCCATCCGCTCGTTTCGTAAAACCGGCCGAGCGATTCCCAGTATTCTTCCGCTGACTCTCCGAACACATCCAACACAATTCGCGTGATTCCCAGGTTGTCGTCGTCGGCTGCCTGATCAGCCACTTCTCGCAACACGGCAGAAACGAAATCCAACTGATTCAGATAGATGTCATTCTGTGCCGTCACGCCTGTCGGATTGTTTCTGAACACCTTGAACGCGACGCGCCCATGATTCCGCAGAAAGTTTTGGTCCCCTCCGGCAATCAGTGGCGCGTTGTCGTCGTCGATCATCAACAGCAAGGCAGGCCGTGGCGTCACTGACTGGTTCGCGAAGTCTTGGATGTCTCCGAAATGAATGTGATTCGATCCCGTCGCCTCGCCTGCGAAAGTCGCAGAAGCGAGAAACATCGTTTCCAGTTTTTCGAGCACGATTCCGTCGATGCTTGTGGCTGCCATGTCACGTCAGCTTCCCGGCACTCTTGAAACGTGTGATCGTGGTTTTGACGAGCTTGATCTCTTGGTAGCCGCCACTGATCGCGCCGTAGTCGCTCACAGTGAACTCGTCTTGCGTGTTGTCCGATCGAATGATTCGCCATTGATCTTGTGGCTGCGGTCGAGCAGTGAGAGGAACCCACAACCGCACCTTAAGCACGTTGCCGACGTTGCCGTCTTGTGCCGGTTCGCTGTCGTACTGGTGCAGAATCGCCGTGAAGCTCTGCCCGGTCTTGAGTTGGTAAGCCGTCACCCGTTCGCCTTCAACCGCCCAAGTGTCAGCATCGTCACCGAGGACAGATGCCAACACTCGAGCGGCTGATTGGTCGAACAGAGCGTCGAACAACGTGGCGGTCATCTCGTCCTCACTACGGGACGATGTCGATCAATTCGAGAGCGGCCGTGTAAACGACCTTCTCCTGCGTCTCCATTCGATTTCGCACGACATCGCCGCGTTTCTCGCTGCTGTAGTAGCTCTCGAACGTGCCACCAATTTGCGAGCCGTCAGCCGACCAATGGAACGTGCGCCCGACCGCTGGATCTTCCAACGTGGCACCACCACCATCGGCAGTCCGGCATACCGCGACATAGCCGTCGCTCCAAACTGGTGCGATCGAAGGCGTTTGCCCTTCGGCGGCACTGTTGTATTGAGCGCCGCCAACAAGGATCTTCGGCAACGCAAAGCAGGCGCGCAGCATGTCGATCGTGACATCCTCCGGTTTCGCCGGCTTGCCAGCACCGTTTGCGGTGATACGGTCGATGATCTGCGTCGTGTTTCGCAAATCGCGAAACGTCTTCCAGCTCATAATCAACGTGTTGGCGATGATGCCGGCCGTATAGAGCGATTGAACACGAGCCTCAACGTCGGTGATCGGAACCGCCGACGCGATCGTGCGCCATGACGTTCCGGTCGTCGTTGGTGTCCAAGTGCTCGTGTTGAAGACCGCCGCAGCGATGCGACGCTCTTGGTTGAGCAACAGACCATGCCGCGACAACCGAGCAGCGATCAACTCCGAGTCGATCAGATTTTGATACAGCCGCTTGTTGCGTTCATCGACCGCCACCTCCAGACCGTGTTCCTCGGTCGCGTAGGTGTCAGTGGTAAACTGGAAGTCGCTCCGAGCGTAAGTCCCGTCCGAGTTACGAGCAGTCGCAACCGCTCGCAAAAGCGACTCGATCTTGATCTTCGGGAAGATGCCGGCTTGCAAAGACACGTCGATTGTCGGCATGACATCCAGGCCGATCATCGACATTTCATTGCGTTGCAGGTCGAACTCTGTCAGCGCGTCCTTAAGGTCGGGACGCAAGTTGCTGATTGCTGCTGTGGGAACGGGAGAAGTCGCCATCGGGGACGCCTTTCAGTCCCCTCGTGTGATGTCGAATAGATTTGAAAAAGACCGGAGGTTTGTCGGCCGACGCCCCTCCAGCCCACGAGGGTCTTCTTAGGCTTCTGCTGTCCATGTGCCTGTGAATCCGAAGGCCGACCACGTCGCCGCCTTCGTACACATGAGATGCAATGTCTCGCCGTCAGCGTTGGCCGTCAGATACTTACCAGCCGCTCCGGCAACTCCGGTTGATGGCAATGCAATGACTTCCGAACCATCGGGATCAATCCGCAGTTCCTGCGCGGCACCAACGCGGAAGAAGTATTCGAGGCCGACCACGGCCGCAGGCAGAGTCAGCACCACTGTGCCAGAGGCGCCAACAGACGTATGAGTCGATCCACTTTCGGCCACTGTCAACGTATCGTCGGCTGTGTGAGCCTCAACAGTGCGAGTGCCACCGTCCGGCTGATACGAGAGCGGCAACACTTCGATCACGTCACCGTCTGCCGTTGACGCTTCGAGAGCCTTGCCGACGTAGACTCCATTCGCGATGTCGTTGATCTTGCCGCTCGCGGCACCCCAAACATCAGCGCCAACTGCGATCGCTCCTGCGGCAACCATTTTGCGAGTGCCGGATTCCGTTTCGAGACAGACAGTGCCGTCGTCGTATCCGCTCGTTTTGTTCGCGTTCGCGAATGTCGGAGTGAGCAAAACGCCCAGGGCTTTATCGGCTGCGCCTGCGTACTGCAAAACGCCCGACGCGAGCTTTACGCGACGACTCACAACGAGTGCCGCGCCTCCCGCGAACCCCATGCTGCCGGAATGAACTTGAGACATTGGGAGACCTTTCGCTCTCCCTCGTGTGTTTCGTTTACTGTAAAGCTCAACGGGTCATCGGCCGAATCACCGTGAGCAGACTGTTTGAACAACTAGGCTCGCTGTGCGGCTTTCTGGCGGTACTCTTCGATGTACGCCTGCTGCAAAGCTGGGTTCTCTTTGGCGACCATGACCGCCGCTTGCTGGCGATTCACGCGCGGTCCGATCTTCTCTTCAATCGCCGCGTTCCATTGCGCGGACGCACTGCCTTCGCTCGCGTTCTCAACGGCCTGTCCGCCGATCGGAACTGGGGCGAAGCCGTGAGACTTTGGCTTCTCATTGGCTTTCTTTGCGTCCAATTCAGCCGAGAACGCTCGATTGATGGCAGCTTCGTTTTCAGCCTTGAGCTTCGCAATCTCCGCGTCGCGTTGATGAATTTCAAACGCATGACGCGCCTGATCCATCGTCGCCGTGGCTTCCAGTTGACCGAGGACGAAATCACTTCCGGCGTTCGGAAATGCCGCTTTCAATTCGGTGAGAGTCGCCGCAACCGGCGTGACGTTTTCCGCCATGTTCTTTTTCCTTGCTTGAGAAGACTTCTGATTGACCGCGTTGGCCAATTCGTTCATCGCTTGGTCAAACGTGCTCACAGCATCAGCGAGTCCGAGACCAACTGCCTCTGCTCCCACATGCACGCGACCATCGGCAAGCTCTTTGACCTTCGACATCGTCATTGATCGACCCGCTGATACCGCTTGCAAGAAGTGCTCATTGAGAGCGTCAACGTTGCGTTGAAACTCTTTGAGCATCTCCTTCGAGACTTCTGTGCCTGGTTGCCCAGCCCCTTTGAAGTCTCCGGCTTTCACGACATGAACTTTGAAGCCGAGTTGCTCGGCCGCTCCGCTACTGTCGGTGATCACTGCAAACGTTCCGATTGAGCCGACAAGACTCGTGGCGGTTGTTGAAATCCGATCACACTGACTCGCAACCCAATACGCGGCACTCGCGCCTAGGTCTTCGATGAATGCGTGAGTCGGTTTCACTCGCGCCAATGCGGCCACGTCGTCCGCCAAATCCTGATTGCCGCTGACTGTTCCACCGGGGGAGAAAATCTTGAGCATCACCCCCGCTACAGAATCGTCGCGGGACAATTCACGAAGCTGTTGCCTGATCGCTACCGTAGAAGTGCCACCCGAAAGCGATGAGGCGTACTTCATCATCGGTCCATCAATCGACAAGATCGCTAGTTTCTTGTCGGTTGTTGCCGATGCCATTCCGACCATCTGAGCGTCTCGCGCGGCCACTATGTTGCCGTTCGCAAGGCTCGTTTGGACATGCGTCCGAAGATCAAACCCGGTTAGCCGATCCACAGTCGCGCGGAATGTCTCTTCGTGAATTGCCCACGCGCCGAAGTATTCGCCGATGTGAGACACCGGCAGATCGGAAAGCGCGTCAGGAATGATGTTACTTGTCGCCATTCGTCTTTTTGTCCATTGGCTGATCGGCTGATTCAGCGTTGCCGCCTGTTTCTCCAATCACACCTTGCATGGTGATACCCTGCGCCGTGCCGTTCTTGAATAGGTCTCGCCATGAAACGCGATCATCGTCGTTGTCAAACTTGTCATTGAGTTCGTCGCGTTTCTTGAGTGCGTATTCGATCCCCTTCGCGTTGTCGTCGATCATGTTCATGTCTTCGACATCTGAGTCGAACCCGTACTCTTGACCGATCCGGCGACGTGATGCCTGCCCGGTTGCAAGTCTTAATGCAATGGCTTGCGCGTCCTTCAGCGGTTCGATGTAGCCCCATGACGGAGGCCGCCACTCGCAGTTGAAGACGCGAATCTTTTTCGTTCGCTCGGCCGCACGTTTGAGGATGTCGTCCTCGTCCATCCACTGCCGAATCTTCCAGCGGTAGATCGGTCGATAGAACTTCGCGATGAGCCAATCTTGCCACACCATGAAGCCCTCGCGGGCAAGATCCATTGCACCGCGCCAGCCGCTGAAGTTCGTCTTCGTTGGGTCGAGCAAAAGCGCGTGAACAGGCACGCCGATATTGATCGCCACGAACGTCAGGATGAGATTGACGTGATCGAAAAACTCTTGGTTTGGAATCGCCGGAGCAAATCCCGTGAGCTTCGCCCCAGGCTGGCCGGTCAGCTTCAAACCCATGCCAATCTTCTGAATCAGCTTGTCGTTTCCATCAACGCTTGTTTCGGTGGATTCATCGCCAACTTTCACCCCTTTTCGGCCGGGTAACGGCTGAATTCCTGGCGCAATCTCTTCAAAGATGCAGATTGCCGCCGCCGCCTGTGCCTTGATGAGTTGAGCGACCTGAAGCGAATCGTGAATGCCAAGGCAGTCGAAGATCGGAACAGTGATCGGAACGCCTCGATGCTGAGAGACACGCTTGCGAGGGAACAGGTGGAACACTTGCAGATTGCCAGCCGAATCACGCGCCGGATACTCCTGCAACTCGTTGATTTTGATCCCGCGATAACCGAAGCCGAGGTCTTGCTTGGTCAGAAGGTATGAGACCGGCTTGCCGAATGAATCGGTCACGACTCCAAGCGTATCTTTCCAGTCGCCGCGTGAAGATCCACGCAAACGATGAGCTTCTAGTGATTGCAGTGCGCCGTTGTTCATCGGCAGATTGATGATCGAACCATCGACCCACGAATGCCGCAACGACTCGCGAGCAATCACGCCAAGATCACGCTCGCCGTTGAGGTCGCATTGGTCTTCGTCGCTGGCCCAATCCTCGAAACGCTGCCACAAATCTGCGTCGAGCTTCTTGTCTCCAGTGTCCGGCTCGTGTGCGAATCGCTTGCGATGCACGCCGTTGACTGCTCGGTCGATCCCTTGTGAAAGGATCATGTTCGACCGGTCGTGACCGCGAGACTCTTCGATCATCGCGAGATATTGAGCCTCAGTTTTGAAGTGCCAATCAGCGCCGGAACCCATGCTCGGCAGGTTCGCCATGCGTGGCCGCCACTTTGTTGACTTTGCGGCGTCATAGTCTGAGGAAATGTCGGCGACTCCAAAGAAATCGCTCGCGCGTGGTTGCTTGCTCACGATCGCAACTCCTCAAACGAGAGTTGCACCGGTTCATTTGCCAAGCCGTTCCTATCGTTCGCCACAAGCCACGCTTTGACATCGTCGAGCAGGCGCGCAATCGCAACGTGATTAAAGTCTACCAGGTTGGGGCCACCTGTGGCGAACCGCTGTGCCCGCGCAGGCCGCAACGCAAGCAGTTTGAGACAAGCCGCCTTCAAGGCGCGGGCCTTTGTCACATCGCCAGCGCCGTCGTCATAATCGGCGTTCGCCTGAATCGCCGCGTCAATGGCTTCGAGTTCTGCGGAGGTCATTCCGCAAGAATCCGCACGTCACGGCCATCTGGCTAGATTCTCAGGCGTCTGTAACGCCATTCGTGCTTGTCAAAGTTGTCATTGCGTCTCTAACTGCGCCAACAACCAGCGAAACGCATCTGCATCGGAATCGACGTGACGCATCTGAGCCCCGTCATGGTACGTCGCCCCGGTGGTGTGTAGTCCATCACGCAGCATCTTGAACGACTTTGCCAGCGTATGCGTGACCCCGAAATGGAAGTTGCGCGGGCAATAACCGACCGCCTCTACAACCGGCACCTCCACCATCGCGGTCATCGTGACCGACTTCACTTCGACTGGCGGCGAATGAATCAACGCCACTGCCGACAACACTTTCTCGTTCTCTTTCCTCGCCATGTTCGCTCCTCCTTAAACCCTTGCCACCGCCAACAACGGCCGCCCGTCGTCGTCATTGAATCGCTCTGACAATACAACGCTAGTTGCCGCTGGCTCGTTCTGCTGTAACAGCTTCGCCAGAGACAGCAGCATCACGGAATAGCTCGTTGAATCGAGCCAGTGGTTCGCAGACTTCACCTTGCGCCACACCTTGCGAATCGACCACGTTCCGTCCTTGAACTCCGAAACCTCTTTCATCTGCTCTGCCGTCAGGTGATTCGAGAACGATTGATGATCAGACTCGCTCGCGTCGAACATTGTGAACGCGCCGGGTTGATCGTGCGGAATCACAACTGCCTCGTGTAGCTTCGTTTTGAAATGGTCCGCGCTCAGGTAGTTCTGCTCGACCATCTTTTCCGGCAACCACTCGACATAGAATCCCTCGCCAACCGCTCGCAAGTTCGCGTTGGTCTTCTTCGGCTCGTGATAGCTGGTGTCCTCGCCGCGTCCGCCTTGGGCGAAACCCTGGCCACGGACTGAACGATACCGCGATCCGAACTCACGCACGCACGCGAAGACAATGTCTTGCTCATAGCCGCTGTCGAAGCCAACGAGGTCAGGCACGAACATCCCCGGCTCTGATTGGACCGGCCAGCCTTCTTCGACTTTGTCTCGCACAGCAGACAGCATCAACGGAATCGATCGCTCCGGAGGTAGCTTGTCGTCAGGCGTGATCTCACATCCATAGTCCACGACGTGAATCGACCCGCTGGCCCTCTGCGCCATAAGAGTCCAGTAGCACAACCGCTTGCCCACGTCTGAACCGAGAACAAGCAACACCGTGTCAGCCGGCACCAGTCCTCGCGTCAGTTTCTCAACCTTTTTGCGACGAACCAAAGACGAATCCAGCTTGATTGCAGACGACTCCGACGATTTACGAGGCTTTGCCCAATGGAATTGATCCATTGTAATCCCCGCTGATTCACTGTCTTCGGCCTTGCTCGCGTCGTACTCGGTCTCGCCAAGGAATGCTGTTGTCCACGAAAGACGATTGTCCCAAGCATTCCAGCGAAATCCGAGAGTTCTAGTGGCTGGCAACGGCCCCGAAACCACGCCGTCAGCGTCAATCGCCTGACCGTTGTGGATCAAACGAGATCCACTGACCATCTCCTGTCTCTCTTTCTCGCCGAGCAATACGCCACACGCTGAGCACATCCACCGCGCGAGCTGCCCCGCCTCAATCTGCGACTTTGCCTCCTGCCATCCGATGAAGTGCTCGCGCTCCGGCCGAATCCACGTCCGACAATGCGGACACTGAGACACAATCGACGATTTGCTTGACTTGTTCGTGTAGGTGTCCCAAATGTAGTTTTCCTCAGTAGTGACCGTGCATTCCGTAAACACGCGACGACGATGTCCGTGGCTGTGCGTTCGCGCGATGAGTTGGTCGATCTTCCTTCCCTCGCCGCCCTGTTCGTCTTGCTCAGAGAACGAGTCCGCCTCAGTCACGATCAAGCATCGCGTCGTATCGCCAGACCGCTCTTCACGACCGCCACCGCTCGCCATAAACGTCAAGGATGTCCCGTTGCGAAAATACACCGCCGCGATGTTCGTTCCGCCGTGAGAACCTGGCCCACGCTGCGGCATCAGATGAGCATAGCGCGACGACATAATGATCGGCTTCACGTCCCGCGTGAACTTCTTGCCGCTCAGTTTGATCGTCGGGATACCGAAAATCACGTTCTCTTCTAGCTCGAACAGGAAATACATGAGCACGATCAAAGCAAGCGTCGTTTTGCCGCTCTGCGTACACCCAGTCCACAGAAAATCTGTCCAAGGTGCCTGGCCATTCTCGGCAGCTTCAATCTGTTTGAGGAACAACGCCGCAAATGGTTGCTTGCGACAACGGAATCGCTCGCCGGCATTCGGTCCACCAGGCGGCATGACAATCTCCGCCTCCGCAAATTCGACAATTCCTCGAATCCGCCTCGGCCGAATCCTACGAAACAGAGACCAACCTTCACCCCACGTCGTCTCCAGAATCGTCGCTGTCGGCTCCCACTTCGTCTGTGCTTTTGTTTCTTTGGTCAATCAGCCCCCGGTAATCGTCCTCAAGACCCTTCGCAAGATCGTCAAAAAACTCGAAGCCATCCGCGCCCCATTTTTTCTGTGCCACGTCCGCCGCACGCGTGATCCGGGAAGCGATCAACTCGAAGATCGAATGCACCGTCTCGCGGTCGCAAAGCCGGCCCTCCTTCATCGCGTTGAGCACAATCTTTCCGTGAGCGTCGGCCTCGGTCTTCGCGATCTTCGCTCGGAGGTACTGCACTCCCAGCGGCCCCTCTTCTCCGTCCTCTTTGAGCACCCTCAGAAGCGGAGCGTAATGCAATAGAAACTCCCGAAGTCGCCGCAAAAGAGCGATCATGTCGATAGTTTTTCCAACTAACGGGAAGCCCCATTCCTCCGTCACGTCGCCACGATTCCTCGCGTCCCACCCATCGCACCCCTCTTCGACTATGATAGGCGGAACTGAACGCAACGCCGTAAACCAGTGCTCCCTATCGACTAACGCAGGCATGGTGAGTTCCCGGTGAGATTTTAATAATACGCATAAAATTTCGCCGATGCTTCTGGCGAAGCC
>SXGT01522481.1_pt1 | contig 26110 bp, 31 predicted proteins | sample 3176221 | NCBI WGS metagenome assembly SXGT01 (sample SAMN11356862, study PRJNA531348) | freshwater metagenome | isolation source: freshwater sample F1-120 | place: China: Fuxian Lake, Yuxi | collected 2017-12-25
AGCGCCGACCCGGCCGCGCGGGTCGCCCGCGCCCACACCGGGGCGCGGCCCGCCGCCGCGCCAACCGGTTCGGCCTCGCCCGGCGGCAGTTCGTCGTCGCCCCACGGGTCGAACGGGTGCGCGATCGTCGTGCAGGGGGCGCTCGCGCCCCGGACGACGGCCGCGACGGCCCCGACCACGGCGGCCCGGACTACCTCGCCCACGGCCCCGGCGACGACCTCCACCACCTGCTCGCCGGCCGGCCCGGCGACGCTCTTGGACGCGTCCCGGGCCTCCCGCCCGGCCTCGGCCAGCCGGCGGCCCAGCCGGGTCACGGTCTGGATCACGTTCAGGTTCAACACGGCACTCTCCTCAAGGGGGTCAGGGCTGGTCCAGGTTGAGCTGCTTGAGCCCGGCGTACACGCTCGCCAGGGCCTTCTTCTCCCGCTTCTGCTGCTTCAGCGCGGCCACCAGCCGGGCGGCCTTGACGGCCGCGTCGGCCAGCGCGGCCCGCAAGTCCTCGGCGGCGGCCAGCGGGTCGAGCGCCTCGGCCGGCGGGTCGTGCCGGCCGGCCGGCGCGTGGCCGTTGGCCTCATGCGGCTTCATCACGTCGCTCCTCTCGGGTCGGGTGTCGGGGGAACGGGACGAGTTGTCGGCGGACGCGGCCGGGTCGAGCGGGGCGACCAGCACGGTCACCCCGTCGCCCTCGCCGACCACCGCCTTGCCGGGCGTCAGCCCCAGCCCGTGGCAGCCGAGGGCCAGCAGCCGGGCCAGGTGCAGGCGGTCGAGGGCGACGCGGCACGCCGGCCCGCCCGCCCGCGACCGGGGCAGCGTCACCACCTCCGCCCCGGCGCGGGCGGTGACGCCGCCGTCGATAGAGAGCGTGACCGGGCGGTGTTCGAGGTCGCCGCCTGGCAGGCCGGGGAGCCGAGCCAGGAGCCGTGCGACGTCCGCCGGGTCGAACCCGACCGACGACGTCGGCCGCCGGGGGATCACGCCGGCCACGTCTGGGAACCGGCCCGCGTTCGCAACCGCCAGCCACGCCGTCCAGTCCCCGGCGCGCACGACCAAGTGCTCCGGGGTGCGGCCGACCCGCACCTCCGACTCGGCGCGCACCTCCGGGCAGCCGAACAGCGGCACAGCCGGCACCAGCACGTCGCCGGGGAACGGGAACTTGAAGCCGGAAAACACGACCGCCACCTTGCCGTCGGTGGCGATCACCTTGCCGGCCGCGCCCCGCACCTGCACCCGGCTGAGGGCGTACCGGCCGTTCTCCCGGCTGGCCGTCCGCGCCGCCTCGTACAGCGCCGAGAGGAGCCGCCCCGCTTCGGCCTTCATCTCCGGGCGCGGGAGCGGGTCGTGCTGCCTGCCGGGCAGGAGGAACGCCACCGGTGCCGAACGAGTCGAGCCGGACACGACCCACCTGGCCGTGCCGGTGAGCTTCTCGTCCAGCTCGAACTCGGCCGGCTCGTCGGCGTTGCCCTCGACCGCCTCGAGCGCGGCCATCGGCAACACCAGCGCCTCGTCGGCCGCCCCGGCCGGCGCGGACAGCGACAGCTCGAGCGTGACCTCGGGCTGCGCGGCGGTCAGGGTGATGCGGCCGCCGGCCCGGCGGACGACGACCGGCGGGGCCGGGCCGCGCGGGCGGCCGGCCACGCACTTCAGGCAGGCGGCGCGGAACCGCCGGGCGGCCCGGCGTGGGAACGCGATCATGGGAGCCTCGGCTGTTGTGGAGGGGATGAGTTCAGTCGACCCGCCACCCGGCGGCGGCCACCTCCTCGGCGGCGTCGAACGCGTCGCGGGGCAGCGCCAGGAAGGCGTCGAGGGTGGGCGGCAGGAGGAAAAGGTTGGTCAGAAAAACCGTCGAGCTGAACCCGGCGAGCCCGGCGGAGCGGGCGTCGAACACCACGCCCAGCTCCTCCCGGCCGCCCCGCCTGCGGACCACGGGCAGGAACGGCCACAGCCCCCACAGGGCGGGCGAGGTCAGGAACAGCACGGTCCTCTCCGCCGTGCGCGGCACGCTACTCGGCATCGCGGTCTCCGGTAAGCGGTGAACGGGTGGAAAAAGAAACGGGCCGGCCCACCGTGGGTCGGCCCGCAGCGACTTCGTCACGGGTGATCAGACGGCGGCCGGCTCGGCGATCCGCTCGACCTTCTCCCGCAGCTCGGCCTCGGCCTCCGCCACGGCCCGCTCCAGCCGCTCCCGCTCGCCCGACAGGTACTCGCTGTAGGCGGCCAACTTGAACTTGGTGGCGCGGATCTTGTCGGCGGCGCGGCGGAGCGTGTCGTCGCGGGTGTCGGTGCCGAACTGGGCCACGGCGGCCCGGTGCTCGGCGACCACGGCGGCCAGTCCGTCGGCGACGGCTTGCGTCACCGAGCGGTCGCCCTCCTCGGTCCCGGCCGGGACCGGGAACCGGAGGAGCCGCCCGCCGACGCGGTCGAGCAGGCCCTGAATCCGGTCGATGAACCCGGCGTGCCGCTGGGGAACGAAGTAGGTGCCCCCCTGCGGGCGGATGGGGAACAGGTCCGCCTGCCGCTCGAACAGCTTCTGCACCACCTTCGTGATGTCGCTCCCGGTCCGGGCGGCGATGCACCGGTCCAGCTCCTCCTGCGCCACCGTGGCGAGCCCGGGCAGCTCGCAGGTCACGGCGCCGGTCTGCTTGTCGAGGGTGAGCGTGGTCTCCAGCCGGTACTCGTAGTGGTCGCCCTCGCGCGACTCCTGCGTGAACTGGAACTTAACGGTCGCGGTGTCCTCGGACACCGGCCGGATGATGCGCTGGTCGCTGAGGCGCTTGCACGCGCGGCTGAAGGCGTGGCGCGGGGCCAGTTCGCGGGCCACGCCGGGGTCGAGCCCGGCGGCCTCCAGCGCCCCGACGAGGGCCGGGTGGGTGACGCTGACGCCGGGGCACGCCCAGGCGATCACCTCGCCCAGCAGGCGGGTGCCGGCGCCCACGGACACCGGCAGCGGAACGGTCGCGATCATGTGTCTCACTCCTGCGGAAGGTGTGCGGGGAAACGAACGGCCCGGCAGACCACCTGCCGGGCCGGGTATGGTGAACCGCAGCGGGATTCGGCCACGGGCTGATGTGGAACAAGGTGATCAGAGGGACAGCACGCGGCCGACCGCGTCGGCGGACGGGTCGAGGGCCTGGACCTGGTGGCACTCGTCGCTGACCAGCGCGAGGTCGCCGGGGGCGGAGCCGAGGACGAGGGACACGACGCGAGCGCGGGCCGACCGCCGCCACGCGTCGAACCTCTCCCGCACTTCGATCGGTATCCGTACCTTTGCGTCGGTGATCATCACCAGATCGGTGATCCCCGGCGGGGCCTTCAGCGTGGCGTACATGCGGGGCATCTCGCGGACCGGCACGTCGATGTCCGACCCGCCGCCGACGAACGCCGACAGCCAGCCGCACAGCGCCGCCTCGTCCCACCGCGACGGCGGCAGCGCCAGCAGCCGCTCGCCCGAGTCGCCGCTGTAGGCCACCAGCGCACACCACCGCCGCTGCCGCCGGGCCACCCACGCCAGGGCCAGCGCGAGCGCCTTGGCGGTGTGCGCCTTCGGCCCCTCCATGCTCCCCGACTCGTCCACGGACACGATGATCGGCCCCTTGCCCACCGGCTCGACCGCGTGGTGCTCGCGGCACATCGCTTCGCGCTCGACGATGCGGCGCAGGGCGTCGAGTTCGAGTTCCGGGACGACGAGCCGGGCCAACTCGGACGGGAGGAGCCGGCTGACGTCGCCGCCCGGCTCGACGCCGACCACGTCGTCCATCCCGTGGGCGACCTTCTGCCGCTGCCTCGACTGCGCCACCCGCCGGAACCGCCCGGCCAGCTCGCAGATCCGCCGCAGCCCCGGGTCGTTGCGGACCCGCTTGAAGAGCGCGGCCACGGCACCTGGATCACTCGCCCCCGGCGAACCCGGCCCCAGCCCCAGCGCAGCCGCCGTGTCGCGCAACTCGTCCACTTCCTTGCGGGCTTCCGTTACGGCTTTCCCGACGGCCCGCAGCGCGGCCATCTCGGCGGCCAGGTCGCCGCCCGAGGCGGTCGCGCTGCCGGAGCCGTCCTTCTCGATGCGGGCGAACTGCTCGGCGAAGTGGGTCGCGGCGATCGCGGCGGCGGTGTCGTCGAGCCGGGTGTCGGCGTGCAGCGCCCGGTACTCGGGCGTCTCCAGCAACTGCGCCAGGAACCGGTGCCGGGCCGGGTCGACACACGAGTCGAGTAGCGTCGGCTCGGGGTCGAACCCGGCGGTCAGGAAGTCGGCGGCCGCGAGCTCGTCCGTGCCGCACTTCCTCAGCCGCTCGCTCTCGGCGACCAGGTCGCGGCCGCGCCGCAGCCCCCACGCGTCCACCGCCAGCGCCGTCGGCCCGCCGTCCGGCGGGGGCTCGGCACGACGGTCGGCCGCGACGACGGGCGGCACGTCGTCGGGGGGCCGGGCGGGTTTCGCGCCCAGGTCGAGCATCTTCAGCAACTCGTTCGGGTCCACGCACTCCTCCGTCTCAAGTTGCCCACGCCCGACGGCGCCACCGTGACGCTGCCGGTCGTGAGGCGGTGAACGGATCAGAACCCGGCCCGCACGACCAGCGGGGCGGTCGCCGGGTCGGCGGCCAGCAGCGTGGCCACCGCGTCGCGGATCCGGTCCAGAAAGTCGGGGGCATCGACCGCCGCGCGGGCCGCCTCCGTGACCCGCTCGTCGAGCTCGGCGGGCCGGATCAGGTAGACGTGAACGACGTCGAACAGGATCTCCTCGGCCATCGGCCTCCTCCGGTCAGGGGCACGGGAACAGCGGGGTGTGGTCGAGATCGGCCAGGAAGTCCGACCACGAGAACGACCGCCCGAGCCCGACGACCGACGTGAGGTTGGGCTGCGCGTTCGCCTCGATCGCCAGGGCGCGGGCGAGCAGGTCCGGGTGGCGCTCGCGGAGCCACACGATCTCGTGCTTCTTCGACGCGGGACAGAAGTAGCACGCACTCTTCACGGGCACGGGCAGGCCGGCGTCGCGGATCGAGCGCTCGCACGCGGCGCGGTCCATGTTCCAGTCGCTCGCCAGCGGGTACCAGTACGCGAAGAACCGCGCGTCGAGCCACTGCTCCCGCGACGGCCTGCCCCCGCCGCCAGCCGGCTTCGCCTTCGCCCAGGTGAGGCGGTGCGGCTCGCCGGCGTCCAGCCCGACCGCCTTCACCACCCCGGCGTACGTCCGCCGCCCCTCGCCCGCGTCGAACCCGATCGCCCGCACCACCCGCTCCCCCCGCCCGAGCAGTTCGCCGGGCGGGAAGCGTCGCAGGATGAACTTGTCCTGCGGGGTCCGCTTGTGCTTCAGGGAGCAGCTCTTGCCGCCGTACGCGAGCGACGGCAGCGTGCCGGTCGCCAGGCACTGCTCCTCGAGCGTGTGGTAGGTCGCGGTCTTCGGTTCGTACCGGACGGTGACAATGGGCGGGAACTTCGCCTCCTTCAGGTAGGACTCGATGACGGGCATGTACGCGTACGTCTCCGGCTTCTCGCCGCCGGTGTCGGCGAACAGGATCAGGTTCGGGACGATCTTCTTCTTGACGAACTCGACCAGCATGGCCGTGCTGTTGACGCCGAGGCCGTAGGCCACGACGAGCGGCCAGTCGGGGTGCGGGCGCGGCGGGTCCATGACAAACTCCTTGCGTTCGAGGAAACGGAACGACCGGCGAGGCGCTCGATCGCGTCCCGCCGGTCGGCAGTGTTCGGGGTTGGGTTCGCGTCAACGGGAGGGGTTCAGCTCAGACGGCCTCGATCGAGGCGAGCTTGATCTTGCGGAGCTGGTCCTTCAGGTACGCTCGGGCCTTCTCGACCCGCGACTCGCCCGGCAGCGCCCCAAACTGGCGGTCGATCTCGCCCATCTTCGCGGCCGCCTTGGCCGCGTCAGCCAGGTTCCGGGGGTCGGTCGCGGACAGCACCGACTCGACCTCCATGAGCAGCGACGTGACCCGCATGCCGACCGGGTTCGCGACCTTCGCGATGACGCGGGCGCACACGTCCGGCTGCTCCTCGGGGCTGTCCCACAGGACGTGCGCCAGTACCTCGAGGTGCTCGGGCCGAACCTCCCCTGCGCCGCACAGCCAGGCGTACGCCCCGGCCGCACCGACCGCCTTGAACTGCCGCCGGTCGCCCGGCCGCACGCCCTCCCGCGCCAGTTCCGAGAGGATCGCCTTCAGTGCCTCTCGGGCGTCGTTCGACCACGGCAGTGCGACCGCCGCCGCGTGCGCGGCCCGGACCTCGTCGGGGGTGATCGAGGTCGTCAGCCTCGGGGCGTGGTCGCGGGTCCACAGCAGCCGGTCCCGGCCGGCCCGGGTGAGGATCGGCCGCACCGTCTTGCGGAACAGGAAGCGGTCCTGGAGGGCGTTCAGCTCCTTGCCGGTGTCCGCACTGGCCCATTCGTTGCTGGCGGCAACACAGAGCAGCAGCGGCACCTTCACGACCGCGCCGTCGTTCTCGACCGTCCGCTCGTTGAGCACCCGCAGCAGCGTGTTCAGGATCGCGGAGCTCGACTTCCACAACTCGTCGATGAACGCCAGGTGAGCCTCGGGGAGGCGGCCGGTCGTGACCCGGCGGAACCGATCATCCTTCAGGGCGTGGAGGCTGACCGGCCCCATGACCTCGTCCACCGTGGTGAACTTGGTCAGCAGGATGGAGAACTTCGTGCCGCCGGCGAGCCAGCCGAGCAGGCCGTCGAGCAGTAGGGACTTGCCGCACCCGGGCGGGCCGACGAGCAAGAGGTGCTCGTTCGCGACCAGGGCCGTGAGGGCGAGATCGACCTCCTCGTCCCGCTCGATCAGGGCCGACGACAGCTCGGCGCGGGTCGCGGCAAGTTTCGATTGGAGAGGGTCGGGTTTGGAGACACGGGGACTCATCGCGCTGCATCCTCCTTGGGACTGAAACAGGGTCGACGATGGATTTAGAGGAACGCGCCCTCCCGTAGTGGATGGGTAGACGCGCTCCAGAGGAGGCTGACAGGAATTCGGGCTGGATGAAGCATGTCGGACCCGCACGCAGCGGCGGTTCCGGCCCGGCAAAGCGGCGGTCTACCGCCCCGCCGGCATCGCACATCGAGGCCCAGAGGCCGCCTTTTCGACGCGGGAGAAATGAGCGGACGCGTTGAAGGCTGCTGGTTGAGGGCTTGGTCCGCTCTATCCGTCGGGTGCTTCCTAAGACGAGGCTTCGGGTTTGATTCTGAGCAGCCGACGCCCTTTCAGTTGGAACCCTCGCTCTCCGGGACGCCGAGTCCTGTCGCGGGTTCCGATGGTCGTGGGATCCGCAAGCAACCCAGCCGCCTCTTCCTTCGTGGTCCGGGTCGAGAACCGGGTGTGTTTGGGGTCATCGGTGTGCAGGAAGGATTCCTTCCGGTGGAGGACCGGTGGGTTCTCGCGGTCGGCGTAGTCGAAGCACTCTTAGCCAACCTGCACCGCTTCCGGCGCAAACACGAAGTAGTTATCACCGTGTTGTCCGCCGGCCCGTAGCTCGACGCGAAGGCGAACACGGCCCATCGCTGGCCGGCAGCCCATCCGCCTGATACCAGAACCAGAACGTGCCGGCCTCGTTGTGCGGCTCTTTGGCGATGCAGCCGGAGACGGATGTGCCGAACTCTCACCCCGGCGGCGCAGACCACGCGGCCGGGCGGAGGTCGTAGTCGGCCCGGTTCGGCGCGACCAAGACGCTCACCTCGGTGACCGCCCACGGGCCGGTGGTGTCGAGTGTGTAGGTGTAGGTGAACAGGTCGGTCGCCGCGCCATACTCCACCCGGCCCGCGAGTAAGCCAGCGCGGGCGGGTGAGGCGAAGGCGAGAAGAGTTGCGAACAACAAGATGTTCCGGCGCACGACAGCCTCTCGCGGCTGACGGTATCACGGGCGAGCCGGACGATACCGCCGGCTGCCTACGCGAGTCCAGACCGTCGAGTGATCGCAACCGACGCCCGCGTGTCGGCCTGAGAAGCCGACAAGGCCCCCACTTGCTACTCACCGCAGTCGCGGCACACCGTCCGGTCGGGCTTCGGGTCGCAGTCCACGTTGCCCCGCCCGTCGATCTCGAAGCGGCAGCACCGTTCGAGGGCGTCCTTCAACATGGCCCGGCCGCGCTGGATGCGGGACTTCGCGCCGGACAGCGACAGCCCCAGCCGGTCGGCGACCTGCTGCTGCGGCAGTCCGTCGATCTCGGCCAACTGGACCGCCTCCCGATAACCGTCCGGCAACGACCGGATCATCTCGCCGAGCCAGGGCACCCCGGTCCGAAACTGCCCCAGGTCTTCGGCGGCAGGTTCGGTGTCCAGGGCGACGACCGGGGGCGCGGCCCGCCGGTGGTGGTCGCCGAGGACGTTCCGCGCGATCCGGTACACCCACGCGGCCACCCGGTCCGCGTCCTCAAGCGCGGGCAGGTGCCGGTGGACCCGCACGAACGTCTCCTGAAGCAGGTCGTCCGCGACGTGGTCGTCGGGCACCCGGCGGCGGATGAACCGCCGCAGGTCCGAACTCAGGTGCGTCCAGATCGCTTCGGTAGACGGCTGACTCGGCGACATACGGGCCTCGGCGTTGGGGCTACACGGAGCAGGCGCAGGCGGACGACCGACTACCGGGGGCCGCCCCTTCCGAATCGGGCACCGGGGTGCAGCAGGCCGCCTTGTCCTCGCAGCAGTCGGGCCGGTCGGCGCAGCACGCCGACTGCGACGAGCGGTGCTGGGCGGCGCTGTCGTCCAGAACGACGTACACCTCCCACTTGTTGCCGTCCGGGTCGGCCGCCCACACCTTGTTTTGTACCGCGTAGCAGCACGTCACGTTCTCTTCGGCGGCGGTTTGCAGACCGGCCTCCCGCAGCCGGGCGGCGACCGCCAAGACCGCCGCCGTGGACTTCACCTGGACGCCGAAGTGGGCGACCGCGTTGTTCGGCCCCGTGGCACCGACGACCTCGTTGAGCGCCAAGTTGACGGGCGGCTCGGCGACCTCGAACTTGGCGTACCGGGACCGGGTCTTCGTCGGCCCCTGGCCGAACAGGGTGCGGTAGAAGACCGTCGCCCGCTCCAGGTCGCCGACGGCGAGGGCGATGTGGATGCGGCTGTCGGTCGCGAATTGCACGGCGGATTCGTTCTTCACGGCTCTATCCCTTTTTGGCGGGTTCGCAACGGCTGGTGGTCAGCCGGAGCGTCCGTACAGACGCGGCACGCTCCGAAAGGACGCAAAGATTTTGCCGCCACCGGACTGTCGCCGGGCGAGAGCGACCATCGTGTGCCGAACACGAACACTGACTGAATTGAAATCGAGGCACGGGGTGCACAGCCAATCTGGATCACCTCCCGTTCGCCGGTCTCAACGGCGAGCGACCGACTTGACTTCGCCCGACCTATGGTTAGTATAGGGGTAGGGAGTACCAGTAGGGACGGTGCCATGCCCGATAAGACCGCTTTGCCGATCTACGCCGAAGAGTTGAACAAGGACCTGCTCGCCCGGCTGGCCCGCGTCCAGGGGCAGGTCGGCGGGGTCGCCAAAATGGTCGAGGCCCAGCGGCCCTGCCTGGAAGTCCTTCAGCAACTCGCCAGCGTCACGGCGGCCCTCAAGGGGGTCACCAAGACGGTTCTCCGCAACTACCTGGAGCGGTGCGCGACCGACGCCATCCGGTCCGGGGACGGCGCGGTGTACGACGAGTTGATGGACGCCATCTACAAGTTCGTGAAGTGATCCGGGGCAGTCCCGGCGCGGCGCGGACGGTGTTACCGAACGAGGACGACGCGATGAACCGACGGAATCTCCTGTGGGCGGCACTGCTCACCGTGCCCGCGATCGTGGGCGGCGGACTGGCCTACGCGAACGCGCAGAAGGCCGGGCCGTACACCTGCCCGCTGACGGGCGAGAGCTTGCCCTGCTCGAAATGCTGCCCGCTCGCCGGTGAGGCCGCCAAGCCGGGCTTCACCTGTCCGGTGACGGGTGAAAACATGCCGTGTGAGAAGTGCTGCCCGCTCAACGGCAACCCGGCCCAGACCGACACGCCGGCTCCGACCGTTGCCCAAGCCCCCATGCCGAGGGCCAAGCCGCCGGCCGGCGAGTACACCTGCCCCGTCACGGGCGAGCCGCTCGGTTGCCCCAACTGCTGCCCGCTGAACAAGGCGAAGAAGTAATTTCGCCACCGCCCACGTCGAACGCCCACGGGGCGGCCGGACATCCGGCCGCCCTTTTTCGTTACATCGCTTCGCAGCCGTCGCTTGACACGAATACACAGTTCCGTGTATTATGCGATACCTAGTGAGGTCCACCATGACGCGAAAGCCCAGAGCCGAAGCCGAGACGGAGTGCTGCACGTCTCGGCCGGCACTCAAGGACCGCGCGCTGCTGTCGTTCGTGCAGGGGGTCAAGGTGGCGGCGCTGTTCAAACTGCTGGGCAACGACACCCGCGTGCGGCTCCTGCACCACATCGTCCGCAGCGGCGAGGCGACGGTGACGGACATGGCGAAGACGCTCGGCATGAAGCCCCAGGCCGTCTCGAACCAGTTGGTGCGGCTCTCGGACACCGGGATGCTCGCGTCCCGCCGCGACGGCAACAACGTGTACTACCGGGTCGTCAACGGGTGCGTCGCGCCGCTGCTCGACTTGGCCCTGTGTCTGATGGAAGACGAAGGCAACTCGCCCGCGAAGGGGACGTGCGATGTCGAAGATTGAAGCGGTGGTGCGTGAGAAGTACGGCGCGGTGGCGGCCAGCGACCTGACCGGCGACCACGCCGGCGTCCGGGCGGTGGCCGAGGCGTTCGGGTACACGCCGGAGGAACTCGACGCGATCCCGGCCGGGGCCAACATGGGGCTGTCCTGCGGGAACCCGACCGCGACCGCCAGCCTGCGGCCGGGGGAGGTGGTCGTCGATCTCGGTTCGGGCGGCGGGATCGACGTGTTCCTCGCGGCGAAAAGGGTCGGTCCGACGGGCCGGGCCATCGGGATCGACATGACGCCGGAGATGATCGAGCGGGCGAACGCCAATGCGGTCAAGGCCGGCATCCCGAACGCCGAATTCCGACTGGGCACCATCGACAAACTGCCGCTCGACGCTGACTCGGTGGACTGCCTGATCTCGAACTGCGTCATCAACCTGGCCCCGGACAAGCCGGCGGTGTTCCGCGAGATGTTCCGGGTGTTGAAGCCGGGCGGCCGGGTGGCGGTGTCGGACATCGCGCTCAAGCGGCCGCTGCCGGACGAACTGGCGAAGAGCGTGGCGGCCCTCGTCGGGTGCGTGGCCGGGGCGGTGCCGGTGGCCGACTACGAGCGCGACCTGCGGGCCGCCGGGTTCGAGGCGGTGCAGGTGGTGGACACCGGGGCCGACCTCAACGCCTACGCGAAGGTCGAGAACCAGTCGGCGTGTTGCTCGCCGCCGGCCGCGACTTCGGACACCGGCTTGGCAATGGCGGACTGCTGCGCGGCCGAGCCGTCGGGGTCGGCGGTCCACACCGAACTGGCCGACCTGTTGCGCCGGTACGACGTGAACGAGTACGCGGCGAGCGTCCGGGTGTTCGCGGTCAAGGGCCGCTGACCGGCGGCGGGCCGCCGGTGGGACGCGGCCGATCCCCTGCGCGGCCAGGGGTTCGCGCTGTGGGCCGGGGCGCGTTCCCAATCGCGGCGCGTGAGCGAGAAGATGGGGTAACGGACTCTCAGGAGGTGGATCGTGGCACAACCGAAGCGGGTTCTGTTCGTGTGCGTCGAGAACTCCAACCGGAGCCAGATGGCGGAGGCGTTCGCCCGCATCCACGGGGGCGACGGGGTGGAGGCGGCCAGCGCCGGATCGCGGCCGTCGGGCCGGGTCAACCCGCGCGCCGTCGAGTTCATGCGGGAGGTCGGGTACGACCTGACCGCCCACGCCTCGAAGTCGCTGGACGAGTTCAACGGCCGGGAGATCGACGTGGCCGTCACGATGGGCTGCGGGGACGAGTGCCCGCTCGTCCGGGCCGGGCGACGGGAGGAGTGGCAAATCCCCGACCCGAAGGACATGCCGCCGGAGCAGTACCGCGAGGTCCGCGACCTGATCGAGCGGAAGGTGAAAGAACTGCTCGCCTCGCTGTGAGGCATGCCGGGGAACGGACTCGCAACCGGAAGGGACGACATGCCTCACCTGCTCATCGTCGGCGGTAGTGACGCCGGCATCGCCGCCGCCCTCCGATCCCGCGAGTTCGACCCGTCGCTCGACGTGACGGTGGTCGTCGCCGACCGCTACCCGAACTACAGCGTCTGCGGCCTGCCGTACTTCCTGAGCGGCGAGGTGGCCGACTGGCGGAACCTCGCCCACCGCACCGCGCCCGAGATCGAGCGACAGGGCATCAAGCTCCTGCTCGACCACCGGGCCGTGCGGCTCGACCCCGTTCGGCGGGTCGTCGCCGTCCGGGCCGAGGGGGAGGCCGGCGAGAAGGAGATCGTGTACGACCGGCTGGTGGTCGGTACGGGGGCCGACCCGGTTCGACCGGCGTTTCCCGGCAACGACTTGCCCGGCGTCTACCTCCTCCGGTCGATGGGCGACAGCTTCGCCGTCCACCGGCACCTGACGGAACGCGCGCCCCGTGCGGCGGTGGTCGTGGGCGGCGGCTACATCGGCGTGGAGATGGCCGAGGCGCTGACCGTTCGCGGGCTGGAAGTCACCCTCGTCGAACACGGCAGGACCGTTCTCAAGACCCTCGACTCGCCCCTCGGCACGGTGGTGCAGGGCGAGTTGGAGCGGCACGGGGTGCGAGTCACGACCGGGGCCAGGGTCAGGGCCGTCGAACCGTGCGGCGACCGCTTGACGGTCGTCGGGGACGAATTTCGCCACGAAGCCGACTTGGTGCTGGTCGCGGTCGGCGTGCGGCCCCAGGTCGAGCTTCTGGTCGGGGCGGGTGCGGAGGTCGGGTTGAAGGGGTCGATCCGGGTCAACCGCCGGATGGAGACGGGCCTGCCCGGCGTGTACGCGGCGGGCGACTGCACCGAGACGTGGCACCGCCTGCTCGGCCGGAACGTCTACCTGCCGCTCGGCTCGACGGCCCACAAGCAGGGCCGGGTGGCCGGCGAGAACGCGGCGGGCGGGGACCGCGAGTTCGCCGGGACGCTCGGCACGCAAGTCGTCAAGGTGTACGGCCTGGCCGCCACCCGCACCGGGCTGAACGACGCCGAGGCCCGCGACGCCGGGTTCGACCCGCTGACCGTCCAGTCGCGGGCGTCCGACCACAAGGGGTACTACCCCGGTGCCGGCGAGCTTCACCTTCGCGTCACCGGGGACCGGAAGACGGGCCGGCTGTTGGGCGGGCAGATCGTCGGCCCCGTCGCCGGCGAGGTGGCGAAGCGGATCGACATCTTCGCCGCCGCGATCCACCACGGCATGACGGTGAACGGCCTGAGCGACCTCGACCTGAGCTACACCCCGCCGCTGGGCAGCCCGTGGGACGCGGTCCAGATGAGCGGCCACGCCTGGGAACGCGCCAAAGCGTCCGCGTGAGGACCGACCGACGTAGGACCACCAGTAGGGAGTTGAGATGGCGACACCGGAAACTCACACGCCGCCGGCCCCGGCCGTGGCGGGGCCGAAGCGGCTGGGCGCGTTCGAGCGCTACCTGACCGTCTGGGTGGGGCTGTGCATGGCGGTCGGCGTCCTGCTGGGCCGCACCCTGCCGGGGCTGACCGAGAGCCTCCGGGGGCTGGAGTTCGGCTCCGGCAGCCAGATCAACGCCCCGATCGCGGTGCGGATCTGGTTGATGATCGTGCCGATGATGATGAAGATCGACTTCACGTCACTGGCCGGAGCGACCCGCCGGCCGAAGGGGCTGGCCGTCACCGTGTTCGTCAACTGGGTGGTCAAGCCGTTCAGCATGTTCGCGCTCGGCTGGCTGTTCTTCCAGGTGCTGTTCCTGCCGCTGATCGGGAGGAGTTGGCGAAGCAGTACACGGCCGGGGTCATCATCCTGGCCGCCGCCCCGTGTACCGCGATGGTGTTCGTGTGGAGCTACCTGACCGACGGCGACCCGGCGTACACGCTGGTGCAGGTGGCGGTCAACGACCTCATCATGCTGGTCCTGTTCGCCCCCATCGTCGGCCTCCTAGTCGGGGTGTCCGGGCTGGCGGTGCCGTTCAACGTGCTGCTGACGGCGGTCGCCGTGTTCATCGTGGTGCCGCTCGTGGCGGGCGTGGTGCTGCGGACGGCCCTGGTCCGCTGGAAGGGCAAGGAGTGGTTCGAGAAGTCGTTCCTGCCCCGGTTCCAGCCGGTCGCGGTGGCGGCCCTGCTGGGCACGCTCGTGATGATCTTCGCGTTCCAGGCCGACAACATCTTGAGCCGCCCGCTGCACGTCGCCCTCATCGCCGTCCCGATCCTAATTCAGGTGTACTTCAACTCGTCGCTCACCTACGGGCTGATGTGGTTCTTGAAGGTGCCGCACAACGTCGCCGCGCCGGGGCACTGATCGGGGCGAGCAACTTCTTCGAGTTGGCGGTGGCGACGGCCATCGCCCTGTACGGCCCCGGTTCGGGGGCGGCCCTGGCGACGGTGGTCGGGGTGCTGGTCGAGGTGCCGGTGATGCTGTCGGTGTGCGCCGCCTGCAACCGGACGAAGGGGTGGTTCGTCCCACAGCCTGAAGGCGGCGGTTCCGTTGTCGCCTGACGTTTCAGGAGGGCTTGCCATGACGGTCCAAATCGAAGTCCACGGCCGCATGTTTTCGTTCACTCTGGACCCGGAGACGGGCCGGTGGGACTCTCCAGAGAAGGAGAAACTGGAGATGGCCGACTTCCCACTGGTCGCCGTCGCGGGCGGCAAGCGATGGGAGCTTTACTCGGACGAGACGCTCGACAACGTCGAGTTGTGAGTGACCGCTCGACCGTCGCCCGCTCTTCAGATCGCTTCCGGCCCTGTCGTCGGTGTGGCGGTGATGCTCGGGGGCGCGGTCTGTGACCGGTCGCAGACCGCGTCCGGGCGGTAAGGAGAACGACTGTGAGCCGCGAACCGCACAAAGCCTGTTACGGGACGATGCTGCCCACCCACGTCGTGGGGCGGGCCGGGGAGACGTACCGGGGTAAGGCGATGTCGCTGACCGTCGTGGCCCCGCCGGGCCTCGGACCGGCGGCCCGCCGCGTGGACATCGACCCGGACGAGTGGGACGACTGCCTGCGGTGCCCGGAGTTCGACCACTGCTATAAGCTCTGCACGGCCCGGATCGCCCTCCTGACGGTGGGGGGCCGTCTGACGCCACGACTCCGCCGGGACACCTTCACCGGGCCGGCGCAAATTGTTGCGGCCGGAAGGCGGGCAGGTCGGCCCTGTCGATCGCGAAGGCGTACACGCGGAACGGCCTCTCGGCGACGAAGTCGTTGTCGGCGGTGACCAGCAGGAGCCGGCGGCCGTCGGGCAGATCGGGGCCGAACGCCAGCCCCTCGAACTTCTCCGGGCACCCCTCCCCGGCGATGCCGAAGCCCTTCGCGAGCAGGTCGAGGAACGGCACCTTTTTGACGGGGGTGACGGTCTTCGGCAACGCCCCCGGCGGCAGGGCCGCGACGCCGGTCACGTCCGACGCGCCCGCCAAGTCGATCAGGAACACTTTCTTGAACGCGGCCTCCCTGCCCGCGTTGCCGTCCCGTTCCAAGACCAAGAACTCGTGGTCGTTGACCGCGAGGATTTCGTTCACGCCGTTCGCCGGGCCGTCGAGTTGGTACGCGAACTCGCGCGTCTTGCCGGTCGCGATCTCCACTTCGAGCAGTCGGCAGTTCAGCCCGGCCCGCGCGTTCTCCCTGCCGAGCGCGCCGTCCTGAAGGAGGGGGCTTTGCATGGCCCCGTACAACTTCGTCCCGTCGGGGGAGATCGCCAGCCCTTCCATGCCCCGGTTCGGCTGGCGACCGGTCGTGTTGTGCGGGGGCAGTTCGTCGGCCGGCGTCTTGCCCGGCCTCGCCGGCCGCAAGTGGCCGGGGACCGGCAGAGTTCGCACCCGCCGGCCCTTCGCGTCGAACTCGTAAATCACCGGCCCGTACTCGTCCGAGACGAACACCGCGCCGTCGCGGCCGACCCGCACCCCCTCCGGGTCGAGACGCGCGTTCCGCTCCGGCTCGGCGTGGCGGAAGGCGTCGAGGGTGCCGACGAACGGCTTCCCGGCCGCGTCGGTCAGGAGTGCCGTCGCGGTGAGCTTGACCGCGACCGGGGTTTTCGAGCCGGGGGTGACGCGGATGTCCAGCCGGTGGTAACGGCAGGCGAAGTCGCTCGCCCCGTCCTTCGGCCCCCGGTCGGAGGCCAGGACGTACTCGGTGCCGCGACCCGTGTAGGCGATCGCCGAGCCGAGGCCGCCGAGCCGGTCGTTCGGCGTGCCGTCGGACGCTTTGCCCGCGAGGCCGGACAGGTCGCGAGCGTCGCCGGGGATGTCGCCGAACCCGACGAGGGCCACGTCGGCGCGGGCGGTGCCGTGGGCGAGCAGCGCGAGCGCGAGCAGCGCGAGAAAGGCGTTCACGTCGGCTCCCAGGAAATGAGACGCCGCCCGGGTGTCCGGGCGGCGCGAGGGGTTCGCGGGCCGATCAGAAGTCGTTGCCGACGATGTCGCCGGCCTTCGCGGTGATGAGCGCCGCGAACGTCGCCGGGGCGATGCTCTGGCGAATGAACCGCACCGACCCGTCGGACAGGGTGACGTTCATGCCGCCGCTGTGGAAGCTGTACCCCTCGCTGTCGTTGGTGCAGTTGAACACGCAGGTGCCGCCGGTCGAGCCGTTGGTGTTCACCGCGCCGGTGGTCGGGTTCGAGCCGTCCACGCTGCCCGACCCGGTGTCCGGGTCCGACCAGCCGAAGCCCTCGTTCGACGGGCACAGGTTGCCTGTGTCGCGGCCGAGGAGGAAGTAGTTCGGCCGCCCGCCGGCCTCGAAAATCATGATCGTATTCGAGGTGCCGTCGGTGATCGCCACGATCGACGTGTCGCGGCCGTTCTCCAGCGCGCCGACGTTGTCGCTGGTGCCGCCGGGGTTGGTGATGCCCATGTTCGTGTAGTACCGGTTGCGGATCTGGTGCGGGACGATGTAGTCCATCGCGCCGAGGGTGATGCCGCTGGTCGGCCCGCTCGTCGCCGCCCGCCGCGCGTCCGGGGCCGACGGGCACTTGAACAGCTTGAACTGGTTCTGTCCGTGGGTCAGGTTGGTGGACGTGTCCCACCGCTGGGCCTTGTCGTACAACTTGGCGACGTTGTCCTGCTCGACGTAGGCCAGCGCGAGAACCGTCCAGGAGGCGAATTTGCTGCTCGGCGTGTTGACGCGGGTGGACGGCAGTTTGCTGTCGAAGGTGCTGGCGTAGTTGTGCATCGCCAGCCCGAACTGCTTCATGTTGTTTGAACACGACATGCGGGCGGCGGCCTCGCGGACCTTCTGCACCGCCGGCAACAGGAGTCCGATTAGGATGGCGATGATCGCGATCACCACCAGCAGTTCGATCAAGGTGAAGGCACGGCGAACGCCCGGTCGAGGGGACAGAGGCATGAGTGACCCTTGCGTGATTGTCGTCGGGGTAATCTTTTCCAGTCTAGGAACGGTACGGGTCGCCCCCCGGGGGCGTGTGAAGGTCTGGTTAATTGCGAGTGAAGGGCTTGGTGTCGTGTCGCGAGCCGGTTGAAAAGACGGGAGACTTTCCACGAACTACCGCCGGTCGCGACGGGGGGCTTGGGTCGAACGGCCGAGCCTCGCCCCCGGTCCGCACCACACGAAACCTCGGAGGCCGCCGATGCCGCAACCGCGCCTGCTCATCATCGAAGACGATCGGGGGGCACCCGTGACACTGACCGGCTACTTCACCGGGCAGCGGTTCGAGGCCACCGGCGGCGACGGCGCGTATGGGCTGCGGCTCGCCCAGGCGATCCGCCCGGACGCGATCCTCATAGACCTGGCCGGGGCCGCCCCGAGCGGGGCCGACATGTGTCGCGACCTCCGCGCGGATGATCGGACGCGGCACATCCCCATCGTCCTCGTCACGGACGCGAGTGCGGTCGGGCGGCCGGGCGGACCGGCGGCTCCAGACGCATGCCTCGCACGGCCGGCCTCGCCCGCCGCTCTACTGGCAGAGGTGAAGGCCCTCCTTCGGAGGACCGAAGAGCAAAGTCGGGAGGAAGAGCAAAGTCGGGAGGGGGATGCAATCGAACGCCAGGGAGTGCGGATCGACCGGGACCGTCACACGGCCACGCTCGACGGCCGCCCGCTCGACCTCACCCCGGCCGAGTTTCGCATCCTCGACACACTTATCCGCGAACCCGGCCGGCTGTTCAGCCGTAAGGAACTCGTCGCGGTACTCGACAACCCCGCCGTGCGCGATCGGATCATCGACACGCACATTAAGACCCTGCGGCAGAAGCTGGTCCGGGCTGGCGGCTCCGACCAACTGATCCAAAACCGCCCCCGCGTGGGCTACCGCTTCCGCCTGTCGGACGCCGGGGGCGGATGAGACGGCCACAACCCCGCCGGGCCATTCACGCTTCGCACACGTTCGCCACGCGACTCCTTCACAGTATCTTCCACGTCGTTTCACAATCGCTTCCGACGTTCCTCACTGACGCTCACTAAAGTATCTCCGCGTTGCCGAACTTTTCCGTAGCCGAGGACTTTTATGAGGCGTTCGAGCCGTCGGGCTTTTACGTTGATCGAGCTTCTGGTCGTCATCGCGATCATCGCGATCTTGATCGGTTTGTTGCTGCCGGCCGTGCAGAAGGTGCGCGAGGCCGCCGCACGCATGACGTGCAGCAACAACCTCAAGCAACAGGGGCTGGCTTGCCACAACTTTGAGTCGGCCAACGGCTTCCTGCCGACCTCGGGTCAGTGCGAGTCCACTGGCAGCAGCACCACCCGCTACACGACCCAGTCCACCCAAACTCAGATTCTGCCGTATATCGAACAGAACAACGTGTTCCAGATGATGGACCAGACCGCCACCGCCGCCACCTATGGGGCGACGGCGGCGAACAACTACACGACCAGCACCGGCGCGCTGCTCCACCCGAAGTCGCGGGGGGCGGTGTACAACGACCCGAACTTCCCGAACACCATCCTCGCCGCCAAGACCCAGATCAAGACGTTCATCTGCCCGAGTACGCCGATCGGCCCGGAAGCCCGCTCGCCGGACGGCTTCGGCGTACTCGACTACATGGTCACCAGTTCGTCGGACATCGAGGACGGCACCCCAGGCGCGAACGCGCCGGGCACCGTCGGCGAACGGCCGCCCAGCCCGCGTCGGCTCGAAACCTCCATCCCGGGGATTCTGACCTGCGACGGGCGGACCCTCGTCGGGGTGACCGACGGCACCAGCAACACGCTGATGATGATCGAAGACGCCAGCCGGTCGCACCCGAGCATCGCCAACTTCGGGTCCGGGTCGTCGCGGCTGTCGGTCATCGCCGACGGCATCGCCGGGGACGGCGTGAACTGCACCTCGAACTGCCGCCGCATGTACGCTTGGGCCGACCCGGACGCGGGCGGCAACGGCACCTCCGGGCCGAGCAACTCGTCGGGCAGTCGCCGGGCCAAGATCAACAACTACGCGAACCCGATCGGCGGGCCGACCGAGTGCCGCTGGACGGTGAACAACTGCGGCCCGAACGACGAGGCGTTCAGCTTCCACTCCGGCGGGGTCAACGCCGTCTTCGGCGACGGGTCGGTCCGCTTCATCCGCGACAGCATCGACCCGCTCACGCTCCGATACCTCGTCTGCGCCACCGACGGGAAGGTGTTCACGCTCGATTAACGAGGGCGGTGACTCTCATCCGGGCCGGCGTTCAACGAGCGCCGGCCCGTCTCCTTTTCCTGCGAGGGTAGACGTGTCCAGAATCTTCATGCTGATGTCACTGGTCGTCCTGGTGGGGGCAACAGGGTGCGGGTCCAGTGCCGCCAAACGAGACACGACCGTTGTCGATGTCACGGCCACCGCCACCGGTCCTGACGGCAAACCGCTGTCGAAGTCGCTGGTCATTGTCCTTCAGCCGACGGGGGACACCCTGGCGGCAAGACTGGAGGCGACGACCGACGGGAAGTTCGCCGGGAAGGCCGCACCGGGTAAGTACATCTACTACGTCAAGTTAGCGAGCAGCGACGTGCCGCCGAAGGGGATCGCGGCGAAGTACACCGAACCGACCCAAGAGAACTCTGTCGAAGTCGCCGACGGCCGGCCGTTGGACATCAAGTTAACGAACTAGGTGTCGTAAGGTGGCGTTCGCGGACGGCCAGTCGCTCCCGGCCGGCACCCACCTGCGGTTCGACGCCCAGGAGGGTGGGGTCGGGGGCACGCCTGTTCTCCGCCGCCACCGAGGCGGGCGGCTCGTTCAATCTCACCGCCGAAACGGGTTGCCTACGCGGTCGCGATCCCGCCCCCGAAGGCGGCAACCCGACCGAATTCGACAAGCAGGTGCCGCAGTCGTACTTCGACGACCGGCCCCTCAAGGCCGACGCGAAGGGCGGGATGCCGCCGCTCCAGCCCTCCGTCCGCCGGCCGAAGAAGTAGCCGCAACTCTGCCGGGCCGTCCTCCGCCAGCGCCCGCCGACGGCCCGCACTCCGAGGCCGGTCGTCGAGTCTTGCCGTCCCCGGAGTGCCGCGCCTCGAACACGGGAGCGGCCTTCACGCACCGCACACGTCTCCCCCTCTGAAACATCACTCACACCTCCTTCTCAATTCTCATGAGCTTCCGGGGTTCCTCACACCCCCCCTGTAAACTCACCCCGCCGCTTTAATTCCGAACCGGAGGTTCTCATGCTTCGTGCCCGCCGTCGTGGGTTCACGTTGATCGAATTGCTCGTCGTCATCGCCATCATCGCGGTCCTGATCGGCCTCTTGCTGCCGGCCGTGCAGAAGGTCCGCGAGGCCGCTTCGCGGATGAAGTGCCAGAACAACATGAAGCAGATCGCCCTGGCCTGCCACAACGTCGAGAGTTCGACCGGCAGTTTCCCGCCGGGGATGCCGAGACTCATGCAGATGGAGGCGGGCAACGGCTGGAGTTCGGACATCGGGAACACGCTGCCGACCGGTGCCCCGTGCGAGCCGGCCCTGTACGTCGTGTGGGGAAATAGTAATAGCGGCGGGGCGTGCGGGGGCCGCGCCTACGGCCCTAGCTGGCCGTACCACATTCTCGCGAACATGGAACAATCGGCGCTGGACGCCAAAATCCCGGCGGCCGCAGCAGGAGACGGGAGCGGCGGTGCCGAGGCGAACCCGCCGGACAACTGGGACGGGACGCCGGGCCGCCGCCCGGACATCGACTTCCAGACGACCCTCGCGACGAAGACCCTGAAGTGTCCAAGTTCCCCGCACAACGACGAGGTGTGGTTCGAGGGGCTGTCGTTCCAGAACCTGCGGAAGGGGAACTACGTCGGGTGCTGGAGCGGCGGCAACTTCGGTGAGGGGGCGGCGTTCGGCGGCGGCACGAAGGGCGGCGTGTTCGGCCTGGCCCCGATCAAGAAGTGGCCGGTGCTGGCCCGCGTGGGTAGCGGCAAGGGGACGACCATCGTCGGCATCGGCGACGGCACCTCGAACACCGTCATGTACAGCGAACTGATCCCGTACACGACCGCGACAGATTCCTCCAGCAGTAGCCCCGGCGGGCGCAACCTCGACCTGCGCGGCTCGGTGCTGCTGCCGGCGGCCGGCGGGAACATGTTCACCACGCTCACCCCGCCGAACAGCGCCACGCCGGACCAGATCGTGTCGTGCGAGCCGACCATCCCGGTCAACGGCGACAGGCTGAACTGCACCCAGAACCAGGCCGACGGGAACACCTGGGCGGCCGCCCGCAGCAAGCACTCCGGCGGGGTGAACGCGGCCTTCGCGGACGGCTCGGTGCGGTTCATCCGCGACGGGATCAACCCGCAGACGTGGCAGGCGATGGGCACCAAGTCCGGCGGCGAGGTCGTCGGCATCGACTGACCGGCGCGCCCGCCGGCAGGTTCCTCGGGCGGGTCGTATCGACCCGCCCGAGTTGTTCATTCCCCTACCTTCGATCAACGGGAGTTCATGTGTCCACGCGGTCTGGAATCTTACTCGCGCTTGTGGCGGTCGTCTTCGCGGTGCCGGGCTGCGGGTCGAACGGGTCGAACGGGCCGCCGGCCCTCGACTTCGGGTCCGAGGACGGCAAGAAGATCGCCGAACTGGTGAGCGACCTGAACGAGGCGAAGGCGACCGCCCAGAAGTTCAAGACGCTGTTCGTCGCCCCCGCCCCGTCCAACTGGAAGACCTACGAGGCTTTGAACTTCGACGTGGTCGGTAAGCCGAAGGTGGACGGCACGCAGGCGACGGCGAAGGTGAAAATCCGCTCCGACGCGGACCAGGCGGAGAAGGGCGAGAAGGAATGGGCGTTCGCGAAGGAAGGGGACAAGTGGAAGATCAAGTCCGCCCCGCTGCCGTGACGCCGACCGGCCGGGGTTGGATCGTCTCCCCGGCTTTCGACCTCCTCTTCCTCGCGAACCTGGGCTGGCTTCTACTGCTGTTGCCGGCCTTCGCCACCCGGACCGACACGGCCATCGACTTCTGGCAGGTCTACTTCCTCACCCTGCCGCACCGGTGGATCACGCTCGTCCTCGTGGCCGCCGATCCCGACCGGCGCGGCGGGCAGGCACGCAAACTCGCGGCCGTCGCCGCGCTCGCGGCCGTCGTCGTGGTCGGCGCGTTCCTCGGCACCGGCGCGTTCCTCTGCCTCGCGCTGCTCGACTACCTGTGGAACGCCTGGCACTTCGCCAGCCAGCACGCGGGCGTACTGCGGATGTACGCGCGCAAGGTCGGTGGCGGGTCGGAGTGGCTGGAGCGGTGGGGGCTACGAGGGTTCGTCACCTACGTCGCGGTGCGGGCGGCGGGCTGGGCGACGGGCTGGCTGGAAGCCGGGTCGTCGCACCTCCCGTGGCTCCACGCCATCGACCTCGGCGTCCTCGCGATCCCGGCCGCGCTCGTCGTCACGAACCTCGCCGGGGCCACCCGCGACCGGCTCGGCAAACTCGCATACCTGTCGAGCGTCTGTGCCCTCTACGCCGGCTTCCTCCTGAGCCTGCGGTTCGGGTGGGCGGGCGGGGTGATCGCGTTCGCGGCGGCCGGCTCGATGTTCCACGCGGTCGAGTACCTCGCGGTGGTCGCCCACTACACGCGCCGGCGGGAGACGACCGGCACCGCCGGGCGGTTCCGCGCCCTCGCCCGGTACTGGCTCCTGGCCCTTGCGATCTACGTCGTCGTCCTCGGCACCGCCGGGGTCTGGGTATCGCGGCCGGACGGCGAACTGCTCGTCGTGTGGCAGGGGCTGAACCTGTGGGCGTCGTTCGTCCACTACGCCTTCGACGGGATGATCTGGAAGTTGCGCCGCCCGGAGACGGCGGCCGCCCTGGGGGTAACGAACCCGTGAACCGTTCCGAACCGAGACTCGTCGCCGGGTGCCTGCTGGCGGTCGTCGTGCCGGCGACCGTCCTGCACTTCACCGCCGGGGACGACCGCCACGCCGCCGGACTGACGGCGGCCCCATTCGCGTGGCCGCGTTTGCTCGTCGCTCACTTCGTGACCGCCCTCCCGCTGGGCCTGATCGTCGCCGGGTGGGTCCGGTCCCTCCCGGCGGTAAACGAAGCGGCGCGGGCGCTGTGGGTCGTGGTCGGGCTTGGGCTGGCCGGCCTCACGGCACTCGTGTGTCCGGGAATCGGTGACGTGGTCGGCGGGGGTGGCTTCGGGGCGGTGCCCCTCCTCGTGCTGCGGGCGGCCCTGTGCGTCGGGCTGGTGCTTCCGTGGTGCGTCTGGGCGACCGACCCGCCGGGCGGCGACCAGCGCCGCACGCACCCCGGCGTCCTGTTCGGCGTCGGCCTCGGCCTGGCGACCGTCCCCTGCGCGATGTACGCCGAGACGGTGACGGCCGCCCGCACCGCGTCCGCCGAAGAGTGGGTGACCGCCGACCGGCTGGTGAGGGCCGAGCGGGTTCTCGCCGGGCTGTGCGAACTGGGCAGCGATCGCCCGGTCGTGGGGAAGCCGCCGCACGAGGTCCGCCGGCGGTTGCGGAAGGAGATCGACGGACTGGGGCGGGCCGCCGGCTCCCCGCTCCCGGCGTCGGCACCGCTGGCGGCCCGGTTCGCGCGGGCCGAAGTGCTGGTCCGGCTCGACCGGCTCGCCGAGGCCGCCGACTTGCTGCGCCCGCTCGCCCCGACCAGCCCGGTCGCCACACTCCTCCTCGCGGCGGTGGATCGCGACCTGGGGCGATGGGCGGAGAGCGAGGCGGAATGTGAGTCCGTCCTGGAGCGCCTGCTGCCGAAGGCGGAGACGGACGCGAAGGCGGGCGAGAACTGCCGGCTGGCCTTCGAGGGGATGGCAGAGAGCGCGAGTGCCGACAATCGCCCGGCGGACGCGGAGCGGGCGCTCCGGCGCGGGCTCGAGGCGCTGCCGAAGGAGGCGGCCCACTTCCACTTCCTGCTCGGCCGTCACTATCACAACTGCGGTCGCCCCCGCCTCGCGGTCGAACACCTTCGGACGGCGGCCGACCTCGACCCGACACAGTACCAGGGTCCGGCCGAGCGACTGATCCAACACATCAACACATCAACCCCGGCCTGCCTGCCCCGGCGATCCCTTAAATACTCCGCCCCTCAGACTGACAGAATTGTGCCAACGACCAGAGCAAGGCGCGAACGGCCGCGTCGGGCGGGGCAGAGTCCGGCGCGGGCGGAACGACCGCTCGCGTGACGGACCCGGCGTCCGACACCGGACGGCCCGAACAGGGCGAAGAGACACGCCCGGTGCCACCTCCGGCGTACGAGCGGCCGGCGTCATCGACCTGGATGACGGCCGGAAGCAACAACGTCAAGTGTGTCTTCGGGCGAGTCGCCGCGACCGGAACAAACCGGCACAGGCTCAGGTCGGACGGCAGGCGCGCCTGAACGGCGACCAGGAGCGACGCGCCGATGCGGATCACAAGAACCAATGCGGCAGCCGCAGAATTCGGAAAAAGGACGGCCGGCGACGACGGACAGTGCGTTCAGACCGATGTAGGCCGGTCGAACTCGCCCCCATTACCGCACAGCGGTCCGCCCTCTAGGGCCAACAGAGGCGGGACGGGTCGGGGCGGCGGGAGCGGTCGGTCACCTGGACGAACTACAAGGAGACGCTGTCGTTCGTGTTCACCGGCGGCATCGTCGTGACCTCGAACCGGGCGCTCGACAACTGGCCGGAGCTGGCCGCGATCAAGACCCGGGTGGCGGTCATGCAGTTCCAGCCGACGCAGCACGAGGTCCGCGCCCTGATGCGGGACGTCGCCCGTAAGGAGCGGGTCCACGAAGACGCGGTCGTGCCCGCCGTGGCGTGCGTGGAGGTGTGCGAGTTCGTCATCGCCGAGTGCCGGGGGCTGAACCGGCCGCTGGACATGCGGCTCCTCGACAACGCCATCGGCGACTACGTCCAGGCGACAATGTACGGGGCGGGGTGCGGGTGGCGGGATCTCGTGATGGCCCGCATCGTGGAGCGGGCGCCGCACTTCCGGGAGGAGGTGGTGATCGGCGGCCGGCACGAGCAGCGGGACGCCGACCTCGTGGTGATCCGCCAGATCTGCGCCGAGGTCAAGGGCCGCGAGGAGCGGGTGAAACTGTGGCAGCAGCGGACCGGCAAGAGCCAGGCGACCTTCTACCGCCGCCTCAAGGAGATCGGTACGGGCCGCAACGGGGCGGAGTGAGAAACTGAGAATCTGAGAAAGTGAGAAGCAGCGAGGGCGACGGGGCGGTCAACGATCTCGCCGCACCAACCGGGTGGGCCGCACGGAACGCCGTGCGGCCCATCGTCATTCACCCCTTCCGCACCGCCGGGAATAGGTAGTGCAGACCAGCCCGCAACCCACGTTTCGTTGGTTCAGTTTCCACGAAGTCTTCATTCCGCAGTATTCCGCAATTGAACGCAGTATTCCGCAATTCCACGCGTTTCCACGCAACGGATGTTGACCTACGCATAGGAGCCGCTATGCTTCAAAACACTGGAAAACGTAGTCATCTGGAGCGTTTTCCGAGACTTTGGAGTCGGGCTTCACACGGACGAAGTCACAGGTTCAAATCCTGTATCGCCCACTCTGCTCAAAGCCTTTCTGCCAAGCTGTTAAAGCTTACCGCCTGGTGGTCTGGCGTGTGGCGCGAACCCTTGAGTTCTGCGGAAGATTCCGCAAAAACCCAGGAGCGTGTTGCATGCCCCGCCCGAAGAA
>SXGT01783138.1_pt1 | contig 26102 bp, 18 predicted proteins | sample 3176221 | NCBI WGS metagenome assembly SXGT01 (sample SAMN11356862, study PRJNA531348) | freshwater metagenome | isolation source: freshwater sample F1-120 | place: China: Fuxian Lake, Yuxi | collected 2017-12-25
CCCGCGGTGGAGGATCAGGCCACCGACCGCGCGCACCGCATCGGCCAGACGCGTCCCGTCACCGTGTATCGCCTGGTCGCTCGCGGCACGATCGAGGAGGGGATCCTGGCCCTGCACAAGGACAAGCGCGAGCTCGTGGCCGCCCTGCTCGACGGCGCCGACGCTGCGGCCGCGCTCTCCACGGACGAGCTGGTGGCGCTCATCGAGTCATCGGCCGGCGAGGTGGCCCTCCCCCCGGAGCCAGCGCTGGAGCGTCCGTCGGGCTGAGCCGTGGGCGGTGTTCGCGCGGGTTCGGACGCAACCGGTCTTGCGAGGAGGTGACCGTTCATTGGCCGCTTGGCCTCGCTGCGCGCCGGCTGGCTTGTCTCAAGGCGCAACCCTGGGTCACCCTGGTTGGACTTCGGTGGCGCTCCGGATCCGCGCGCCGTCGAGCCACCACGTGGGCACCTCCGCTTTCCCCTTTAGATGTACATGCCCCCGAAAGGAGAGAGCGAACTCCGTGGTGAGGCGTTCCTTGGTCGCCTCCGAGATCTGGATGCGTCCAGGCTCGCCATGGGACTCGAGGCGCGCGGCCATGTTTACCGTGTCGCCCCAGACGTCGAACGCGAACTTGTGGCGACCAATCACGCCGGCGACCACCGGGCCTGAATGGATGCCGATGCGTAGCTCGAGCTCCGGGTGCCCCTGCCGCGCAGGGACCTGTAGAAGCTGCAGCGCCAGGGTGGACAGGACGTCCGCGTGGTCGGCTCGCGGATGGGGCAGGCCGGCGACGACCATGTACGCGTCTCCGATGGTCTTGACCTTCTCGAGGCCGAGGGCGCGGGTCAGGTCGTCGAACTCCGTGAACAGGCCGTGCAGCAGGCGAACGAGGTCCGCCGGGTCGAGACGCTCCGCGAGCGGGGTGAAGTTGACCAGATCGGCGAAGAGGACGCTGACTTCAGGGTGCCGGTCGGCGATCGGCTCACGGCCAGCCTGCAGGTCGGCGATGATCCGCAGCGGTAGGATGTTGGCCAGCAGACCGTCTGCTCGGTCCAGTGCCGTATCGAGGGCTCGCTGCTGCAGGAACACCTTCCGGTCGGCGAGCTCCAGGGCGTAGCCGACGGCGAGCACGATGGCCATGTAGGTGAAGAAGAAGCCGAGCAGCGGGAGGATGCTGTCCGGCGGCACTGTAGTCCGGTGCAGGGGGATCAGGATGGCGATGGGGGCACAGCCAAGCACCAACAGAGTGAGGTACTTGAAGCGAAGGCGCGTCATGCCGACCACCACAAAGAAGGCGATCGAGACCCCCATCAGACCGATGAGCAGCAGCGGGTAGTCGGCGCCCTCCAGCAACAGCCAATTGATGTAGATCAAGGGAACGAAGACGGCGAGCACCAGCAGCATCGTCGCTTCGGCAATGCGGCGGTGCATCCAACCCTGCATCCGGGGCGCGCTCAGGAGCCATAGCCCGATCACCATCGGCGGCGCCGCACCCGCGCAGCGCACCCATAGCAACCTATCCGCCAGCTCCGGCGCGACTAGCGGATCGATCCACGCGAACCCGACCACGACCACCAGCGCCAGCAGGATGTTGATCTGAAGCTGACGGCGGCGGTCCTTGTAGAACGCGTGCCAGAACGCCGCTTCGAGCTCGGCGTCGGCGAAGCGCAAGCTCAACCGGTGCAAGCGTCGCCCCGGGATTCAGGTGGCCTCCGGCTACTACCGACAGCTGGCGATGCGCCGCCGTCGTGTGTGCGTGAGCCGGGAGACGGTGACATGGCCGTCATCATGATGCCGGTGGGCGTTGGCTACAACCGCGGCACTGTGTTGGGAGTGGCCACTCTTGCTATTGCGAGCACGTATCAGCAGCATGGTCCGTTATCCGCTTCACCCTCGCTCGATCCGAGCGAGGCCGCCCCATCCGACACCAAGGTGAGCCCCTCCGATGAAGCGCGCGGCGCTCTACTTCTCGTCTCTCGTGGCCGCGCTCGGGTGCGCGTCGTCTGGCACCCCGACCACCGCCGCTATAGTCGACCTCTCGTCAGCGAAGCTCGATCGTGGCGGCCGGCTCTTCGACAAGTGGTGGAAAGAGGCCGGCGTTCCGTTCTCGCCAGACGCCAAGGCGACGGCCGGCACCGCGGACGGCTCGGGCGGGCCGACGAGCAACGGGACCCTGATCGATAGCGATGGCAAGGTCGTCCTGAACGACGCGGGGCACGACTACCGGCTGAAGAACTTCTTCGGCTGGGACCTGAGGGGGGCCGCCGGCATCTACGGCGCCGCCTTCCTGAAGAAGTCGTCTGTGCGCGCCGAGAACCTCATCGATGCCTCGCTCGACGACGCCGAGCTGCTCGCGCTCTTCCGTGACGGAGCACCCGGGCTGCCGGCTTGGGGAGAGGTGCTCAGCGACGCCGATCTAACCGATCTCGTCGGCTTCGTGGCGGCGGTACGCGGCGGGCGGGTGGCGCGGCCCGACCAGGTCTTCGAGCTCGATGCGGCGGCCTCGGGGCGCTACCGGCTGCGTGCTGGCGCCGACAGTGCGCGGGGCAAGAAGGTCTACGCGGAGAAGTGCTCGACCTGCCACGGCGCGGACGGCCGCGCGTTGTTGTTCGACGGCGGCGTGTACAGCCTTGGCTCCCACGCGCGCTCCAAGGCGTACGAGGACTGGTTCAAGATCGTCGCCGGCCACCCCGGCTCCGCCATGACGGGTCAGGTGCCAGTCACCCTCTCCGGCGCGGAGCAGTCCCAGTTCGTGCTGGACGTGCTGGCGGCGCTCTGCGACCGCTGGGCGTTCCCGCCGCCCGACGGCGCCGCGGATGTGGCCGATGGCGACCTCGGCTGCGGCGAGTATCTGACGGCGCCGTGACCTTTGGGAACGCCGAAGCGCACCGTCGCGCCCGTGGCGCCCGGTAGCGTGGGACCCCTCGTTCGCGTATGGAGTTCGCATGCTGCGTCCGCGTACGTCCGTAGTCCTTCTGTTCACCCTCGGAGCGTGCGCAAGAGACGCGGAGTCGGTGGCACCGACCCCATCGATCCACGACGTCTCGGAGACTCCCGTCGACGCGCGCTCAGCCAGTGACGGAACGGAAGCTGGCGCCGTGGAGGCGGATGCCAACCAAGATGGCGGAGACTCGCCGGACCCTGGCGCCGACGCGGCGTCCCTGGATCTCGCCACCGGGGACGGCGCGGGCCCCGCACCGGAGACGGCCTGCAACGGGCACGACGCCCTGTGCGCGCGCCCCTTCGACCAGGTGTGCTTCCCCATGACGCACAACAGCATGTCCAACGGTGACGCTGGGTGGCTGCTGCCCAACCAGACGCACGGGATCACACGGCAGCTCGCAGACGGCGTCCGCGGCCTGATGCTGGACGTGCACCCGCTCGATGGGCAGGCCACCTTGTGTCACGGGCTCTGTGACCTGGGGAATCAGCCGCTGGTCGAAGGGCTGGGCGAGATCGCGGCGTTCCTGATTGCCCACCCACGCGAGGTCGTCTCCATCATCTTCGAGCCCTACGTCGCGCCGTCGGACATCGCCGCCGCTATGGACGCCGCTGGGCTCACAGCGCGCCTGTACGTGCACGCGGGCGGGGCGTGGCCCACGCTGGAGTCGATGATCCACGCCGACACGCGGCTCGTGGTGTTCGCCGAAGCGGACGGCGGCGACCCGGCCTGGTATCACCGGGCGTGGGACCTCATCTCCGACACCAACTACTCGGCCAAGGTGTCCGCCGAGCTGACGTGCGACCTCAACCGCGGGGCCGAGACCCACGACCTGTTCCTCATCAACAACTGGCTGGGCAACCCCTTCCCCGACCCCGCGTTCGCCACGGAGGTCAACGCACGCGCGTTCCTCCTCGGGCGGGCTCAGACCTGTGCAGCGGAACGCGGTCACGTCCCCAACTTCCTCGGCGTGGACTTCTACGAGGTGGGCGACGTCGTGGGCGTGGCGCGGGTCGTGAACGGGCTCGAGGAGCCCTAGGACAAGCCCGCGCCTGGAAGGAACGAGCCAAAAAAATCGCTCGCGTGAAAAACAGGCTGAGGTCCTCCCGTTAGGGGGCATACGCGGCGCACAGAAGACGCCGCGTGCAACCTTTGCAGGAGTCCACGCCATGTCTTTGCGTCAGTCGCTCGTCGCCGTCTCGATGGTCATGTCGGTCTCTAGCTGCGCCCAGCTCTTCCAGGCGCTCAAGGGGTCCACACAGGCGGACGTAGACGCCGCCTTCGCGAAAGGCGACGTGGAGACGCTCGACGCGATCTGCAACGGCAAGCGCCCCGCGGAGCCCAGCCCGCGAAACAACGCGTGTGTTGCCTACCGCCGCCTCACACAGAAGGCCGCGCTGGCGTCCGCTAGCTGCGGTTCCATCGTGAGCGCTTATCGCGAGGCGCGCGGGGCCTCCAGCGCGGCAGAGCAGCTGAGCGTGGGGATGCGGATGGCCGAGTGTGGGCACTACAAGGAGCTCTTCGAGGTCGTCGCGCACTGGGGTAACGGGGACGAGAGCGTCAACATGCTCATCGCCATCGAAGCGGCCGGCCACCCGGTCGAGGCACAATGGCTCGCGTACCTCCAGGCGCACCAGGGGCCCAACTTCTTCCGGCTGGAGAACAAGGCCCACATCAAGTTCGCTCTGGACCACATCGGCAAGTGGCTCATTCGCAAGGGTCACCTCGGGCACTGCACCGCCACTGTCGCCGCCGTGTCGGACGCCAACCCCACGGCCAAGGTCTGGGTCATGCCGTATCTCAAGGAGACCCGCTGCACCGCCGGGCTCCCCGTTCTGGTCGACAACCTGCTGTCGAACGACGCTCAGGAGCGCGCTTGGGCCTGCAACGCGCTGGGAGAGATCGGCGACCGGTCCGTGCTGGAGCCTGTGACCGTGGTGGCGGAGTCAGACACCTACTACGAGGTGCGCGAGGAGGATCGTGACGGCCGGATCTGGGGCGTGAAGGTGCATCCCGTCCAGGAGGCGTGTCGCGCCGCCGCGGGTAAGCTGAAGATCAAGCGGCAGGCGCGTGTCTCGCAGCGAACCGGGCGAGGCTGAAGACTGAGTCGATGTCCCCCGGGCGGGTCTCCCCCGTCAGGGGCGCATCCGCTCCAGCACGCTGAGGTACTCCTGCTCTTTGCCCAACATGGAGCGGGGAACGTCCTGGAAGTTGTTCCACATGGGCAACAAGGTGCTCGTGTTCATCGCCCGCGCGCCGCCCTGGCGCGCCATGTTGAGCAGCGAGTGGGTGAGCACCTTGTCGCTGTTGGGGTCTTTCGCGAAGGTCCAGTTGGTCAGGAAGTGCAGCTTCGTAGGCACTGCTTCTTGGCCGCACCAGTAGAACACCACGCGTCCCTTGCCGAACGCCGCTGTCGACGTGCCGGGCGTGAAGTACTGGAACATCTCGCGCGCCTCGGCGTCGGTGTCGGAGATCCGCGGCGGGTTCGTCTCGAAGACCTGGGAGTAGTAGACCTCTTTGCCCTCGAAGATGATGGTGCCGCCGAACGTCGCGACGCCGAGGCGGATGAGGCGCGAGATCTCCTTGGTGGCCGTGCGACCCTCCCACTCTGGCAGCTGCGGCGAGTTCCACTGCCAGCCCTCGACGCTGGTCTTGAGCGTCTCCTGGTACGCGTCGCGCCCCGACTGCTTCATGGAGAACGGGCCCTTGTAGCCCATGGCGCGGTGGACGTACTCGCCGATGACGGGGTCTCGCTTCTCGTACAGCGTATTCCCCGCCTGCCCGTAGTACATGTCCATCATCTGATAGCCGTTGGCGAGGTAGGTGCTGGCGCGCCGGCCCGGATCGAACAGGTTGAGCTCGCGGGTCAGCACCGACACGATCGCGGCTTCGCCCTGGGCAGGTGGCTGTCCGGCGCTGGCGGCAGGCGACGGGGCCGATGGGACGCCGGGTCGCGCGGCCGCGGCAAGCGGCGGCTTAGTCCGCGGCCGCGCTGCCCAATTCTTGAGACCCTTGACGATGAGGCTGCCGGTGCCGGCGGTGCCGTAGACGAAGGTGTTCTGTCGAAACGCTGCGGCCAATCGCCACTCGCCCATCTCGTGGACCACGTCCTTGACGCGCTGCTCCATAGGGGTTCGTTCTCCTCGCCGCTGGGGGTTGGGGGTGCGAGTGCTCAGCGGGCCGGGCCTCACACGCCTCGCTGTCCCGGGCCGTGCGGGCGACCCGGAGGAGCGTAGCGCTCACCGGGTCGCACGCACGGCCGCCAGTGAACGGGGGGAGCGTAGACGATGTGTGCGAGCGGCTGCAAGGTGGGCAGACCCACTGGTTGCGGCCGGGTCTCTCGGGCGCCAGCGCTGCTCAGAGCGTCTTCACGTACTCGACTACCGCGTCTAGCTCTCGGGCGCTCAACGCAAGGCCCAGCGTCTCGTTGAGGTGGTGCACGGCGTCGCGCATCGACTCGAACCGGCCGTCGTGGAAGAACAGCACGCTGTCCCACGCGTTGACGAGCGTGGGTGCCTTGAACTCCCCGGCTCGCCGCTCGGGCCTCTCTGTGAAGTCCAGGATCTCCTGGGCCCTGTCACCTGGCCCCAGATCGCGGTCGCCCCGCAACGCGCCGAGGAGCTCCGCCTCCAGCGCCGGGAAGATCGACTCGAAGAAGGGCCCCATCAGGGCCCGCGCGTTGTCCGTCCGGGTGCCCACGTCGAACACGTCGGGGCCGTCGCCGCTGCTGAACTGGGGTCCCGCGTGACACCCGGCGCACTTCTCGCCGAACACCCGCTTGCCCTCCGCCACCAGCTCCGGGTCGGTGCGGGGCGATTGTAGCTTCGGGATCCCGCTCGTCACATACTCGGCCAGCACCTCCACCGTCTCCGGGTCCGGGGTCCCGCCCAGGCGCTCCGTAACCACGATCTCCAAGAACTCGTGGGGATCGCGATGGGTCGCCGACGCATGCAGCCAGCCACGCCCCCCGACTCCGCCGCGCAGAGACATGGTGCGGCGCTCGCCCTCCACCGTGGCCCACACCGACCCGTCCGTTCCGCCGTCGGGGTGACAGGTGGCGCACGAGGCCTGGCGACTCGACGACAGCTGCGGGTGTTTGTCCGGATTGGACGACCGAAAATAGACGCGGCCCAGGCGCTCTCGTGCGGGCACCGGGTCCTGGTCCACCAGCATCACTTGTCCGATCTCCGCAATCGGCGGCAGGTCGGGCACCTCGCCGACATACCGCACCAGTCGCTTGCGCGTGAGTACCGCCTGGCCGGGCCCCAACGCCTCGATATCCTCATAGCTGAACGGGGTATAGCGCGGCTCCGGCAGCGCGGCGCCAGTGGTCTTGCTGAGGTCGAGCACGCTCAGGAACAAGCTGTTCTGGTACGCCACCCACGCTCGCGTCCCGTCGGGGCTCACAGCCACGCCGGTCGGGTTGGAGCCGCTCAGCGGCAAGTGCCGCTGGGAGGCGGGGTGCTGAGTGGTGGCGTCATAGACCACCAGCTCGTCGGCGATGTAGGACGCCATCAGCGCCCACCGGCCGCCGCGTGTGAACGCCATGGCCCGCCCCACGCCGGTCTCTGTCAGGCCCGACGCGCCGGTCGGCAAGACCGGTCCCGGGTTGACCTGTCGGTCGCCGTCGAGTTGCACGCGGCTCGCCAGCTCCATCTCCTGACCGAAGTGGGAGCACGCGAGGTAGGCTGGATTGACGTCTGGCGGGTCCAGTACACCCGGGTTGGCCATGCTGGCAGGGGCCAGGGGGTCGCGGGTGTCGAGCAGGAACATGAAGGCGGGCGCAAACCGACCCGGTGGGACGTTGGAAAACACGGTCTCCAGGGCGTTGGGCCCGGACTCCACCACTGGGGTGGGGCTGATCCGCATCCCGGGCACCCAGGCGTGGGCGCCGCCGGGTGTCAGGAAGGCGCCGGCCAGCTGACTCGCCGAGCCCTCCATCGTGACGCGCGACGGGCTGACCGAGAAGACTTCAGCCAGGCAGGCGACCGGGCCGACGTTGAACTCGTCTCCGATCACCACCTCGCGGCGTACGGTCAGGGTGTTCGGGTCGAGGGCGGTCACCCAGGCCTCGTTCTCGAAGACCCGTCCCCGCGGCAGGAAGTGGCTGACCAGCAGAAGCGACGACGTGGGATCGATGCTCAAGCCCGCCGGCCGTCGGCCAACCGTCGCCACCCCGGCGGGGAACAGCGTGGCGTTCCGGCGCTCGAAGCGCGCGACCGTGTCGGACACATAGGCAGAGACGAACACGTAGCGCCCATCGGGCGAGCTGACTACGTGGCGCGCCTCGCGGCCGACGCCGTCGGCCTCCGACAGGGTCTGGGTGACCTTGGTAGACGCCCGGTCGATCACGGACAGCGTGTTGGCGGTCGAAGAGACCACGAACACCAGTGTTCCGTCCGGGCTGATGCTCAGCGCGGCGGGTCTGCCTGGGACCGCTATGGAGGCGAGGCGCTCACCCGATTCAGCGTCGACCGCGACCACCCGGTCCGCGTCGGGCACCACTGCCCAAACGGCCAGTCCGTCGGGCGTGACGGCGAGGGTGCCGGAGGACGCCGTTTTTCGGTCCGTCGTGACGCCGCTGATGTCCACGCGGAGGCGCACCGACGGTGCATTCGGGAGTGGCGTGATCACCAAGGCGCCGCGCCCTACTCCCTCTGGGGCGATACCGCCAAGACGTACGAGGCCGTCCACGGCTGCCTCGGGCGACACGTCGTTCGTGGCGTCCGCCACCTGGGCGATGCCGTCTACCGCCGTCACCTCGAGTGCGGCGTCGCGCAGGCCGGCTTCGCTGCCGTTGAGGACCTGGAGCTCCACCCAGACCCGCTCGCCCAGGGCCACCGGGCGCTTGGCCAGCCCCCGGAGGCTGAGCGTGGTGTGGCTGCCCGTGACCGACACCGGGTCGGCGAGCGGCTGGGCCATCGCTCCCCCCAAGGCCGGGTCGTTCAGGTTCACGACCAGCTCGAAGGTGGCCGTGACCTCCTCTGGAGCACGGTCGGCGACCACGAACGGAGCGTCCGCGGGGGGCTCATCCGTCTGGGTGCAGCCGCACAGCACCGCCGCCAACAGAGTCCACGCCTGGCGCATCGGCGTTACTCCGCGGGGTCCTGGATCGTTACGGTCGTGTCCACGACCCCGTCACCCAGCACCGTCACGGCCGCCGACACGCCGAGCGGGTCCTCGACGCCGGGCAGCGAGGGGCTCTCAGGCAGCGCATCCACCATCGCCACGACGTACCAGGTGCCCTCCTCGAGGCTCTTCAGGGTGACCTCGACGGGGAACACCGGCTCGTTCACGCGCGCCACGGCCGCGGGTGCACCGGTTGGTGGGTTCGTGGTGAAAGCCCCCACCTGCAGGGGACCCGTGACCGCACCTGCGTAGTTCACGACGACGCGCACGTCGGCGGTGAGCACCTCGGCGAACGGGTCTGGCTCGGGCGAGCCGGAAGTGTCCGGCTCCGCCGCGTTCGCGTCTGCACCAATGGCCGTGAAAACGTCGGCTTGGGCCTCGCTGGCTTGGGACCCGCCACTCGCCGAGCACGCGGCCAGCGCGATGGCCGCGCAGGGAAGCAGTCTCCTCCACATGACGCTCACCTCAGCAACCCGTGTTGCAGACGTTGGTTGGCGGGCTGCCCGGGAAGCTGCAGGCGTTGCACGTGTCGCCACCCGAGCAGTCGTCGTCGCTGTGGCAGAGCTCGGCGTCGTTGGCCGCGCCGGTCGCCTTGCACTGGGCCCCGGACGGGAAGCCGGCGTAGCAGCCCTGCCCTCCGGTGCAGTCCTCCGGTCCATCGCACTTCTGGGGCGCCTCGAAGACGCCGCAGGTCGCGGCGCACTTGGCGCCGGTCAGGCCGACGCAGCAGACCGCAGCGCTCAAGTCGCACGAGCTGGTGCCGCAAGTGACGACTCCGGCCTTGGGATCGGTCGGCTCCGGCTCGGTCGTATCGGGCTCGATCGTGTCGGGCTCGGTCGTATCCGGCTCGGCCGGGTCGGGCTCGGTGGTATCCGGCTCGGTCGGGTCGGGCTCGGTCGTGTCGGAGTCATCGCCCCCCACCGTGTCATCGCCGCCGATCGGTCCCGGCTCGACCGGCGTCGCCGCCGCGTGCGTCTGCCAGTCCGCGATCCGGTCGCCGAAGCAGGCGCGGGCGGCGTCATCCAGGCCCGGTCCGACGCCGCTGCCGAGCGCCGCCTTGAAGTGCGCGGTGACGAAGTGGTTGACGATGGGCCAGCCCTCTTCGGCCGGCAGATCAGCGGCACCACAGCCGTCCGTGGCCAGCTCGGCGAGCAGCGGCGGAATCTCGAGGCCGGCGTCCATGGCGATCTGCAGCACGCCGCCCTGCGACCGGCCAACGGCGCAGATGTCGGTGAACCCCAGATGCCCGGCGCGCGCGATGGACACATACCGGCGCGCCTCCGCGTCGACTGCGGCAAAGTTGTCGGAAACCAGCTTCGTCGTGGCGATCTGGTCATGGGTCCCGCCCATCATCAGCGCGGGCTTATCAACGCCGGCCCCGAAGCCGGCGCTGGCCAAAACGGCCCAAGCGGAGATCCCCGCGTCTCCGGCCACGACCGACGAGCCCGCGCCGCCCATGCTGTGCCCCGTCACGCCGACCCGGTTGAAGTCCATACGGCCAGCCAGGACACCCTGAGCCAAGTTCTCGCTCTCGAGGCGCTTCAGCGTGTCGCGAAGCTGCGTGACCGTGAGGTCCTGGGGCGCCTTCTGGCTCAGGACCGCGGCCAGACCCCGCTCCGCGTGCTCGGGCGCCGCCACGACGAATCCCCAGGTGGCCAGGTGCTGCGTGAGGAACGTGGACTGCATCCGATAGCCACCCAGCCCGTGGCTGAACAGCACCACCGGAAACGGGCCCGCCGCGCTGGCGGGCAGGTCGCGGAAGGCGCCCGTCTGGAAGCGCGTGTCGGCGTCCTGCGGGATGTCGGTCACCAGGTCCGCGGGCATCCACCACCGCATGTCGTACTCGTCCGCGGCAAGGCCCGCCTGCGCGCCCTGATCGGCGGGGTACCAGACCTCCACGGCCACGCCGTTCATGTCGAGTGTCGTCACTCCAGCCACGAACGGCCCTGGGGTGGCGTACGGTGCCGCGGGGCAGCTGCCGTCGATTGTCCCGGTGGAGGGGTCGCCAGGCGTACCGCTTGTGGTGTCGCCCACCGATCCGGTCGTGTCGGCGGCCTGATTCCCGCCCCCCTCTCCCTCTCCGCCGTCGGCAGTCGAGCAGGCGGTGGCGATGAGCGACCAGGTGAGCAGTAGCGGTACCGGCAAGAGCAGCGGGGATCTCATCAGGACTTGTCCTCTCTCGGCGTGTCAGAGCCGGCGTCGTCGAACAGCTGTCGAAGTGTGGGGAGCAGCATCTTGCGTCGCAGCAGCACCACGAGCCGCTCGCTGAGCCGCGTAGCGACCTCGGCCAGGTCATCCACACGTTCACCGGCCAGGGGCAGGACGCCCTTGCGGAAGAGCATCAGCTCCGTCTGCACCAGAGTCTGGATGGCGCGGATGTAGTCGACGAGGATCGAGACGGGCAGCATGTCCGGTGACAGGCCCAGCGCGCGGGCGGTCTTGATCGTCTCCAGCAGCTCGACGTCCGCCCCGCTGAAGAGCAGCTGACCGTCCACCTCGCGGGGCTCGATCAGGCCCATGCGGCGCAGCGCGCGAATCTCCCGATCATCGACGCCCATAGCCACCAGCTGCGGCGCGGTGAACTCGGCGTCCCGCTCGGTCTCCTCGAGCACGCGCGCCACGGCGGCGGCCACTCGCTCGTTGTCGCGGGGCTTGTCTGCGCCGTCCAGCACCTGCTTGATGACGTCCAGCGGCAGGAACCGGCTGCGCTGCAGCTCCTTGATCGCCATGATCCGCGGCACCATCGCCGGGTCGTACCAGGCCATGTTGCGGCCGGTGCGCTCCGACGGACCGGGCAACAGCTCGAGTCGCATGTAGTGCTTGATGGTGGGCGCCGGCACGCCGGACCGCCGCGCCAGCTCGCTCATCTTCACCAGGTCGTCAGCAGCGGTGGTCATCGGGCGCGGATCTACCAGCTGAAAGTTCAACTTTCAACTTGTGCGTATCTCGCCCCGGTCGAATGCGAGTGAAACGGGATGGCCGCGACTGCTCGAGACGAAGGCCCTACCGAGCACTACACCGTGAGGCCCAGCCGGTCCGACGTTGATGCCATGACGGCACTCGGTCGGGTGCGGCCGCGCGCTGAACGTCGGGCGTGCTCAGCCGAGCATGCGCAGCGCGTAGCTCTGTTTGCCCTGCGCGCGCAGCGACTGGCCGATCCGCCGGATCTCGGCCTCGCCCTGCTCGAGAGCCGCGCGGCTGGTGTGGACCGAGTAGTTGCCGAGCACGAGCTCGTGGGGGTGCTGCCGGGCCGAGCCGAGCACGAAGCGCGTCTCGCCCTCGGCGACGAGGGCGATGGGGGTGGTGCCCGTCTCGAAGATGGCGAGCTCCCCGGTCGCGACGCGCGACGAGGCCTGGAGCGCGCCGTTCATCAGCGCCACCCAGGCCACGTCGTGCCCCTCCGGCGGCTCGAACACGAAGCGCTCGCCGTGCCGGAGGCTAACCGACAAATAGGTCATGGGAGGCGAAGCGATGGGACTGGTGACACCACCGTACGAGCCCAGGACCACGCGGGCCGGGCCGTGCGTGGGCACCTGCTCGGAGAGCAGGTACTGGCTCTGACACGGCGCGTTCTCGAGCTCGGGCGGCAGCGCCACCCAGAGCTGGAAGCCACGAACTGGGCCGCGTTCGACGGTGCCCGTGTGCCATACGCCGCCGCCGGCGCGCATCCACTCGACGCTACCTGGCGGCAAGACGCCCGTATTGCCCGTGGTCTCTGCGTACCGGGCGGCGCCTTCGAGCACCACCGTCACGGTGGCGATGCCCGAGTGCGGGTGCCAGCCGGCCTCCAGCGGCGGGGCGTGACCACCTTCGAACTCGAAGCGGTCCAGGAACACGAACGGCTTCAGGAGCCTCCCGAGGTCGCCCGGGCTCGCCAGGCGCGTGATCGGGCCACCGGCATGGCCGCGTGTGCGTTGGGTGATGGCGCGGGGTGCGACGGGCACCGGCTGCGGTGTGGTCGAGTCGGCCGGCGTCGGGAGGGGAGCTGTTGGGATAGAGGTCACGGCGTTACTCGTCTCCGGTGCCCGCGAACAGCTCGAGGTGAGCTCGACTGAGAGCGCCGCACCGGCGAGCTTCATGAGCTCGCGACGTCCGATCGTGGTGCTGCTCGTCATCAGTGCTCCCCTCGAAACAGGCTGGCACCAGTCTAGTCACGCTGGCGATGACGCAAGGGGCGACCTCTCAGTTGCCTGCCGGCGGGATGGCGCGGCCACCGTCCTCAGGCGGTAGGACGCACCCATACTAACGAGCGCGCTGGAACCACACGCCCAGCGTCGCGCCGGCGAGGTCGAGGTGACCGATCTCGACCCAGCGCTGCGAATCCTCGGCCAGCGCTCGCGCGTCCTGGACGAACCGGTTTCGTGCGAAGACGTAGGCGAACCGGGCCGCTGACGGGCAGCCCTCGAGCCTCTGAGCTCCGGTGACGCGCCATGGCGGGGGGAGGTAGTACTGCCAGCTCTCTTCGATCTCGGCCGTGACACAGACGTGCGCTGGCGCGGTGTGGGCGGCGATCCACTCCGACGACCACCTCGCCGTGGCCGCCCAATAATCCACCGTGAAGGCCGGCGCTGCGCCGCTCGCGCCTCCGGCGAGGTGGTTGAACCAGGCGGTCTGAACCGGGTGGTACCGAACCACATCGACCGCCTGAGCCGCGAGTCCCAATGTGACGACGCCCGCTGCCAGCCCGCGCCTGAGCGCGCCGCTGTGGCCCACGAACACGCTGCTGGAGAGCGCGATCAGAGGAGGGACCACGAAGAGCACGTGGCGGATCCCGTCGTAGATGGGAGCGCCCGCCACGAGGACATACCCGAGAGGCCACGCGACGGTAGCGAGGCAGAACGCACGACGGGACCGAGCGCCCTCGTGCGCGCCGGGCTCTGGCCCCGGAGCCACGCCAGATCCTCGCGCGCCGACGAACCGCCGCCTCAGCGCCACGAGCGCCATCCATCCCAGGCCCAGGAGCGTCAGCTCGGGCAGCTTCACCAGGAACCACGCCGGGACGTACCACCAGGGCGTCGCGGTTGACGGGTGCGTGACCCCGAGGGTCAACGTCTCGCCTTCCCATACGAAGCTCCGGTTCGCGGCCACGAGGTCCACGAGGCCGCTGACGGGGTTCAAGAGCACGTAGGGGTAGCTCAGCGCGTGTAGCCCCAGCGCCACCACGACCATGACGAGGGCCGCGCCGAGCAGCTGCTGCGGGCGGTTGGGGCTCGGCGCGCCGCGTCCCCTTGGGGCTTCGCTCTCCGGCAGGTCGACCGAGCCGGCTTGTGACCGGAGAGCGCGTATCCCGAGGACCAGTGCGGCCAGCGAGAGCGGGACGAAGAGCAAGCCGCCCATTCGCACCACGAGAAGCAAGGTCACCGCCAGACCGTGATGAACCACGGCGCGACGGCTCGGTCGCTCGACCAGAGTGAGCGCCGTGTCCACGCAGAGGAGCCACGCCGCAGCGAAGGGCACGTCCTTGAAGTTGCCGAAAGCGTCGCCGACCCAGAAGGGCCAGGTCGCGAGCGTGAGACCGGCCAAGAGGCCCACGCGACGGTCGTAGAGCCTGCGCCCGAGGCGGTAGATCTGGGCCACCGCGGCGACCCCGACGAACGCCGTGAGGAGGTGCCAGAGGTCGACGAGAGAGATCGGCACCGACAGGGCCCGGAGCCCGCGCCATATCGCGTAATAGATAAACGATGTCGATGGGTTGTGGCCGAAGTCCCACAGGGCCTCGTCTGCCGCGAATCCCCCGAACCAGAAGTTCCAGGTCTTCTCGCCCGCCTTGCGCCGGAAGTGGTCGACGGTCTCGTCCCAGGTGAGGCTGTAGTCCCCGTGGAAGGCAACGGCAAGGGCGACCAGCGCCGCCAGTCCTGCCAGCTCCGGGAACGGCCGAGACGCTGCGCGCCGCCACCACGATTCGCGGTCCGCGAGGCCGGTCATCCGGACGTCTCGAGGCGCCAAGGCCCGAGCGAACGGAGCCACGCTACGAACGCCAGCAGGGTCCACAGCGGCTTCCGGTGGTTCACGCGGTGCGCCTGATGCTCGGCGAGCAGCCGCGCGATCCCGGCGCGGTCGAAGATCCCGGCGCCCTGAAGCTCGGGGCCGGCGAGCAGGTCGTTGGCGTAGTCCCGGAGGGGCCCCCGGAGCCATGCAGCGCTGGGCGCCGAGAAGCCGCGCTTCGGCAACCGGACGATGTCTTCGGGCACGCCGAGCGCGAGCGCCAGACGGCGCAAGCACCACTTGAGCTCGGCGCCGCGCCGCTTCTGCCGCCGCGCTGCCCCGTCCGCCAGCGCGACCACCGCGGGATCCAAGAACGGCGAGCGGCCCTCGAGACCGCTGGCGGCGAGGCTTCGGTCCACCTTGGTCAGCAGGAGGTCGCCCAAAAAGAGCCGGCGGTACAGGGCATCGACCGGGGCGAGATCCGGCCGCGCCGCTACCCCCTGCCGTACGTCCGCGAACGGGTCGTCGGCGTCCCAGAGACGTCTGAAATCCGCGGAGAAGAACGCGGGCTCGAGCGCGGGCTCCACGCTGGAGAGCCACACGGCGTGCCGCTGCTCGCTGCTGGTATAAGGGAGGCCCGCGAGCCCTCGCCGCAGCTGGAAGTCCAGACCCACTTGCCGCTCCGAGGCCCCGAGGAGCCCCAGGAGACGCCCAGCGACGGACGCCAGGAGCGGCTGCAGCGCCCCCGGCAGCCGCGACGCCACGAGGTCGGCGAGGTGGGTCGGGTAGCCGTGGAAGAGCTCGTCGCCACCGTCCCCCGTGAGCAGCACCTTCACGTGGGGCTGGGCGAGCCGGCCGAGGTACCAGCCCGAGACCAGCCCCTCGTCGCCCAGCGGCTCGTCGACGCCGGCGAGGAACCCCGGGACGTCGCGAGCGATGTCGGCGTCCGAGATCACGACCTCTCTGTGAGCGGCGCCGGCGACACCCGCGATCCGAGCGGCCAGCTTCGACTCGTCGAACGCCTTCCGCTCCCAACCCACCGAGAACGTGCTGACCGCGCCGTAGCGCGCGGCCGTGAGGGCCACGATGGCAGAGTCGATCCCTCCGGAGAGCGCGACGCCCCAGGGCACCTCGCTGGGGAGACGTCGCGCGAGCGCGGCGTCCATCGCCTGCCCGACGGTGCGCACATACGCGTCGTCGCCCAGGCCTGCGACGCTCGGGGCCGGCGGCTCGTACCACCGCCGCAAGCGAAGACCCTCCGACGGGGTCCAGGTGGCGCAGCCGCCCGGCTCCAGGCGGTGGACTCCGGCGAGGAGCGTGCGCGGGGACGGCGCGATGTCGTGCAGGAAGTAACGACGGACCGCGATGGGGTCGAGCCGGCGCTCCACGGCGGGGTGCGTCAGCAGCGCGGTGAGCTCGGAGGCGAAGACGACGCCCCCCGGGACGCTCGCGACGTAGAGCGGCCGTTGCCCGTGGCGGTCGCGCGCGAGCAGAAGTCGCCGGCGCTCCGGCTCGTAGACCACCAGGGCGAAGGGGCCGTTCAGGCGCGGCAGGACGTCGTCACCGAAGGCCGAGTGGAGCGCCCCGAGGAGCGCCGTGTCCCCGACGCCGTCACCCAAGGGGTGCTCGGCCGCAGCGAGCGCGCGGCGATGGCCGTCGAGGTCGTAGATCTCGCCGTTGAGGGCGACCCAGCGGCCACACGACAGGCGCGGCTGATGGCCGCCGGCCACGTCCACGATCGCGAGGCGCGCCGCCCCGAGGATGGCGCCAGGGAGCTCGACCAACCGCTGGTCGTCGGGGCCGCGGTGCCGGAGCGCGGCGAGCATGGCGTGGGCCACGCCCAAGTCGCCGTGCTCGCCGACGATACCGAGCACCCCACACACGGTCAGGGCGCCGAGACGTCCGCGGGGGAAGCCGAGGGCAGCTCCACAGAGACGGCGACCCGCCCTGTCCGGCAGCTCTCCACCGCCAGCTCCAGGCGGCCGCTGCCCTTCACGCACAAGACGACCCGCTTCTCCGAGACGGAGCCGCGCGTCCACGGGATGAAGAGCCCCCAGCCGCTGTGCAGCCCGCGGCCCCAGCCCTCGAGGTGCCCGAGGGTGGTGGGCGGTTGCCCCAACACCTGCGGTCCGTCGGCAGTGACGCGGAGGGTGAGGGGCTCACAGATCGGAAGCTCGCGGTGCGACGGCAGCCCGTAGGTGGCGAGGTACCCGGGGTTCCTGACCACCAACGACACCTCGTGGATCCCGTCCCCCAGGGGGCGCACGCTCGGCGCGTCGAGCACCACGCGCGGCAACATCGCGGCCACGCGCAGGAAGGCGGCGCTCTGCCGCCGGCAGAGGTCGTCCAGGCGGTCGGGCGGGGGGTTCGAGATGCCGACCCGGATATCCACCCCGCCCAGCTCCACCTGGCCCAGCTGGGGGTGCTCGAAGGAGCGCCAGGGCTGGAAGAGTCGACCCTGGTTCTTCTCCACGTCCCACGCGGCGAGCGCCGCGAAGTCGCGCGGCGTCCAGTGCGAGTAGTGGTCGACGAAGGGCTTCTTCACCTCCATCCCGATCTCGCGGAACAGGTCCCAGAGCTCGATCACGTACGCGACGCAGCCGCGCTGGTGGTACGCGTAGTCGGACAGGTCGCCACGGAGCGGCTTGTCCGGCTCGTACGTGAACTCATGGAAGCCGCTGACCGTGGGGTAGCCAGTGTGGTCCCGAGTCCAGGCCTCGATCTGTCGAAAGACCGCCAGATCCCCGGGGTTCATCTTGTTGTCCGGCTGGTGGCCGAGTGGCCGGATGAGCACGCCGCCGAAGGTGTGGAGGTTGAGCCACGCGAAGAGGTGGGGGCGCCGCACGGCCGCCTCGATCACGGCGCGGGTCTCCGGTGTGGACCCGGGGTAGTCACCCGCCCCGAGCTGCTCGGGCTCGGGCGCCCACGACCACGGGACGTTCCGGTTGAAGTCGACGGCGTTGTCCCCGAGGTAGTGCGGGTTGGGCACCGTGTGCCCATCGAAGTTGGCGATGACGCCTTCCGGGAAGAGCTTGTAGTAAGGACCGGGGTGGCCCGGGGTGCGGGGGACCATGAGGCCCGGGGCCATGTCGGACTCCGCGGCCTCGCCCTGGGGGTCGCGGCGCCGCATGACGCGGATCACCCCGTCGCCGTCCACGTCCCGAGACAACCAGCGCGAGCGCGCCTGGTTGGGCCGCTCGTCCACTGGGCTGGACCGGACGTAGCGCCCCGTGGTCAACACGGCCTCGGCCCCGTCGGGCGACATCCTCGGGACGACCACGAAGAGCACGTCGAGGAGCCGCTCGACCTCGGGCGCCGAGAGCCCGAGCGCCTCGCCCTGGTGAAGCGCGAGCACGTCCTCGACGATGCCGAGCGCCACGTTCGTCCCGGAGAACTCCGTGGCGTGCATGTTGGCGTCCACCCAGACGGATGGCCGCACGCGCTCGGGATCGCGGCCCACGATCGCCGCGCGGATCGGCCGCCCCTCGGGGGAGTGCCCGAGCACCTCCAAGCGGACGAGCTCGGGGAAGCGGGCCTGCCACGCCGCGAGCTGGCGCTCGAGCGCCGCGAAGTCGAGGTAGGCGCTGCGGAAGTCAGCGGAGCCCGGTGGGACCTCGCGCTCTCGCTGGTCGAGACCTGATGCCTGAGGGGCTGCCCCTTCGTTCGTGCTCACTGCGCCCTCCGAGGCGTTCGTCGTTTCTGCGGGTTGGTGCCGTTCGTGTGTCCCCGGCCGTGGGCGCCCATCACACCCTGCGGGCCCGAGCGAAGGCGAGGCAAAGGAGCGCCAAGGCCGCGAGGCCCGGGCCGCCGGCCGCGCCCTGGCCTGACGCGTCACAGGACGAGCGGCGCCTCCCAGAGCCCACCTCGGCACCGTCGCTGGGACCGGCGCCGTCCGTGCCGTCGGAGGCGTCGCCGGTGACGTCGCTCGCGTCGGTCGCGTCGCTGACGTCGCCGGCGTCGGCGAGGTCTGCAGCATCCGCTGCGCCGTCGCTGGCGTCCGAGCCATCCCCGGCGTCCGACGAGTCTGCGCCCGCTGCGCCGTCTGCGGCGTCGCCCCCGTCGCTCGCGTCCCCGCCGTCCGTTGCGTCGGCCCCCTCAGTCGCGTCCGTAGCGTCGCCCCCATCGGTCGCATCGGCACCGTCGGTCGCATCGGCCCCGTCGGTCGCGTCGGCCCCATCGGTCGCGTCCGTGGCGTCGGCGCCATCCGTGGGGTCGATGTCACCCGCGCAGGTCCCCACGTCCGTCCCGGTGGCGATTGGCTCACACGACTGTCCGGCGCCGCACCCGCCGCTCTTGTCGCACCCGGGCTGGCACTTGCCGCCTGTGCACACGAGGCCGGGGCCGCAAGGCGAGAACCCGAGATTCACGAGGCAGCTCTGACCGACCGACTTCTTGCCGCTCTTCCAGCAGTCCGTGTCGCCGGTTGGCGTCAAGAGACACGACTCACCCGAGGGGCACCCGCCTGAGTAGACCGAACACCCGGCGGCCGGGTCGCAAGCTTTGAGCAGCCCGCCGCAGCTGTCTCCGACGCAGGCGAGATAACCGTCCTGAGTCGTTTCGGAGGCGCAGTCCACATTGATGCAATCGTAGAGGGCCAAGACGCCGTCCTGCGCGGCCTTGTTGCCGGCCGCGAAGCAGGTATTGGTGCACTCCTGGTCAGACCCGCAGTCCGACAAGCACCCGAGGGTCGTGTGACAGCTGGCGGTGCCGTAGACGGGCGGGATGCAGGTCTCGAGCGGCCCCGCGCACTTGCTGTAGGCGCACTGTGAGAAGGCGTCGCCGGAGAGCCCGTCGCAGCTCGTGTCGAAGCAGGAAAGCAGAGCGCTCACCTGCTGTTGCGCGAGCGCGGTACCGCTCTCGTAGCAGGCGGCAGAGCACGCGGCTTCATCGCAGCCGACGAGGCAGTCGTAGACCTCTGAGCAGCTGGCGGCGCCCGTCCCGACGGGGAGGCAAGTGTCGAGCTCCGCATCGCACTGGGTGTTTGCGCACGTCTGGAACTGGTCGTCGGGTACGTCGCACTTGTTGGCGAAGCAGGAGACCAAGGCGTCGTATTGCGTCTTCGCTGCAGCCGTCCCCTGGGTGTAGCAACCCCAGGTACAGCCCTGGTCATCCGAAGCGCAGCCCGCCATGCAGCCATACAGCGTCTTGCAGTCCATCGTCTGGCACTTGACCGGGTCGCAGGTCCCGTTCGGCTGGCAAGCCGCGGCGCAGCCGCAGATGTCGGGCTGCACCTTGCAACTCGGCACGGGCGCCCCGATGAGCCCGTTGATCCAGCTGGCGTAGGGGTCCACGCGGGTGATGACCGCGCCGATCTTGCACGGGTCGCAGGTGGGGTCTCCGTCCTCGCACCCCAAGACCGCGGAGTTCACGCCGATGGCGCGCCACTGGCCGCCGATCTGAAGGAGACCCGGGCCCCCCGAGTCCCCGAAGCAGATCCCCTGCCCTCCGTACTCGGACTCGTACGTGGTCTCGGCGATGAACTCGATGTTCATCGTGCCCTTACGCTTCAGGCCCCCGCCCGTCTTGGTGGCCCCGTTGGTCGCGCCGAAGCCCACGTAGGTGACCGTGTCGCCCACGTAGCCGGCGGTGAGGAACGCGGTGTTGATCGGCGTCGGGGTGACGCCCGTCACGTTCTGCGCCAGCCGGACCAGCGCGATGTCGTTCTTCTGAGTGGCCGACTCGTAGTTCGGGTGGATGAAGAAGGCGTCAGCGGGTACGAGGGTCCCGGCGGACGGCCAGCCCCCCGCGCCGGGCTCGGCGTTGGCTCCCATGTAGAAGTAGGCCATCTCGGCCGTGATCGTGAAGTCGTCCGGCGGCGTATCGAGGCAGTGCGCAGCCGTGAGGACCCACCGGGAAGCGATCAGTGTCCCAGTGCAGAAAGACCCCTGGTATCCAGAGCCGGGGTACTCGTAGGTGAGCGCCCCCACGGTGGTCCAGCCCGTCTCGAGCGTACCGCCCACGATTGGAGCCTCGAGGCGCGCAGGGCTCACCTCGGGCGGCGCGCTCGACGAACAGGCGATAATGAAGATGACCAGTCGGCGCATGGATTACTCGACAGAGCTCGAGGGCGAGCTTCGGTGGGCGGGTGGGGTGGGCCCCACCGGCAAAATCAGTACTTGATGATCAACCCCAGGACAACCGCGGACTCTCGTGGTGGCAGGGGCGCGCCCGGAGCCGGGCCATAACCGGGGCACGAACGGCCGAGCAACGGGATCACTGGGGCGAGCGAGCGTCACGAGACCGACGCGAGGCCTGGCGACGGAGTCACCGGGTCGAGTCCAGGAGCTCGGAGAAGGCGGCCTCTATCTCGCTCGGCGCCTCGCCGGTGATCTTGGCCGTGATGCGCCCGTCGGATGAGACGACCAGGGTGGTCGGCAGGCCCCCCGACGCGCAGGCCGTGGTGAGCTGGTCGCTCGGGTCGATGAGCAAGGTGAAACGCGTGCCGAGCTCCGCCCCCCAGCAGGAGCAGAACTCCCGCGTCGCGGGTTCACCCGCCTGTTCGGTGTCGCGGAGCACCTGAACGAGCCCCAGGTCAGCGTGTTCGCTGTGCCATCGGTTGAAGTCGGGCGCCATCTTGCGGCACTCGGCGCACCAGCCGGCGCCCAGCTCCACGACGGTGGCGCGCGACCGACACACCACGTCCGCCAGGGAGACCAGGCGCCCGCAGCAGTTGCTGAGCACGCGCCCCGGGAGGGCATCGCCCACGTCGCAGCTGCTGCCCGTGGCCAGTGTCGGCTGGCTCGTACATGCGCCGGAGACGACGGGACACTCGTAGTCGCAAGCGCCCGCGAGCGTGGGATCGGCGCAGCCGGCGGCGAGCCAAAGGCCCAGCGCGAGTGTGCCCAGGGCTGACACCGGGCGCCGCGCGCTGACTCTGCCAGTCCAACCGTTCGACACGCGTGCTCTCAGGGCGCTTTGCGGTACGGGTTCGCGTCCGGCCAGTACCTTACCACGCGCGCCGGGCGCGCTGCCGGGGAGATCCAGAGCCGTTCGTCGTGCGTGGTGGGCGCCTGCACCACCACTCCGTGCTCGTCTCCGGGGACGATCTCGATGAGCCGCCCGCTGGGATCTCGATCGTAGGCCCACACCGTGGGCAGGCCCGACCCGGGGACTTCACAGCCCGCAACGAGCTCGAGCCCGAGGGCCTGCACGGCGGACTCCGCCAGCGCAAAGCGCTCCGGGGTTACGCCCAACACCACGGCGACGCGACGGTCTGCGCGATGCCCCGGACCCACACCGGCCGCTTCGCGCCGCGAACCGGCCGCGATCAGCGCGGTCGCGGCCGAGCTGGCGGGGCCACCGGAGAGCGCGAGCGGCGCAGGAGCTGCCGCTGCTGCACGCGCGCCTACGAGGTCGAGCGGTCGCTCTCCCTGGCAACGCAGGGGCACCGACAACATCGGAGCAGCGCCGCTCGGGGGGCTCGTCCCCACCGCCAGCGTGGTCGCCGCGAGGTCCATCTGGACTATCGTGAGGTCGCCCAGAGCCGCCACTGCCACACGCGGGGGGAGCTCGGGGTTCTGCGGCAGGCGGTCCGTCAACCAGTCCCCATCGCCAGCGGCGGGGGTGAGCTCGCCGAGCGGAGGACCGGGCAGCACGTCGCTGCGGACGAGATAGAAGAAGTCGCGGTAGTCGGTGGCAAGGTACCGCGTTGGCCGGTTCATGTGCCGGACGTTTGGGTGGCCCGGGAAGCCCTCGAGTCGAACACCCTCGACCTCGCGGAGGTTCTCCGGCACCTCCGGCTCGGCGCCGCTGCCAAGGTGCCGATATCGCTCGATTCCCGTGTGTCCCGGGTTCATGTCGAGGTGGATCGCGTACACGCACCGCGCCTGCTTCAGGGCCAACGCCAGCGCGCGCTCGTTCGTGTACTCGGCGTAGGCGTAGAGGAGGTGACCCTCCGGGCTCTGGCAGAGCGCCGAGCGGACCGTCCACCCGTCCTTTGCCCCGGCCACGTTCTCGTGGGCGCCGAAGCGCACGCGGCGGTAGGCGTTGAACGCGCCGTCCTCGATGAGGGGCTCGAGGTTCTGCCGGAAGCTCACGAACTCCTCGGGGATCGCTGCGCCCTTCGCCCAGGTCCCGATCGCGGGCCTCCCGTCCTCCAGCGTAGCGATCGTGGCGCCGTACGTCCGGGGCTTCAGGAGCACGCGGTCGTCGACCATCATGCCGAAGGCCCGGTGCGTCGTCTGGAAGCCGCCGTTGAACGCCAGTACCACCCGCTCCAGCAGCGCGGGGTCTCTCGGGATCCGTCCGTCGCCCTTGACCGCGGTCTGCGGCACTGGCTCGTGGGTGCCGGCCCGCATCGCCAGCTCGGCGCGCCGCGGATCCCAAACGAAGAGCCTCACGGCTTTCTTGGCGTACTCACTCGAGGGCCGGATGAAGCTCGTATAGACCAGCGGGACCGCGTCGCGGCCGTCGCTCCACCCGGACGGGAGAGGTGTCCAGAGGCCCTCGCCTTCCAGCGCGGGCGACAACAGCGCCGGGATCGGCGGCGGCGGCCAGGGGAAGTCCGATGTCTCGGTCTGCCTGCGCGCGCGCTCCGTGGCCTCCTCGATCGCGGTCTCCTGCGCGGCGACCGCGGCCGGGGTGGGGGCGGCCACTTCTTCGGGCTCGGGGCCCAGCTCCTCCACGGCGGCCTTGACCTCCTTCGCCTGAAAGTAGACCTCCTTCGCCAGCTCCACCGAGGAGCCCAACCACGCAGGCGCCAGCCCCTGATCGGCGAAGCCACGGCCCCGGTCCGCCACCCAGTTCAGGAGGTCCATCTGCATCCGCTCTTCTGTCGGCGACAGGTGCAGGAGGCATCGGCTGCCGTCGGACGGGTCGCGCCCTCCCCCTTCGCCCAGACAGTCGACCCCCGCTCCCGCGCCGCTCGTCCCACGGAGCGCCAGGGACGCCTCGCCAACGGTGAGACGATCGCCCACTCGCCGCACCTCGGCGCCAGCCAGCGCCTCCGAGACGTCGTAGTGCGCGAGCGCCACGCCCTCCCAGGCGCCTGTCTGCTCGACGTTGGTCACCCCTGCCATCAGCCGCTGGAGCCACGGCCAGGCGGCCACCGCGGGAGAGGAGTCGCCCCCGAAGTCACGCAGTTCGAGCGCGGCCAGCGCCCCGCCCTCCGCTCGCACCACCGTCGCGACGCGCTCCCCGTCCACGAACAGCTGGGCGTCGTCCGCTGCCGACGACCGCGTGAGGTTAACAGCCCAGCCGAGCTCGACCACGCCGCCGTTGCCCGCGACGCGCGCCTCGAGCCGGTAGAGATCGCGGTACACGCCACCCGGGGGCGTCGCGAGCGCCACGAAGCGCACGGTGGACGCGGACGCGAAGACGCCCGACGGCGCGTCGCCCAGCACGAAGACCTCGGCCTCGGGCGAGGCCACCCGCGCCCCGGTGCGCTTTTCGAGCGCCGCGGCGACGTTCGCAGCCAGCGACCCCACGGGCCCGTCTCCGATCGTGAAGAAACGGGCGCCCAGGGCGAGGCCCAGCACGAGGAGCGGCAAGCGGAGGCGGTGGTCCGAACGCACGGCGGCGGAGGGTGCCAGAACTTCCGCGTGCCGTCGTGATTCATGCCGCCCGGGGGTTCGGGGTCGCCCCCCAGGCATGACCCGGCCGGACTCCCAGCCCGGCCGCCCCGGGGGTCTGGGGGTCGCCCCCCAGGCATGAACCGGCCGGACTCCCAGGCATGAATTGCCCAGCGCTGGGCTTGCGGTAGAGTCGCGCCTCCCGAAGCGAGGCTCAGGACCCCCGTCGCCGTGACCACCCTCATCCAGCTCGACAACGTCGCCAAGCACTACGGCGCGAACGCGGTCCTCCGTGGGGTCTCGCTCTCCATCGCCGAGGGCGAGTTCGTCTCGATCATGGGGGCCTCGGGCTCGGGCACGTCGACGCTCCTCAACATCATCGGCGCGCTCGACACGCAGTACACCGGCGACGCCCGCGTCGCGGGGAGGGACCTGCGGGTCCTGGACGATCGCGCGGTGTCCACCTTCCGCAACACCTCGATCGGCTTCGTCTTCCAGGCCTTCCACCTCCTCCCGCACCTCACCTGCGGGCAGAACGTGGCGCTCCCGGCGTACTTCGTGAGCGGTCGGCGCGGATTGGGCGAGTCTCAGAACCGAAAAGCGGCGGGCGAGGCCGAGATCGAGCAGCAGGTGATTCGCTGCCTCGGGCGGGTCGGCCTCCTACACAAGAAGGACGAGTTCCCGCTCCACCTGTCTGGGGGAGAACGCCAGCGGATCGCGATCGCGCGCGCGCTCTTCAATCAGCCGAAGATCCTGCTCTGCGACGAGCCGTCCGGCGCGCTGGTCTCGAAGACTGGCGCGCAGATCATGGGCCTCTTCCAGCGCCTCAACCGGGAGACCGGCGTCACGCTCATCGTGGTCACGCACGCACCCGAGGTCAGCGCCCTGGCCGACCGCATCATCCAGGTGGTCGACGGTCAGATCTTGGCCGGCGGCGCCAGCACCGCCTCGAGCTCCTCCACCGTCACGTCGTCCGGCGCGGGCACCCCCGCATAGCTCGCTACGGCGGCCAGATACTCCTGGTAGCGAACGCGCGAGAACGCCTCGCGTGCGTCGGGGGGCGCACCCGTGAGGTCCAGCTCCTGGGCGTCGGCGTGGGCCCGCGAGATGTTGAAGTGCACCATCTTCGCCGTCTCGGCGTCCAGCCGGTGCTGCACTAGGTACGCCTTGAGCTCGGGCACGGGCATGCGAAACGCCTCGGCCGCGTGGTGCAGGTTGCGGAAGCGATACCGCCAGGCGTCGTCGAAGCCGAGGTGGTAGAAGGCGAAGACACGGAAGGCATCGGGCTGCATCGGCGCGCAGCCTACAGGAGTTCGCCCGGGCGCGGGAGCGCGGAGACGGGGGCCCCCGCGTGCCCCCCCCCGTGGCCGCCGGTCCTTGGACCCCGGGTGACGCCGTGTTATGACGCGCGGCCCATGCGCGCGAGGAACCCGTGACACCAAGGCCGCTGACCCACCTGCAGATGCTCGAAGCCGAGAGCATCCACATCATCCGAGAGGTGGCAGCCGAGTTCGAGAACCCGGTGATGATGGACTCCATCGGGAAAGACTCGTCGGTGATGCTCCACCTGGCGATGAAGGCGTTCTACCCTGAGACGCCGCCCTTCCCGCTGCTGCACG